>Ga0187892_10003144_pt1 | contig 30848 bp, 15 predicted proteins | sample MA1701073metaG_FD_139345 | JGI IMG/M metagenome (GOLD analysis project Ga0187892, IMG submission 139345) | Bio-ooze microbial communities from a basaltic lava cave in the Kipuka Kanohina Cave System on the Island of Hawaii, USA - MA170107-3 metaG ...
GCTCCTGTATTTGTTCAAACATCCCTGGTGGATTGCAATGTTTAACAATATAGAGCCCTATTTTATTTTATCAAGAGGCCTAAATCAAATAAAAACAGACCTCCGATTTGCTACACACTCAAAAGATTTAGACTTTTTCCAAGTTTCGGCCACTACTGGTCCACAAACTATGCAGCCTGCCTTCTTGCGGTTAAATCTTCCTCGATTTTCACCATCATTTTATTGGTGAGCGGATAGGGCAGCATCAACAAGCCGCCGATAATTCCAAATACTGCGGGATAGAGGCTCAAGAGCAGAACAATGCCGGTCATGGCTTCCGCGGTCTGGGGTTGATTGGCAACAAATCCATAACGGGCAAGTATCCAGCCAACAAACGTGCCGCCTAAAGCCAATCCAAGCTTCAGGGCAAATAAAGACGCCGCCATCAGCAGCGCCGTGGCGCGCCGCCGGTTTTTCCATTCAGAATAGTCGGCGGTATCGGTGTACATCGCCCATTGCAGCACGGACACGGGGCCGAAGAAGAACGAGACCACAAGATTGAGAACGTAGATCAGAATAACATCCTGCGGGCGCGCAAAATAAAACGCGGCATTCACGGCGGCGCTGGCGATCAAAAATCCCGCATACGTGTTTTTCTTGTCGAGATTTTTCGATATCCATTTCGTCAGAACGACGCCGATGATCGTGGCAATGCTTCCCGACAACAAGAACGACGAAGTAAACGCTGCCTGCGAAAGATTGATCATGTTGCCGAAGAGATTGAGCTGTTGATCGCCGACATAGTATTTGAAATAATATGCAATGGAAGAGCCGCGCATGACGATGTAGGTGAGCTGAAAAATCGTCGCGCCGGCAATGAGCAGCCAGGGCTTGTTGGTGAATAAATCGCGAAGGTCTTTTTTAAATTCCGTCTTTTGCTCTTTGGGAGGTTGAACCCTTTCCTTCGTTGTGACAAAAGCAACGAATAGCAAGAGCACCGCCAAACCGGCGAGACATGCCATCGCCCATTGCCAGCCCACCGCGTCATTTCCATTGCCAAAATATTTCACAAGCGCGATGGTCGAAGCCTGCACGATCAAACCGCCGACAAAAGCTGCGACAAAACGATAGGATGATACTTCCGTGCGCTCCAGTGAATTTGGCGTAATCACCCCCATGAGCGCTGAATATGGCACGTTCACGATGGTGTACATGACCATCAGCAGATTATAAGTGACGTAGGCGTAAACGAGCTTGCCGGTGGCGCCAAGATCGGGCGTCGTAAACGTTAATATGCCCATAATGCCGAAAGGAACGGCAAAGAGAAAAATGAACGGGCGAAATTTTCCCCAGCGCGTGTTCGTCCGGTCGGCAATCGTGCCCATGACGGGATCGTTGACCGCATCGAATATCCTGGTGATTAAAAACATCGTTCCCATCGCTGCGGCCGGCAAGCCAAACACGTCGGTGTAGAAGATGGGCAGAAACAGAATGAAGGTTTGAAAAAACAAATTCGAGGCGGTGTCACCGAGACTGTAACCGATCTTCTCTTTGATGGACAGCTTTTGTGATTCAGGCGGCATGATTATTTTCCTTATTTTCGTCCAAGTTTGTTGATCGATTCCGGGGATTGGTCGCAAACAAAAAAGCGTGATTTTGTGGCCAATGGTTGCGTCTGTCTTGTCTTTAGCGGACCAGCACCGCTTTTTTCATATCGCTAAATTCACCGGCGGATAATCTGATGAAATAAACGCCACCGGCCAGGCCTCTCGCCTCGAAGATGACACGGTAGTTGCCCGCGGGCTTTTTTTCATCCACCAGCGTGGCCACTTCGCGTCCGGATATGTCATAAACTTTCAAGCTCACATGTTGATGGCTGGCGACGGCATATTGCATGCTGGTGACTGGATTTCCCGCAGAGCGGGATGTCGCTCCGCTCCAAAATGGATTCGGATAATTTTGGTGCAACTTAAACTCTGTTGGCATAACTTCGAATTCATTGACAGCCGTAATTTGATCGCCGGTGACGAAAGCTGCCGCAATCGAATATTCACTCGCGCCGTGTTCGTTCACCGCACTCACGCGCCAGAAGAATCTCCGGTTCGCTTCGAGCGGGTTCAAACGCAGGAGCGTGTCGGCAACCGTGCTGTCCAAAACAATCGGTGCGAATCCGGTATTGGCAGCAACCTGGACGCGGTATGATTTTGCGGAAGCCGAAGCGCGCCAGGCCAAGCGCGGGTTGCGCGGCTCGCCGGAGGTTCCGACCGGCGAAATCAGCGCGGGCGTCATTGGGGTTAAAACAAACGTGCGCAGCCATTGGAGCGCGGGGCGCTCGGCGCCATTGGACAGCAAAACAAAAGTATTGGGATGAGCATTCCAAACATCATTTTGAATATAACCCCACAAGGTTATTCCTTTGACTCCCGGATTGCTCCAAAAAATCGGAAAGTAAATTTTGTATTGTGCAAGCTGATTCGCATCGATCGGCTCGTCAATGTCAAATTCGGAAATATAAACCGGAAGCCCGGTCGCGGTCAAGCGATTGAGATTGGATTTGATCGTCGCAATATCCCAGACGTAAGTATTGGAGCTGGCCATATCGCTCCGAAACTCAAAATAGTGGCCTTGCACACCGATACCGTCGATCAAACCGCGGTCCTGTAAGAGCTTGATCAGGGCCAGGTAGTTGGTGGTCACCGTGGTGCTGTGTACGATATTATATTCGTTTAAGAGCAGCTTGACGCCGGGCACGCGATATTTTTTTGCCATTTGAAAAGCGGTGATGACCCAATCCCATCCGGTTGCTCCATCGCCGCCCAAGGCTCTTTTGTAGGAAGGAACGGCGTGGAAGGGTTCATTGACCACGTCAACCATCGCCATCGAAGGGTAGCGTTCGCAAACGAGACGAATCCAATTTTCCACAGCGGCCCTTTGCCCCGCCGAATCGAGCGAGGCGATCCAGGCGGGCTGCTGGCTTCCCCAAACTAATGTGTGCTCTTTGAACTGGATGCCTTTTTGTATTGCATAATCATAAATTCTATCCAGGTTCGCCCAGTTATACTGGCCTTGCACGGCTTCGACCGATCCCCATTTGCCGTCGTTGCCCGGAGTGACCTGATTCCAATATTTGTCAAAATTGCCGAATATGTTGCCGCTCGTGGCGCCGCCCAGGAACTTATCCCGGTTTTTTGACAGCGGCTGCGCCAAGGCATGCAGTGGCAATAATCCGGTCAAACAGATTAACAACGCAACTTCACGGCGGCGAAAAGTTGTTTGTGTTTTCATTGGAAAATCATCTTATATGACTATGCCGGATTTTCAAAAAAGCTGAAAACCGGAGTTCCGTAAAACGGAACAGGATTAGATCAAAAAATTAGCCCAACGGATTAAATCTTTCTCACGGCATCGGCGGATACGCTCCAACGTATCGATCATCTTTCTTCGACTGGCCAAGCAACTTGCTGATCGCCGCCGGAAGTTGCATTCCTGATTTCGCCGCTGGAAAGGCCGATAATAATTGGAAGTTTCCTAATTCAATGCCCTTGAACAAGGGGCCGTCATAATTTAAATAATAGCGGCTGTTGGCCGAGAATTCCGGATACTGTTTTCGGAGATTCTCCAATGACTCGAAGCCCGTCTGGCAGTTTTCGTTTGCGGCCGGACTCCACAGAATAAAAGGAAAGGAAGTTTTCTCGGCGCCGCGCACGTACACGTTGTAATCGAGCTGCTTCAGTTGTGGTTTATCGAGCTTCCCACACAGCGAGGCCAATTGCCAAACGAACAGAAGAGATCTGTTGAAATCCTTATCGCCGGCGAGCAGATTATTGGCGAACACATGGCCATCGCGCTGGTCAACATCCGGGCCGGTGCTGGGATGCCAGCCGAAGTGATCACCCTGCGCGCTGCGCGCATTGCGCCCGATGCAAGCCATGCTGTTGATGAACGTGTTCTGGTAGATTTGAACATTCGAGGCATTGAGCACCATAATCCCATGATCATTATTGACAAAAACATTTCCGGCGCAAATGGCGCCTTTGGAAATTTCAAAAAAGAAGCCGTTGTCGCTCGGCCAAACTTGATCGGTGCGGGGTTCATAATCAATGCGGCCAACGCCCTCAATCCAATTGTTGGTGAACACGCCATCGACATTGCCGACGTCATACCAGATGCCGTTGGAGTTGGGCAGATCGATCACCAGATTATCATTGCACGTCACGCGGTAACTTTGGTTGAAAATCTTCACCGCTGCCGGATAATATCCGGTGATGTTCTCGATGTTATTGCGGGTGAAAATATTTTTTTCCAGCAGCACGTCGTTTGAGGCGATGATGTAGATGCCTTCCGTGCTGGTGTCGCTCACCTTGCAATGGCGAATCGTCATGCGGTCGCCGCGGAGATAGCCCGCGACCCGAGAGCAGAAGGAAATCGTGCAATGCTCCAGCGTCGTGCCCACCACTTCTGTGCCATGTTTGGACTCCTCGGATATTCCCTCCGGTTCGGTTCCTTCAATTTCGAGCGCGCGATAGGCATATTGCGTGAATGTGATACCTCGAATCGTGTAGCCTTTGCGGTCCGATTGCTTGCCGTGAACCTCTTTGGTTGTTCTTGTAATCGCGGCATCAAACGCGGTGATTTCCACCAATTTGTCCGTGGGATCAACGCCAATATAAACCAAACCGGTTTCGTAGTCAATATAAAAAAAATTCTCATCCACTTCGCCCTCCCAGCCGGCGGACTGCAAGAATCTGCCATCTACAAACACCATGTCATTGTTGAAACGATGCTGCGGTGTTTTCTTCCCTTCGCGGTGACGCCGCCACCAGTCCTGCGGCCTCGCGGGAAATAAACGCGACCATTTGGTGACCCATAATCCGTTGTCTTGCTTCTTCCAATCGGCGGCGATGAAGGTTCCTTTTAAAATGGGTTGTTCATCAGCATACGGTTGTATCGTGATGCCCTGGTTCAAGATCAAATTGCCGGCGCGATACGTTCCGCCGCGCATGATGATGGCATCGCCTGTCTTCACGCGCGTGATGGCAGACTCAATGGTCGTCGGCTTGCTCAATGACTCGCCGGTTTGCTCGGCTTGACCATCGGGGGCGACATAATAAATTTTGCCCGCGCCGGTGGGGAGCTTGTACGTTTGCCGAATCGGGCCATAAGGTCCGCCGGAGGGTTGCGCCGTCGCGGTTGATAATAAACAGAAAAGAAAACAGCCGACATAAAAGCGCACATTGGCCTCTCTTTCTTTGCGCGTCTAAGCAAAAGCAATGACAGAAAAATGGAGGCAGAAAAATAAAGCTTCAGATCATTTCCCGGACTTCACTTTTTCAAATGACCTCGGACTTCGGACTCTCGACCTCGGACTTATTTTGCCAGCAGCATTTTTTTCGTCGCCACTTGGTTGCCGGCGCGAAGCTGATAAACATACACACCGCTCGGCAACTTGCCCGCCTCCCACGTGACCGCGTAGGCGCCGGCGGGCAAGCGCCGATTGACGGGCGACGCTACTTCTTGCCCCACCGCATTATAAATCTTCAAGCTCACTTCCACCGCATTGGGCAGGTTAAACTCGATGGTCGTTGCGGAATTTTCCCCAACCAAAGCGCGAGACGCCGCTCCGCTTCCAAATGGATTCGGATAGTTTTGGCTGAGTGAAAATACTTTCGGCGTATTGCCGTTGCTCTCATTGACAGCGGTGCTAATTTTGACCAAATTTTTAATGGCGGTATTCAGATCATCTTTTGCCTTGCCTAACGCCTCGGCGGCTGATACCGAAGCTGAATAGTTCTGCGTCATGGCATTTTTGGCCGCAACCAATGCTGCCGCAAAATTCGCCCATGAGGCGGCGGTATAATCATTTTCACGGAGGGTATTGGCGTGAGAAATGAGGGAGTCCAGCGTGTTGTAATTGATGCCGACGTTCACCGCAGCAAAAAACGCCGGCTTGCACTGATTTCGATTATCCCAGAGTGAGGCATTGGCGACGAAAGCATATTGATCATTCAAACCGTCTTTGGAGACGCTGATAATTTTTCCGCGCCCCGACCGGTAACTCCGTTCGACAAAGCATTTGAAGAGCATGGCGTATTGGTTCGCCTGCGTCGTCAAAATGGCGGGGGTTGGCGTGCCGCTACCGGGATTCACGTCCAGCTCGGTCACGGACATCTCGGTGCATATCGGGTTGAACTTATTGTATGAAGCGATCCACTGCGCCGCCGTCGGAGAGAAAAGGGCATCGTGATCCTGCATGCCGATACCGTCCAAAAAGCCGGCTTGAAAAATCGGGGCGCAAATTCTTACAATCCCATCTGCTTTGTTGGGATTATGGGTATTGTAATCGTTATAGTAAAGTTTGATTTGCGGTTCGCCATACGCCACTGTCCATTTGCGCGTGAACTCGAAGGCCTTCATGAGATAGCTGTTGTCGCCAAATGTGACGTACCATTCGCTGTCTGTCGTGCGATCGGCGCCATTGTCATTGACAGCTTCATTCACTACGTCCATTGCGGTGAGCAATCCCGGCCAGCTTTCGTGAAGCAGGCGTATGACTTCTTTGATATAGTTGTCCAAACGCGCCGTCATCTTCTCTTTGCTCAAGCGCGCGCCGCCGCTGGTGTAGCCGGATCGGAAAAAAGAAGTGCCCGGTGTTTGACTGTGCCACACCAACGTATGTCCGCGAAACGTGAATCCCTGCCGTTTCGCCCAATTAAGCTGGGCAATCAAATTTCCATTAAACCGCACTCGCGGGTGCGTATCCACCGAGTCTTTTTCCGCGGCAGAAGCCGAAGCATAAGCCGCAGCGCTGGCGCTGATGTCAACCGTAAATTGCGGTTTCATGTTGTTGCCGGGCGACATGCTGTTCATGTGAAATTTTATTAAGTTGCCTCCATTCGGGGCAACAACTCCCGATTGCCCCGGCACCGCTGGATCGGTAGGGAAGCCGACATGCGTGTAAGATAAAAGGCAGCCGATATAAAAATCATTTTTATAAACTTCTTTCAGCGGCGGAACGTTGGTCTGGATCGTGTCGGTTTGGGCATAGACAGGGGCCGAAATTATTATTAACAAAGCAAAAAAAATGATCAAGGCCAAATTATTTTTTTTGTGACACGTTGTTTTCTTTTTCATGATGACAGAAAAATGTATGGCAGAAAAATGCTTGCTGCATGCCAATTGCTTCACGAGAAACGTTGTTTTGACGATGCCAGGCCGCTCATTAAAAAAACAGCCTGCCCCTCGACTGCGGACAGGCTGCTTTTTTAAATCAAGAACATGATCAAAGAATTTGAGCCGGGCAATCGACCTCGAACCTCGGACTCTCGACTTCGGACTTTTACTTCAACAGCGTCAATTTCTTCACGCTGACAAAATCTCCCGCTTTGAGCCGGTAGTAGTAAATCCCGGAGACGAGCTTGGCGCCGTCAAAAACGACTTTATGGTAGCCCGCTTCGAATTTGCCGTTGGCCAGCTCAGCCACGACCCGGCCCGAAAGATCATAGATGACGAGCTTGACTTCGCCGGTTTTCGGCAAAGCGAACTCGATGGTCGTGGTCGGGTTGAACGGGTTCGGATAGTTCTGGGAGAGCGCGAACTCCGTCGGTATGGCGCTCTCGCGCTTGTCTTCGACGCTGGTCGCTTGCTCAGTGGTTAAAAGTCTCGCCGTCGAATACGGGCTATCGCCGCCGATATTTCCAGCATTGACCCGCCAGAAGTAAGGCGTCTCGCCGGCGAGCCGCCTCACCAAGATCACAGACGTTCTTTCGAAGACCACCGTATCGCGAACCACTTGTGCGAACTGGTTGTCGGCTGCAACCTGCAGGCGATACTTTGTCGCTGTCGCTACTGCCGACCAGGAAAATGTCGGCCGGACGGACACGTTGGTGGCATTCGCTGCCGGGGCAACCGCCGCAGGCGCTGCCGGGGCGGCGATGATGGTGATGAAAGCGTTCGTCCCGCTAAACAAGCTCGGGCCGCCGATATTGCTCGCCTGCACGCGCCAGAAATAGGTCGTGAGCCTGAGCAACCCGGTGAGCTGAAGCGTCGTGTCCGTCGTCGTATACTCGTTGAGCACCAATCCGGAGGCGGACGAACGCGAAACCTCGATCTTGTAAGAGGTTGCTCTCGCGGCCACACGCCAGACGAGCCGCAGCGTGTCGGCGCGGGTATCTGGCGCATTGTTCGCCGGGGAGACCAGTGTCGGTACCGCCGGCGCCGTTGCAACGGTAAATGAATCAATATTCGAAAAAGCCGCCACACCGGCGCCATTCTCGCCTCGCACCCGCCAATAATATTTCGTGCCGGAGAACAATTGCACCGTGTTCGTCGTATCGACGGCTAATTGATTGACGGTAAATGCAGCGAACGTGCGCAGAGTAGACACTTGGTAACGATACTGCGCGGCGTCCGAGGTTCTGCGGACGACGAGTGGCAGCAGCGCGGGTTGGTTGGTGGCGCCGCTCGCCGGCGAAACGAGCCTCACGACTGCGGTTGCGGGCGTTGCGACGGTTGAGAATCTATTCACGTTCGAATAAGCGCTGGTGAATCCGCCGTTGCTTGCTGATACGCGCCAGAAATACGTGCTGCCGAGGCCAAGGTTCACGGCGAGGCTGGCGCCGGTCACGGTTCTATCCACCGCCATTCTTTTCGCGTCGGCGAAAGTTTGATCCAGAGAAACTTGGACGCGATAAGTGGCCGCGCCTGGCGCCGCATTCCAACTGAGCGTGAGAGAACCCGCCTGGCCGGTTGCGCCGTCTGCCGGGCTTGCCAGCGTGGGAACACTTGGAACGACCGAGCCTTGTTTGATGGTCCAGTACCGATTCACCGCCAAACCCGTAAACGTTTGCCGCGAGCCATTCGCCCAAATCACCGCAACGCTGTCAACTTTGTCGGCAAGCCCGAGGCCGAAGTTAGCGTGAATGTTACCGCCGGTGGCGCCACCGGAGCCGCCGGCTTCGATGTTGCGAATCTGCCTGGTCGCCCCGGCGTTCGTGTAAACCGTAAAGCGCGCGCCAATGCCCGAGCCATTATTGCCGCTGCCTTGCGCCTTAAAAGCAATCCAGTTATTGAGATTTCCGCCATTGCGCAACACGCCGGCATCGCCATTCGGCACGCCGTAGATATCGAGAAAGCCGTCGTCGTTATAGTCGATAAACGCAACCGAACGGGTGTTGAAACCCCCGGTCGGTATATTAACGGCGGCTGAGATGTCGGTAAACGTGCCGTTGCCGTTGTTCCTCCACATGATCGGAGTATTGAAACCCCGGCTCTGGAGCAAATCAAGATTTCCATCATTATTATAATCACCCCACGATAACCCACGGCAGCCACTGTTATAAGTTATTCCCGAGGTGGTGACTTCGGTGAACGTGCCGTTGCCATTGCCTCTTAACAGGCGGAAGCCGCTTCCGCGCTCTTCACCGCCGAGGGCCGAAAGCGCCAAATCCATGATTCCATCATTATTGTAATCACCCCACGCTGAGGCGATGGCGGAATATTTGCGCGTCACGCCTCCAACGACGAGTCCGGAGTCGGCGCCGGCCGTGGCGGGCGGCGAAAAAGTTCCGTTTCCGTTATTAAGATAAAGCACGCAACCGGTGCCCGTTGTCAGCAAGCTGTTGCGGAAAGTCGGCAGGAATAAATCCATGTAGCCGTCGTTGTTGGCATCCACAAAATGAGGATTCCAGCTTTCAAAAAATCTCAACGTATCAAGAGCAGGCGCAGTTGAGGCCGCGCCGGCGCTCGTGAAGCCGGCCGCGCCGCCTCGGAGCAACCGCACCCGGCCGCTCGTGGCATTCTGGTTGGCCGCGCCCGCCCAGGCGATATCTAAAAATCCATCCCGGTTATAATCGGCCGCGGCGAGTCCGTACATTTGCCCGTTGGAGCCGGAAGTGATCGTGGCGAGAGCGCCGGAGGTCGTCGTGACGTCCGCAAACAACCCGGTGGTAGGATTATACTGATACAGGCGCGGAGATGAACCGCCTTGCGTAACGAGCAGGTCCGGGTACCCATCGCCGTTAAAATCGGCCCACATTGAGCCGACCATCGCCACATTGAAAGCAATGCCGCCGTTGCCCGCAATCCTTGTAAAAGAAGTGCCGTTGTTATTTCGGATCAGATTATCCGGCTCGACAAACAAATCCAGCGTTCCGTCTTGATTATAATCCGCCCATGAAAAGCCCAAGCCTTGCAGGTTCTGCGCGCCGGTGAGCGGACCGGCAGAATAAATCACTTCCTGCGCCGTTAGCGTGCCCAAGCCCAGCAAAAAGAAGAGCGCTCCCGCCGTCATAAAGCGTAGAAAAGTTTTCATCATTTGCCTCTCGGTTAAATTTTTTGAGTGATTGTTATTTTTGTATAAAACGTAATTCGTAAAACGTAAGGCGTAAAACGTCATCTTACGTTTTATTCTTTACGTTTTACGCCTTATTTCATCAAAACAAGCTTCTTGGTGATCGAAACATTTCCGGATTGCAATCGGTAAAAATAAACGCCGCTGACCAAGCCGGCGCCGTCGAAGGTCGCAACGTAATTTCCGGTTTGCTGGGTGCCGTTAAACAGCGTTGCGACTTCCTGCCCCTGCGTATTATAAACTTTCAACGAGACATGGCCGGTTTGCGGAACAGAATACTCAATTTCAGTCGTGGGATTTCCCGCAAAGCGGGATGTCGCTGCGCTCCAGAATGGATTCGGATAGTTCTGGCTGAGCGTGAAATTTGCAGGAACGGCGCTGTTAGGTTTCTCCTTGACGCTGGTAACCGGATCCTTGCCCGTGTTCAGCCAAGTCATGATTCTGGTGTTTTCCGCATCGGCCTGCGCTTTCCAGGCGGTATATCTCGACGGCCACCAACGATACAAATCTCCTAATGGGAATCCGCCCATTCCTGCCGATCTCAACGTGGTATTTAAGTAGGATAAATTCTCATTGATCGGCCACACTTGGTTCGTGCCGGCCTGGGGGTCGAAGGCCCAGTTAATATCGGCGTTGGTTGTCCATTTATAAAGGAGAAAGGTCTTGAGATTTTCGACATTGGTTGGAGCAATAAGAAATCTCGGATCGGTATTATCGTAGAGAAAACCCCGGTTCATATACGGAAAGAGCTTCCTGCCGTTTGCAGTGGAATCGAAGAAAACGCGCGTTGCCGGACTCAACATCGGCTGCGGCCTGGGGATTTCAGCTTGGTTCGCCGCAGCGGCGCTGTATGGATTCGTCTTCATCCAATCTGTAAGCCAACTCTCGGTATAATAACTATTGTACGCGAACAGGATGCGGCGGTCCTGCTCGGTGAAGGGGACGGTAAATCCGAAATTGGCCACGCTGTCAATCCTGACAGTGCCGCCGTTCGGGTCGGCCTCTCCACGCATCGAGGGAATATCGCCAAACATAAACGCATTCACAAAAATGGAGTTGGTCACCGACATCTTCCACCACCAACCGGATTCCAAAGTAAACATCATGACGTTGAGGAAGGTGCAGTGGTTGAAATGAACGTTGTCTCCGTATTCGGCGCCTTCCTGCATGTAAACGTATCCCATGTTGGCAAAAGTGCAATTCTCGAACGTAATCCTGTCGTTGTGCCAGCCGGTGGTGTTAAATGGAAACGAAACCGCCCGGCCATAATAGCGCAAGTGGGTGTCGGTGCAGTTTCGGAAATAGCAGTTTTTGAAGGTTCCCACAAAACGATCCGCCGTGACGCCAATCGCCCCGCTGGCGTTGGTGGGCGTTTGTGAATAATCGAAGATCACATTCTCGAATGTGGCGGTTTCCTGGACATTCGGGTCCGGATTATTTTGTATCTGCAAAGACGAACCGACTTGCGCGCCGCTGGTGTTAGCGTACATCAACCAGACGTTTTTCATCGTGATATTGCCGTAACATTCGAAGATAAAGTTCGTGTTTACCCCGCCGCTGGAAGTCCATAAAATCTGCGGCGGCGACGTCAACTGAGTATTCCCCGGTTCCGGCGCAACGATCTCAAGATGCTGTCCCAGCGGAACAACGATGGTGCCGGTCAGGATGTAATAGCCGTAAGGCTCCAATTCGAACGTAGTGTTGGACAGCCTTCCGGCATTGATGGCGGCGGTGACCGCAGCGTTAAGATTCCCCTCGCTTGGGGGGTTGTCGCTGGCAACTTTTACGATAGTTTTTTGGGCGTACAACGAGGACGACAGGAGTGCAGCAAAAAGCAGCGTTGTAAAAAAGTGTTTCATCTTTTTCCTCCTTTTCTTTAAAGAGGTTTGATGTGCTGTAACGCAACATTTATGTTGAGAAAAACAGCGCTCGCAACATAAATGTTGCGCTACAATCTTGACCGCAACGGGTATAAAAGGGATTATAATTTATATCTAAATCCAAGATTGGCCGTCAAGCCGTAGTTTTGCTCATTGGTGAAACCGCCGATCGATCGCTGCGCGGAAGTATTCGTCTCGCTGTTGAGATTGTTGAAGTCCAAATAAATCTCGCTCCCGCTCCACGGCAATCTCTGCTTGGCCGAAGCATCGATGCGGAAATAGTCTCTGGTAAAGCCATCCTGCTCGGCAAAGGCGCCGACGCCGCTGACCGCATTGCCCTGAAAGATAAAAGATACGCGAGCGGAAAAACCCTTAAAATCAAAACCAATGTAAGAATTTACGATGTCATTCGGCTGAAAGATCAAGCGCCCGGTTCGCGTGCTGTCCTGCACCGTCACCAGCACTCGCGGCGGCGGGTTGGGATTCGTGCGAGTGATGTCATCTCGCCAGGGATATCTGGCTTTGGAAATAATATGAGTATAATTGGCTCCCAACACCACGCCTTTTAATGGAAAAGGCAAATACCCGAAATTCGTTTGAAAATCCAGCTCAAACCCCTTTATCGTCGCATCGTACGGACTATTGACATAAGTGTACAACGTCGCCCCATCTTTAGGTGTAGCGCCGCCGATTTTCAACGAATTGATCGTTTCGAGTCCCGGCGGCGCTGTGGCGTGCAGCTTGTATTGCGTGAAATACGTGAAATCCCGCACCGTCTTGTAGAATCCTCCAATCGAAAAAAGGCCGAGTTTGTTGCTGTGAAACGACAAGATCAAATCGTGATTGAATGCCCGCGCCGTTTTCAGCTTGGGGTTGCCGGCCCAGACATTATTAAGGCTGAAATCCATATTGATGCGTGGTGAAAGCTGATGATAATCCGGGCGCGCCAGCGTTTGCGTATAGGCATAGCGCAGATCGCCCCATGCAACCGGCCTGAACCTGATTTGCCCCATCGGCAGCCAGAATTCATTTCCCGGATGCACCGTGACCGGGAAAAATGTTTGCGTGCGCGGATCGCGGCCGTCGATCAGATTGTACGCCGAGTAATCCGAGGTGGTTTTTTCATAACGCACGCCGCCAACGACCATAAAGTCGAGGAAGTTCAATTCCGACATCACGTATCCGGCGGAATACCTTTCGATGTATTCGTAATCGTTGGGAATTTGCTGATACAATCCGTCAAACCATCCACCGACGTTGGTTCCGCTGAAAAGGGGATTGCTCGCCAAATATTTCGCCATTCCGGTCGGTATGCGCGAATCGCCCGCCCAATAGACATTTCCAAAGCGATCTTTCAGAAAAGTGCGCGTCAGATCGAGGTCGCCCGAAGTAAAACTCGAGGCGCGGAATCGGCCATTGGTGGGATCGAAATTTACGCCAAAACGCGCCACCAGCGAATCCATTAATTGCCGCTGCAGAGCCGAAGTTCTGGCGAGCGTCGCGTAAGGCGTGCTCTGGTCGTTGACATGGCCTTCACGCCGGTATTCGCCGCCAAGCTTAAAATAGCCGGAGAGCGACGAGCCGTGGTTGAAAGGAAGCTTGAAGTTGGCTTTGTACGATTGGTTGTTTTCCTCATACTTGGTGCTGAAAAGGTTGACATTCGTCAAGTAGGTGTCCTGCGCGCCGCGATAGACCACCTGCTGCGTCAAATCATCCGGAACGGTATTATCCGCAATCGCGCCGATAATCGCCCCGGTCTGGCTGAACTGGTGCAAAGGGGACTGCGGCAAATTGTTTTTGGAATAGGTGTTGGCAAACTTCAGATCCATTTGCAACAATCCCAAATCGTATTTGAAGTCCAGAGAATTGACCGCGAGATCGATGGTGTTTTCTCCCGCCCGGTAGGTGAAATCGAGATTCTTGTTTTGATAATCCAAAACGGTTCGATGGTCCTGAAAATCCGATTTCAAGCGGGTAAAGAGGTTGACGGCTTTAATGGAGCCTGCAGGCAATCTGTAATCCAGGATCAGGTTTCCACCCATGCGTTTTCTGGTCTCCAAATGGCGATTGAGCTGCACGTTATTAACCTTGACCGGCTCAAACCCGTTTTCCCCGATTCTGTGCTGGGTGATCGAATACGAAGCGTTCATGTTGTCGGCGTCGCGATCGTACTTTTCTGCATTGCCAAGAAAATAGACGCCAAGCTTTTCTGCAAAAAAACGTTTACTGGCAGATCCGACGGCGCGATAATTCCCGTAGGTATCGCTCTTCTCGGTATATCCGGACTGCCACAGCAAGTCATAGTGCAATTCCGACGGCGCTTCCCGCAGTTCCAGGTTCACCGTGCCGCCGATGGCATTGGCGTTCAAATCCGGCGTCAGCGATTTATAAACCGAGATCGTTTTGATCATGTAAGGCGTCACCATGGAAATGTCGACGCTGCGGTCATTATTGATCGCCCCGGCCGTTCCTCCTTGAGAGGCCGCGCCAATTTGGGTGCTTCCTGTTGAGGCGAGCCGGACACCTTCCACAGCAACTGCATTATATTGCGGAGCCAGCCCCCGGATGACAACTTTGTTCGCTTCACCCGAACTCTGGAGCGTCGAGACGCCGGGCAAACGGCTGATCGCTTGCGCGGCGTTGAAATCCGGCAGTTCCTGGATTCTCTGCTCAGAAACAATATTGGCGATTTTATCGGAAGCAAGCTGTTGGTTGATTGCCGCCAACTGCCCGACGGCTTGGGCCGTGACGACGATGGCTTCTCCTTGAATAACTTCGGAATTCAGCTCAATAACTTTTTTTAGCTCCTGGCCTTCTTCAACTGAAATATCAAGCGTTTTGCTCTCATAACCGATATATCTGACAACCAATTTATATTGGCCAGCCGGCACGAGCGGAATGACAAATCTGCCATTCAGATCCGTCGTGGCGCCCAATGTCGTTCCTTCGAGATAAACATTTGCTCCTGGAAGCGGATCACCGGAGCCAAGCGCTTTTACTTGGCCGGATATTTTACCTGAATATGCAGCATGCAACGATGTGACAAACAACGCCATGAGCAGCAAAAGCACTTTCATCGTTTTCATTGTTTCATCTCCGTGTATGGGAAAAATAAAAAGGAGACTGCGCAAAGCTTTTATCTTTCTTAGTTTTTTTTCGAACCCAACTAAGGCTGATGGAAAAGCCATGCACAATCTCCCTTATTTTTCTTGTAAAAAATTCTTGCCATCGGCAAAGACTCTTTATGAGGATTACGGCAGTTGCCTGATCCTGGGAGAAAGAGTATGTCAAGGCCAAACGTTCCTGTAAGGCCTTTTTAAAATTTGAAACGTTTCAATAAAACGTCAAAAATTATTCTTATTTTTAGGAAAACTCTTTTTTGATAAAATGTGTTGAGAAACGAAAGGGATTGTGAATTATGAATTTTCAAACTAGCTATTGACTTGCAACGCGCTATTTGCTATATTTGAAACGTTTCAAATATAGCAAATTTCTGACACCATGTCAAGAGAAAAATTTCTATTATGAAAAAAAAACATTTGACAGCCCTTTTTTCGGTTACATTCCTCTTTTATTATAGCTTTTCACAGGCTGACGATGGCTATCGGTTATGGCTCAGATATGATCTCATCACCGATGCCAAAAAGCTGAGCGCATATAAAGCCGCTCTCACCGAGATGAGTCTGAAAGATGATTCGCCCACCCTCAAAGCTGCAAGCGAGGAACTGAGCAACGGACTTGCGGGTTTGCTGGGGACACGACTGCCTTTCGTGCGCGCGACCACAAAAGACGGCGCCCTCGTTGTGGGCACGCCGCAAAGCTCGGAGATCATTGCAGCGCTTCAACTTCAGGATAAACTGCAAGCCGCGGGTGAAGAAGGCTTCATCATCCTCACCCCGACGGGCGTAGCCACGACGGCAAATAAAAAAAAGTGTACGGTGATCGCCGCGAATACCGACCTCGGCGTTCTGTACGGCGTTTTTCACTTCCTGCGTTTGTTGCAAACCCGCCAGAATATCGACGCGCTATCGATCATCAGCGCACCCAAAATCAAACTGCGGTTGTTGAACCATTGGGATAACCTCGACGGAACCGTGGAACGAGGCTACGCCGGCGCCTCGCTTTGGGATTGGCACAAACTGCCGGATTATATTTCGCCGCGCTATAAAGATTACGCCCGCGCCAACGCCTCCATCGGCATCAACGGCGCCGTGCTCACCAATGTCAATGCGAATGCGCTGGCGCTCACTGAAATGTATCTGGAAAAAGTCGCGGCGCTGGCAGAAGTTTTTCGGCCTTATGGCATCAAAGTGTATATCACCGCCAGATTCAGCGCGCCGGTTGAAATTGGCGGATTGAAAACTGCCGATCCGCTCGATCCGCAAGTTAGAGCTTGGTGGCGAAAAAAGACCGAAGAAATCTATCGCCATATCCCCGATTTTGGCGGCTTCTTGGTGAAAGCCAATTCCGAGGGCCAACCCGGCCCGCAGAATTATGGTCGCTCGCATGCCGACGGCGCCAACATGCTCGCCGAAGCCGTCGGCCCGCACGGCGGTCGCGTCATGTGGCGCGCTTTTGTTTATGACAACAACGTGCCGGAAGACCGCGCCAAACAAGCCTATAACGAGTTCAAACCGCTGGACGGCAAGTTTCAAAACAATGTGTTGATTCAGGTGAAAAACGGCCCGATTGATTTCCAGCCGCGCGAGCCGTTTCACCCGCTGTTCGGCGCCATGCCCCGCACGCCGTTGATGATGGAGTTTCAAATCACCCAGGAGTATCTGGGCTTTGCCACGCATTTGGTTTATCTGGCGCCGCTGTTCAAAGAAGTGCTGGACGCCGATACCTACGCGAAAGGCGAAGGCTCGCATGTGGCAAAAGTGATCGACGGCACGCTGGACGATCACATCCTGAGCGGTATCGCGGGAGTATCGAACATTGGCACGGATCGCAATTGGTGCGGCCATCCCTTCGCGCAAGCCAACTGGTTTGCATTTGGCCGTCTGGCTTGGGATCACAAACAAACTCCGGAAACCATTGCCGATGATTGGCTGCGAATGACCTTCACCAACGAGGAGAAATTTGTCTTGCCGGTGAAAGCAATGATGCTCTCGTCGCGGGAAACTGCCGTGAGCTACATGACGCCGCTGGGCTTGCATCATCTCATGGGCTGGAGCCACCATTACGGTCCAGCGCCGTGGATCGATCAAGGCCGGCCCGACTGGACTTCGGTTTATTATCACCGCGCTGATTCCCTCGGCATCGGCTTCGACCGTTCGGCTTCCGGCAGCAACGCCGTGAGCCAGTATTTTCCGCCGGTGCAACAGAAGTTCGGCGCTGTTGCAACTTGTCCGGAGCCTTATTTGTTATGGTTTCATCACGTGCCGTGGCGGCACAAAATGAAATCCGGCCGAACACTCTGGGAAGAATTATGTGATCAATATTATCGCGGCGTAGACGGCGTCCGCGAGATGCGCCGGGCTTGGAACCGCCTGGCCGGGCTAATCGACGACGAGCGTTTCTTGCACGTGCAGGCGCTGCTGCAAATTCAAGAAAAAGAAGCCATCTGGTGGCGCAACGCCTGTCTGCTGTATTTCCAGACTTTTTCAAAAATGCCGATTCCGAGTGGATATGAAAAACCGGATAAAACACTGGAGCATTACATGCAACTTAAATTTCCTTACGCACCGGGAATTTAAGCCATTGCGAAGAAAAAGTTAGAAAAAAATTTTAGAATTTATTCTCCTGCGGATTGAAGAACCCCACCGATGAAAAGCCTTATCCGCAGGATTCTTCAATCTGCGGGGATTTAATGCTATTAAAATACTTTCAATAGTTTTGCCCAAAAATGGCTTTGCCTTTCTTAAAGAGAAATAAACATGAAAATCATCGACGCCAAAGTCATCGTCTGCTGCCCCGGCAGAAATTTAGTCACGCTCAAAATTTTTACCGATGCCGGCATTTACGGCCTGGGTGATGCCACGCTCAATGGCCGCGAAAAAGCCGTTGCCACTTATCTGGAATCATATTGCATTCCGGCGCTGATCGGACGAGACCCGCGCAACATCGAGGACATCTGGCACTATTTCTACAAAGGCGTGTATTGGAAACGCGGCGCCGTCACGATGGCTGCCGTCTCCGCCATCGATATGGCGTTGTGGGATATCAAAGCCAAGTCGCTGAACACGCCGCTGTATAATCTGCTCGGCGGCAAAAGCCGTGAGCGCGTGTTGGTTTACGCGCATGCCACCGGCAAAAATCTTGAGCAAACGATTGACGATGTCGGCAAAAAAGTTGAGAATGGATTTCTTGCGGTGCGCGTGCAGTCGGGCGTTCCCGGCCTCGATAAAATTTATGGCATATCAAAAGACGACAAACCTTATGAGCCGGCGCAAAAGGGATTGCCGAAAGAAGAAAGCTGGGACACGGCCAAGTACCTGAATTTTGTTCCAAGGCTGTTTAAGAAAGTCCGCGAAGTTTTCGGTGATGAGTTGCACCTGTTGCACGACGTGCATCATCGTTGCACGCCTATCGAAGCGGCACGGCTGGCAAAAGAGTTAGAGCCGTTTCATCTGTTCTGGCTCGAAGATCCGGTCACGGCCGAGCTGCAGGAAGGACTGCGGCTCGTGCGCCAGCATTCAACAACGCCGATTGCCATCGGCGAAGTTTTCAATTCGGTTTACGATTATACAACACTCATTACCGAACAGCTCGTCGACTATGTGCGCATGCCGTTGGTGCATGGCGGCGGCATTACCCACCTGCAGAAAATAGCCGCCTTTGCTTCCTTTTATCACATCCAAACCGGTTTTCACGGCGCAACGGACCTCTCGCCCGTCAACCTGGCCGCCTCGCTGCACTTCGATCTGGCGATCAACAATTTCGGCATTCAAGAATACATGCCGCACGAGGAAATCGTACACGAAGTTTTCACGCCGAACTACCATTACGCGAACGGTTTTCTGCACGTTGACGATAGCCCCGGCATCGGCGTGGCGTTGAACGAAGAAAAGGCGAAGCAGTTTCCATATCAGACCGCTTGCCTGCCGGTAAACCGCAAATCCGATGGGACGATGTTTTATTGGTGAGCCCGAATGAACGAATAATTTTTGTTCAGATTTCTTGCTTTTCAGCGAAGATTGTACATATTTTTCTTACAACTTTTTCGTAGAGGATGCCTATGAAAACGGCTGCCATAACCTTACTTGCACTGTGCATGATTTCCATCTTTGCTTTTAGCCAGACCAAGCAAGAGCCTAAAAACAAACTGATCATTCATGCCGATTCAGGAGAAACTGCCATCAGCCGGCACATTTACGGGCAATTCAGCGAGCACCTTGGCCGTGGGATTTACGAAGGCATCTGGGTCGGAGAAAATTCACCCATTCCTAACACGCGCGGCATTCGAAACGACGTGGTTGCGGCGTTGAAGAAAATAAAAATTCCCAACGTGCGCTGGCCGGGCGGCTGCTTCGCGGACGAATACCACTGGATGGATGGCATCGGCCCGGCCGAGCAGCGGCCGAAAATTATGAATACAAACTGGGGCGGTGTAACGGAAGACAATAGCTTCGGCACCCACGAGTTTATGGATTTGTGCGAACAGCTCGGCGCCGAACCGGTGATTTGCGGAAACATTGGAAGCGGAACCGTAAAAGAAATGTCTGATTGGGTTCAGTATTTAACGTCTGCCGGCAATACTCCGATGGCCGAACTGCGCAAAAAGAACGGCAGGGAGAAACCCTGGACGGTAAAATTCTGGGCCGTGGGCAATGAAACCTGGGGATGCGGTGGCATCATGTCCGCGGCGCATTATGCCGATGAATCAGCAAGATATTCCTTCTTTCTAAAAAATTACGGCGGCAACACGCTGTACAAAATTGCTTCCGGCGGACTCCCGGAAGATTACAATTGGACTGAAACAATCATGAAGAAATGGAGTAAGGCCGACGGCTGGTTACAAGGATATATGAGCGGGTATTCATTGCATTTTTATACGGTAACTGACTGGAGCAAAAAAGGCTCGGCAACGAATTTTACCGAGAACGAATGGTTTGCCACCCTTGCAAAAACGATCCAAATGGAGGAGTTGATTACGAAACACGCCGCGGTGATGGACAAGTATGACCCGGAAAAAAGAATGGGCTTGATTGTGGACGAATGGGGAACCTGGTTCGATGTGGAAGCGGGAACAAATCCAAGTTTTCTCTATCAACAGAATACACTCCGGGATGCAATGGTTGCCGCAGTGAATTTTAATATTTTCCATCAGCATTGTGAGCGCGTGAAAATGGCCAACATCGCCCAAACTGTGAACGTTCTCCAGGCGATGATTTTGACCGACAAAGAGAAAATGATCTTGACGCCAACCTACCACGTTTTTGATCTGTATAAAGTTCATCAGGATGCGGCCTTTCTGCTGTCTGATTTGAAGACGGAAGATTATGAACGCGACGGCAAAAAAATCCCCGCCCTGAATGTCTCAAGCTCGAAAGCTCAAGATGGCAGCATCAATATCAGCCTCGTGAACGTGCATCCGGATAAGAACATTATGTTGGAATGTGAAGTGAGAGGCATCAAAGCAACACGCGTTTTCGGGAAGATACTGACGGCCCCAAAACTGAATTCACATAACACTTTTGACCAGCCTGATAAAGTGAAAATCACCGATTTCAACAAGGCCTCATTGAGCAAGAACGGCCTTCAAATTGAGATGCCGGCGAAGTCGGTGGTCGTTTTGAGTGTGAAATGAGCGACTTGCAACAATCCATATTTTCTAAAAGCAAATGTCAAAACCGGTTACACTGAAACAAATTGCCGCCGCCGCCAAAACGTCCGTGAGCACTGTTTCCATGGCGTTGAGTGATCATCCTCACATCAGCTCTGTGACCAAGATCGAGATCCGAGAGATCGCGAAGAAAATGGGCTACTCGCCCAATCTCATTGCGCGCAAATTGTCTTCTCGCAAAAAACGGACGCTCGGCTTGATTGTCCCCAAGGTCGCGCACCCATTTTTTTCGGAGGCGATTGAAGCCATTTACGACGAAGCCCATCAGCAAGGTTACGACATTTTTATGATGGTCTCCGGCGAAGACGCAACTCTGGAAGCGCATCACATCAAAACGCTGCTGGGATTGCAAGTCGACGGTTTCTTGATTTCTGTCACGGAAAAAACCACCGACCTCTCGCCGTTTGAATCCATATTGTTGAACAATAGAAAGCTGGTTTTTTTTGACCGTATCATTGAAAATCTCGGCTGCAGTAGCGTGGTCTGCGACGATTATCAAGGCTGTTATAATCTGGTTTCTTACGCCGTGGATAATGGATATACGGAGATCGGCCACATTGCCGGCTTTTCTAACATTTATATTGGCCGCGAACGGCGCCGCGGTTTTGAGCAGGCCTTGCTGGATCGGAATATTCCCGCCAATCCGGATTGGATCGTGGAAGGCGGATTCGATCAAAGCGATGGTTTTGCCGCAATGAAGAAGCTCTACGAGCGCGGGCCACTGCCTCAGCTCATTTGTTCGGTGAGCTTTGCCGCCGCTCTCGGCGCCTTGAGCGCCATTCGCGAGCTTGGGCTCTCCATCCCTCATGACCTCGATCTGATTTCTTTTGGAGACAGCGAATACAATTCACTGATGAAACCCTCGCTAACCGCGGCTCATCTGGATGCAAAAGGGATGGGAAAGAAGGCAGTCAGTTTACTCATCGCCCAGTTGAATGGTTTGGAAAATACGAAAGAAAAAGTTATCGTTCCAACCCGTTTAGTGATTCACGAAACCGGGCATGGACCCGTGCGGACGGACGAATGAGAAATAAAAATTCCTTGACAATAACCGGATTCCTGTTAAAATGTTCTTGAATGTTTCATCCTTGATTACCCGACAAAAACAAACGCGGAGGCGAAAATGTTTTCACAACAGCCTGAGTCCAAGATGTGGCGTGTGATCACGCTGTGGCTGATGGCGCTGTTAGCCATGAACGGCATGATCCACGCCCAAACCGACAAGCCGGTGCTGCATGGCCGGCATTGGATGGCGATCACCGGCAAGCCGCTGGCGGCCACTGCCGGCGCGAAAATTTTCGAGCGCGGCGGCAACGCCGTTGATGCAAGCTGCGCCATGCTCGCCGCCACTTGCACGATGTGGGACGTTCTGAGCTGGGGCGGTGAAACGCAGGCGCTGATTTATAATCCTAAAACGAAAAACGTAATAGGCGTAAATGCGCTTGGCGTGGCGCCGACCGGGGCGACGCCGGAATTTTTCAAGAAGAAAAAAATGAGCTACCCGCCGGAGCACGGCCCGCTCGCGGCGGTGACGCCCGGCACGCCTGGCGGCCTGATGACGATGCTGGCCGAATTTGGCACCATGAGCCTGAAGCAAGTGCTGGAGCCGGCGATGCAGATGGCCGAGGGCTATCCGATGGAGGAGGAGGCGATCAAACGCATCGAGCGAGAAAAAGAGAAGATCAAACAGTGGCCGTATTCCAAAAAAGTTTTTCTGCCGCATCTTGGCGAAAAACACGAAACGCCGCAGGTGGGAGAAATTTTTCGCCAGCCGGATTTGCTCGGCACGCTGCAAAAATTGGTTGACGCCGAGCAGCAAGCGCTGGCAGCCGGCAAGAGCCGCAAAGAGGCGATTTATGCGGCTTACGAGCGTTTTTACAAAGGCGACATCGCGCAAGAATTTGTCCGCGGCTCGCGCGAGCAGGGCGGATTGCATACGATGGAGGATTTAGCCAATTGGAAAGTTTATCTCGAAGCGCCGGTGATGACGACGTACAAAGGCATCGAAGTGTACAAGCTGACTTGCTGGGTACAAAGCCCGGTCATGCTCCAGGCGCTCAATCTATTGGAGCCGCTCGAGGTGAAAGCGATGGGTTACAACAGCGCGAAGTACGTTCACACGCTTTATCAAGTGATGAACCTGGCGTTCGCCGACCGCGATTTTTATTATGGCGATCCCTATTTCCCGCCGGAGGAGCCGATCAAGGGCTTGCTTTCCAAAGCCTACGCGCAGGAGCGACTGAAGCAGATCGACTGGGAAAAGAATGATCCGGAAGTCAAGCCGGGCGATCCGTATCCGTTCGAGGGCGGGAAAAATCCGTATCTGCATTTTTTGCAGAAGTGGTCGAATGTTGACACGGCCAAAACTTCCCGGCTGAATGACGAAAGCTTTTTTGCCGGCACGACGTCGATTCAAGCGGCGGACAAGGACGGTTGGGTGGTTTCGGTGACGCCGAGCGGCGGCTGGATTCCGGCGTGCATTGCGGGCAACACCGGCATCGGCATGAGCCAGCGCATGCAGAGCTTTGTGCTGAACGAGAGCGAAAATCCTTTTAACGTGGTGGCGCCGGGCAAGCGACCGCGCGCGACGCTGACGCCGACCATCGCCATGAAAGAAGGCAAACCTTTTCTCGCCTTTTCGGTGCAAGGCGGCGATTCACAAGATCAAAATTTGCTGCAATTTTTTCTGAACGTGGTGGAGTTTGGGATGAACGTGCAGCAAGCGAGCGAAGCGCCGAACATCACGAGTTTTCAGATGCGGGACTCGTTCGGCAAGCACGAAACTTTTCCGGGCAAGCTGACGCTGAACGAGGAGATGCCGCCGTGGGTGCGCGCCGAGCTGGCGAAAATGGGCTACAAGCTGAGTTACAATCCGAAAACTTCCGGCCCGATCACGGCGATTTATTTCGATTGGCAGCACGGGACGTTTTGGGGAGGGGCGAGCAATTACGGGGATGATTACGGGATTGCGTGGTGAGTTTCTCCTTGCTTTTGAAATAGATTGTCCTTATCAATATCAATAGGTCATCTATAAACTATGACCGAAAATTCTGGATACAAGATTTTGAGACGGGACTCGACCGTTTGCGCGTTCATTTCAGGACGACACACGGGCAGGTTGAATCTATTATCGTCATTCAGTATGAGGCCTATATTGATGGCAAATGGCGGCCAATCGTTAGATTTGATGAAGCCCATGGCTTTTTTCATCGCGATGTAATGTCACCGACTGGGAAACAACAGAAAATATTACAAGCGGCAAGCGATAAAAATCTTGCTTTGACCGAAGCCCTTGCTCATCTTAAACGGTTTTGGCGTGATTATCGCAAAGCTTATGAGGACGAGTATTATGCAAGTAGAACAGAATAGTGTTACAGACAAAAATCTCGACCGGCTGACTGCGTTTCTGAGCCGCGAGATTGAAAGCCCAAGTTTGGCGGAACGGATTCCTGATGGCGCGCATATCTTTCACGGCTCGTATAATGACATGGCGCTAACCCGAGAAAATCTAAGGCTCTTAAGCAAGATATTGCTCGGCATGACTTTGGGTTATGTTGAGGAGGCGCCATTAGTCATGGTGTATGAATACAAAGGAGGCCAGCAAATGGTGGTTGATTTATCAACCGCAGCGCAAAAAGGACAAGTGCAAAAGTTCATTGAAACGTTCCAAGAACAAAGCCAGCAGCATATGACGGTCAAGATCAACGAGCTGCTGGCGGCTTGAGATCAAAATTTTCAAGGAGGAAGGGATGCCGATGAAAATTCGACTCGGGATGATGATTTTCTCCATTATATTCATTCTGATTCTACCTGTCAGTTTGTGGGGACAATCCAAAAAACTTCCCGCGCTCAAACAAGAGGCGGTGCAAGAAGTCGACAAGCTGAAAGATTTCACCCAGCAAATGGTCGACATGATTTTCAGCTTCGGGGAGCTGGGGTTTCAGGAGTTTGAGACCTCGCGTTATATCACCACGATTCTGCGTGAGAATGGCTTCAGCGTGGAAGAGGGCGTGTCCGGCATGCCGACGGCGTGGGTGGCGCGTTGGGGACAGGGCAATCCGGTTATTGCCTTCGGCAGCGATATCGATTGCATTCCCAAAGCTTCGCAAAAACCGGGCGTGGCGTATCACGATCCGATTATCGAAGGCGCGCCGGGACACGGCGAAGGCCATAATTCCGGGCAGGCGGTGAATGTCACCGCGGCGCTGGTTTTAAAACGCCTGATGGAACGCGAGAAGATTGCGGGCACGCTGATGCTGTGGCCGGGCGTGGCGGAAGAACAGCTCGGGGCCAAGGCTTATTTCGCGCGCGACGGCGTGATGAAGGATGTCGACGCGGTGTTGTTCACGCACGTGAGCGACAACCTCGGCGTCTCGTTCGGGCCGGACAGCAGCGGCACCGGCTTGGTTTCGGTTGAATACACGTTCAAAGGCAGCTCGGCGCATTCCGCCGGCGCGCCGTGGCGCGGCCGCAGCGCGTTGGATGCAGTGGAATTGATGAACATCGGCTGGAATTTTCGCCGCGAGCATTTGCGCCTGTCGCAGCGCAGCCATTATGTGATTTTGAACGGCGGCGATCAGCCCAACGTCGTGCCGTCGCTGGCGACGGTGTGGTATTATTTTCGCGAAGTCGATTACGAGAACATCAAAAAATCGTTTGAAATCGGCAACAAAATCGCGCAGGCCGCGGCGATGATGACGGACACCGAAGTGAGCTGGCGGATTTTGGGCGCGGCGTGGCCGCGGCATTTCAGCAAACCCATTGCGCTGGCGATGTATGACAACATCAAGCAGGTCGGCCTGCCGGCGTGGAGCGAAGGCGATCAAACGCTGGCCAAAGCGCTGCAACGCGAGCTGGGCAACAAGGAAACGAACGGCTTGAAAACCAAACTCACCGATCCTCCCAGGCTGTACCAAGGCCGGAATTTCGGCGGCGGCTCGGATGACATCGGCGATATTTCGTGGACGGCGCCGACGATCACGCTGCGCTTTCCCTCCAACATTCCCGATCTGCCGGGACATCATTGGGCGAATGCGGTGGCGATGGCCACACCGATTGCGCACAAAGGCGCGACGGCCGGCGCGAAAGTGATGGCGCTCACCACGCTCGATCTGTTGCTGAACGCCAAACTGGTCGAACAATCGTGGGCTTATTTTAAAAACGAACAGGGCAAAGAGACGCAATACCAATCGTTTCTCAGCGCCGAGGACAAGCCGTCGATCCATTTGAACCGCGAGATCATGGCGAAGCACCGTCCGGAAATGCGGAAATATTATTTCGATCCCAGCAAGCACAAAACTTATTTGGAGCAATTGGGCATCACGTATCCGACGACACGGGAAAGCGCCGACAAGAAAACGCAATAAAAAATCCCTCGCGCGCAAATTCTCCCGAGCGCCGCGAGGGATTTTACTTGCTCCTCTCCCCATTATTTCTTTTCGACCACGCCAATTGGCCGCTACGTAATTCGTAAAACGTAAAACGTAATCTTACGCATTACGTTTTTACGTTTTACGAATTACGTTTTACGCCTTTGCCTTCATTTTGCCAGCAACATTTTCTGCACGCGAGTGGCTTGTGCGCCGGAGACTTTGCCGGCGGCGACTAAACGCACAAAATAAATTCCCGTCACCTGCTGCGCCGCATTCCATTCGCGCTCATATTCGCCGGCGGCCAGCTCGCCTTCGAGCAGCCGCGCCACTTCCTGGCCTTTGAGGTTGTGAATGGTCAAGACCACGACCGCGGCTTCCGGCATGCTGAATTTGATTTTGGTCGCCGGATTGAAGGGATTCGGATGATTCTCGTAAAGCACAAAACCGTTTGGCGGCGGTGAGGTGGTGTTTTTAACTTGGGTCATCGGGGTTCCGGTGCTGTCATTCGAGAAGCCGATGGTGGCGAGCTGCTGCGCGAAATCGGCGATGTCATTGCCGGTATCAACCGCGTTCGGAACGCGCGCCACCGCTTCGTCCGCCGGGCTTGTGGCGTTGCCGCCATCAGCGCCGCCGTCCGGCGCGCCGTCGCCGTTGCCGTCATTTTCAAAATCATCGCCCAACTCCACCTCGTCCGCCACCGCGCCGCTGCCGTCGCGCAGCACGACGAAAATGCTGTTGTTCATGCTGCCGGGCGGATTGCCGATAACGAGATATTCCCCCGCTTTGAAATTCGTCACCACGCCGCCGGCGCTAAATCGCAGCGCCGTGCTGCCGGGAGTTTTGAAATTCAACAGCGCCGTCGTGCCGTTGATAAACTCGACGGACCAGCCGGCGCCCTCAGTGAGATCGACTGCGGTTGAGCCGGCATTGAAAAGCTCGAGCCACTCGTCGGTATCCGTAATCGTGCCGCTGCCGGGCGTGCGGTCAAACGCCACGCCGTTGCCGCCGGCGCTGTCATTCCAATCGCGCTGCGGATCGGTGACGATCTCGTTGATCACAACCTGCGAGGCCACCGGTGTCGATGTTTGATTCACCGAAAATTCGTGCACGATCAAATTACGATCTTCGTTTGAGGCGGGATTTGCAATCGTATTATTGATGAACGCCAATTGCAGCAAATGATTGCCTTTGGCCAGCGCCAGAGGGAAAATAAAATTCTTCGCCGGGCCGGAGGGAACTTCCACCGTATCTGCCGCCACGCCGTCGATCAACACCACAAGCTTCGGGGCTTCTCCCTCCGCATCATGCGCCGAAGCCTTCACGCTCAATTCATACTTGCCGGAATCGGCGACCGCCAGGCCGTGGCCGAGAAAGCCATTGGAAAAAAGATTCCAGCCGGTATTTTCCCACACCTCGCCGTGAGATTTGATCGCCATCGCGGCAGCTTTTAAATTGCCCGGCACATTCAGCAGCGCGCCGCTGTCATACAGCAAAAATTTCGTCACGATCAAATTGCGATCTTCCTTCGTCGCCGGATCGAGGAAATCATTCGGGTAAGCCAGTTTGATCGTGTGAGCGCCGGCGCTGAGCGGCGCGACAAAATGATAGGTTCGCGGCCGCACATGCGCGACGGTTTGCTCGCCGATCAATACGCCGTCAATGAGAAGCTGCAGGTTCGGCCAGGCCCCGCCGGCAAACGAACCGGCCGCCACCACTTCCATCGCAAACCAACGCGCGTCGCCGCTGATCGTCACCTCGTGCGCGATAAAACCATTCGACCACAAATTCCATCCGCAGAATTCTTCGCCGCCGGTGGATTTGACGGCGAAATCCGGCCCGTTGAGCGCCAGCAGCGGCGCCGGCGCGACAAAATGCGGCTGCACGTTGATGTAATCCGGCAGTGACGCCGTCGCCGTTCCCAGCTCGGTCTGAATGCTCAAGCTCACGTTATACCGGCCGGGCTCGGTGTAAACGTGTACCGGCTGCGGCGCCGTGCTGGTCGCGCCGTCGCCAAAATTCCACAGATAGCCGGTGGCGTAATCGACCGGTGGATTGAGAAAACCGACGCGCAGCGGCGGCTCACCGCCGGTGGGACACGCAAAAAAAGCGCAGGCGCTCGACGGGTGCACGAGGATGTAATCTTTTTTGATCATCCGAGCCTCGCCGCAGCGGCCGCGCACGATGAGGCAAACGGTAAATTGCGGATCGACACATTCGATGTTGTACGTGTGCTTGGGATTTTTTTCCGTACTCGTCGTGCCGTCGCCGAAATCCCACAAATACGAATCAATGCTGCCGGTGGAAAGATTGGTAAATTCCACGGTGAACGGCGCCACGCCAAAACGCGCGTTTGCGATAAAATCGGCCTGGCAGGGTTCCGGCATGAGACACTCGCCGGACAAGGGCGCGTCGATGACATCGGGGTCGTTGCTCGTGATTTGTAAATTCGCCTGGCGCTGCCCCGGCTGCTGATTACGGCAATCGAAGCGCACGACGATCTCGTGCGCGCCGCCGGGCGGAATGGAAAAATCTTTTCCGCTGATGATCGTAAAATCCGGATCGCCGCTCAGTCCGGCGCTGCCGGTGCAGTCATCCGTCGCATTCGCGGCGTTGGCGAGCGTGAAAGTTTTCTCGGCAAAGAGGCCGATTTCGACCGCGCCGAAATCGTGTGAGGTTGGCGTTACCGAAAGCTCGCAAAATTTCGGCAAGTCATTCGTCGCGCCGATGGTGGCGGTTTGCTTGGTAAAATCAGCGACATCGTTGCCGGTATCAACAGTGTCGGGCACGCGCGCAATGGCCTCGTCGTTGACGCCGGTGGCGTTGCCGTCGCTCGAGCCGCCGTCCGGCGCGCCGTCGCCGTTGCCGTCGCCTTCGAAATCGTCGCCGATCTCCACGTCATCCACCACCGCGCCGCCGGCATCTTTCAAAACGACAAAAACGTTGTTGTTGATCGCGCCGGGGGGATTGCCGATGACGAGATACTCACCGGGCTGGAAATTCGTGGTCGAGCCGCCGGCGCTGAAGCGCAGCACCGCGCTGCCGGGGTTGGAAAAATTCAATGTCTCGGTGGAGCCATCCGAAAATTCGATAGTCCAGCCGCTGCCGATGGCGAGATTGACCGCGCTGCTGCCGGCATTATGCAATTCCACCCACTCGTCGGTGTCGGTGATGGAACCGTTGCCGGGAACATTGTCGAACTCGACGCCGTTGCCGCCGGCATTGTCGCTCCAGTCCTGCTGCGGGTCGGTGACGACTTCATTGATCACGACAAAAAAAGGCCCGGTGGGCAGCTCGCCGTTCGAGGCCCCAATCGTCGCCGCTTGCTTGGCAAAATCATTCACATCATTGCCGGTATCCGCGCCGTTGGGAAAACGCGCCACCGCCTCGTCGTTGACGCCGCTGGCATTGCCGTCGCTGGTGCCGCCGTCCGGCGCGCCGTCGCCGCTGCCGTCGCTTTCGAAATCGTCGCCGATCTCAACGTCGTCCACCACCGCGCCGCCGGCGTCTTTCAAAACGATGAAGATGTCATTGTTGATGTCGCCGGGGGGATTGCCGATGACGAGATACTCGCCGGGCTGAAAATTGGTCACCGAGCCGCCGGCGCTGAAACGCAGCACCGTGCCGCTGGCGGGGCTCGAAAAACTCAACGTTGTGTTGGTGCCATTGATGAACTCCATCGTCCAGCCGGTGAGATCGATGGCTTGCGCGCCGGCATTGAACAACTCGACCCACTCGTCGGTTACGGTGATGGAACCCGTGCCCGGCGTGTTGTCAAACGCCACGCCGTTGCCGCCGGAATTGTCGCTCCAATCCTGCTGCGGGTCGGTGACGATTTCGTTGATCACAATGGTTTTGACCGCCTGGCGGGAATGGACGGCTGAGGCCGTGAACATCATTGCCGCCGTTATCAGAAACAGAACGGCAGCCAGCCTTCGTGTTACAAGTTGCGGGCGCATTGCTCCTCCACACGAAAAAAAGTGAAGTCTTTAAAAAATAGACGCGATTGGCGCGCGCTTTTTTCAGTTGTGTTGATTAAACCGAGGTATTCCCCGTCCTTAGGTAGGCCTGCCCGTAGGGGCTTGTCCGTAGGATAACGTTCCCTTGGCTATGCCCGTCAGGAAACGCCGCGACGTCCCAACCCCAACGGCGCAGCCTCTCCGGGCTTTGCCCGTCGTCGCATTAAGGAGCCGTTAAAAAATAAAATTTACATTTGTTGTAGTCCTGCCCCCCCTTTGGGGCACTCTTGGAACATGCAATTTTCTTATCTTAGAAAGCCGCCCACAAGGCTACGCCCGTTGGGGGCGGGGACTACGTGTAATTGAAAAGTTTATTTCTTAACGGGCCCTAAGCGGCGTCCGTAGTGCAGTGTTACTTTAATTTCGTAGTCTTGCCCCCTTGTGGGGCATTGTTGCAACCGCGAATGTATTGGCTTCGACAGCGGCCCACAAGGCTACGCCCGTTGGGGGCCGGGACTACAAAAA
>Ga0187892_10003145_pt1 | contig 30846 bp, 25 predicted proteins | sample MA1701073metaG_FD_139345 | JGI IMG/M metagenome (GOLD analysis project Ga0187892, IMG submission 139345) | Bio-ooze microbial communities from a basaltic lava cave in the Kipuka Kanohina Cave System on the Island of Hawaii, USA - MA170107-3 metaG ...
GAGCAGAACCCCCAGACTGTAGACATCCGATCGCGTGTCCACGTCCGTGCCGGCGGTTCCCGCCTGTTCCGGGCTCATGTATGCCGGCGTGCCGATCATCTGGCCGCGTTCGGTAAATAGCGTCCGCTCGGTCAACTCCGCGTTGGTCGCTTTGGCGATGCCGAAATCGATCACTTTCGGCGCGCATGTCCCGTCCTGGGCGGCAACGAGCACGTTGGATGGCTTGATATCGCGGTGAATGATCCCTTTCTGATGGGCGTGCTGGATGGCGCTGCAAACCTGTGCGAATAGCTGCAGGCGTTGCCGCGTGTCCAGTTGTTTCGCGTCGCAATACTCCGTGACAGGCACACCCTCGACGAGTTCCATAACGAAGAACGGGCGGCCGGTTTTCGTTGAGCCCGCGTCGAACACTTTGGCGATACCGGGATGATCCATCATCGCAAGGGCCTGGCGCTCCGCCTCGAAGCGGGCGATGACCTGCCGGGAGTCGATGCCCAGCTTGATGACCTTCATTGCGACCTTGCGTCTTATGGGTTCCAACTGCTCGGCAAGGAAAACGACGCCGAATCCTCCTTCGCCGATCTGCCGCAGGAGGCTGTATCGACTCATCGTGCTGCCGAACGTATCGCCTTCCGGCGGCTCCGCCGCCATTGCCGGGCCGGGTTGCGCCAAAACGCGCGTCATGGGGCGGGGTTCGAGGAAGCCGCCGGCTTCGCGATGCACGCGCAGCATGGAGACCAGTTCCGCGCGAAGCGTCGCATCCCCGCCACACGCCGCATCGAGAAAGGCATCGCGGGCCTCGCCGTCCAAGCCAAGGGCGCGATCGAAAATCTCGGCTGCCCGGTCGCCGCGATCGGAGGCACTCGCGGAGTCAACGTCGGTCATGGGCGGACCCTTCGTGGGAAATCTCGCGATACAACCAGGTGCGTGCCCACTGCCATCGTCGTTTCACGGTGGGGGCAGATACTCCCAGCACCCGTGCGGTCTCTTCGATCTCTAATCCGACGAAAAAGCGCAATCGGACAACCTCGGCCATGGCGGGCTCCCTTGCGGCCAGCCGTTGAATCGCCTCGTCGAGCGCTAAGAGCGAGTCCGCGTCTTGCAACGGGCTTGCGGGGATATCCATTAGTTCGACCCGTTTCCGGCCGCCGCCTCGCTTGATCCGGCCTCGAGCACGTGCGTGGTCGATCAACACCCGCCGCATCGCTTCTGCGGCGGCAGTGAAAAACTGGATCGGTGAGTCCCACTTCACGTGGCCCGAGCCCACGAGGCGAATATAGGCCTCGTGAACCACGGCGGTCGCCTGCAAGGTGTGCTCGCGCCGCTCGGCGCGCAGATAACTTTGCGCCAGCGCCCGCAATTGCGCGTAGACCTGGGAGAGAAGTTCGGGGGCGGATGCGGGATTGCTCTGCGCCGCATCGAGCAGCTGAGCGATCGATGTTTCGCCAGGTGCCGCCATGTGCCATTGCCGTTTTCAGGATTCTCGCGGAAGAGCGCCCCCGCCCGTTAACGCCCGCGCCGACATTATAGCTCCAGATGCGGACGCCCGTCACCCGTTCCCCCGGCTTTGAGCACCTCGACGATCAGGTAGCTCCCTCGTGCGTAGAACACGGTTTTATCGGCTATTTTGCAATGCTATGCAAAACAGCCGAAGGCCTTGGCCAAGGCGAGTTGCCTTCAGCTCACGTGGCTGACCGTTGAACAATTTGTTTTGTGATGCTTGCTGCGCGAAATGGCCTCCATATCATGCCATTCAAAGGCAGTTGCCTTGGCGGGCAAAGGTGCCGGCCAATCGCATGGCTCTGAAAGCGGGAAGTTCGAATTCGAAGTTCTTCGAACTTCGCAACGAGGGCAAGGTATGCCCAACGTTTTTACGCCTCGAGTGAATCTCCTTGCCCGGGCGAGCATCGTCGGGTTTGTCATCCTGCTTGCCACAGCCGGCGTTTTCGCATACGGCTATATGTATTCGTCGTTTTCCACGGGAGTGGGTATCGAAGTAGACCAGCCCGTGCCCTTCAGTCATCAGCATCACGTCGGAGCCATCGGCATCGACTGCCGTTACTGCCACACGACGGTTGAGGACTCGGCGTTTGCCGGCATGCCCAGCACGCAAACATGCATGAATTGCCACTCCAGGCTATGGACCGACGCGCCCATGCTGGAGCCGATCCGCGAAAGCTGGCGCACCGGAACGCCGATCCGCTGGCAACGAGTCCACGTTCTGCCCGACCACGTCTACTTCAATCACTCGATTCACGTCGCCAAGGGGATCGGATGCGTCACGTGTCATGGGCGCGTGGACCAAATGGGACTGGTCCGAAAGGAGGTCGCACTCCACATGCGATGGTGCCTGGATTGCCACCGCGATCCCAAGGAATTCGTCCGGCCCAAAGATAAGCTGCTCGATATGGCCTGGCGACCGGCAGCGGATGACGAAGCCGACCGCGACGCCTTGTTCGACCAATACAACATCCGCCTGATGGCAATGACGGATTGTTCCACCTGCCACCGCTGAAAGGAGCGACGTCGTGCCCCAAAGGGCGGAGATTGAAGATCATAGCCCGAAGGGGGGACAACTCGGTCGTCCCGCTCCGGGTCCGCGGTTTTGGCGGAGCCTCGAGGAACTGGCGGATACGGACGAGTTTCGGGCGTGGGTCCGCAACGAGTATCCCGCGGATATTGCAGACCGGCTCGACGGCGTTTCCCGCCGGGAAGTATTAAAACTCATGGCCGCCTCCTTCGCCCTGGCCGGGTTTCATGGCTGCGGTAAAGTGCCGACCGAGCAGATCGTTCCTACGGTCCGTTCGTCGGGCGCAGCCCCGGCATCGACGCCGCTCTATTTTGCGACGGCAGTCACGCGAGATGGCTTCGCCCAAGGAGTCGTCGTGCAAAGCCATGCCGGCCGTCCGACCAAAGTCGAGGGAAATCCCGATCACCCAGCAGCCAAAGGATCCACCGACGTCTTCGCCCAGGCGGCAATCCTGACCCTGTACGACCCGGACCGATCGCAGGCCGTCTACCACGGCCTCGACATCAGCACGTGGGACTCTGCTCGAGCTGCGTTGAGCGAGCGCATTGCGCTTGCCCGAAGGGAGGGTGGCCGTGGCCTCAGATTGCTCACCGGCCCGGCGACTTCTCCGACATTGCAGTTTCAGATTCGAGCACTTTTGGATCTCCTGCCGCACGCCGCGTGGCACGTTCATTCAACCATCGATCCGGAGAATCGCCGCAGGGGGGCGCGCATCGCGTTTGGGCGCGAGACCGAGATGGTGCCCCGGGTGGGTAGCGCGGACATCATCCTTTCTTTGGATGCCGATTTTCTCTACGGATTCCCCGGAAGCGTGCGGCACGCGCGTGACTTCGCCGACCGCCGCCGCATGGCGGCTGCGGAGCGCGATTCGGTTCGCATGAATCGGCTGTACGTGGCCGAACCGTGTCCGTCGGTCACCGGGGCCAACGCGGACCACCGTCTGGCCGTTTGGTCCAAGAAAATCGAGGACATCGCAAGGATGCTCCTGGGTGAATTAGGCGTCGCGAGTTTGGAGCAAGCTCCTCCGCGTTCGGACCTGCCCACCAACACCGTGAAATGGGTTCGTGCCGTCGCGCGCGACCTGCTCGACCATCGAGGTCGCGGCCTCGTATTGGCCGGCGACGCCCAGCCTCCGGTCGTGCACGCCATCACGCTGGCGATCAACGAGCACCTCGGCAATCTCGGACGCACGATCATCCCGGTCGAGCCATTTTGCGGCGCGAGTGCGTGGGAAGCGAAGTCCCTGCGGCAACTTACGCAAGATATGCTCGCAGGGGCCGTTGACACGCTGCTGATCGTCGACGCCAATCCGGCCTACGACGCGCCCGTGGATCTGGCCTTCGTGAAAGCCATGAGGCGGGTGGAGTTCACCGCCCACATGGGCCTCTACCGCGACGAGACGGCGCTGCAATGCGGCTGGCACTTGCCGATGGCCCATGAGTTTGAATCCTGGTCTGACGCACGGGCTTTCGACGGCACGGTCACGATTCTGCAGCCGTTGATCGAGCCGCTTTATCAAGGCCGCACGCCCCATCAATTGCTTGATATGCTCACAGGCCCCTCAGAAGTCACCGGCCTCGAGATTGTCCAGCGTCATTGGCGCCAGCAAGTGCCTACGGGCGATTTCGAAAAATGGTGGTACGAAGTATTGATGCGCGGCATCGTACCGGACTCAGCGGCAAAAGAAGTATCGCGCGATATAAATCATAAGGCCATTCGGCTGGCCATGCAAACTGCCGGAGCGGATCACAGCACGGCCGAGAGCGACGGACTATTTGAGCTGAATTTCCAGGTGGACCCGACGATTGGAGACGGCCGGTTCGCCAACAATGGCTGGCTTCAAGAGTTGCCCAAGCCTCTGACCAAACTCACCTGGGACAATGCGGTTCTTCTCAGCGCGAAAAACGCCCGCGAGCTGGGCGCCCAAAATGAGGATGTTCTGGAGCTGGGCTATCGAGGCGCACGGATTACGGGCCCCGCTTGGATCATGCCCGGGCATGCGGACGAGTGCGTTACCATCCAACTGGGTCACGGTCGCACGGCGGCGGGGTCCGTCGGGACTGGCGTAGGCTTCAGCGCATACGCCCTGCGTCGATCGGATGCGCCCTGGTTTGACACCGGCTTGCGTATGCGCCGAATGGCCGATCGCCACCGGCTGGCCTGTACGCAGCACCACCAGCTCATGGAGAACCGCGATCTGGTGCGTGTGGGGAACCTCGAGGCGTTTCGGCGCGATCCCGCGTCGCTGGGCCGCGCGTCGCAGAAGGAAATCCACTTGTCCTTATACCCTCAGCATGGTTACGAAGGGCAGCAGTGGGGCATGGTCATCAATTTGAGCACTTGCATCGGCTGTAACGCCTGCACGATCGCGTGTCAGGCGGAAAACAACATTCCCGTGGTGGGAAAGGAGCAGGTGCGGCGGCGGCGCGAAATGCACTGGATTCGCGTGGATCGCTACTTCGATGGCCATCCCGAGTCGCCGGGGATGCACCATCAGCCCGTTCCCTGCATGCACTGCGAGAACGCGCCCTGTGAACTGGTCTGCCCGGTCAACGCCACGACGCACAGTCACGACGGCCTCAATGAGATGACCTACAACCGCTGCGTCGGCACGCGGTACTGCGCCAACAACTGCCCATACAAGGTGCGGCGCTTCAATTTTCTGCAATATGCAGACCTCACCACGCCAAGCCTGATGCTCCAGCGAAACCCGGAGGTCAGCGTCCGCGGACGTGGCGTGATGGAGAAGTGCACGTATTGCGTCCAGCGCATACGAAACGCCCAGATCGAGGTCCGCAAGGAAAACCGCGACCTGCGCGACGGGGAGGTGCTTACGGCTTGCCAGCAGGTCTGTCCCACGCAGGCCATTGTGTTTGGCGACATCAAGGATCCAACTAGCCGCGTTTCGGCGCTCAGACGCGAGCCGCACAACTACGCCTTGTTGGACGATTTGAACACTCGACCGCGCACGACCTACCTGGCACGCGTGCGAAATCCCAATCGGCAACTCATAGAAGGCATCCAGGGTTCATGAGCGAGAGTGTGACAGCCCATGGCGGAAGTGGCGTGGCCCCACCCGAGCGGGCATTTTCGGGACCTCCGCTGCAACGCGTCTACGCCCACGTTTCCGATCGAATCGCGGGAATTCCGCTGGAACGGGGGTTTCATCCGCGCTGGCTGGCTCTGTTCGGCGCCGCCCTTTCCCTGGTTTTGCTCGGTATCGTCGCGGTCACCTGGCTGCTGATCCGCGGCGTGGGTATCTGGGGGATCAACGTTCCCGTCGGCTGGGGCTTCGACATCATCAACTTCGTCTGGTGGATCGGAATCGGCCACGCCGGCACGTTGATTTCGGCCATTCTGTTGCTGCTGCGGCAATGGTGGCGGACATCCATCAACCGGTTCGCCGAGGCGATGACGCTGTTCGCCGTTTTGAATGCCGCACTCTTTCCCCTATTGCATCTGGGGCGAATCTGGAAGTTCTACTATCTCTTTCCTTATCCCAACACGATGGGTCTCTGGCCTCAGTGGCGCAGCCCGCTGATGTGGGACGTGTTCGCGGTGCTGACCTATTCCACCGTGTCGTTTTTATTCTGGTACCTCGGTCTGATTCCCGACTTCGCGACCATGCGGGACCAGGCGCGGCGGCGGTGGGTGGCGGTGATCGCCGGATTCTTTTCGTTGGGATGGCGCGGTTCGGCACGCCACTGGCACCATTATCAGATGCTCTACCTGATGCTCGCCGGGCTGGCGACGCCGCTGGTGGTGTCGGTCCACAGCATCGTCTCGCTGGACTTCGCCGTGTCGATCGTGCCCGGCTGGCATACGACCATCTTCCCGCCTTTTTTCGTCGCCGGGGCCATCTATTCCGGTTTCGCGATGGTGCTGATGCTTGCCATTCCGTTGCGCTCCGCGTTCCGCTTCCAGGATTTCATCACCACCCGCCACCTGGACGTCATGGCCAAGGTGATGCTCACGTCGGGTCTGGTGGTCGCCTACGGGTATATGATGGAGACCTTCACCGGATGGCTCAGCGGCGAAGAGGTTGAGCATTATCTTATAGGAAACCGTGCACTGGGCACCTACGGCCCCTTGTACTGGGCTATGATCGGGTGCAACGTCGTGGCGGCCCAGACCCTCTGGTTTCGATGGGTGCGCACCCACGCGATACCCCTGTTCATCGTGGCGGTGCTCATCAACGTCGGCATGTGGCTGGAGCGGTTCGTGATCGTGGTCGTCAGCCTCCACCGCGACTTTCTTCCCTCGTCATGGGGCATCTACGTGCCGACCTTCTGGGATTGGTCCGTTCTCATTGGTACGTTGGGTCTTTTCGCCACGCTGATGCTGTTGTTCATCCGCTTTGTTCCCATGATCTCGATCTTCGAGGTCCGAGAGGCCGCTCACCACGCCGGTGAAGTGGGGAAAGGCCGCCGCCACGGCAAGCCGCTGACTTCAGTCAGCGCGGACTCTACTGCCCAGGAACGTCCGCGCGAACTAAAGGTTGCGGCTCTGGCACCGGCAACGGCGCTGAGCCCCCAGCAAACTGAAGAACCGGAGCAACCACTTCTGACCGGCGTAATCCCAAACGAGAAACTCTACGGCCTATCTGCCGAGTTCGATGCCGCGGAGACGCTTGTGGATGCGGCGCGACAAGTGCGCGACGTGGGATATTCCCGAGTCGATGCGTTTTCGCCGTTTCCGATCGCCGAAATGCCGCGGGCAATCCGAATGGGTAAGTCCTACGTGCCGCGCATCGTGCTCATTGGCGCGCTCCTGGGCGCCGGGTTTGCTTATTGGCTTCAATGGTACTCCACCGCCATCGACTACCCGCTGAACGTCGGCGGCCGGCCGTATCATAGCTGGCCATCTTATATTCCTTTGACGTTTGAGCTCGCCGTGCTTGGTGGCGTGCTTTTCGGCGTCGTAGGATTGTGCGTGCTCAATCGACTTCCTCAGCCATATCACCCGATCTTCAATGCTCTGGGGTTTGAGCGGGCGTCGCGCGATTCGTTCTTTCTGTGCATCGAGGCGCAAGACCGGCGTTTCGACCGTGTTCAGACGCGAGAGCTGTTGGATCGTCTCAAACCCGTTCGGGTGAGCGAAGTTCCCTTGTAACGAGGTTAGCCATGAAGACAGTACAGCGTCGCGCGGTTCATGGGTGGTACGGGGGTCGTGTGTGGCATGGCCGCATTCAAGCGGCCATGTTCGCATCGCTCACCCTGGCCGGATGCAAAGAAGAACGCGAGGCCATGACCCGGCAGCCCAAACTTGCACCGATGGCGGCAAGCGATTTCTTCGGCGACGCAACGTCCGTCCGACCGCTGGTTCCCGGCACGGTTCCACGCGGTGGCGCAGTGCGGCAGTTCGCAACTCCAAGCGAGGCGCCGCGCCCGGAATTAAGCACGACCCTGCTGCAGCGCGGGCAGGAGCGGTTCAACATCTTCTGCTCAGTCTGTCACGGACGCGACGGACATGGCGGTGGAATGGTCGTGCAAAGAGGTTTTCCCCAAGCGGCCACGTATCATAGCGACCGCCTTCGAGCCATCGACGATGCGACAATTTTTTCCGTTATCACCGACGGCTATCAGAATATGCCCGCCTACGGCCCGCTGATCCCGCCCAAGGACCGCTGGGCCATTGTCGCCTATGTCCGGGCGTTGCAGTTGAGCCAGTACGCACGAATCGAGGACGTGCCCGAAGAACAACGGAACTCGCTGGCCGAGTGAGCGAATGAAAAGGCGAGGATCATGGTAGTCAGGGTCCCAACTTGGATGGAACAATACGCCCGACAGGCGCTTTATGCCGGATTGATCGCGTTGGCATGCTCGGCTCTATGCGTGCTCTTTGCGCCCAAGGTGGTGCTTTTTGGTTATCTCGCGGCGTTCCTGTTGTGGAGCGGGATTCCACTCGGCTGCGCCGCGATTTTGATGCTCCACCACGTCGTCGGGGGACGCTGGGGCCAGGCCCTTCGCCCGGTCGTGGACGCGGCCGCCATGACCACGCCGCTTCTTGTGCTGTTGTTTGTGCCGATCGCCCTTGGGCTTTCGTATCTCTATCCCTGGAGCTTAGAAGCGGGTCTCCACGACGAATTGATCGCCCGCAAGCGCGCATACCTCAACGTGCCGTTTTTTCTCATTCGCGCCGCCGCGTTTCTGCTCGTTTGGAGCGGCATGGCCTGGCTCCTGGATCGGTGGTCTTCGCGAAAAAGAAACGATGAGGCCATGGCCTCGCGATCTGCGCCTCGGCTTGCCGTACCGGCCTTGATCATCTACGTAATTACCGTCAGCTTTGCCGCCCTGGACTGGATCGGGACGCTCGAGCCACACTGGTATTCCAGCATCCTGGGGTTATACATCCTCATTGGACAAGTGCTCAGCGCCATGGCCGTAATGGTTCTGTTTGCGGCAATGCCGAGTGAAGAGTGGCATGGGTGGCGTGGCCGCATTCAATCGGCCACAGCTGAGCATGGAAAAGACCTGCGCTCGGGCATGCCACCCCCCGGTGACGTGCCATCGGCCAACACCTTCAATGACCTGGGCACACTCTTGCTGACTCTGGTGGTCTTGCACGCGTACTTTGCCTATTCGCAGTTTTTCATCATCTGGAACGGAAACCTACCGCACGAAATCCTCTGGTACACTCCGCGTATTTCCGGATTGTGGGGTTGGGTGGCCATTCTGCTAATTCTGATTCATTTTGCCCTTCCGTTTGCCCTGCTCTTGTCGCGAGACATCAAGCGGCACGCATGGACCCTGCGGCGAGTCGCCCTCCTGATTCTCGCCGCCCGTTGTATCGAGGCGACGTGGTTCGTGCTGCCGTCCTACGATGGTGCGGTGATAAGCACGCTCCCTTTTGCGCTGCTGAGCATGTTGGGCGTGGGCGGTGTGTGGATTGGTGTTTTCGCCTTCGGATGGCGCCGCCGGATCACGCGCCTGGCCACGATTCCGGGTGAAGAGGGGATTTCGTGACGACCCCCGCGGGCCGGATCGATGGGGATCGACAATGGCGTACGGAGCCGAACCGCGTGAACATCCGCGCGCTCTACCTCTTCGCCGTGACTTTGGCCATCCTTCTTATCTTGATTCAGCCGATCGTCGGCCGACTGTTGCGGGACTTTCAAGGGCGTCGGCCGGTCGAGTCCTTTACCTCAACCCTGCAAACTGCGCATTGGCTTTTGCCTGGGGCCGAGCTGGAAACCACGCGACGGCGCGAAGACCGTAACATAAATTCCTATGGCTGGATCGACCGCCAAAACGGCATCGTGCGGATTCCAGTAGTACGGGCAATGGAACTGATGGTTCGCAACGGCGATTCCGGGGATCAATACTGGCCCGGACGCGCCAACGTGGAGAAACCCCCTGCACCGGAACAACCGACCAATCCCTAAGAGCGGGCGTGAGGAGCGCATGCCAAGCCGGGCGCCTAAGGAAACGGGAACTCGGAAACGACGGAAAGACCGCTCCCTCACGGTCGCGGCTCAGAAAACGTGCGCGCCCTTTCGTCTTGGACCGGCTATGATCGCCTTCGGGGCACTGCTCGTAGTCGCCCGCTTGGCGTTCGCGCAGGTGGCCGCTACGAACCCTCTCGATCAAATCGGTCTCACGCAGCGTGTCGGCCAATCGATCCCCTTGGATCTCGTATTTCGCAGTGAAGCCGGTGACGCGGTCACGATCGGGAACTATTTCGGTCGCGGCCCGGTCGTTCTAGCTCCGGTTTTCTATCAGTGTCCCATGCTCTGCACGCAGGTACTCAATGCGCTGCTGCGCACGGTGAAGAAACTGGATTTCGTTCCGGGCAGGGACTTTGAAGTTGTGGTCTTCAGCTTCGACCCGCGGGAGGCGCCGACGCTTGCGGCGGAAAAGAAGCTAAACTACCTGCGTCACGAATTCGATCCAAAGTCCCATCAGGGTTGGCATTTCCTGACTGGGGAGCAGGCCGCGATCGCGCGCCTGACCGACGCAATCGGGTATGGCTATGTATATGACGCGAAAACCGATCAATTCGCCCATCCGGCCGCGGTCGTCCTGCTGACACCGGACGGGCAAATATCCCGCTACGTAATCGGACTCGAATACGACGCGCGCGACTTGCGGCCAGCACTGATCGACGCGGGCAAAGGTACCATCGGATCGGTCGTGGACCGCGTGTTGCTGCGATGTTTTTCGTACAGTCCCGAGAGCGGGCGTTACGGCTTGGTCATCATGAACGCTCTTCGCGCGGGTGGAATCCTGACCATTCTCGGCCTCGCCACGTTGATTTGGCGCCGTGGCCGGCGCCGGCTCCGCCCCATGCGTGCCGGCTCAAACGCCACGGGTGACCCACCGCGGTGACATGACCATGCGCGTGCTCGCACAATCTCGCGGTTTTTCGCTCTGGCCGGAAAGCGCCTCGACGAGCGCGGAAGACGTCGATCTAGTCTATCTGGCACTGCTCGGGCTGACGCTGTTTTTCGTCGTGCTCATCGGCGCGATGGCCCTGGGCTTCGGTGTGAAGTACCGCGCCGGCGCCAAGTCGTTTCGCGACCACCCAATCCGCAAGACTCTTCCCATCGAATTGACCTGGATCGTGGCGCCATTGGTGATGACGCTGGTCATTTTCGTCTGGGGGGCCTCCGTGTTCGTCGACCTGGGCACGCCCCCGGCCGATGCTCGCAGCATCTACGTCGTCGGAAAACAATGGATGTGGAAAGTGCAGCATCCCGGCGGCCGGCAGGAGATCAACGAACTACACGTGCCCACGGCGGAGTCCATCAAGCTGGTCCTGACCTCGCAAGACGTGATTCACAGTTTTTATGTTCCGGCCTTTCGCATCAAGCGCGACGCGCTTCCCAATCAGTACACGTCACTTTGGTTCCGCGCGACGCGGCCCGGCGTTTATCATCTCTTCTGCGCCGAGTATTGCGGGACCGACCACGCCCGCATGCGCGGAAGCGTGGTGGTCATGACACCGACGGATTATCAGCAATGGCTGGCGGAAGAAGTGACGGAGCGACGAAGCGACGGAGCGACGAGGGGAAGGGACGAAGAAAAAGAGAGCGGCCCCGATTCTGCGACGTCTCGACGAATCGACGTTTCGACGTCCCCGTCGGCGTTTGTGGAGTTCGGCTGTGCGGCGTGCCATCAGTCGAATACAACCGATGCAGGACCGAATCTGGCTGGTTTGTTTGGCCGTACCGTTCGGCTGGCCGACGGGCGCGTGGTTGTGGCTGATGAGGAATTTCTCCGGCGTTCGATTCTCGAACCTAATCATGCGATTCCATCAGGTTATGGCAACTCCTCATCCATGCCGACCTACGCCGGGCAGATCAACGATGACCAAATGGCCGAGCTGGTCGAGTTCATCAAATCGCTGGAGACCAATGGTGAGGGGGCGACCCAGCCCGACTGGCCTGCGACGACGCCATGACAACCTTGGACACGCTCACCGTTGCCGCGCCGAGTTATCTTGCCTCGCGATGGTCGCTGCGCTCTTGGCTGCTGACGCTCGATCACAAGCGTATCGCCATTCTGTATCTCGTTTCCATCACCGGCTTTTTCTTCATCGGCGGTGCCGCCGCCGTGCTCATGCGCTTGGAGCTCGCCACGCCCGAGTCCGATGTTGTGCAAAGCGCCGTGTACAATCGCCTTTTTACCATTCATGGCACGGTCATGGTGTGGTTTTTTCTGATCCCATCGATTCCCGCCGTCCTGGGCAATTTCCTGGTGCCCTTGATGATCGGGGCGCGCGATCTGGCCTTTCCGCGGCTCAACCTTTTGAGTTGGTACCTGTTCATGGCCGGCGGTGTGCTGGCCATCGGTTCCATCGTCGCCGGCGGCGTGGATACGGGCTGGACGTTTTACACTCCTTTCAGCACGACCTACGCGAACTCGGCGGTCATTCCCATGGTGGCGGGGATTTTCATTTCAGGGTTTTCCTCCATCCTGACCGGCATGAACTTCGTCGTGACCGTGCACACCATGCGCGCCCCGGGCATGACCTGGTTCCGACTACCTCTTTTCATCTGGGCGATGTATGCCACCAGCCTGATCTTCGTCCTGGCCACTCCCGTGCTTGCCATCACCCTGGCGTTGATCGGTATCGAGCGAATCTGGGGAGTCGGCGTCTTTGACCCCGCGTTGGGCGGCGATCCGCTGCTCTTTCAACACCTTTTCTGGTTCTATTCCCACCCCGCCGTGTACATCATGGTTCTTCCGGCGATGGGCATCGTCAGCGAGCTGATTCCCTGTTTCGCCCGTAATCCCATTTTCGGTTACCGGTTCATCGCTTATTCAAGCTTGGCCATCGCCATTCTCGGCTTTCTGGTTTGGGGGCACCATATGTTTGTGGCCGGACAGAGCCTCTACGCTTCGATGGTCTTCTCGATCTTGAGCTTTCTGGTAGCGATTCCTTCGGGCGTGAAGGTCTTCAATTGGATCGTGACGCTACGCAATGGGACTATTCAGTACAAAACGCCGATGCTGTACGCCCTGGGATTCATCGGGTTGTTTACCGTCGGCGGCTTGACAGGGCTTTATCTCGCGTCATTGGCCGTCGACCTGCACGTGCATGACACCTACTTTGTGATCGCCCATTTCCATTACATCATGGTCGGTGGCGCGGTGATGGCCTACCTGGGCGGCATTCACTTCTGGTGGCCCAAGATGACCGGCCGGATGTACCCCGAGGCTTGGGGCGTGTTCAGCGCCGTTCTTCTGTTTTTCGGCTTCAATCTGACCTTCTTCCCGCAATTCTTGCTGGGGTATCTGGGAATGGTTCGCCGTGTGGCCGAGTATCCGCCGGAGTTCCAGGTTCTCAACGTGCTCTCCTCGGCCGGCGCGTCCATTCTCGGCGTCGCCTATCTGGTGCCGCTGGTTTATCTGACGGCGTCGCTCATCCGATTACCATCGGCCGAGCGGAATCCTTGGAAGGCCACTGGTTTGGAATGGGAAACATCCTCGCCTCCGACAGAGTTCAATTTTGTACAAGCACCCGTTGTGACCAGCCCCCCGTATGCTTACCCACCGCTCGGGGCGATAGCTGAGCCACCGGCCACCGGCGTGCAGGAGGCCTCCAGTGGCTGATACGCCGCTCGCCCATCAATTCGACGACGTGGCCCAACAGCGCGAGGCCGCCGGTCTGGGCATGTGGACGTTCCTGGCCACGGAGGTGCTCTTTTTCGGCGGCCTGTTCACGGTCTACACGGTTTACCGCGTGAAGGACTCGGCCGCGTTCGTTGAGGCTTGCCATGAACTCTACATGTGGCTCGGGGCGATCAACACCGTCGTGCTCTTGACGAGTAGCTGGACGATGGCCTTGGGAGTTCATGCCGCTCAGCATGGTGAGCGTCGGCGGGCGGTTTCGTTTCTCGTTCGCACCGCGGTGCTGGGTTTGGTCTTTTTGCTCATCAAGGGCACGGAGTATTCCTTGGACATTCGCGAGAGACTCGTACCGGGGCCGGGCTTTCGGGCCGAATGGACCGTAGATCCCACTCACGCGCAGTTATTCTTTGTCCTGTACTTCGTGATGACCGGCCTTCATGCCGTGCACATGTTGGCCGGCATCGGAGTCGTTTCCGCGATGGCCTTCATGGTTTGGAAAAGCCGATCATCAACGCACCATGCCAATGCGCTTGAGATGGCCGGGCTTTATTGGCATTTTGTCGATATCGTGTGGATTTTTCTGTTTCCGCTCCTTTATCTAGTGGCCTGAGCATGACCGAACACACCGCATCCACGCGGACCTATCGCAATGTCGCCATGACGTTGTTTGTGCTGCTCGCCGGAACCGTCATCGTGGCGAAGTTGCAACTTGGAACGCTCGCCCCGGTGATCGCCCTGAGCATCGCGGCCGCCAAAGCGGTTCTGGTCGCGATGTTCTTCATGCACCTTTACTATGGCAGCCGCTTAACGCGCGTCTTTGCCGCGGCCGGACTTTTCTGGCTTTTGATCTTGCTGGGCCTGACCCTCGGCGATTTCCTGAGCAGATCCTGATGGCGCCCTCAGCGAGCCGCGGACTTAAAGTCCGCGCGGCCTCTCGGGAACCGACGACCGCACGTCGCAAGTCGGCGGCCGATTTTCGTGCTGCCGTAACTTCATGCGGCCTGCAGCCCCCTTCACGATTTCGGAAAAAGTCCGTATGCTGTTTTCCCGTACGGTAAGGATCAAGACTCAGGGGACGAACATGAAAGTAGCGGAACTCTTCGTCAAATGTCTGGAGCGCGAGATGACGCCGTTCGTCTTCGGCATCCCCGGCGAAGAGAACCTCGACCTCGTCGATGCGCTCGCCGACTCGAAAATACATTTCGTCCTCGCTCGGCACGAACAGGCCGCGGCCTTTATGGCCGATGTTCAGGGCCGGCTCACCAGCCGGGCGTCGGTTTGCTTGTCCACCTTGGGGCCGGGCGCGACGAACCTGGTCACCGCGGTTGCGGACGCCAACATGGATCGGGCGCCGCTGGTTGCCATCACCGGCCAGGCGGGCAGCGATCGTCTGCACAAAGAGTCACATCAGGTGATGGACTTGGTCGCTTTGTTCCGGCCGATGACCAAGTACACGGCCCAGGTTGTCCGCGGTGACGTTCTGCCTGAGATTGTCCGCAAGGCCTTCAAGCTTGCTCAAACCGAAAAGTACGGTGCGACTCACATCGACCTGCCGGAAGACGTGGCTCGCGAAACGGTGCAAGGCGCGCCCTTGGTCGCACAACAGCCCAAGGACCCTGAGCCACGGACGCGTCAGGTGGAGCGCGCCGCCGACGCCATCAATCGGGCCAAATGCCCGATCATGCTGGCCGGCAACGGGGCGGTGCGTGCCAAGGCCTCCGCGGCTCTGCGGCGATTCGTCGCCCGGACGAATATCCCCTGCGCCAACACGTTCATGGCCAAGGGTCTGCTCCGAACCGAAGACCCGCACTCGCTTTTCTCCGTCGGGTTGCAGGTTCACGACTACGTCAATTGCGGCTTCGACCGCGCCGACTGCGTGATCACCGTCGGATACGACTTAGTCGAATACGCCCCGGCCGGATGGAACCCCAACCGCGACAAGACCATTGTCCACGTTGATCGCACGCCGGCCGAGGTGGACAGCCATTATCAGCTCGAGTGCGGCATCGAAGGGGATATCTCTTTAGCTCTTGATGAGCTGGCAGAGAGACTCACGCCTCGGGACTCCAGCACGACCGTCGCCAGCCTTCGGGCAATGATGCTTGACGAATTCCATGCGGCTTCGAACAACGCGAGCTTCCCGCTGAAACCTCAACGGATTCTATACGAAGTCCGAAAAGTCCTGGACGATGATGGCATCCTGGTCTCCGACGTGGGCGCGCACAAGCTCTGGATCGCGCGCTTGTATCCTTGCAACGAGCCGAACACGTGCATTATTTCGAACGGCTTCGCGTCCATGGGGATCGGACTGCCCGGCTCGATCGGTGCCAAACTGCTGTATCCCGACCGGCAGGTGCTCAGCATCAGTGGCGATGGCGGCTTCGTGATGAATGCCCACGAGCTCGAGACCGCCGTGCGCTGCAACTGCCCGGTGGTGGCCATGGTCTGGCGCGATGACGCCTATGGGAGCATTAAATGGAAGCAGGAAGCCCTCTTTGGACGAGCCAGCTTCGTCGACTTCGGAAATCCGGATTTCGCCGCCCTGGCCCGGAGCTTCGGCTGCGACGGCATTCGCATCGAGTCAGCCGGCGAACTGCGGCCGGCGCTGACGAAGGCCTTTCAATTGCGACGTCCCGTGGTGCTCGAATGCCCTGTCGACTATAGCGAGACCTTCGTGCAGCCCGAATGACTCAGCCCGCCGTTGTGCCTTTGCGATCCACTTTCTCTCGGCCACTTTCTGGCACGGCGTTGGGCGCCTTTGGTTGGGCGGCGGTCCATTGGCTCGGCCGAAACATCAACGCAAACCAGATGAACACCGGAACCACCAGCGACACGGTCGGGTCCTCGTGAATCACGAACGCGGCGTTTTCCCAGAACTTCGTCCAGAACAGCCCGGGATGAAACAAGGCCACGGGTTTATCGCTACAGTAGAAAACAAGCAGCTTCACGGTGATCCGCAGAATGATAAACGCATGCACGGCCAACAGAGCCCAAACCAATCCCAGAAGCCTTCGCTTCCAAGTCGTGGGCGTCGCCAACACCAGGCCGATCATGATGGCCGTGGGCAGATATCCGATCAGGCGGCTGCTGATTCGCACGAAGGAAAGCTCGGCGGGGGCATCGCGGTTCTCCAAGACCATGACTGTGTCCAGCACGTCTTGGGCCTTTGGCGCGTCCACCCCGGGCGGAAGTTGACCGGGCATCACTGCCTTGGGATCTAGAAAACGCACCGTGGCTTGCGGCCAGAACCAAAACCGCGCGAACACGACGTCGCCCAACTCCCGGAATGCGGCGGCGTACGTCTTTTCCAGTCCAGGCCACTTGGTCAGCAACAGCCCCCAGAAAATCAGGAGCCAAAGGGAAAACTTAAGTATGGTTCTTGGTGGGGGCATTGGTGTCTGCCTTTGGCTTGCGGGTTTGCCACGAGGCCCACACCGCCCAGAAGAAAATCGCGAGGAAAACGAACAATGCCTGCCAGACGTCGAGATGCATGATATCGAAGGCTGGCCGGAAATACGCCCCCGTGTAATACAAGGTCAGCACGCGGACAAAATTGAGCAACATCAAAAACGTCGTGCCGATCAACACCGCGCCCAATCGGGGAAGCAAAGCGACCGGCGAGGCCAATACCGCGGCACAAAACAAGGCCGATGGTTCGATGGCGTCGCACCCTCGCTCGATCGAAACCTGAAACTTTGGCGAAACCAGGGAATTACCGCGCACTTCCAAGTTCTCGCCGAAAAAGTTGAGTAACCAAGCCGCTCCGATGGCATTCAGTCGCAAGTAACCTGGAAAGACCTGTTGCCGCACTAGTGGAATCAAGGTGAGAAGATAAAAGACCAATAGAAAGAAAGCAAAAAGCCCCAAGAACCTCAGATCACGCCCGTGCGTGGCAAACCACCCGCGTTGCGAAGCGGCATTTCGCTTGGGCTTGGGCGACTGTGAGTTGGCCGCGGCGACATGGGGCATGATTGTTCTCTTGCCTGTTCAAAAGCCGCCATGTCCAAACCACGGACATGGCCTGGGGGAACCATTATCAAGGCATGCGCTCGGTCCGCCAACGTCGGAACGCACCAACCTCCGCCAAGGATCCTGCCTCCTTTAGAGGCATGAGATCCGCGCGAAAGCAATTCGATCGGCTAACGCAGCTTCGTGCAGCTTACGAAAATCGCGCCTACAAAACAATCCCGCAGGTGGCCGTCGGAGGTCCTTTGCAACACCCAGTCAGCATATGGGATGGGGTTTTTCCAGCCGGTCTTTTAGGCTTGTAACCGCGGCCTCAACCGGCTAGTTCCACGTTGTCCGTTTTTGTCCAGCGAAAACGACTTCATTCCTACGCTTCTTGGCAGCGCACCGCCGGTTCGGGCACGTCTTGCCGCGATTTCCTTAGGCCGATATTCAATAAGTGCATGGTAGTGTGTAGACCTGTGACGCTATGGAGATCGGATCAATGAATCGGGCGACGATGGGCATCCTGGTAGGCGGTGGGCCGGCGCCGGGCATCAACGGCGTCATCGGGGCCGCGGCCATCGAGGCAAACAACAACGGGCTCCAGGTGCTGGGTTTTCTGGACGGCCTAAGCCATCTGTGCGACCCAAGCTTTGCGGAAAACGAGCACAGCATGCCGCTAAGGATCGACGATGTGGCCCGCATCCACTTCGACGGTGGGTCGATGCTGGGGACATCGCGAACCAGCCTGCTGGACCAGGGCAAGCTTAAGGACTCTACCGTCGTGCAGCCCGACAACGAAAAGACGAGCCGCGTCGTCCAAAACCTCAGCCGCCTGGGTGTGACGCACTTGCTGACCATCGGTGGCGACGATACGGCCCTCAGCGCTCGCTTCATCGCCGAGGGGTCAAGGGGGTGCATCCGCGTTGTGCATGTCCCCAAGACCATCGATAACGACCTACCCCTGCCGGGCGATGTGCCCACGTTCGGCTTTAACACCGCCCGGCACCTCGGGGCTGAGATCATCGCCAACCTGATGGAAGATTCGCGTACCACGCGCCGCTGGTACATCGTGGTCACCATGGGGCGCAACGCCGGCTTCCTGGCCTTGGGCGTGGGCAAAGCGGCCGGGGCAACCGTGACGATCATCCCCGAGGAGTTTCCCGAGCCTACCACCGTTGCGGATATCGCCGACATCATCGAAGGGGCCATGCTCAAACGTCGCGTTATGGGCAGATTGTACGGCGTGGTAGTATTGGCCGAGGGGCTGGCCTATAAGCTCGGCGACCGCAAGGAGCTTTCGCGGCTGCTAGGCAAGGAAGTGCCTGTAGACGCCGCCGGCCATCCGCGACTGGCGGAAGTTCCCTTGGCCTATCTGCTTAAGGAAGAACTCCTTCCACGGTTTGCCGCGCGAGGAGAAAAACCCACCATCGTCAATCACACGCTTGGCTACGAATTGCGCTGCGCCCGGCCGGCGACGTCGGACATGGTCTACACGCGCGACCTTGGTCACGGCGGCGTCCGCCTTCTGCTGGACTCCAAACGCGATTTCTCTTCCGGCGTGATGGTCACGATTCAGGCCGGAGAGTTGGTACCGATGTCATTTGAGAGCATGATCGATCCCGCGACCAACCGCACGCGGATTCGGCAAGTCGACCTATCGAGCTATTCGTATAGCGTGGCCCGGGCTTACATGATCCGTTTGGAAAAAGTGGATTTTGAAAACCCCACGATACTCGCGGCGTTGGCGGCCGAGGCCGGCATGGAACCGCACACTTTTCGGAAACGCTATGAACACGTCGTCGGACCCTCGCGGCGCGTGTACGACGTGCGGCCGTCGGTTGCCGCGTCCGAAGCAGCTCCGGCCGCGGTCGCGACGTCAATTCCTTGAACCCTCCCGACCGACTTCGGCTTCGTATTGACCAACCCGGTCGCCCAAATCGAGGAACAGTTCAACTTCGTCGTCGGTCAGATCCAGGTTGCGCCGCGCCATCACTTTGGCGGCCACGTCCAGCAAACGGTCGGGCTTCCCTCGGGAAATCCCTTGAGCCGTAACCCAGCCGAAAGACGGCACGTACTTGGGCATAGCGACCCCTGCTCCGATCGAGGCCGAAAAACCCAATACCCCACCCGTGGGAATACTGGCGTTGACGCCTAGCTTCACGTGATCGCCGATGATTGCCCCGAGAATCATCTCTCCGGTGTCGACCTCCGTGCCGTTAAGGGGTACGCGCACCGTGCCGTAGGTGTTCTTCAGATCCGAGTTACTGGTACCCGCCCCGATGTTAACCCAACTCCCGACGTAGGCGTGGCCCAGAAACCCGTTGTGTTGCTTATTGGTGTAGCCGTGAAGGATACACCCAAGCACTTCGCCGCCGATTTTGCACACCGGCCCGATCGCATTCCCGCCGTGCAGCCAGGAATGGGGGTGGATTTTCGTGCCCGGCCCCAAATAGAGCGGCCCTTCCAAAACTGCGTAGGCGCCGACTTCAGCATCATGGCTGACATAGATCGGGCCGTTGGTCGCATCCACGATGGCCGCGCGGTGCACCTTGGCGCGCTCACCCATGTGGACCTGATAGGTGGCGTCAAAAGCACAACGTGCGTCCAGCTCCGCCTCGATGGTCGCATCCCCGTCCTGCCATTCCCGGCGCAACGTCTCACACAGACCAGTCAGCAGGTTCCACGGATATTGAACCAGCCGTCCCGGAGCGGGGTGTTTAGCCAGGCCGGAGAGAGCCTTGTCTCGCCGCTCTTGGTCAAGCATATCGAACGGTTTGAGGGTTTGAGCTAGATCTTCGTCGCAGACGATGTAGGCGGGGCGGCCGTCCACAACCCCCATGCAGGGCTCATTTGGAAGGACGACCGGTTCATGACACAACCATCGGCCATTGACCAGAACCGTTTTGGCCCGAACCGGCCGATTGGCCGGAGCGCCACAACGATGCTCGGCCACCTTGGCGATCCAATCTCGGGTCCAGATGCCGGCGACCGGCCGGCCGACCTGCTGGGCGATTTGGTCCAACAGGATCTTCCGGCCGACGCGGAGCTCGAATACCGTCCGCCAAAAGGCCATCGGAAGCAGATCGATGTACCCGTCATCTTCGAAAAGCACCAGATCGCTCATGGCCAAAAGTATACCCAGTCGGAAGCGATTGCACGATTGGCCCCCGCGGCGCTAATGGCCTGCCTGGGTGTCATGCCCAAGTCTCCGTTTTAGCCGGGCGCGGGCATGTTCCGGACAAAGGTCATTTGGGTAACTTCCCGATCGGGCGGTGCGCAAACAAACGGGCCCGCGTGAAACCCGCGAGCCCGTTTTGCGATACCCAATCGCGCAGCCGCCGCAATGCCGGTAGGGGCCAACTGGACGGAACCCGTTTATCAACGTGGGTGGCTCGCTGTAACCCGGACCGCTAACCTCGAAAAGGGTCAGTACGTCGTTTGGTTACGTCCGCACGCCTCCCCTGGTTCCTCATATCGGTTCAGCCAAGCACAGCCCCCTGTCGAACATGGCAGCCGCACCGACCAGGCACCATAAGTATATCATCGGGAACCAAATGGGGAAGTCAAAAGGCCTCATAATCACGAGCTTGAATCGACTGGATTTCTGGGAGTGATTCTCTCGTTCCCGGCAAATCGACTGCAAAAACGGCGGTTCCACGATGGCGGCGATTGACCGCCGAGGTTGGACCGTGTTCTTGGATTCTCTCCGCGTTTCGTCGATTGTGGATGCCACGCAGTTGGAGTAGCCTGTCGCCATGGGCAGGGAGATTGGCCAAATGCGCGGGGAAAAACAGAAGGCGTTGCGGTTCGCCACGCGGGCGATTCACGTGGGGCAGGAACCGGATCCGGCGACGGGGGCCACCGTGCCGCCGATTCATCCGACCAGCACCTACACCCAGGAGTCGCCTGGCAAGCACAAAGGCTACGAATACTCGCGGTCGTCCAACCCCACGCGAGTCGGGCTGGAACGCTGTCTGGCCTCGTTGGAAGGGGGCGCTCGCGGGGCGGCCTTTGCCTCCGGCTCGGCGGCCACCGCCGCGGTCTTCGCTACGCTGTCGCCTGGTGACAAAGTCGTGGCATTCTCCGACGTGTACGGCGGAACGTTCCGGATGCTCAAGAGAGTGTTCGAGGGTTTTGGGCTGATTCCCAGCTTCATCGACGATCCTGGTCCGACGGCCTTCGCCAACGCCGTCGACGGCAAGACCAAGCTGGTCTGGATCGAGTCGCCCACCAACCCCCTGCTGCGCGTGCTCGACATGGCCGCCATTGCCAAAATCGCCCACCAGGGCGGCGCCAAATTGTCCGTGGACAACACCTTTGCCACGCCCGTGCTGCAGTTGCCTATCGCCCTGGGCGCCGATTATGTCGTCCACAGCACCACCAAGTACATCGGCGGCCATTCGGATGTCATCGGAGGGGCCGTGATTACCAAGGATGATGCCCTCATGGAGCGAGTGGCCTTTCTGCAAAACGCCCTCGGGGGGGTGCCCGGGCCGTTCGACTGCTTCTTGCAGCAGCGGGGCATCAAAACCCTGGCCATTCGCATGGAACGGCACTGCGCCAACGCCCTGGCCGTGGCCAAGCATCTCCAGGGCCATCCCAAGCTGGCCAAGGTCATCTACCCGTTCTTGGAAGATCACCCGGATTACACCCTAGCCAAGCGCCAAATGTGCGGCGGAGGCGGCATCGTTACGATTGTCTTCAGGCGAGCCGCGGGGCCGCGCGGACCTTCGGATGAGAGTGATCGTGCCGCCGCCTTGCGCTTTTGTGAAAGCGTGAAGGTCTTCTCCCTGGCCGAATCGTTGGGCGGCGTGGAGTCGCTTGTCAACCACCCCGCCATCATGACCCACGCCTCGATCCCCAAGGAAATCCGCGAGTCCCGCGGCGTCACCGACGGACTGCTGCGTCTCTCGGTTGGGATCGAAGACGTCCAGGACCTGCTCGCGGACCTCGATCAGGCTCTTGAAAAAGCCTGATGCTCTACTAGCCGACTTAGGTTTCGAGAATGTCCGCTGCCCAAGGGGATTCATCGCCTCAGCTTAGCCGTGCCCCCGAAATGCTCGCGTTTCTGGGTTCAGCCGCGTCGTACGCCCATCGGCCGAAATCCGTTACTGTGCTGCAGACGCACGTCTCCTACGTGGCCCTGGCCGGAGCCTTTGTTTACAAGGTGAAAAAGCCGGTGAATCTTGGATTTGCGGACTTCTCCACGCTTGAAAAACGGCGGCATTTCACGCACCGCGAAGTCGAGCTCAATCGGCTGCTGTGCCCCGCGATCTACCTCGGCGTCGTGCCCATCGTATGGCGAGGCAACACCCTGGCGTTCGCCGACGGTGCATCCGGCGACATTGTCGATTATGCCGTCCGGATGCACCGGCTCGACGAGCGCTTTCTTCTGCGGACGCTGATTGAGGCCGGCACCGTGACAACGGGTGATTTGGATCGAGTCGCGGCCGTCTTAGCTTCCTTTTGCCTGCGACAAGCACGGGGGCCCGCCGTTTTGGCATTCGGGCAGCCGGCGCAAATCAGAGACCTTGTCGAGACGAATCTTAAAGAAGCCGCGCCGTTCGTCGACCGCGTGCTGTCGAATGGCACCTATACGGCGCTCCAGCTTTTCTTCGAGCGCTGGCTGAAGACTCATGCCGAGCTCCTCGCTGCGCGCGTCCGGCTGGGGCGTATCTACGACGGCCACGGCGATCTGCGCCCCGAGCACATCCACCTGGGACCGCATTCGGTGTGCATCTTTGATTGCGTGGAATTCAACGATCGGTTCCGCTGCTGTGACGCGGCCTGTGATCTGGCCTTCCTGGCCATGGAGCTTGACTTCGCCCAGCGCCGAGACCTCACACGGTACTTCGTCCAACGAATGACCGATGCCTTGAGCGATCCGCAAATGGCCATGCTTTTGCCTTTCTATCAGTGCTATCGCGCCGTCGTGCGCGGCAAGGTGAGCGCTATCGCGGCCGATGCGTCCGAGTTTCCCGAGACTCAGCGGGCCCCCACGCGGGATCGTGCGCGGCGCTATATGCAGTTGGCGCTAACCTACGCCGTGACCGCCGGGCGGCCCTTGGCTCTGGCGATTGGGGGCCGAATCGCAACCGGGAAGAGCACCTTGGCCAACGGCTTGGCCGAATGTCTCGGGTGGCGAATCATTTCCTCCGATTGGACGCGCAAGGAACTGGCCGGCCTCCCGCCGACCGAACGGCCCTCACCTGAGGTGCGAAAAACGCTCTACACACCTTCGATGTCCGAGCGAACCTACCGGAAACTATTCGAGTCAGCGGCGGCCGAGCTTCGCGAAGGGCGAAGTGTCATTCTCGACGCGACCTTTGGTCGCCGAACCTACCGCGATCAGCTCGCGGCCATAGCCTCCAGCAACGCCGCCGACCGGATATTCATCGAGCTCACCTGCCCGGACGAATGGATCCGCACACGACTGCAAGAACGCGACCAACAGTCGGGTGTCACGTCCGATGCCCGACTGGAAGATTTCGACCAAGTGGGCACGGCGTATCAGGAGCCGTCCGAGCTCGGCGCCGACGGCCTGATCCGCGCCGACGGCACCGTACGCTTGGGGGAGCAGATTCTGACCTTACTTTGCCAGCTTATCGAACAACAATTCGAAAGCAGGAAAAGAGCTTAGGAATCGACTCCTGGCTGGCCCTTGCCGGAAGGGGGGGGTTGGACATCGCGGGGACTATGGTATGCTTACCGCGGTTTTGCAAGAAAGGAGAAATGTTTCGCATGATGATAATGAAACGAACCCCCTTCGTCAGTGTCGGCGTCGTTTCTGTGCTGGCTGTAGGTGTGAGCGCGCAGCCGCCGGCTAAGCCAGACGCCGCCAAGACGAATCCGGATGTCGCCGCCTACGTCGGCGACCAGCCGATCACGCTCGGCGAGTTGGATGCCAAAGTTTTGAAAACCAACATGAAGCTGGCTCAATCCCTGTACGATGCCCGCCGAGCCGTTCTGGACCAGTTTATCCTGGAGCGGGTCCTCGGCCCCGAGGCCGGCGCCAAGGGCGTTAAAGTCGACGAGTTCGTGCGTCAGCGGATTGCCGAAAAAGTGAAACCCCTCACCGACGCCGACCTGGAGTCCTACTACAACGCCAACAAGACCCGCATGGGCGGCAGGACCTTGGAGCAGGTCTCCGGGCAAATCCGGAATCAGCTTACGACACAGCGCGAGACCGAGGCCAAGGGCGCGATGCTCGATGAACTCAAGCAAAAGGCGGGGGTTCGCATCGTTCTTTCTCCGCCGCGAGTCGATGTGGTCATTGCTGCCAATGATCCCGCGCGAGGCCCGGCCAACGCCAAGGTGACGATCGTCGAGTATTCCGACTTCCAGTGACCGTACTGCGCTCGGGTCGGTCCGACCCTCAAGCAGATTCAAGAGACCTACGGCGACAAAGTCCGATTCGTCTTTCGAGATTTTGCCCTGGCCATGCACCCTCGCGCACTGCCGGCGGCCGAGGCCGCGCAATGTGCCAACGAACAGGGCAAGTTCTGGGAGTATCGCGATAAGGTCTTCGAGAATCAGAAGGCGCTTTCCGACGATGATTTGAAAAAATACGCGGCCGATCTCAGCTTGAACATGGAGGGCTTCGGTGCGTGCTACGCCGCCGGCAAATACCGCTCGGATGTTCAAAAGGACCAGGCCGAAGGCCAGCAGGCGGGTGTCTCGGGCACGCCGGCCTTCTTCATCAACGGCCGCTTCCTCTCCGGAGCCCAGCCCTTTGATGCTTTCAAAGCAATCATCGACGAGGAGCTCAAAAACTAAAGCGGGATGTGGAGGCTTCCGGGCTACGGCATTCATCCCGCGCCGAGCTGGGTAAAGCCCGCGGATGCTACAACCACCGTGCGCGATCAGGCGCCATCCCCGAGCCGCGGGCTTTAGCCCGCGCGATGTTTGCGTGGTGCCTGTTCGCGCACGGTGATTAGATGCCGCTGCTGCGCGATTCCGCTCGTTGCGAATTCCTATCTCGCGCCCATGCCGGCCTTATGGCACCATGAGCTTCTTCGTGCGCCGATGGGCATCGCCCTTTGGCGGCGTGACGGTGACGTTCACGTCGTAGGTTCCCGGCCGCGCGTACGAATACAGCGGTTCGCCCAAGGGCGATTCTTCGCCATCGCCGAACTGCCAACGATACGACACCGGAGAAAAGGAGCATAATACGGTAAACCGAAACTCTCGCGGGTTTGCTTTCTCCGATGGAGCTACACGGATGTGAATCCAAGGTTGGGTGCGGATGCAATCCTCGAAGAAGGTCACAGCCCCCGCTGCCGCCTTGCTCCGGGCCGAACTGATCATGTGATCGCGAACAAAGGCCCCCTGGCCGCGCAGCCAATCCTCGCACTGCTTCCCGTGCTGGCCGTACAGAGGATGGGAGGCGTTGTAAAGAAGCTGCACGGGCTGATGCGGTTCGATGGCCGTGGCCACATCCGTCAGGCAGCTCTCCGAGCAACGCGGGTCGGAGAGGCTTATGGCTCGAAAGACCTCGGGATTCCCAAGCCCGGTATGGAGCGCCGTCGTAGCCGTCTCCCCAGATGCGCGCATGAAGATGCGGTCCTGAGAGATTCGATGGCCGCCGCTCGCGTGGCGAATGGCCGCGAGGATGTGACGCTCGTCTTCACGTTGGAGCGGCATCTGCTTCTCCGGCTTTGCCGAGAGCATGCCTGGTCTGGCCTCCACCGTCGGGGCCAATACGATAAAACCCTTCGACTCGGCCAACTCCGTCCACTCCCGAATCTGGCGGCCGGGAGATGAATGACACACGACGACCAACGGCCACTCCTTGTCGCGGTCATAAGCGGAAGGACGATAGAGCAAATACGCCCGCGATAATTCCGGATCGGTGAAGGGACGTATCGGCTCGGGAACCCTGGCATCCAGGTACGACGAGCAGCCCATCGCGATACAAAGACAGAGGATCGCCGGCGCAAAGGCAAGACGTTGGCAGGGACGAAGGGACCGAGGAACAAAGGGACGAAGGGACGCAGAAGAAACCCGTGAAGCTACGGAGTCTCCGTTGCCTCTTGGCTCTTGCGTATTGCCGATTGCCTGTTGCCTTCTGCCTCCGAGCCGCATTCCAATTCCCTCTTCAATACCCAATGGCCTGCCCGCGGCCTCGCCGATCCGAGGCGCCGAAGCGAAGACCCGATGTGGGATCGACGATCAGGCCTTGGGCGTCGCCGAACGGCTTGGCCTTGGATGGCTCGACGAGACGGTGGCCCTTGAGCCGTAGCGCGTCCAGTACGTCCGCCGCTAATCCTCGCGGTTCGTATCGGATCGTATCAGGCTGCCATTGGTGGTGAATGCGCGGAGCCCCGATCGCCTGCTGAATGTTCATTCCGTGGTCGGCGACATTGATGATGACCTGCAGAACCGTATTGATGATCATGGGCCCGCCCGGGCTGCCCACGACGAGAAACAACTTGCGATCCTTCAGAACGACGGTTGGCGTCATGGACGAGAGCGGCCGCTTGCGGGGAGCGACGGCGTTGCGTTCGCCTTGAATGAGCCCGTAGGCATTGAGAGCACCGGGCTTGGTGGTGAAGTCGTCCATCTCATTGTTGAGCAGGAATCCGGCCCCGCGCACGGTGACGCCGCAGCCGTACTCGGTGTTCAGCGTGTAGGTGTTGGCGACGGCGTTGCCGGCGGTGTCGACGATGCTGAAGTGGGTGGTCTGCGGCGATTCGTAGGCGGCCGGATTGCCGTGGCCGATCCGGTTGCTGGGCGTGGCCCTGCTTCGATCAATCGTCTCAGCCAAACGCTTGGCGTAGGCCTTTGAGGTCAGCCCTTGGGTGGGAATCTCCACGAAGTCCGGATCGCCCAGGAACTCGGCGCGATCGGCAAAGGCACGCCGCATCGCTTCGATCAAGAGATGACAGGCCTCCGGCGAATTGTGACCCAACTTCGCCAGGTCATAGCCTTCGAGAATGTTGAGCATCTCCACCAGCGCGATTCCACCGGAACTGGGCGGCGGCATGGTGATGATCGTGTATTCCCGATACGTGCCGCGAAGCGGATCGCGAGTCACCGGTTTGTAGTTCTTCAGGTCTTCAAGAGTGATCAGCCCGCCGTTGGCCTCCATGTCCTGGACGATGAGCCGTGCCGTGCGGCCCTCGTAAAACTCGCGCGGGCCGTCATCGGCCAGGCGCTGCAGGGTGGCCGCCAGTTCGGGCTGCCGGAAACGCGAGCCTTCTTCATGGAATCTGCCGTCATTGAGAAAAGTCCGTCGGCTCTCCGGAAATTGGGCGAGCACTTCGCTCTCTCGCAGGTCTTTCGCGAATTCGTGGCTGACCACAAAGCCCTCGTCAGCTAGCTTTCGGGCCGGCTCCACGACTTCTGCCCACTTCATTGTGCCGAAGCGTTCGAGAGCCAGAGCGAGGCCCGCGACGGTTCCCGGCACAGCCGCCGCTTTGTGGCCGAGCAGGGAGCCATCAGGAACCAAATCGCCCTTGGCATCGAGATACATGTTCCGCGTGGCCGCGGCGGGAGCGACTTCACGGTAATCAATGGTTTCCGAACGACCATCGGCCATGCGCACGAGCATGAAGCCCCCGCCACCAAGATTGCCCGCCGTGGGAAACGTGACCGCCAAGGCCAGCGCCACAGCAACGGCGGCATCCACGGAATTACCCCCACGTTTGAGTATGTCAATGCCGACGGTGGATGCATGTCCTTCGGCCGATGCGACGACCCCATGAAGCCCTTCAGCCGAGCCCTTTGCGGGTTGGTCAGGCCATGACCAAGCGAAGCTAAACGCCAGCCAACAAGGTACGATGAGCGTGGCAAAACTCATTCAATCTCCCCCAATCATTCTCCCAGAATCGCCTGAATATCCCTTGAGGCATGCAGCACGCGGGCGATTGCAAAGCGGGGATGCCTTAGGATCGTAGATGACGTGATAGGAGTGAACTAACCGAAACCGAACTGGCCGTATAGTCCGATCGTCGCGGAGCTGGCCGATCATATCGCCTTCGGCAAGCGTACGCATTGCGGTGTGCAGATCCGCTATGACCCGGGCGGCCGGAAGCAACTCCTTCCGCAATAAAACGTTCAAGTTCCGGCGTCACCAAGACGTTCAGGGGTTCGCGATTCGACATGTTCTTATCATACCACCGGCACGATACCGCATCAACATGGATGCTCCCCATCCCGGCTTCGGTAGGGACCATCCATTCGGGTTCGGGCTTGACTTTGCGACAATAGGAATGCGAACATCATTGTATGCCCGAACATCTGCATTCCGTTGCGTTGTACGAGAGCCGGACCGTTTCGGTGCGCGACGTGCGATGCCGGCCTCATGGACCGGAATGCGGCGAGGAAGAAATCTCGAACGCTCACGCCATCGTTTTCCCACGGTCGGGACTGTTCGTTAAGCATATACGCACAAGTACCTGAAACAGCTCCGCCTCCGAGCAGCGCTCGATCGGCTCGTAGATGGCGAACCAGACCTCACCGACTTGGCCTTGGACCTGGGCTTCGCCAGCCACAGCCATTTCACCGACGCCTTCCGCCGAGAGTTCGGCGTAACGCCCAGCGACGTTCGCCGGACGTTCGCCGCTGCTCTTCGTGAAAAGAGCAAGAACTTGAAAGTCCGGCGGGCCTGAGTCCCCTACGCTTGGGTGTCGGAAAATGCGAATCCGTCACCCAGCGGATCACGCTTTGTGAAACCAGTGTTGGGTTGGAGAATCTATCGATGCAAGGAACCAAGTGCCCGGTATGCCGATGGGAAATCACGGACGACGGCAAGGAGATCAAAATCGGCGGTAAAGTCATCCTGGTCTGTTGTGATGATTGCGCCAAGAAGGTGAAGGCCAACCCATCGAAGTATATCAACGGAAAGTAAGCGGAGCAGGCCGCAGGCTTCAGGCTTCAGCCTCCGTCGCCGGCGTTACCGCGCAACAATGAACGCCGCGACTTAAGCGGCATTAATGCCTCAAGGCGTAGCCGCAACCGCGAATGTGAGCTTCGAACCGTTGACGGAACTCGGCGGAGTCCGCGTCGTTGAGCGTGCGCATGTCGTCGCCGATGACGGCGCGGAAGGTCAGGCTTCGCTTGTCGGCATCAATGCGGTCTCCTTCGTAGGCCCCGACGTAACGCACGCTGCGGATTTTGTCGTGCCGGAATCCTCGTAGCTGATCGACGACCGTCGCGTAGGTGACACTCTTCGGCACCAGCAACGAAAAGTCCATTTCCACTAGTGGGAAGTTGGGGATGCGGCCAAGGGATTCCGCGGGCGGCGGCGCCGATTCCTGGCCGCTGAGTCGCATCTCGGCCCAGCCAACAGCCCACGCGGCCAGGTGTTCGTCCATCGCCCGCCGCAGGGGCAGGTCAACGAGGCTTAGCCGACCCACAGCCATACCCTCGATCACGATCGAGGCGGTCCGGTGCCGATCTTCCCACCGCCGCACAGGGTCCGCATGCGCGTTTGCAAACGCGATTGTCCGCGTCAGCCGCTCCCATGCCCACAATTCCACCGCTGATTTCAGCTCTGTATAAACAGCGTCGTCCAGATGTTTGCCTCGTTGAGCCACGACCAATCCCACGTGGCGGTATTCGTTGTCCTCTACGTGCCAGATAGGATGCTCGCCCAAGCTGGCCGCTTCCTCAAAGTCACGGTACGCATCCCTTCGTGCCTTCGTGTCCCGATGTAGGTCGGGATGCCTTCCTGCCTCGGCTTGGGCCTTAGCCCGTGGCTCGAAAACGCTCCCTACCTCGATGAGTGAAAAAGCGGCAAAATGAAATCGGTTCTTCACCACGGCGGCGAGCAGGCCCGGCACCAGACTCCGCCGAAGCCGGTGATATCCTTCTGCCGCCGGGTTGCGCAGTTCAATGCACGTCCCGGCGTCGACACCGAGCCGGCCCAGCCAGTTCTCATCATACCAGATATACCCGTGAACCTCATGGAACCCATGGGCACTTGTAAAGTAGCCGAGTGTTTGCTGTTCCAGTTCATGCAAGGCGTGGGGCTCGAAGCGGCGCATCGAGACTAGCGGCATGGCCGGGTCAATGGTCCCGTAACCAACGCAACGAGCGATCTCTTCGATGACATCTGCCTCGATCGAGATATCACCCGCCCGAAAGGAAGGCACCGTCACTTGGAACTTTGCATCCTCGCCGTCAACGACGAATCCCAGCGGCGTCAAAAGCGCCCCAATCTCGGCGGGAGGAACATCCCGGCCCACGGCCCGCATAACGTGTTTCGAATCGACGGTCACAGAAACGGGCGCCCGTGGTCGCGGATAACAATCCGACAGGCGGCTCATCAACTTCAAAGCCGGAAAC
>Ga0187892_10003146_pt1 | contig 30833 bp, 35 predicted proteins | sample MA1701073metaG_FD_139345 | JGI IMG/M metagenome (GOLD analysis project Ga0187892, IMG submission 139345) | Bio-ooze microbial communities from a basaltic lava cave in the Kipuka Kanohina Cave System on the Island of Hawaii, USA - MA170107-3 metaG ...
ACGCTGCTACGGAAAGAAATGGTCGAGCATCCCGAACTGCTGGCTCCCCTCGATCTGCCCGTGACCGATCGCAGCCTCACCAGCGCCGCCGCTGCGTGATCAGAATGTAGAAACTCCAGGGGCGGGAGCTTGCTCCCGCTTTGAGTGAGCCAGCTTGCTGGCGAGAAGCTACAACCCGTGCGCCATCGCGCAGGAAGGACCGAGGAGCCCACCAAGGACTGGACGACTCAGCCTCGTAGTTCAGTGCGGCAGCAAGCTGCCGCTGGTGGTAGAGTCGAATGACGAAAGCGGGAGCAAGCTCCCGCACTCCAAAAAGTGAGCAGAACTTTTGAATCTACCCTGAAGGACCCTTTCCCTTAGGGCGCCGAAAGCTGGGAAGCAGGATTGAGTTTCCACAAGAGGTCAATACCATGAAACCACGACTATCGATGTTCCTGTTGTCTTTCGCCCTCACTCTCGCGGAGGCGGCCAACGGCTTCGGCCAGTGTAATCAGTACCCACTTCGCCCCTCGCTCCTGCCGCCGTGTCCGACCATCGCAGATCAGCTCACGCAGGCCCATGAGGCCGCGAAGGCCTTTGTTCGGGAAGTCGACAAGTTGAATGCCCTAATCGCCAGCGCCCGGAGCCGCTACTGGAAGACGTTTCCCAATGGCCCAGGAGCTGCGGAGGCAGAAATGGCATTTATGGACGCGCTCTTGCAAAAGGACATCTACTACCTGCAGTTCTCCCTTATGGAAGGCGTCAATGGCAGGGTGCCCAAGCTCATAAACTTCATTGACATGATGGGCGGCGGGAATACTCTTCTTGACGTGATGAGCGGGGGAGATGCCTATAAGAAGTTTCCTGCGAATGTGGACGGCGGCATCAGACCCTATGCGTTTCCACTGTTTGTGGCATGGGTCGACGCACTCCGTAAGGCTGAAGGCAGGGAAACAGACGGAAATATGGCCACGCCGTTGATTTTGATAAGCGCCATCCAGGACAAGTCGAACTGGCGTAAGGCTTACGAGGACGCGCGAAACTGGGCGGAGTTTATGAGCAGCGGGCAGGACATCTCCAAATATGCAACGCCTCAGGTGTACTTGCTCAGGCAAATGGAAGCGGATCTATGCCTCGTGCTGGCAGCCGCGAAGCCGGCGGATCTGCCCGAACCCACGGCAGCCACGCTTGACCAATACAATTTCTTTGTCAAGATGTTCGGTGAAAAAGAAGTGCTGGCGGCCGCCGGAAGGGTGTTGCATACCCCCAAGAACTCCGTGGGAGGGCTCGCCAAGCGTGCCGACGTGGCCATCGGACCCTATTTCATGGCCCCCCATCCCAGTCCCTACGTGCTGTTCCTCACTGAGGTGACCAACGCTTCACCGCGAAACTATGCAATCTCGCTCGGCATCGATGCGTACGGTTTCAAACGGGTTTTTTCCAAGGAGAAATGGGCCGATGCTTTCTCAGTCTATAACCAAGTGGTCGCCAAGTATGGAGAAGCAAACGTGATGGCCGCGGCGACACGAGTGAAGGCGGCGCCGAAGGATTCTGAAGGACGATTGAAAGGTGACCCCAAATACAATGGCCAGACTTACTGGTTAGATACTTTACTCAAAAATCCCAAGGCCGAGCTTCCAGGCGGCGTCCCACACTTCCGGGCGAGTTCCTACAATCCGCGCTGGCTGGGCAAGACGGTGGAGGTGCGTGGCACGGTCTCCCGCGTGGACCTGGATTCGAGTGGCTCCCCAAGGTATGCGACCATCCGTTTCAAAGAGGCGGCAACGGGCAACATTACGGGATTTTCTCCCCACTCCGACATGCTGCAAGAAATGTATGGAGTGGATTTTTCGGGATTAGAAGGCAAAGTCGTGGAGATGTACGGGGAAATCAATCCATGGAGGGGAGGAGGCGGAGTCCGGATTATTGACCGGGATCAAGTGAAGGTCCTCAACGCCAGCGCCCTTGGCCCGGATTTCAAGGACTCCCGGCCCGACTGGTTGACGGCCGCCCAACCAGCTGAGGCACTCGTAGATAACCCGCAATACCTGGCTTGGAAGAAGTTCCCTCCTGGGACCACCGTTACCTATGTCGATCGAGTGTTGTCTGAGTACCAGCCGGGCTCCAATCTCTACACCCGCAGCAAGACTGCCCGGACGACACTTCGTCTCGACTCGATCGACGACAAGCAAGCCATCCTCACCGTCAGTTCGACTGTCTATCAGATGAATGGGCGAACCAGTAGTTCTGAACGGCAAATCAACTATCAAGCAAAGCAGCCTCCGGGACAGTCGGGAGCAGCAAAACCCAACGAATCCGGTCAGGAGACGCTTGAAATCAGCGGAAAGAAAGTCGCCACCCATTGGGAGACCTCTTTTGGAATTCTGGCGGGCACGTTCGCCCAGCCGGATAAGGAGAACTTTGTCAAAACGTGGACGAGCGATGAAGTGGCCGGAGGGTTGGTGCTCAAGAACCAACAAGAATCTAGAGAATTCATGCAGGGAAAACCCCTTCGGAACATCACCCAAACGATTCTGGAGACCGTCGAAAACGTCGAGCCAGAGTTCACCAAGCCAATTGCCTCCGAGCCCGCCGCACAACCAGGCTTACCCAACCCTGCAGCCCCGACGAGTACCGCTGCGAACCAACCCGTAGCGAAGGCTGCGCCAGGGACGCCAGCTTCCGCAACCCCACCGCCCACGACGACAAGCCAACCGGACACCAAGGCGACCAGAACCCAGGCCCCCCCTCCTCCTAAACGCCGCTTTGGATTGCCCATCGCATTGCCACCGATTTTGTCCAGCCAGTCTGGCCAGTCCAGCCAGGCTGAATTTTCCAGGCAATATAGCTCACTGGTGGTACGCGCTGCACAGGCTAAGTCGGGGTTAGCCCAACGTCAGAGACAGCAGGCCGGTTCGAGCACCGAACTGCCGAACGCCGTCCGCGCCGCCCGCGACCGCCTCGACGCCCAGATGCAGGCGGTCGCACTCGCGGTGGGCGCGCGCAACAACGCCCAGGCTGCGCAGGGCATGCGCGAGGCAGAAACCTCGCTGACGGTGATCGAACAGTTCCTGGCGAAATAGCCTTTTTGGAGTGCGGGAGCTTGCTCCCGCTTTGAGCAGAGCCAGCTTGCTGGCGAGGGTTGTTCCCTCTGCACCACGGCACACAGCGGGCCCATGAGCCCACAACGCCTGGACTTCTTGCCTTTGTAGTTCAGAGCGGCAGCAAGCTGCCGCTGATGGTAGATTCGAAAGTTCAAACCGGGAGCAAGCTCCCGCACTCCAAACAGAAGACTATGATTCAGTGGCCGCACGCTCCGGTACACAAGCTGGATCAGCGAGGCGCCTTCATCGCCACGGCGGGGACCTACTTAAAGGCTCATCACTTCAGAAAGCCCGCCTTACTGGACTTCCTTCAGACCACGCTGTTCTCAGAAGCGGAGAGGTTTGGCTGGCAGCTCCAGGCTTGGGCCCTGTTCAGCAACCACTATCATTTCGTAGCGTTATCGCCGACTGACGCTGGAACCCTGAAGGACCTGCTGAGGCGGGTGCATTCCATCACGGCAAGAGAGGCAAACCGGGTGCATGGGAACCGAGGCCAACAAGTCGGGCACGAGTATTGGGACACGCAGTTGAGTTATGAGCGTTCGTATTACACGCGGCTGAACTGCGTTCACCAGAACCCTTGTCGGCATGGTCTGGTGCCGGTGGCCGCGACCTATCCCTGGTGTTCGGCGGCCTGGTTTGAGCGGACAGCAAGCCCGGCGTTTGTGAAAACGATCGCCGGATTCAAAACAGACCGCCTCTCGATCCAAGACGAGTTTGAGGTAGTCTGTGAAAAGGACTAGCAACTTTGGAGTGCGGGAGCTTGCTCCCGCTTTGGCCGAAGCCAGCTTGCTGGCGAGATTAAACCCGTAGCCGGCCAGTCAAGACGTCGCGGCCGTTTTTGATGAGAGACCGGCAGCCTCGTCATTTGAGGCCGCAGCAAGCTGCCGCTGATGGTAGATTCGAAAATTCAAAGTGGGAGCAAGCTCCCGCACTCCATATGAGAGACCAAGATATGTGCAATTGAGCCCAGCGCGTGACCCACACGCCGCCACCGGAGCCACGAATGCGATAGCGCACCCAGTCCCGCCCGTCGAGTCAGGCAAATTACTTGGGACTAGAGTTCTCACTTTGGGTGGAGCGGGCACTCCTGCGCACGCTGGCAAGACGTGCCATCTGCCCGAGTCGCTTTCTGCCTCATGCTGATCGTGTTTTGTCGTCCCACATGTGATGGAGGTCTTAGCCATGAAGACAATTGCCTTTACCAGTCTCCTGCTGCTCCCGCTCCTTTTGATATATGCCGGTGAAGAGCGGCCTCAGGAATTTTATGATCCGGACGTGCAGCGACTCCTACACGTCCCATCCCTCGCTTTTGGCGGCGTCGGCATAACAGGTCAGACTTCCGAGGGTGAAGCCGCCTTCCAAGCTATCGTGAAAAAGAAGGAATCAATCCGATTTTTCATTGTGGCATTCGAATACGGGGATGCGCCCGCTAGATGTTACTCTTTGATCGCTTTGCGCGAGTTGAGTCCCGAGGTTTTTCGTGAGAGTCTAGCTCGCGCCCGAAAGAACCTGCCAAAGAAAATTATGATGATGCATGGGTGCGTTATGTCGAAAGCAAAGCCCGAGACGGTTTACGATGCGATCGAAGCCGGAAATTATGCGGAGTATTTCAAGCGTTATCAAGGAAAGAGCTGACAAGGCAGTAGCTACGCTGATCGTGATCGAGCAGTTTCTGGCCAGGTAGCTTTCTTGGAGTGCGGGAGCTTGCTCCCGCTTTGGGCAGAGCCAGCTTGCTGGCGGGACTAACTCGTCGCTGGCGAGTCAACACGTCGCGACCCAGGCTTAACGAGAAATCTTCTGCTTCGTCGATTAGGCGGCAGCAAGCTGCCGCTAACGGTAAAGTCGAAACCTGAAAGCGGGAGCAAGCTCCCGCACTCCATATGGGAGAGACGAGACTTATGTGGTTGAGCCCAGCCCGCGACCCACACGCCGGCGCCCGAACCGCGACTGTAATCTTCAGCCTTGTCATGTCGCCGGTGGAATGGAGCGATGTCTACGCCCTAGCAAAGTTTGCGCAGGCGGGCTTGGCGTACGATTGTGAAACACCGTACGTCGCGCAAGTATTTACCTACGACCTCAGTCAACCCGAGGAGCTGCAGGGGGACAAGGACCTGCAGGCGGGATTCATAGCCATTGATGGCCTGGCTGCCGAGATCCCCACGGATCAAAGTCAGCTAGTTGACGTCAATCTTGCCTTGCCCAAGGAACAAATGAGACAGATTCTAGTCGCCTTGAATCTTGCAGCCAGCGCGGAGAGTACGGCCGATAGTTTATACACTGTGGCCCCTGACACGTTCCCTTATCCATTTCCCGAGATCATGGTTGCCGCTCGACACTACGCAAAGGCTTTCGAGGAACTTCTCACGGCGGTCCATAAGGAGCGATCTCTGGATATCCGCTTCCAGGCTAGCGGGAATGCCTCTCCCAAGCTGGATCTGAAAAGTCTCCCACACGAGGCCCGAGCCTATCTCGAGGAGCAAATGAAGGTATTGGCGGAGGAAAATCCTTCGGTATACGAAAGCGACCCACGCTCCATCGAAGTTCAGATCGACGCTCTGGTCCAACGCATCAATGCAGAAAGTATGAAACGACACCGAATGACGACGTCCGCCGTCACTGTGCAGCCTCCCGTTCCGGAGAGATCACAGAATCCGTTTGACTATCAGGAATTGAAAGAAAGTATCGAAAGAAGGAGCGGCACGATCAGTGCCCCTCTCACTGCGGAACAACTGAAGTCCGCGTTGTCCGACGAAACGTGGTCGAAGATCACCCAAATCGATCCCGAGCTCATCCGGCAAGAAGCAGAACGACAGAACATACCCCTCGTCCCCTACCTCGGCAGATTCAACCGTGAAAGCCGTCTGGCGAGGATACTGCTCGACGATGAAAGCATTAGACCGTACCTGCGGACGGAACAAAGAGAATCGGAGAAAGCGTTCAAAGATACCAAAACCTCTCACCGGAGTGCGTTTCACCGGATTCTCAATTTCTTGAAGAATCGGGTCAGGAAAGGTTAGGACTCAGTTCCTCTGGCAAAAGGAAGAAGTCAACTGCGAGGAGGTTCCATGTTCAAGACACAACTGGCGTCCTTCGCTCTACTGCTCTTGGGTACTTTGATCCTCTCAGTGTCGGCTCACGCCATGGAGATCCAGAAGTTCGATATGATGGCGACGTCGGACCAGTCTGAGTACATCGTTGTGCTGATCGAAGGGGCGCAGAAGGTTTTGATTGATGAAGGCAAGCGTGATCTAGAGGATAAGGTGCACACGCTTTTCACAGAAGTCCGTGAAGGTGACAAGATTACGACTGGTATGGAAGAATTTGAAACGTACTTGGCGCGGGTACGTGTATTGGACGCCGAACGATACGCGAAGGATCACAATGCTCAGCGACTCGAGGTTGAACACACCATGATTCTGACTCTGAAGAAGAATGGCATCGTTTTACCCAGGAGTTTCATGACCGTAGGCAAGGATTTCAAGCCCAAAAATCGGCCGAAAGAGGAGAAGAAATGATCCCAATGATCACCACACCTGGCAAAGCAGTTTTTGGAGTGCGGGAGCTTGCTCCCGCTTTGAGTGAAGCCAGCTTGCTGGCGGGGTCAACCGGTAACTGGCCAGTCAACAGGTCGCGACGGAGCTTAACGAGAAGCTCTCCGCTGCGTTACCTAGGGCGGCAGCAAGCTGCCGCTGGCGTTAGAGTCGAAAGCTGAAAGCGGGAGCAAGCTCCCGCACTCCATAAGGAGCAACATTGAAGGGCAGTAGCAACTTCAAACCTGGGAGAAAAAAGTCGTTAGGAGGATGTGCCATGTTCAAAGCAATACCGGCGGTCTTCGTTGTCCTGCTTTCGGGTACTTCGATTGTGTCGATGCTTCACGCGATGGAGATACAGAGGTTCGACAAGATGGCGGGGCCAGACCAGAAGGAATACTTCCTCGAGCTGTTAGATGGGGCACAAAACGTTCTGCGCGAAGAAGGGCATGCTGATCTGGCCGAAAAGGTAGCCAAGCTTTTCACCACCAATGCCCCGGAAAGCAATATTTCCATTGGCATGTCCCAGTTTTTCATCGCTTTGGCCAAGGCCCGCGTGGCAGATCTGGAACGGCTCAAGAAAGACTCCACAGCGCCAAGACTCGAAGTCGAACACGCGATGATTCTGACTTTGAAGAAGAATGGCATCGAACTGCCCAAGACCTTCATGAGCGTGATGAAAGATTTCAAGCCCAAGTTCGCATCGAAAGACGAGAAGGAATGACCTCGACGAGATACCAACGCCTGGCAAACCGGAACCTGCAGGCCGGAGAGGCAGCACATAGTGTAAGCAAAGGGTTCTTGGCGAAGTCGGTGTCCCGAAGCAGTCACAAGGGACGGCTTTGGAGTGCGGGAGCTTGCTCCCGCTTTGCTGAAGCCAGCTTGCTGGCGTGGCTGACCTGGCCAGTCAACACGTCGCGGCCGAGCTTATAGAGAAACTCTCCGCTTCGTTGCCTTGGGCGGCAGCAAGCTGCCGCTGGCGTTAGAGTCGAAAGCTGAAAGCGGGAGCAAGCTCCCGCACTCCATAAGGAGCAACATTGAAGGGCAGTGGCAACTTCAAACCCAGGAGAAAAAGTCGTTAGGAGGAGTTTCCATGTTCAAAGCACTGGCCACGGCCTTCGCCGTGCTGTTCTCGATCACTTTGCTCCTGTCAGTCTCGCTCCACGCGGTGGAGATTCAGAGGTTCGACAAAATGGCGTTTCCGGACCAGAAGGAATACGTGATCGAGCTAATAGAAGGGGCACAAAAAGTTCTGCAAGAAGAAGGGCATCCTGCCCTGGCCGAAAAGGTGGGGCGTCTTTTTACCACCAAAGATTCTGGAGGAAAGGTCTCAATTGGTATGGGCCAGTTTCAGATCGCCCTTGCGAGGGCACGCGTTGTTGACGCAAAAAATGTTGCCAAAGATCCCAAGGCAGAACGGCTTGAACTCGAGGATGCAATGATCGTTGTCATGGAATATAACGGGATTCAATTGCCGGATAGTTTTTTCACAGTGATGAAAGATTTCAAGCCCAAGCATCATCCTAAGGAAGAGAAGAAATGAGCCCGAGGAGATCAGCAGCGCAGGGCAAGCAGAACCTGCAGACCGCAGAGGCAGCACTTAGTGTAAGCAAAGGGTTCTTGGCGAAGTCGGTGTCCCAAAGCAGTCACAAGGGACGGCTTTGGAGTGCGGGAGCTTGCTCCCGCTTTTCGTGAAGCCAGCTTGCTGGCGGGAGTAACCGGTAGCTGGCCAGTCAACACGTCGCGGCCGAGCTTAACAAGAAACTCTCCTCTTCGTCGCCTAGGGCGGCAGCAAGCTGCCGCTGGCGTTAGAGTCCAAACCGGAAAGCGGGAGCAAGCTCCCGCACTCCATAAGGAGTAACGTTGTCTTATCGAAAGCTTCATGAAGGGCAATAGCAGCCTCAAACCCAAGAGAAAAAGTGGTAATAGGAGATTCCATGTTCAAAGCACTACTGAGGTCCTTCGCTCTACTGCTCTCAGGTCCCTTGCTCCTGTCAGTGTCGCTCTACGCCATGGAGATTTGGAAGTGGGACAAGATGGCGGGGCTGGATCAGGATGAATATATTGTTATTTTAGTGCAAGGTTCTCAACAGGCCTTAAAGGATGCTGGGCGTTCGGACGACGCAGCAAAGGTCCATAAACTATTCACAACCAATGATGAGAATGGTGTTTCCATTGGTATGAACGAATTCATGATGACTTTGGCCCTTGCCCGCAAAGCTGACGCAGATAGAATCACCAAAGATTCCGGTGCGACGCGCCTGGAAGTTGAACATGCAATGGTTGTGATGCTGAAAAAGAACGACATTATTTTGCCCAAGAGTTTCATGACTGTGAACAAGGATTTCAAGCCCAAACATCCTCCAAAGGAAGAGAAGAAATGATCCCGAGATTGGTTTTGGAGTGCGGGAGCTTGCTCCCGCTTTGGCCGAAGCCAGCTTGCTGGCGGGGTTAACCGGTAGCCGGCCAGTCAACACGTCGCGGCCGATCTTAACAAGAAACTCTCCGCTTCGTCGCCTCTAGGGCGGCAGCAAGCTGCCGCTGGCGTTAGAGTCGAAAGCTGAAAGCGGGAGCAAGCTCCCGCACTCCATATGAGGAGGTTCCATGCTCAAAACACTGGCCGCGGCCTTTGCCGTGCTACTCTCAGGTAATTTGGTCTCATCGATCTCTCTTCACGCCATGGAGATCCAGAAGTTCGACATGATGTCATCCGAGGATCGTCAGGCCTACATGGATTTCCTGCCCAAGGCTGCACAGAGGCTTTTGGCTGAGACAGGGCGGAAGGACGACGCCTCCAAGGTTCATAAACTGTTTGAGGAAATTCACCTCGGCAACGTATTCTCAGACGGTGAGATTGCATTCGTAGAAAATCTGGATCGCGCGCGGGTTGCCGATATCAAGAAGCATGCGGAAAATCCTAGTGCGCGCCGCCTTGAAGTCGAAGATGCCTTGTTTGTGACTCTCAAAAAAGCTGGAGTTGTGCTGCCGCAAAGCTTCTTCGTTGTCGGCAAAGATTTCAAACCCAAGTTCCCACCCAAAGAAGAGAAGAAATAATTCTTGGTTGAGCAGGTACGCACGAAGTAGTCGCAAGCGGCGATTTTGGAGTGCGGGAGCTTGCTCCCGCTTTGGCCGAAGCCAGCTTGCTGGCGGGGTTAACCGGTAGCCGGCCAGTCAACACGTCGCGGCCGATCTTAACGAGAAACTCTCCGCTGCGCTGCCTAAGGCGGCAGCAAGCTGCCGCTGGTGTTAGAGTCGAAAGCTGAAAGCGGGAGCAAGCTCCCGCACTCCAGATTCCCCTTATTCGGGCTGCGCAAACAGAGCTTGACGTAGCGGCCCTGGATCACCTGACAGGATCACCGGGGCCCACTGCAGAAAGCTGGCGGTGGCTCGATTCTTGAGCAGCTGAACTTGGGCTTGACGCAAAGCTTCTCTACGCCCCATCCCTGCGCTGAGTTCTTGATAGAACCGGTCCATGAGCGCCTGCTGGGTGGCATCGGCGATTTTCCAGAGCGGCGCGACGAACGTCTTCACTCCTGCGATGGCGGCTGCGCGGCGCATTCCGAAGACGCCATCACCCGACGACGGTATCCCGTCGGCCATCCTGCACTGCGACAGCACCAGCATCTCCGTACTTTGCAGATCGAGCGTCTGCAATTCCAGCGCGGTGAGCAGGCCGTCCTGCGAGGAGCCGACGCCCCGTCCGTACGCTTCCTCCAGCACGATTGCAGACAGACTCATGACGCGCGCCGCCGGATCGATGCCCTCCAGTTGACATCCCGGACTCTCCGGAGCAGCCTGGCAGTCTTCATTGCCCCTCACAATTCCATGCCCCACGATGTGGAGCAGAGCCGGGCGGTGCAACTGCTTAACCCGTTGCTCCGTTGCCTCTCCTTCGCGCAACAGCCGGGCCTTCGGCATGCGGCGTTGCAGAGCGCGAGCCTCCAGTGTCGCACCTTCCAGCCTCTCCAGCCGATCGGTCCGAAAGACTCTGTCTGCCGAGCGGCTCAACCCTCGTTTAACACGGGCTCCCGGACTCAGCACAATAATTACCGGACCGGCTGGGTCATCGGAGGATGGGGGGCCAAGCAGATCTCGCCCTGCGGAAACGTAGCTGATCGCAAAGCGCTCGATCAGGAAGTGGCCGCGCCCATCGGAGAGCGCCCCGAAAGGGACCAGATTCAGCATGCCCTCGGGAGCGACGCGCAGGCGCTCCACCGGTTTCCCCTGGGCTAACCAAACGATCAACGGGTTCAGCTTTTCAGAGAGGGTCCGCAAGGCATCCTGCGCGGTGTCCTCCTCTGTCCGGGCAGCCCGCCTTTCCTTGCCGGCAAGGGACACACTCCAGTCGTTGGCTGCGCTGATGAGATCCTGCGCTGCCCGATCGATCGGACCTGCCGGTCCTAAATCCACCCACTGCAGGTCTGCCGACGGCGGGTCTGCCGACGGCGGGTCTGCCGACCGCAGGTCACCGCTGCGAGCGAGCAGGAATGCCCCGTAGTGCCGTTGCCGCGTGCCGGGCAGATGTGCGTCCGGGTCCACGTAGGCGACGAACTCGATCAACCGTTCGTCCGGGCCCAGGTGCGAGCGGATGTCCGCCAGATGTGCCGGCTTCAAGGCCGATGCAAACTGTGGGACATCGCGGCTGAGCTCCGCTTCCAAAGTGTCGATGCGTCGTTTCAACAGTTCAACGGCCTGCAAGGCCTGTTTGCCCAAGTCATCAGTCCAGTTCGCTCTGAGGTCGTGAAGAAGACGCTCGTAGCGACCTTCCAGTTCGGTGCCCGGGAGGGCGCAGGTGCCCACCATAGCGGGCTTCAGGTCGCGATAACCCAGGGCAATAGTGAGCGAGGCTTGACACTCCAACATCGTCTCGCGCTGTTTGAAGCGCTCACGCACACTCCTGTCAAGATTCTCCCTCAGACTTTGCCCCCAATTTTGCATCGCGTCGAGCACGCGTCCTTTGCGGCGGGCCACCGCTTCAAAGGCAAGGGCACGAGCAGCCGGAAGCTGATCACCGGCTCTCCGCTGGAACGCAAGGAGCCTGGGAATAGGATCCACTAAATTGGCCAGGACAGCGGCCTTGTTGCTTTCCGAGCCGACCGTCAGCATCTCGGTCAAGGCTCTATCGGAAATTTCGAGGCTGCGCCGATAGAGGGGCTCGGCAGCGGTGTAATCGCCAGCCGATTCGTAGACAGCTGCCAGGGATTGCAGATACTTCGCCAGGTCCGGGTGTTCCGCTCCCTGCGTCTCCTGAACAATGGCGATTGCTTCCTGCAGGCACCGCTCTGCTTCGGCGGGCTCCCCGGCCGACCGATGGACTTGGGCGAGATCGCGCAAGACCGTAGCATTAAGCGGATGTCTGGTGCTCAGCCCACTCGCCACAACGTTCGAAGCGTGTAGAAGTGTTTTACTCGCAGCACCGAGGTCGCCTCGATTCCTCTGGGCTTCGCCCAAACCCATCAGCGCGCTGGCATAGTCGAACGGGGGCGGCTTCGGATTCTTCCCGTAAAGATCGACTGCCTCCTGAAAGAGTTTCTCGCCTTCTTCTGGACTTCTACCGTAAACGACGCTTGCCAGGTTTCTGAGCGATGCGCCGGCCGCCAGCGCGTCGGGGCCAAAGATCTTTCTTTTCAACTCCAGCGCTTTTCGATAGTCGGACTCAGCCACCGTCAGATTGCCTAGCGCGGTATACAGAGCCGCACGATTGTTCAGGAACGCCGCGTAGTAGGAGTGCCGTTCACCGAGCTGCTCCCGCAGAAGTCTACCACTCTCTTCGTAGAGCTTCTCGGCTGCGGAATAATGACCAAGGTCCACCTGCAGGTAAGCAAAGGCCACCAGGCTCGCCGAGTAAGCGGGGTGGTTTACCCCCGGCTTTCTGCGCAGAACTTCAAGCCCCTTTGCGAAAAGAGCTTCGGCCTTTGCATATTTCCCGATCCGCTGATAGGTGCCCGCCAGATTAATGCAGAGAGTGCCGAACTCCTCGCTAAAATCCCTTGGCTCGGGCTGTGACTCATGAATGGTGCGAGCTTCCTCGAAGCGTGAGATCGCCGGGTCATACTCACCGCGCAAGGCATGAATGCTGCCCAGAGTGTTGAGGCTCTCGGCAACGCGCAGATGTCCTGGTCCGAGCGCACGCGACCGAATCGCCACGGCCTGCTCGGCAAGCTCTCGTGCCTCTGGCAACTTGCCAGAGTCACGGCAAAAGAGGGCGAGATCGTTGGCGCTCTCCGCGTAGTCGGCCGTATCAACGCCGAATTTGGTTTTTCGAATTTCGAGAGACTGGCGTAGGAGGGATTCGCCGTCCTTCAGATTTCCGGATGTGAACTCGAAAAATCCCAGCCGGTCCAGACTGCGTCCTGACTGTTTCGGATCGGAAGCAGCGGCGACGGCCAGCCTGGCGATTCGAACAGCCTCCTTCAGATCGCCTTTGGCATAAGCGTCATCGGCTTGTCGATCCAGTGACGCCCAATCTGGTGGGCGGGCGTCCTGAGAAATCGCCAGTGGAACTGCAGCGCTCAGAAAGAGCGCCATCCCCAATACTCCTTCGACGCAACTGAGCACCTGTGGTTTCTCCAGAATCCCCCTGGACAGTTAAAAAATCGTTGTAGTTCGGCACTCATAGAGCGCCGCTACAATCTTCACAGCTTCAACGGGAATTTCTCTCGGAATGCGGCGCGGCAAATTGGTTTCAACGCGCGCTTCTCACCCTGGCCAAATTTGTTTCAACCACGCGGCGTTCCTGCTCAGACGCATCCGGAATGGCGGCAAATGCGCGGACCGCATCCGTGTAAAGCCCCTCCGCCTTCTGCCGGTCGCCACGCAGTTCGGCCAGCACACCCAGGTTGTTCTTGCTCTGACCGTACACACTGTTGGTCGTCGGTGATTGTGCAACCGCCTGGCTCAGGTGTGCTTCGGCACCTCCATAGTCGCCACGCAACAAGCGAAGGACGGCAAGATTATTCAGTGTCACGGATTCGTCATGGAAGGACCCTGGGGGTGACGCTCTGAAGCTGTCGAGTGCCGACTGGTAGAGCTTCTCTGCAGCCTGAAGTGAACCCGCTTGATATTCCAGTGCCGCTAACCGCTGCAAAGCTTTGCGTCTCTCGGCCGGCTGAACATTTGCGGTCTCTGCCCATCGCACTGACTTCTCCGCCAGCGTTCGAGCCGCATCCGAATCGCCTCGACCAGACAGCGCGTCCACCTGCTGCAGTAAGGCGCCCAAATAGGTCGCACCCGCGACCTGGACCCGATTGTTAACCTGAATCTCCTGTCCGGGTAGAATCCGGCCCCGCGCGCGTTCGCGAAAAACCGCGGTCACCCTTAAGCGGACGCTGGGTTGGGCGGACCGCTCATTGCGAAAGACGCGTAGTTCACTTCCCTTCGCAAGGCCATCCAATGAGCCAAGATCTACGGTTGCCAACCCATCTTCAATGGAAATAATCGAACCCGCTGGCCGCGGGGAACGGCTGTCTGGCTCCAGACTGCGGAAGACTGGAGCACCCTCGTGGATCGGCAGGGGTTGCAGGTCGCTCGCCAGCAGCACGGGTTGGCCAGGCTTTGCCGAAGACGCTAGCGCTGCCACGAGAGGGGGATGCGGGGCAGTCGCGCGAGACTGATTCTCTGCTGTGGTGGGCTGGTTCTGCCTCAGAAGGGACAGCCGTGAGGAATAGAGTAAGACCAACAGGATGGCCGCGGCAGCCGCCGCTCCCGCGACGAAGATGCGGGCCTTTAGTGGAAATCGAACAACCTTTGCTCCAGGAGCTGTCTCCAGGCGCTCCCTTAGCGATCGATCGGCGAGAGTCGCCTTGGAAACCGCCGAAAAGGTAAGTTCCTCAAACAGCTCAGAGTCATCGAGAGACTTCTGTGCTAGCTCTCGGGCTTCTGCAGCAGTCAGCTCGCTACGCACGTAGCGATCGATTAAATCTTCGAGATGCTGCCGGGTCGGATCAGTCATGCGGTGTTCCTAGCTCTGGACTCCGAGGCAGACGGGCCACGCCACCAGTGCGTCGTCGGACGCAATGAGCCAAGGCCCTGATCCCACGGCTCACCCAGGTGGCGACGGTATTTTCGTTGACGCCGAGACGAATCGCGATTTCGCCGTACTTCAGTCCATCTGCACGCATCGTCAGGACCGTCTGATACTCACGCTCCAACTTTGGAAAGCAGTCCTCCACGATTCTGTGGATCTCGTTCTGAATTAGGACGTCTAGCTGGCCTGGTGCGGGATCAGCAGGATCCGGCTGGTTGTTATCGTTCGACCTTTCTGACCTGACCTCGCCGATGGGCGCCTCGCGCCGGATGCTAACCCGATAATGCTCCTCCCGAACCACGTTCTGAAGGACGCCGTGCAGCCAGGCAAAAAGCTGGTCGAGCGGCCATTCCGGAGATTCCAATCCGGCCGGCAGATCCTGGCTGAAATGATACTCCACGGCCGGTTTTGACCGGTCGTTTTCCAGAGAGCGTTTCAGGGCTTCCTGTGCTGCGCCTTCCGGATCTCGCGATCCAAGCCACCTGGCTCGTGAAGTCAGCGTGGCCAGTAGACGACGGTAGTCGCTGGGGACATCCCGCGTCTGCGATACAGCGAATGGCTTTCCCTGAGCAGGATCACCAGCTTGGGGGGGCATGCAGCATTCTCGCCCATGCCTTCCTGAGTTGCAAGAGGCGAGCTGACCCCATGACCGCCGGATCGCGGAATCAGTTGGCGTGACTTGCTGGCAGGCGGTCGAAACGGCTTTGCAGATGCCTGTGGGAAGAAGGGTCGGAGCCAGTCATGTCATTAGCTGGCCTCCGTAACCAACTTACAATGCCAGGCCCGCTTGTCCGCTGCCCTTCCGCTCGACCGCACGCCGCCAGACAGTCCCTACAACAGGAATGAGAATAGAGCGCCGTTACTTTCAAAATTCTACAAGAGTTCCTTCCGAACCGAGAGCCGCAGAATCGAGAGCCGCAGAAAACGGCAGCCGGAGGACCGTAGCGCGGAATCGCTTCCTGACTCTACGGCTTTGAGTCGCCACTGTTGCGGATTCTCGCCTTCAAAGCCGGAGACCAAAAGAAGCAGGTCGGCGCTACAAACTCAGTTGGATTTACCAGAGACGCTGAAACGCAGCGTGGACTTCGGGTGCACACAAGTCCCAGAAAGCCCTGAGCGCCGATGGCTCGGTTGGCAAGAGCCACGCGGCAGAGCTCAGTTTGAGTTTTGACTATACGGCCACTTCTGCCGCCTGCCCTTCGCATGCCGAGGTTGTGGGCTCAGGCATAACGCGCGTAAGCTAGACACTGGACCGCTGCTACAGGATGCTTTGAGAAGCTAAGAGGGTGGACCAAGTGCTGCACATCACGAATGGCGATTCGGTCGTCGGTACGCTCAAGGAAGCAGGCGTACCCGGCAGGTATTCATCCTGGGCCGATGTCTTATGGGAAGGCCCTGTCCGATATACGAACGATGATGATGCCTTCCTCCGTGAGCGCGCGCGTTTCTTGTCAGAGAGTGGATACAGCAGTTACGAGGAGTCTCTGTCGACTCTCCAAACTTGGGAGTCGGCACTGAAGACCTACCCATCGTACGATGAAGTGGTCTTATGGTTTGAGCATGACCTGTTCGATCAAGTGATTTTGATGCGCTTGCTGGACTGGTTCACGCGGCACGAATTAGGGCGGACACGCTTGAGCTTGATCTGCATAGGCGAATTCCCGGGTGTGCCTCGATTTCGTGGGCTCGGCGAACTTCGAGCTGCGCAATTAGCACCACTCCTGGACACGCGGCAGGAGGTGACGCCCCGTCAATTGCAACTGGCGCGTGCCGCTTGGCAGGCGTTTACAGGATCAGACCCGGTTGTCATTGAAAACATGCTCATAGCTGACACGACCGCACTTCCCTTCCTTGCAGGAGCATTGCAGCGTCTCCTGGAAGAGTTTCCCTCAACCCGCAATGGCCTGGCACGAAGTGAGGAACAGGCTTTGAGGGTGGCAGCAGAATTGGGAAGTACGTCAGCCGGGCGCATGTTTCCTGTAATTCAAGATCTGGAACAGCGGTCTTTTATGGGCGACGCTTCGTTCTGGCGTATTCTGATCCGTCTGGCAGCAGAACCATACCCTCTGCTTCGCCTGTCAGCTAATACAGGTGACAGGTTCAGCCAGAGCATCGTCGACATCACCGAACTCGGGAAACAAGTTCTTGCGGGCAAGGAGGATCATGTGCGGCTCGGCGGCGTTGACAAATGGATAGGTGGTGTCCACTTGCATGGATCTGAATCGCGCTGGCGATGGAATGGCAGCGGTCTGGTTGAATTGCCAATCTGATGCCAGATGGCGCCGGTTTTGAATCGGCTAGGTGTTCTCCTTTTCGATCTTAATCGCTATGGCGCTGAACGCTCGATCGAAGACTGCTTTCACCAGTGTTCCCACCGCCAGCTGGTGCAGCTGAAGCTTCTCCTTTCCAGCCTTCAAACTGGTCTTGGCGTCCACTTTCAGAGTAATCTCCCGGGCGTCTTTCTTCTTTTCCTCTTGCAGAACCACAGTTCCCTTCCCTACATCCACCGCGAGGACTCTGGCTTTGATGCTCTCAAATTGAAAAGCTTCTGCATTGGCGGTGCCAAAGACAGGCGGCGGAGTCGAAGTGCCGGAGGCCAGCAACCGAGAAGCGCAGGTCCAGAGCAAGCTCAGGAAAATAGTAACGACAGATAGTGCTTTCATAAAAAACTCCTTCGTCAGGTTTGGAAATTTGTATGCCACCGCTGCCAGCTTTCATTCCTGGCCCATTCCCAGCTGGCGATGGCGGCTGGGATTCCAAATTCGACCAGGCGCGGCCAGGCCATTTCTGCAAAGTTCAGATAAAAGAGATACGAGAGCACGACCAGACCAGAAAGGGAGATCCATGCCCCCCGGGGAACAAAAACGTAAAAGGGGACCAGCCAGCAAAGGTACCAGGGTTGAACGGCTGGCGAGAGGAGCACCAGGGCAGCCAGGGAGTAGAAGACCGCTTTCAGCAGAGAGATTGATTGCGCGGAAGATTGCAGAGACCGCCTGTTGTGCCCCTGGGGCAGGGAAAAAATCGACCATTCGGCTCCCTTCGCCTCCCGCGAGGGGAGCCAACTCTCTTGTTGAATTTCAGTCCTTTCACAGCTGCTCTTGGCAAGGGGAGCTAAATGCTCACGGCCGCCCGCAGGGATGAGAACTGCTGGAGCTTCTAGCGTGAGAGTTTCAGGGCGTCTTGGTGCGGGCCCAAGGTGTTCTGCGCGGCACGGGCTGTTCCGCCGCAGCAAAACAAGCTGCCGGGTCATCACAGCCATCACGCCTGCGAGAACCACGGTGCGACTCAACCACCAGTAGTTCCATCCGGCGATCTGCAAGGTTCTTTCAATAAGCCGGAATGGTCCGGCATTGAAGTTCCAGTACCGGGAGTAGATAGACAAGCCTTCCAACAAGCGAGTTCCCGCTTCAGCATAAGGAGCGTATCCGAGGAAGAGAACAGCGCCGAATGCCGCAAGGGACATCAGGAAGGTCCTGCGACTCTGCTGGTAGGCCTTGATGAGCAGGAAGGGTAGCGCGATGCCGCTGAAAAGCTTGGCCAGAACCGAAAGACCCAGGCACAGATGTGCCAGCACCACGCGCTGGTTTAGGAAGCACCTCAGGGAAAGGAAAAGTAAGAAGAGCACCAGGGAATCCATGTGCCCGCTGTTGGCGAATTCCTTGATGGGCAGAGGATTCCAGGCGTAAATCAAGATCCACGCGAGCGGATATCCCAGGTGCTTCAACAGGGACATCAGCACGGCGATCAGCGCCAAGTCAAAAAAAAGAGCCAGGCACTTGAGAAAGAACAGACTGGAAGGAGCGATCCATTGGGACCGCTGAAAGAGGAATTGAAACAGCGGCGGGTAGATCGTTCGGATCGTCTTGAAACTGACCATGTCGTAGTGGTCATCCTGCAAGCTCTCCAGTTCAGGCGCATCCGGCGCATACAGGTAAGGATTGATGCCGTGAATGCCCACGCGTCCATCCCACAAGTAGCGATACAGGTCGTCATCCCAGATCGGCGGAATCAGAAGAACGGTAAGCCGGAAGAGCAATGCGCATCCCAGAATTAGAGACAGCGAAGGACCTGTCGAGGGCGGCGAGCGGCGAAAGAGCAAGGGCAGCACCGCCGCGTAGGCAACGAAGGCTGTCAAAAAATGCAGGACAAACGGAACCACTGGGAATCTCGCAGCCTCATATCTGTGGAGCGCCAGGAGACTGACTTCTATGGCGAGAGCGCTGACGCACAAGCCCCAATGGACGCGAGCTGCTCTCGCTGCCTTCTCGACAATCGGTTTCGGAACACAGTCGACCACCGAGCACGCTGTCATGGTTGACCTCGAAGAGCATCGCTGCAGCGCAGACTCCGCTTTTGGGCGGAGTGTGTGGCTTTTTGAGCGGACAGATCACAATCGGCGCGGTCAGTACAGCGATTGAACGCTAGTGGCTGTTCTGGGGCTGATTTGTGAGAACAGCGGCGCCAGCTCGGTCCTCTCGTTGAGCGACCAGTCATAGTCGAGATACTCGATCCGATATCGCCCCTTGAAGACATAGTCACGGCTCTCGGAGTCGCCCAGACGCCGGCCAATAAAGTTCAGCACTGCCCGATCGATCTGGTCGTGACCTAGAAAATCTTCATCGGTGCCGTAGGTCCTCACGAAATCTGCGCCGTACCATTTGAAAATTGAGGAAAGCAGTACGCGCCGCCGGGCTCGCTCGATGCGAAACTTGGACGGATCTGAAAGAAATCGACTTGTTTGATTCTCGAGCTGGCTCCCGAGCCTGTTGCCGTCGAACGGCTCATTGCGAAGGGATGGGCAACTTTTCGCAGCACAGACCAGCGCCATGTGGATGCGTGGCTCGTCGAATTGCTTCCGAAGAATCTGATGTTCTATTTGGTCGAGGGTCATTGCGCTGCCCATCACGGTGAACTGCAACCTGTCCCACACTCCCGGAATTTGCCGAATGCTGTTGAGCGGAATTAAGGAAGAGTCCGGTAATACCGGCTGGATGGGATAGTGATTGACGATGGCTGTCAGCGTCAGTGCGTTATAGGCATTGATCCAGAAGGCCAGCCGCTCCTCTTCATCCCAGGATTCGTATTCCGCCGAAGCAAGTTCCCCCAAAGCAGCAACAAAGCGATCCAGCGGCCGCCGGTTAGACTTGAGGTGCCGATAGTCGACTAAGCCTTCACCATTCACATGAGCGCCGAGCACGGCAGCGTAGTCAGCGAGAGAATGCTCCTGCGCCTGAGGGCTGACGGCGTTCTTGGGCCTGAACGAGGCTGGATGTAACCGCGACAAATGGTAGAAGGCGAAGGCCGTGGCCGCGAGGAGCGGAATCGCCATCCGAATGATCGTTTTCATCCTCATATGTTGTGAATGTCTCTCGGAAGCGTTCCTATTCCTGAGAAGTGATGACCTCCAAAGCGGAATTTCCGGCAGGCAAGCGGGGATTCAATGCGTGGATCGAGGAGGTCACGAAGATGAAAGCGCGATTTTTCAGCCGACCCGAGCAAGACGTTGAGGTCTTCGAAACAGAAGTTGCCGAGTATTGCGGGCTGACCGTTAAGGTCCTTTGCCGGATGGAACACTGCAACCTGGTTTGCTATGGGGACCGCGAGTTCATCGTCAATACCGAGGATCTGTGCTTTCAACGGTCAATGAGATGCGCGGCATGAGCGGGCACGGATCGAGCGCGGTTGAATCCGTGGTAAACCCCGTTCGCGGAAATTCTCATGAGAACTCAACCCCTCATGAGCGAGGCGCGTTGGTGATTGTTTGGAGGCATTGAAGAACAAGGTATGGACGAATCAAAATTCCAGGCAGGAGAGGCTCCAGCTCCGCCAGAACTAACAAACGACATCATCATCAGCCCGGATACGCGTCGAGAGAATCGCGTCCCGCCACGTCAGGCCCGGACCCGCAAATGGCCGGTGCTGGATGCCCACGGACCGCCGAGGATCGATCCCGACAAATGGGAATTGCAAATCAAGGGTCTGGTGGACAAGCCGATGAGCTGGACCTGGCAAGAGTTTCGGGCCCTGTCGCGGGTCCAGATGTTTTCAGATTTTCACTGCGTAACTCGCTGGTCGCGACTCGGCAATCTTTGGGAAGGAGTGCGCACCTCCGAGCTGCTGAACCACGTCAAGGTCCTGCCTCAGGCACGTTACGTTCTGGTCTCCGGCCATGACTGGGGCTGGACAACCAACATGCCATTGGGAGCCTTTTTTGCCGAAGACGCACTTTTGGCAGACACGCATGACGGAGAACCCATCCGGCTGGAGCACGGTGGACCGCTGCGCTTGATTGTTCCTCGACTGTATGCCTGGAAGAGTGCCAAATGGGTTTGCGGGATTGAGTTCCTAGAGCACGATCAGGCTGGCTTCTGGGAACGGGGCGGATACCATATGAACGGAGATCCCTGGAGGGAGGAACGCTTCCGCTAGCCCCTGGCTGAATGTCGAGAGCGGCAGTGGACCTTCTTGGCTTCCTGGTTGAGAGGCCGAATCAAATCGATACGCTGCTGGCGGCTTCCTGCGCGATCTGCGCCCGGAAGGGCATCTCGCTCGCGGTCAGCTGAGTTCTGAGATTGGCCCTGCCACGGCTTAAACGTGACATCACCGTTCCGATCGGGATGTTGAGTGTGTCGGCCACTTCCTTGTACGAAAACTCTTGAACGTCAGCCAGCAACAGAACTTCCCTGTAACTTTGGGGAACCTTGTCGAGTGCTGCCAGCATGTCTTCGTCTGTGATGTGCTGCGGCATGGGAGGCTCGTAAACAAGAATCTGCTCCAGCAGCGCTTCATCCTCGTGGGTGAATTTGAACCGAAACCATTTACGGCGATGATGGTGGATCACGTGGAAAAGGATCTTGAACAGCCAGGCGCGACAATTCGTCCCCGGTTCGAAGCGCCGGAACGATTTCCACGCCTCCAAGTAGGCTTCTTGAACCAGATCTTCGGCTGTCTCGCGATCTCCAATGACTCGGACAGCAGTCCGGTAGAGATCGTCAAAATGAGGAAGAGCCTCGGCTTCAAATCCCTCTACGGAAACGTTCTGATTCTCTACCATCACACACCTCCAGAGGCCGCACGAAGGACCTCATCGGATTTTACAATGCAGCCGACTTCAGCAATTCGTTGAGAAAAGGCGAGCAGCTGATGAGGCGAACATTTTGGCTCATCAACTCCTTGAAGAGGCCTACCCCTCTCCTGTCCAGGAACGATACCTCGGCCATATCAATGGTCAGCGTCAAGCTTTGAGAGAGGATCCCTTGACAGTACATTTGCACCTCAGTAACGCAGGAGCCCATCACGCGACCCTCCAGCTTGACAATCCGGTTACCATTCGCCGAGCCATATTCTGAGATTCTTACCATTATCAAATTCCCCTTGCTTGCTGACTTAATTGCAACAACCTTGCCAACCGCCACATTCGGTTGAAAATTTGAATTCTACTGAGAGATAAGAACTTAGCGATGCAGTCCTATGAGGCACCTCGGAGTACCCACGATATTGCATGGGCTACCATGGAGGCCTGATCGCGGTGCCCACGGCATTTAGTGGGCAGCCTTCGTGGGGGGAATGGACTTGGGGGATTTGGAAGATATTGCCGACGCCTTCTATGGAAGGAACTCTCGGGCCTCACGCGAGTCGCAACAAGCGATTACCCTGGCGACAGGATGCTGGTAGGCGCGGGATGGCCGTCTGGCGATTGACGCGTTCTATTTTGGTGGCGATGAGCGCCGCTCTCGGATTGCAATTACTGGCTGTAACGTCGTTGTGATCCTTCAATCGGATAATCATTGGCGCTCATGTCACGTCGGCGCATCAAGCCTTCTTCGTCAAACTCCCAATGCTCGTTGCCGTGTGTGCGATACCACTGTCCGGCGGCGTCGCGCCATTCGTATTCGAAGCGCACGGAGATGCGGCTGTCCGTGAACGCCCACAACTCTTTCATCAACCGGTAATCAAGTTCCTTCGCCCACTTGCGACGCAGAAATTCCCTGATCGCATCGCGCCCCCTAAAGAACTCCGCCCGGTTGCGCCATTCGGAATCCGGCGTGTAAGCCAGCGCGACGCGTTCGGGGTCGCGCGAATTCCACGCATCTTCCGCGGCTTTGACTTTGGCTCGCGCCGTTTCGGCGGTAAATGGGGGCTTGATAACTTGAGGCGGCATAACTTTTTGCTCCTTATCCTTAAAGGTTACCTGACCGCTGGAAGCGTTCGAGTTCAGCTTCAAGCTTGGCTATGTGTTCGTAAAGCGGTGCGTTCAGTTCACGAATTTCTTCGACGGTATAACGCGGCGTGATGTGTTGCTGACAGTTCCAGTCGAACGCGTCAACGTGCAGAATTAGGGCTCGTTCGATACTGGCTTTGTAGTTTCGAACCGTAAGTCGTTCGATCAATTCTGGAACATCCTTAGCGTCTTTGACTTCGCTTCTTGCCAGGATTTTCAGACGAGTTTGGTTCGGATAATCCATCAAGAACAGAGCGGCCCGTCCATTCTCCGTCAGATTTCCGGTGCTGATGTATTGCGAATTTCCACGGAAATCGGCGAAACCGAGAGTTTCGTTATCCAAGACTTTCAAGAACCCCGGCGCACCACCTCGAAACTGAAGATAAGGCTGTCCGCTGGCGTTGACCGTCGCCAAATAAAAGCCGTCACGTTGGGTGATGAAATCTTTCTCCGCTTCACCTAAACCGTGAAAGTCGGGCTCACCGCCTTCAAATCTGGAGTAGCTTCTGCGTGAGCCGTATTTTTCTTGGACGGCTTTCACGCTCGGCGTAAATGCTAAGTCGAAGAATTTATGCGACATTTCATGGCTCCAAATAAGCTACTCAGTTCTAATCTCCCCGAGCAATGCCTTGGCTTTGCCGACTCTCGTCAAACCTTTGCGGCGGGCAAAATACAGTGCGTCAGCAATGGCAAACTCGTTTTACCGTGAAGGATTTGGCGAATTAGCCAAGCCGAGTTCTTAAGATAACGCTCGCTCCCATCCATCGCGGTCGCCCCTATAAAGCACTTCGTCTTCCCAAAAAATATCTCCGTCCAACACTTCTTCAGACAGCCGGACCTCAAAAGCCTCACTCGACTCAAAGTACTCACGCCACCAGCCGGGTGAATGGTACTTGTTATATTCGGTATTCCAGCCATCAGTTTCGGCGAAGGCCGGCGGCAACGCATCCACCTCTTCTTTGAAACAACCCTGCGCTAGACAGATCATTCCGCCTGGTTTCAGGTCCGCCAAGATAGGTTAGGCGTGGCTGCATAGCCAGGTTACCGGGCACACGAGCCATCTTGTCCAGCCCATTGTTGCCATCGTTGTGACTCCTGCTCATTTGCAATTTGCTCCTTATTTTTCCTTTTTTGAAGGTTGCGGAAGTAGAGTTCCTGCATCTACGCCGCCAATTCGTTGGTCTGTTCCTGTTTGATTGCATAGGGATGCAGCCCGATTGACACTGTCGTTGTTGCAGTTCCGTCGTCAAAAAACCCTTCAGACTGCCGCGAAAGGCGATTCCTTCATGAAATGCTGGCCATCGCTTCCTCCTTTTCGAGATGAAAACCCGCGAGGCTGATCTTTCGAGAGATCAAGCCACACGGTTTTTCACACCCCTTCTCACTGCCTGTGCTCTGCCGCCGTGTTGTGATGCGTGAGGCTGAGATTACGCCCCAGGAAGTCGAGGATCAGTTGGGCAATCTGTCCACCCTCTTCTTCGAGTGCGAAATGGCCGGTGTCCAACAGGTGCGTTTCGACATTCTTCAAATCGCGCTTGTAAGGTGCCGCCCCTTCCGCCGGGAAGATCAAGTCGTTCTTGCCCCAGACAATCAGCGTTGGCGGTTGGTGCTTGCGGAAATAGGCTTGCCAGTCTGGATAGAGCTTCCGGTTGGAACCATAGTCATAGAAAAGCTGTAGTTGAATTTCCTTGTTACCCGCGCGGTCGAGCAGTGCCTGATCGTGTGTCCAGTTCTCAGGATTCTGATTATCGGGTTTGCGAGTACCGTGCGTGTATTGCCACTTGGTCGCGCCAAGCTCAAGGAGCGGCCGCAACTTCGCCACCGTCGCTTCGGATCTGTCCTGCCAGTAGGCTTTGAACGGGTCCCAGAAATCCCGCAACCCTTCTTCGTAGGCGTTGCCGTTCTGCACGATCAGAGCCTGAACTCGTTCGGGGTGCTTGGCCGCGAGGCGAAAGCCCACGGGTGCGCCGTAGTCCTGCACGTAAGGGCTGTAGGTCTTGACACCCAGCTGCTGCGTCAATTTGTCCACCACATCCGACAAGCGATCGAAGGTGTAATCGAACTCGCTCAGCTTCGGCATGGAACTCTGACCGAAGCCCGGATAATCGGGGGCGACGACGTGGTATTTGGCCGCCAGCGACGGTATCAGATTCCGAAACATGTGGGACGAAGTCGGGAAACCGTGCAGCAGCAGCAAGCTCGGCGACTGCTTATCGCCAGCCTCGCGGTAAAAGATCTCCAGGCCGTCAATTTTCACGGTGTTGTACATGACAGGAAACGCGCTGGACCTCGTATCCTTGGCTGCCGTTTGTCCGGGGGCCGAAAACGCCACAGCGAAGAGCAGCGAAGTCAGCAACTGCACGCTTCTCTGGCCAAAGCGGGCGTGCGAAAGTCGAAACAAACGTGAATCAAACTTCATGGTCTCCTCCTCTAATTTGGTTTTGATGAGTTTTCCGATTGTGATTGAGTTGCCGTATCACCGCGCCAGCCCGACGGCCAGGCTCACCTTCGGAAAGTCCACTACCGTCTGGGCGACGTGGTTGAAGTAGTTGGTGAAGATGTTGAGCGCGACGTTAGCGACGATCTCGGTGATCTCGCCGTCGCTGAAACCTCCTGCACGCACGGCCTGGACATCGCGATCGTCTACCTCGCCGCGCTTGACCACAATCTGGTGGGCGAACTTCAGCGCGGCGTCAGTCCGGACATCTCCCGAGGTCGCTCGGCGGCTGGCCGCGATTTCGTTTTCGTTCAATCCAACCATCTTGCCGATGGCGGTGTGCGCTGACAGGCAATATTCGCAACTGTTGGCGTCCGCGACTGCCAAGGCAATCTGCTCGCGCACCTTCGCACTCAGCAACCCGCCACCGAGCCCGCCACTGAAACCAAGATAGACTTCCAGCACCGTGGGAGAATTGGCGAAGGTTCTCATCAGGTTCGGCACGATTCCGAGTTTGGCTTTCACTCCGTCCAGTAGGTCCTTCGCTTTGCCTGTGGCAACACTGGGATCGATTGCATTGAGTCTTGGCATGGATTTTGGCTCCTTTATGAATCCGGTTGTTGTTTCAGCCGCTTCGCTGATCAGGACGTTTTCCCGATCGTTCAGCCGCACTGTTGACTTGATTTAATGCAGTCACGCTGCCAGGCTCGGAAATGTTCCTATCAAACTAGAACAAAGAGACTTAACGAGAACATGCGACTCAATCTAGACAACGAATTGTCGTTATTTACTGAAATACGGTGAGAGAAACACGAGATTTCGTGTATTGTCGACGATATGGAACATGAATCGCTGCAGGCCCTGGCTTTGGAAATAGCGCAGGAGCGTTTGGTCGAAACGGTGCTCAACAAGATTGTTGCAGGCTTGGTCAGCCAACCCGGCATCGCACTGGCCCGCATTTGGCTGAAGGGCCCAGGAGACATCTGTGAAAAATGTCCAATGCGGCGGAAGTGCCCTGACCAGACTGAATGCTTGCATTTGATGGCGAGCGCCGGAAAGCCCTCAAAGTCTGGTGTCGAAGACTGGTCAAGAGTCGATGGAGATTTCCGCCGGTTTCCGCTGGGCACACTCAAGGTCGGAACGATCGGAGCAACCGGCATCCCGATCTTCCTCCCTGACACCACAGAGGACCACGAGTGGATCGCCCGTCCGCACTGGGCGCGACGGGAAGGCATTCGGACGTTTGCCGGCCAACCGCTGACCTTCCGCAAGGAGATTTTGGGTGTACTGGCTCTCTTCAGCCGGCGAGCACTGGATAACAATGAATTTGCCTGGTTGCGGATGTTCGCGGATCATGCAGCGGTCGCTATTGCCAACAGCCGCGCCTTTGCCGAGATCGAACGCCTGCGGGAACAGCTTCAGCTGGAAAACGATTATTTGCGCGAAGAAGTCCGTCAGGAACTTTCTTTCGGCGACATCGTCGGTCAGAGCCCCGCCCTGAAGAAGCTTCTGGATCAGATCACGCTGGTGGCGCCAACCGAAGCCAATGTCATGATTCTGGGTGAGTCCGGAACGGGTAAGGAGTTAATTGCGCGCGCCATTCATGAGCGCAGCCAGCGCTCCAAAGCACCGCTGGTTAAGGTCAATTGCGCTTCGATTCCCCGAGACCTTTTTGAAAGTGAATTCTTTGGCCACGTTCGCGGCGGGTTCACGGGAGCGATTCGGGATCGGGCCGGGCGCTTTCAATTGGCGGATGGAGGCACACTCTTTCTGGATGAGATCGGAGAAATCCCTCTGGAATTGCAGAGCAAACTCTTGCGGGTTCTGCAGGAAGGAACATTCGAGCGGGTGGGCGAAGAGCGGACGCAGCGCGTCAATGTTCGCATCATTACCGCAACCAATCGGGATCTGCGGAGCGAGGTCCAGGCAGGCAAATTTCGCCAGGACCTCTACTTTCGCTTGAGCGTCTTTCCGATCGAGGTTCCTGCTCTGAAGGATCGGAAAGAAGACATTCCGTTGTTGGTTCGCCATTTTGTCCACCAGGCACGACTGCAGGCGCGGTGCGGCAATCTGAAGATTACTGAACAGCAGATGGCGCGTCTGCAACGCTACAGCTGGCCCGGCAATGTGCGCGAATTACAGAATGTGATCGAACGGGCAATCATCCTTTCCAGTTGCGGAACACGACCACTGAACCTGGAGCTGATTCTTCCCGACGACGAAATTGCTGTTTCACCACAAACTGGAGAGCGATCACCAGGCTCGGACTCAGCGTTTGTTACACAAGAAAAGTGGGACCAGCATGAGCGCGAAAATCTTCTGGCGGCACTCAAAGCCGCAAATTGGAAAATTTACGGCATCGGCGGAGCGGCGCAACTCCTCGGCGTCAAGCCGACCACGCTGGCCTCCCGACTGCAAGCGATGGGTATTAGAAAATTCAGGGGCTGACGCGGACAGAATCCATAGTCCAGACAGTGCCCGATTCTCTCAGCAAAATTGAACCGTTCAGCGGCGGACTGCGGATGGGGCAGCTGTTGCGCTACTGAATGGATTGGAGCCGGTCGCCCTGATCTCAGACGTCGTTTGCTATGGCTCGAGTCACAAAGAGTGCCGTGCTGAACTCCGGACTGATCGCGACATTGGTGGTGGCATAGAGCCGCGTGCCGATGGAAAAGTGGTCCGAATTCAGGCGGCCGTAGTTCCGATCAATACCCGCATAGCCGCCTCCCAGCTTCAGCCGCTTGGCGAGAGATTTCTCTCCATAGACTCCGACGTCATAGCCAGAGCGACTGCCGCTGCGCTGGTAGTTCTCAAAATGAAATGAATCGATCACCCCTAGTTCCGGCAGCCGGATCTTGAAAGCCTGGTGAAACGTGTCGGCTCCCGATTCAAACGTGTAATCGCCTGAAACAACGATCCGCTTGCCTAACTTCTTGCTTACAAGAACCTGGTGATAGTTGGATTTCTTGAGGCGATGAGCAGACTGGCCTGGTCAAAATCGCCGAGATAGGCGTAAGTGATCGAGATCTCGTCAAAGAAGAAATTCTGCGGCCGCTGCAGGCTGATTCGCTGACCCACCAGGTAAGCGTGATAGTCGTAGCTGGTGATCTCGGTAGATTCCCCGTGCAGGATGTAGAGACCACCGAACTCCGCTTCCAGTCCATGAACCGGCCGAGCAGCCAAGTAGAGCTGCTTCAGGTACACGTTGGTTTGGACATCCCCGGTGCCCCAGCCGGTGTTGCTCCATCCTCGCGTGATTCCGTTGCCGGAAAAAACTCCCGCAAGGATCTCGTAATTCCCGTTGCTGACGAATCGAAAACGCCCTTTAAAGTCCTCGCGATACTGAGCGCCGTTCGCAGTGCGGACGCTTTGACTGTTGTCCACATAACGATACCGGCTGGTGAGGACTGCCGACTGCAGTTCGAACCAACGGGACAACTTCCCTTCTGAAGCGGGCGAAGCAAAGAGCATTTGCGCCGCAGTCATCCGATGAGGAACATTGGTGGCCATTGTACGGCCAGCATCGGCTTGCCCCGCGTTTCGTCCTCAAGAAAGTGAAGCTGAGCAGCCGGCGCTGACCGCGGGCCTTGATGACCTGCTTCTTGTCCATTTGCAGCCCGAGGCTGGAGCATGAAACCCAACAGACTGAACAGTAGGAAATCCCGCCTAACAACCCGGCAATGCGAAGGTCGAACCCGGCTCTTCATACTCTCGGAAATCGCAAACCGTGATCTCTTTATTCCCGCCACGGCGGCTGATGAGAACGCTGCTCAACAGCACCGCGATTCCTCTGCGCGAGTTCCTTGATCCTTGCCTGCGACCACGCAGTTCATTGCCCACTCAGTTTGTGATGGACCTTTCAGAAAACGGATCTACTAAGGTGGAGTGACGTGGACTTTCAGCAGAAGCGAATCAGGATCCGCGAGAGCAAGGCCGGAGAAGCAAGACACATCCCAATGAATGGAATTGTGATTCAAACGTTGCAAGCCGTCCCGCGAATGCTCCATAATCCTCACGTCTTCTATGGCCGTAACTCTGGAGAACACTTCAAGAACGGGATCAAGAACACGGATTGGAAACGCTATCTCAAGACTGCGGGCATTGAAGACTTTCACTGGCACGATCTGAGACATACCTTTGCTTCCCGACTGGTGATGAGAGAGGTTGACTTGTACACAGTCAGCAAGCTCCTGGGACATTCGAATATGGACATGACCCAGAGGTATGCTCACCTCGCACCGGACTATTTGCAAAAGGCAGTAGAGCTTTTGGCGGTTACCAGTGTCAAACAGCCACCAAAACAGCCACTAGCAGGCAGTAAAACGGCAGCCACTTCTATAACTCCTTCCTTTTCAACATGCGCCCGTAGCTCAGTTGGATAGAGCGTCGGACTTCGAATCCGCAGGTCGCCCGTTCGAGTCGGGCCGGGCGCACCACATTCCAATAGACTTACTCTCTCAGACACGCTGACCAATTGCTCTACTGGCAGTTCTGGTGGCAGTTTGGATTGCTACTGAGTGCTCTTGTTTAGAAGCGCTACGACACCCTGGAGGTGCTTTGGAGAAAGGTGCGCGTATCGCTGGGTGGTCTCGATGTTGGTGTGGCCCAATAGTCGCATGACTTCGTAGAGGTCTGCTCCCTTCATCATCAGCCTGCTTGCAAACGTGTGACGAAGGTCATGCCAGTGGAAGTCCTGGATCCCGGCTTTCTGTAGCGAGGGTTCCCAACTCTTTGGGAGATCCGTGCGGGGCTCGCCAGGTTTTTCTCCCGGGAACACATAAGGGTTTTTAATGCGGCGTGGTATTTTTTTTAGGAGGTCATAGAGAATGTCATTGATGGGAATATGCCTTGTCCGAATCCTGCGACCCTTAGTCGTCGTCCCGGCGATGAATCGTCGCTGAAGGTCAATATCGACCCAGCGGGTCCTGAGCTGTTCTGACTTGCGCATGCCGGTATGCAGGGCGAACAGCACCATGGCGTGGTCCTGCGGCGGCGCGGCCTCGAAGAACCGGCGCTCTTCATCCTCTGTCCAGTAACGCACGCGCTCGTTATCTTCGTCGTTGAGTTGGAACTTTGTGAATGGGTTCTTCTCAATCTTCTCGTTTTTCAGACCCCAGCCGAATGCGGCTTTGATCGCTGCGAAGTAGCGGTTGATGGTGGCGTCACCAAGAGGTTTATCCACGAGTCTTTTGTGGTTGGACTGATGCCGCGACCGTGCCAGCTTCAGTCTGGCTTGTTCAAGATCGCCGGGAGTGATTGCTCGAGCCGAAGTGTCCCCGTACTGCTGTCGCCACCACGCGAGCCTCTGCTTCGGATTGCGCAAGTCACGCCGCCCGCGAGCCTCGAGTGCGAGCAGAAAGTCATCAATGAGTTCTAAAACTGTGACGTTGCGGTGCTTGCCCTTGACGTGATCAGGATCGAACCTGCCCTGCCTGACTTCGGTCTTGCGCTGTTCGCGGATGGCGATCGCGGCCGAGCGCAAACCAACCTTCTCGCGATGTCTTTTGCCGTTCTCATCAAAGTACTGTATCCA
>Ga0187892_10003147_pt1 | contig 30832 bp, 30 predicted proteins | sample MA1701073metaG_FD_139345 | JGI IMG/M metagenome (GOLD analysis project Ga0187892, IMG submission 139345) | Bio-ooze microbial communities from a basaltic lava cave in the Kipuka Kanohina Cave System on the Island of Hawaii, USA - MA170107-3 metaG ...
TAAATGAAACGGCCATCACAAATCATGCACGGTTACCGAAATGGGAGATGTCTGAGCGTGGGGGCAAAAAATGAAGTGGGTGAATTTCCGGGCGTCAATGGACGGTTGCCGCAAGGACACGGTTGACTCGCCGCACTCGCCGCCCGCGTGTCACGGCGAGCCGAAACGAATGTCTCTTCCAATGAAGATTTGCGCTTGCTCTCGCAGGCGTTCGGCGAATTTTCGACGATGACCTTGCCTGAGATCGAAGCCAGTGGCGCGAGTCTCAACTCGATTCCGCCGGCGTCAGCGCCTTTGACCGTGACGCGGCGCGGCGGCGAAGCCATTCGCGCGAAATCGCCCGTGCCGGTGCGGCGCGCGATGATCTCGTATTCGCCGTCGGCCACACCGCTGATGGCGAACCCATTCTGCCCCTCGCCTTCCCGAACGAATCCCGATCCGGCGAAGAAGCCCGTCGAGGCGTTGATCAGTGTGACCGACACGCCTACCAGCGGCTGCGCAAGCTCGCCGCCGCCAGTCACAACGCCGCTGACGGTGTGGCCGCGCTCGCCGCGAAAGCGTATGTCAACTCCCACCGCCTCGCCGCCGCTGGCGACCGTCACCTCGGCTGCGGTCTCGCGGGGCGACGACGGGTGGTAGGTCGACGTGTAACCGTCGTGGGGCGAGATCGGCGAGGAAGACAGATTGCCTCGCGTGAGCACGACGTAAGTTCCTGGCGGTAATCCGTAAAGGCGATAGACGCCGCGATCATCGGTTGAACGCGCGCGACCGCCGAACTGTTGCATCACGGGATTGCCCTCGAAATCTTTCACCATCACCACACTGACCTGCACGCCGATCATCGGCTCGCCGGTCGAGGTCGTCACTTTACCCGTGATCACGCCGCCACGGATCAGAGTAATGGTGACGTGGTCGCCGGCGCGATAGTAACGGCCGCGGCTTCGCTCGGAAGCTGTGAGCGGCTGGCTGACGTAGCCTTTCGCCCCGAAGACGCCGAGGTTGTAGACGCGCGGCGCGAGTCCCGTGAATTTGAAATTGCCGTCTTCATCGGTGACGGCTTGCTCCTGTCTGACGCCGGTCGTCGCGCGCGGTTCGGAAGTGACGGCGCTCAGCGTCACCGGCACGTTCGGCGCCCCGGCGCCGTCTTCGGTCACGACCCGACCGGTTATCACGCCGGTCTGGGCGCTGGCGCTGAGATGCGCAATGAGCGCAACGATTGCGCAGCCGATCAGTTTAAATGAACCCCTCATTGGTTGCCCTCCTTGCGGCTGAGGTCAACGACAATTGTCACCGGCGGTTGATTGTCGCCGCTGACCAGGACTCGCTCTTTGACCGACGAGAAGGCCCTCATAATCTGCGGATCAATTCGGTCGCCGCCGGGATTCGCAATGGGAAAGACTTTCACTTCGTATTCGCCCGGAGTGAGGTTCTCGATGAGGAACTGCCCGCGCGCGTCCACTTCCGCGCCCAACGAAGACTGAAACTGCGAGGACTGATCCGTTTTCCTGACGTTGGTAAAAAGTCGCTGTCCGGCAGGCAGCGCGCCGCCAGCCATCTTCACCTCGCCGCGCAGCGTAAGTGCCCCGTAAGCCAGAACGACTCGCACTCCCGTCACCTGCTCGCCCAGGCCGATCTCGATTCCCTCGCGCACAGGCAAAGGCGTGCCCTTGTGCTCAATCCGCGCCAGCGAAAACCCGCGCTGAATCGAATACCCGATGTCCACTTTGCCCTGCGGCAATCCGCGAACGCGAAAACTCCCGTCGGCATTGATCTTCGGATACTCTCTTCTCGGCGCGGTCACTTGACCCGGCGCGCCCGACTGATTCGGCCTGAGGTTGGCGTAGATGGAGAGTTGCGGCAGTTTGGCGAGCGTCTTCGGATCGTTCGTCCCTTCGATGACGACGACGCCGCTGATCGAGCCGCCCGGACGAAGCTTGATCTCGACGCCGCTCAAATCGCCGTCGCTCAAGTCGCACGTCACCGGCTCGCTGTAAAAATCGCTGTCGCTTTCGGCGCGCGCGAAGAGCAGATATTTTCCAGGCAGCAAACCTATCAGATTAAACTCGCCGTTCGCCTTCGATCTTTCGTTGTTCCACCCCCAGGCGCTGAAGCCTCTCCCATCCCCGGACATCGTGCCGTAGGCGATCTCGACTCCCGCGACCGGCTGCTCCGTCTCGGCGTTGACCACCCGGCCGGAAACGGCGCGCGACCGCGCTGCTTCGGGAACGGTGATGTCAATGTTGGCGCTCTCCGAGCCTTCGGTGACTTCGATCGCCTTCGCCTCCGATTCATTCGCCGCGTCGGGATGGAAAGTGCGCGGATAGAAAGTTCGGCTCCTGGTCACGATGATCGCTCCGGCCGCATACGCCACCCCCACGCTGACCAGATAGCGGCCTTCGGGCAAGCCGTAGAGACGATAGACGCCGCGGTCGTCAGTCACGAACATCTCGTAATTGTAGTTGGAGGGATAGTAATTGGTTTGAGGCTTGCCGCTCTTGTCGAGTTTGCTGAGCCTGAGGCTTTCTTCGACCAACGGCCGTCCCTGAGAATCGGTGACGCGACCGGTGATGACGCCGCCGCGTTTGATCTCGATCTCGACGTTCTCGACGCGCTCGCCTTCCGAGACGTTGAGCGTTTTGCCTCGCTCGCCGAAATCCTCATCACTGGGAGAGGTAAATCCGGGCGCGAGCGCGATGAGCGAATAAGCGCCTGCCGCAACGCCCGTGATGCGGAATTGCCCGTCATCGCCAGTCTGCGCTCGCAAGACGGCGCCAGGGTTGGAAGGTGGAGACGACCGATACGGCTGCAAATAGACCGTCACGTTTCGCGCCGGCTCGCCTTTCAATTTGACCAGGCCAGAGACAGTGGCTGTTCCGGCTTTCTTCTCTACCGGCTGAGCTTGAATTGAAAAAAGCGCCAGAGGCAAAACGAAAACGCCGAGAATGAAACTGAGTTTTGACATAACTCCTCCACATTTGCCGGAAGTTTATTTTTGCGTCCCCTAACGATTAATGCGCAGGGCGTAATCTTTCACCCGCTGGCAGGGTTTCAGTTCAACTTCAATCTTCGCCGCTTCAGCCTCTTTCCGTAACTTCGCCCGCTCATTCGCGCCCCACGCAATTGGCAAAGCCGGAACGTCTACCGGCTCGTCATCCGGCGCCGCGCGCGCCAGCAACCGGTACTTTCCAGGCGCGATTTGTTTGAACTCGAACGCCCCATCTTTGCCCGCCACCGTTTCGGCGTAGCGCAAAACATCATCCGCCGACGCTGTTTCCGCCGGCGTGAGATGAACAAGGATTTTCGCCGGCGCCCGCGAACCTTCTTTGTCCGCCACGACCTTGCCGCGCAAGCTGGCGGCACCTTCAGCGATGGTCACTGTGACTCCGCTCATCCGCTCGCCCGATTTGAGCAAAAGACCGCTGCGCCCCGCCTCACCGCCACTCGCGGCTCCCGCGCCTCTCGAAGGAGCGGGCGCGGAAGCGGTGATTGATTTCAGGTGCCAGTTCTCGTTCGACAGATTGGTTTGAAGGCGGTAGCGCGCAGGGTTGAGACGCTGGATCAGGAATTCCCCCTTCTCGTTCGGTGTCGTAGCACGGGGCGTGGAAAAGAATGGCGGCAGAGACGCTTTGACTGCTTCGTCCCGGCGCGCCTGCAAGACAATCTCTTCCATCGCCGGCGGGCGCTTGTCCTCGCAGCGCTGCGGGATCGGTTCCAGAATAACTTTGCCCGCGATTGAAGCTTGCGGCGCCAGCTTCAACTCTATGCCGGTGACATCAGCGCCTCTGACGGTCACACGGCGCGGCTGCGAAGCGTGCCCATCGCTTCCGCTGTCGCCGCTCCGCTCCGCCACCAGATCGTATTCGCCATCGGCCACGCCGTAGAAAGCGAACCCGCCGCCGCTCTGGTTCGGATTGGTGTAGACCGAACTGACGACCGCTCCCGTCGCTACGTGAGTGAGGTAGATCATGGCGCTCAAATAAGACACGGCCAAGTCAACCCCGCTCACTTTGCCGCTGACAACGTGACCGCGCTCGCCGCGATAACGAATGTCAATGCTTGAAGATTCACTGCCGCTCGCAACCGTCACCTCGGCCGCGGCGTCGCGCGTGGACGAAGGATGGTAGGTCGGAACCTCGTGATCGTATGGCGAAGCGACAGGGATGAAGAGATAGCTGGCGTTCGCCGCAACGACGTATGCGCCAGGTTGCAAACCGAAGAGGCGATAGACGCCGCGATCATCCGTCATCCGAGGCAGGCCGCCGGATGAGCCTCGCACGGGCTGGCCTTCAGTGTCGCGCACGCGAATAGCGCTCACCTGAATCCCGACCACCGGCTCGCCATTGGCGTTGGTCACCCGTCCGGTAATCACGCCGCCTCTGATCAAAGTGATGTTCGCGCTCTCGCCCAGCCGGTAATAGCGCCGCTGACTGCTTTCCACCGCTGTCAAAGGGGCTTGCACGTACTCGCGCGAACCGAAGACCGAGACGCCGTACGAACGCGCAGGGAGATCGGTGAAACGAAAATTGCCTTCCTCGTCCGTCGTCGTCGTGCGTTGCGCGCCAGACTGACTGCCAACAGCCATGATCATCACCGTCACATTCGCCATTCCACTGCCATCATCAGTGACGACGCGGCCAGCGATCGCGCCTTTCGTCTGCGCGTTGGCTGTAAGCGTCAAAATCATCAGTAGAAGCAAAAAAGGCAAGAAGGGCAAAGAGGGCAAAAAACTCTTGTTTGTTTTTTTTGCCCTTCTTGCCTTTTTTGCTTCTATCCCCGTACTGCTTGCACAAGTGGAAATTTCGATCACCCTCGCGCCTTTCATTGCTCACCCTCCTTCGGCGTCAGATCAATATTGAACACGACCCGCGTCTCCTGATCGCCTCCGACCGTCACCGGCTGCGCCAGTTTGGCTATTCGTTCGGCCAGTTTGCTCTTTTCCAGCGACGAGCCGAAGCGGAAGTAGACCGTCAGCTTCAACTCGTACTCGCCCGGCATCAGACCTTCAATAGTAAATTGCCCGCGCTCATCAACCGTCCCGCCGCTCCCGTTGGTGATCGAAGTTCCCGCGCGATACGCTTGCACAAAGAGGGTGGCGTCGGCGGGTAAAGCCCCACCGGTGATGCGCGCCTGACCGCGCACGACGTTCGTCCCCTGACCTACCACCACGCGCACGCCAGTCACCTGTTCGCCTGCGCCGATCGGAACGCCTTCGCCCTGCAACGCGCCATTATGCTCGATGCGGATGATCGAGAACCTGCCCAACTCCGGTTTGATGAAGATCGAGAGCCTCGCCAACCCCTGTTTCAACCCTCTGAGCGCGAAGCCGCCGTCCGGCCTCGGTCTCGTCGTCGAGCCTTCCGGCGACGACAAGTCGTCCGATCTCACGCTGGCAAAAATTTCAAGTTGAGGGAGTTTTGCAAGAACCGCCGGGTTGTTCGAGCCTTCGATCACGACGACGCCGCTGATCGAACCGCCGCGCCAAACTTTGACTACCAGCCCGGTCACGTCGCCATCGCTGATTTCAAAGACCACCGGTTCGCTGTAAAGATCGCCGTCGCGTTCGCGTTGAGCGAACACCGCGTACTTGCCGGGCAGGACGCCCTGGATTTGAAATTCGCCTTGCGCGTCGGTCTGATTACCGAACGATCCCCAACTGCCAATGCGCTTGCCGCCGTCCATCAAAGTGCCATACGACACTTTGACGCCCGGCGCGGGCTGTCCTGCGTCGGCGCTCACCACGCGTCCGAAAAGGTCGTAAGTCTTTTTCATCTCACCGGTTTTGATGTCAACGCCGGCGGCTTCGAAACCTTCGCTGACTTCGATCACCTTCGCTTGCGACTGATCGGTCGTGTCGGGATGAAATGTGCGCTGGTAAAAGGTGCGCCCGGATTGCAACATCATCGTGCCTTCGCGCTGCGCAAAACCGGCGCTGACCAGGTAGCGTCCCTCAGCCAGACCATAGAGGCGATAGACGCCGCGATCATCCGTCGAAAACATGGCCGAATTGAGGCTGAGCGCGGCGCGCATCGGCTGCCCGCGTTCATCGAGCCGGATCAACTCCACTCGCTGATCAACCAGCGGCCGGTCGTTCGCGTCGGTCACTCGCCCGGTGATCACGCCGCCGCGTTTAAGCGCGATCTCGATGTCCTCGAGATTCTCGCCCTCGGCCAGGTTGATCGCCTTGCCCTGCAGCCCGAAGGCCGTTTCGCTCGGCGCAACGAAGCCGGGAGCAAGCGCAGTCAGCGCGTACCGCCCGGCCTTGAGGCCAGTGAGCCGGAACCGCCCGTTCTCGTCCGTCTTCGCGCGCGCGCCGGCGATTCGATCACCGGCTCTGAGCGCATCTTCAGATTGCAACGCCACCGCCACCTCGCGCGCTGGCTCGCCTTTCAACGTGATCCGGCCAGAGACCGTGGCCGTGCCAGCCTTCGTCTCCGCCGGCTGAGCTTGAATTGAAAGTAACGCGAGAGGCAAAGCGAGAATGCTGAGAACGAAACTGAGTTTTGACATAAATCCTCTCCTCACCAAACAGAAAAATTGAGGACAGAAAAATGAAAACGGAAGACGACCAGCCCGATTTTTCTGTCCGGCATTTTTCTGTTAGCCAAAGACCATAACAAAGCTAACGATTGAAGCGCAGGACGTGATCTTTCACGCGCTGGCAAGGTTGAAGTTCGACTTCATTCTTCGCGGCCTCGGCTTCGCGGCGCAGCTTCGTTCGTTCGCCAGCGTCCCAGGCGGCGGGCCGAACCTGATCATCGCCTGCTTCCTTCTCCGCGACCTGCCTGGCGTGCAGCAGGTATTTGCCCGGAGCGATGTGTTTGAACTCGAACGAGCCGTCGCTGCGAACAATCGCTTCGGCGTAACGCAGCGCATCATTCGCCGCCGTCGCTTCCGCTGGGATCAAGTGCGCGCGCAACCGCGACGGCAATTTCATCCCCTCTTTCGCCGGAACGAGCCGTCCGTCGAGCGACGCCGCGCCTTCGGCAACGATCACTTCGACGCCGGACAACTTCTCGCCAGGTTTGAACGTGACGCCGCTCGGCGCCGCGTCAATGGAATTTTTCGCCGCGCCAGCCGCCGGTTTCGCCGAACCCGCGCCGGGTTGAGTGATCGCGCGGACGAACCAGCCGTCGTCCGGCAGATTGGCTGCGATGCGGTAACGGCCCGGTTCGAGGTTTCTCAAAATAAATTCGCCCTTCTCGCCAGGAACGCTGCCGCGCCAGTATTCAAATCTTCCAGACCACGGTCTTGGCGCGCGCTGATCGGTCTCCTCGCGATCCGCTTTGAGCATAATCTCTTCGATCACCGGTTGACGCTTGGTCGGTGCTTGTCCTTGGTCGGTGGCTTGATTTCCAGACCCGCCAGTATCGCTCGCGCATCTTGTCGCCGGATTCGACGATTCGATCACTACGCGCCCGGCAATGGAGCCGTGTTTCAACAGCTTCAGTTCAATGCCGCTCACGTCCGCGCCTCTGACCGATATTCGCCGAGGCGTCGAACCGAAGGTTTCGTCACTATCAATCGCGCTCGCTGCGCTCAACTCGTATTCGCCGTCCTGCACGCCGTAGATCGCAAACCCGCGTGAATTCCGGATTGTGGCCGCCGCCTCGAATTGCCCCGTCTCGAAGCTTTTGAGCGTGATCGAGACATAGTTGAAAGATTGCGACGATTCGACCACACCGCTCACCGTCCGCCCGCGTTCTGCGCGGTGGCGGATGTCAACTCCCGGCGCCTCTTCGCCGCTGCGCAGACTGATCTCCGCAGCCGTCTCGCGCGTCGCCGAAGGGTAATAAGTCGGCGCGTCGCGGCTGATCTGCGTAACGGCAGGCCCATATTCAGGCCCGGCGCCAAGGCTGACGACGTAGACGCCCGGCGCCAAGCCGTAGAGGCGATAGATCCCGCGATCATCCGTCAGGCCTCCGCCTGCGCCAGACATCTCCGGCGACCTGGGCATTCCACCTTCGAGGTCGCGCAGGCGATGTGGCCGAACGCGCACGCCGACCATTGGCTCGCCTAGCTCATCCGTCACCCGGCCCGTGATCACACCGCCTTTGACCAAACTGAGCGTCACGAATTCGCCGATGCGGTGAATGCCGCTTTCGCCCGCAGCCTCTGAGGTAACAAAGCCTGGGATCCTCGCGAAGAGAGCGTAGACTCCGGGCGAGAGGCCGGTCAGCTTGAAATTGCCTTCATCGTCGCTCGTCGTCGAAGGTCTCGATCCGCGGTTTTCGCCGATGCGATTGGCAAAGACCTCGACGCCCGCTACTCCCTGCCCGTCGTCGCCGATGATGCGACCGGTGATCGCGCCTTCGCGCTTCAGCCCTGCGCGGCGCTGCTCGGCTTGATTCGCGCTCGGCGAATGCTGCGCAATGACGAACTGAGCTAAAGCTGCGCAGAGAATGAGCGGCAGCAGGGTCATCGTTCGTTTCATCACCGCTCCTCCTGCCGCCGGCGCGACGGATCGAAAGTGATCGTGACCTGCGTCTCGGCGCCGCTGTTGACTGTGACACGCTGCTTGATCTCTTCGATCTCTGGCGCGTTCCTCCAACTGTGCTGGCCAACCCTCACAACCGGATGGAGCGTCAGGTCGTATTCTCCGGCGGCCAACCTCTCAATCACGAACCGTCCTTTCTCGTCCGCCTCGGCGCCCCCGCCTCCGGGGTGAAACGCCGGGTAGTGTTCATCGCCACCGGTCATTCCGACCGGAATCGCAAAAACGTGCAGTATCCAGTCCTCGGGCAGTTTACCGCCGGGGATCTTCACCTGGCCGCGAATCGCCCCGTTGCCGTAGGCCAGGATGACACGAAGGCCGGTGACCTGCTCGCCCCGACCGACTTCAAAGGCGGTTCTGATCTCCGCGCCATTGCGCTCGATGTGTTTGATCGAAAAAATGTTCTCCTGATAATTATGGAGTTCGAAAGTCGCCTTTCCGGGCGGAACGCCGGACGCGGCAAAGCTGCCGTCGCTGGCGATCTTTGAGTTGGCGTTGCCCAGAGGTTCGTAAGCAGGGCCATCCGCGACTGCTTCGCGTTTGCCGAGGACTTGGATGGAGACCATCATCTGTCGCAGCTTGGCTTTGACCGCCGGATCATTGACGCCTTCGAGAACGACAACGCCGCTGACGGTCGCGCCGCGAATCGCCTTGACCTCCAGGCCGCTCACGTCGGAATCGTTCAATTCAAACCTGGTCTTCTCGCTGTAATGCCGGCTGCTCTCCTGCCAATGGTTTCTCAAAGCCAGGTCGTATCGTCCCGAGGGCAAACCGGTGATTTGAAACTTGCCCTGATCGTCCGTCGCGACTGTTCTCCCAATGCGTTCTCGCCGACCATCTCCTTCCACCACTTCCGTACACATCACTATAACCTGCGGCACTGGCTGCCCGGTCTCGGAATCAACCACTCGACCGGCGGCTTCGTAGGTCTGCTTCGCGACGCCGAGCCGGATGTCAATGTCGGTGACCTCCGCGCCCTCTTTGACCTCAATGACCTTCGCCTGCTTCTCGTCGGTCGCGTCCGGGTAGAAGGTTTTGGGGGGCTTGCGGTTCGCTTGACCGTAGCCTCTCTCGCTGCCCGCGCTGAGCAGGTAGCGCCCGGCGGGCAGCCCGTAGATTCGATAAACCCCGCGATCGTCCGTCTGCATCACCTCCCAATTGTCGAACTCAAATCCGCCTCTCGGCTGACCCTTTTCGTCCAAGGGTTGCAACTGCAAGTATCCTGCGACGAGCGGCTGGCCTTCGGCGTCTGTCACACGCCCGGTGATCACTCCGCCGCGGACCATCGCGATGTCAGCGTTCCCGCGCGCCTCACCTTCGTCGAGCGTGACCGATTTGAACGCGCTGAAGCCGGGCGAATTGCCGGCGCGCACATACGCCTTCGAGAGCGCGCGGATCACGTAAGCGCCTTCGGTTAATCCGCTGACGTGATAACGGCCATCGCCGTCAGTCCTGACTTTGACGAATGCGCGGCGCTGTGACTGGCTGCCGAACGCGGCGTCCACATCGTCCCGCGACTGCGGGTCAACTTCCGTCACCATCACCATCGCGTTCGCCGCAGGTTTGCCGCCGACGGTCACGCGCCCGCTGATCGAAGCTGTGCGCGGACGGTTGTCGCGCTGCGGCGTTTGCGCGAGGCTATTGCCGAAGGCCGGGAAGACGGCCAGGACGAGAATCAGCAATCGCGTGGGTCGAATCATTTGCTACCTCCTTGAAGGCTTGCTGAGAAGTGAACGTCAAAAACCCGCGATTTTGTCTTGAACCTGCTTGCAGGGACTAAGGATGCGATTGAATTTATGCGACGCGCGAATTGTACGAGCAGCGCCCGGACGCCGCAAGGCCAACTCCTCTTCGCTGGAAGCCTTTCCTAACGCCCTCTTGACGCATTCCATCGCGCTCAATACAATCTGCAACTTCTGTTGGCCCGAAGTGGGAAATCCTGATTCAGACAACTCTAAACTCGAATTCATTCGGAGGCTGACTTGATAGAAGTTGAGCATCTCGTGAAGAGCTACGGACAGTCGCGCGCCGTCAACGACATTTCATTCCGAGTCGAAAAAGGCGAAATCCTGGGCTTCCTCGGCCCGAACGGCGCGGGCAAAACCACAACAATGCGCATCCTGGCGGGTTATTTACCGGCGACCAGCGGAACTGCGCGGATCGCCGGCTTCGACGTTTTGGATCAATCCCTCGAAGTCCGCCGGCGCATCGGCTATCTGCCCGAAACCCCGCCGCTTTACCCCGATATGAGCGTTGGCGCGTATCTGGCTTTCGTCGCGCGCATCAAAGGCGTGGCGGAGGGCGAGGTCGCCAAAAGCGTCGAAGACGCGATGCGGATGGCCGTCATCACCGACAAGAAAGATGAGCTGATCAAACGTCTCTCGCGCGGATACAAACAGCGCGTCGGCATTGCGCAGGCCATCATTCACAAACCCGACGTCATCATCCTCGATGAGCCGACTGTCGGACTCGATCCCAACCAGATCAAAGAAGTCCGCAGCCTGGTCAAAAATCTGGCGGGCCAGCACACGATCATCCTCTCGACCCACATCCTGTCCGAGGTCGAGATAAGTTGCGACCGCGTGGTCATCATTGACAAAGGCCGAATCGCGGATATTGATACGACACGGAACCTGGCTGCGAAATACAAGCACGGCGAGCGATTGAAGATCGTCGTCAAAGGTAATGAACCGGGATTGCGCGGCCTGCTGGAATCGCTCGAAGGAATCAACCAGGTCGAGATCGAAAACGACGGCCACGGTCAGGTCGGCGCCCTGGTTGAAAGCGCTCAGGGGCTTGATCTGCGCGCGCCAATCGCTGCGCGAATCGCCAATGCCGGATTTGAGTTGCTCGAATTGCGGGCGGTCAACCTGAGCCTCGAAGACATCTTCATGCGACTCACAACCAAAGAAGAACAAGAGGTGAAAGCTGAAGAACCGGAGAAAGTAGAAGAGACAGCGGAAGCTGTAGAAAAAACCGAGGAAGCTGTAGAACCGGAGAAAGTAGAAACGGCTGAGAAAGCAGAGTAGAAAAATATGAAGGGAATCCTTGCCATTTATCGCCGCGAGCTTGGCAGTTATTTTGTTTCGCCAATCGCTTACGTCGTCATCGGGTTTTTTCTGATTGCGACCGGCGACTTCTTCTCGAACATCCTGGAAATTCTGATCGAACGCTCGTTTATGGCGCAGATGCAGGGCGGCCAGTTCGGCGCGCCGCCGGCGATTGACGTGCCGATGCTGGTCATTCGCAATTTCGCCGGAGTAATCACAACGATCATGTTGTTCCTGGTGCCGATGCTGACGATGGGCGTTTACGCCGAAGAGCGCAGGCGCGGGACGATGGAGATGTTGATGACTTCGCCGATCAGCGAATTTCAAATCGTGCTGGGCAAATTCTTCGCCTCGCTGACACTGCTGGCTGCGATGCTGGCGCCGACGCTCGTTTATCACGCGGTGATGGCGCGTTTCAGCGAACCGGCGATGCCCTGGCAAATTATGTGGTCGGGTTATCTGGGGGTGTTCCTGCTCGGCGCCAGTTTGTTGGCGCTGGGATCGTTCATCTCTTCGCTGGCTGAAGACCAGATCAACGCCGGGGTCGCCACCTTCATCGTCTTCCTGATGTTATGGACGATTGATTCCAGGATTCGTGGTTCCAGCACGGTCTGGACCGAAATCCTCAAATACCTCTCGATCCTGCAACATTACGACACTTTTGCGCAGGGCGTGATTGACACGACATCGCTGATTTTTTACCTGTCAGTGATTGCGCTCGGTCTGTTTCTCACTATGCGCAGCCTCGATTCGATGCGCTGGAGAAGGGCTTAAACTATGAACATTGATCGTCAAGAAATCACCAGGCTCGCGGGCTTCGTCGGAGCAGCGATGGCGCTGGCCGGATACGTTCGCTACACGATTCAGGAAATCTGGGGCTGGTTCAATCTTTCGCTGGTGATCGTTGGCCTGATTCTGCTCGCGGCCTCGATCGTTCTCAATTTCGGCGCAATCGTCGCCGCCTTCCGGGGCCGCCAGGGCAAACTCGGCGCGAACACCGTCGTGCTGTCAATCGCAGTGATCGCCATTCTCGGTATCGTCAATTATCTGGGCTATCGCTACCACAAACGCTTCGATTTGACAGCCGAAGGCCTGTACACGCTCTCGGATCAAACCACCAGGATTGTCGGCGGCCTCAACAAAGACGTGAAGGTGATCAAGTTCGACCGAGCCGACGATCAACAACTGGCTGATAGGATGGCCGAGTTTAAATATCTGAGCCAGCGAATCAGTTATGAACGCGTTGATGCGCAGGAGAGGCCGGAAATTGCGCGCCAGTACGCCGCGCGGAATGGTGAGACACTCGCCGTCGCTGGCGAGCGGGTCGAACGCCTGCAACAAACCGACGAGCAGTCGCTGGTCAATGCGATCGTGAAAATCACCCGCGACAAACCGAAGCTGGTATGTTTCACCGAAGGGCACGGTGAGAAGGCGACCTCGGAGACCGGGGCCGACGGGTTCGCCGCCGCCGAAGGAAAGTTGAAGAACGAAAACTACGAAACCAAAACCATCAGCCTCGCCACGACGAATCAGATTCCCGCCGAATGCAGCGTCGTCGTTGTCGCAGGGCCTAAGCAATCGCTATTGCCAACTGAGACCGCAGCGCTGGGCAAATATCTGGACGATGGCGGCAAAGCCATGTTACTGCTCGACCCGGAAACCGATCCACAGGTGGGAGACATTCTGAAATCCTGGAACATCGTTCTCGGCAACGACTTCGTGCTCGATGTCAGCGCTGCTGGACAGGCGATGGGCGGAGGCCCTACTGCGCCGTTGGTGATGAGTTACGGCTCGCATCCGATCACTCAAAACTTTGGCCGGACGATGACCATCTTCCCCGAGGCCCGCTCGGTCAAAGTCGGCAGCGCATCCGGTTCCGGCGTCAACGGAACAACTATTCTCACGACCTCTGAAGCAAGCTGGGCCGAGACCGAGTTCAAAGCCGGCGTCGTTCCTGAGCTTGATCCGGGCAAAGATCAAAAAGGCCCGGTGGCGCTGGGAGTGGCGGCCAGCAGGACGACCAACGGCAAAGAGTCGCGCCTGGTCGTCATCGGCGATTCGGAATTTGCCGCGAATGGCCCGATCCGGTTTCAGCGCAACGGCGATCTGTTCCTGAATTCGGTCAACTGGCTGGTTCAGGAAGAAAATCTGATTGCGATTCGCCCGAAATCTCCGACCAGCCGCAGCGTGACGATGACCAAAGACCAGCAATCAACGTTGAGATTGCTGGTGGTATGGTTGATGCCGCTCGCCGTCATCGGCGCGGGCGTATACATCTGGTGGAAACGCAGATAACTGACCACCAACAACCAACAACCGAACAGCTATGAAACGAAGTACTCTTATCCTTCTCCTAATTGCCGCCGCCGCCGCCGTAGCCGTTTATTATCTCGACATCAAACCCGGCAAACCGCGCGATGCTGAGCCTGAGACAAGCAAATCGGCCTTCAGTTTCAGCCGCGATGACATCACGAGCATTTCGCTAGTTCGCGGCGGCGAAACGATCAACTTCGAAAACCAGAATAACAAATGGGTGATCACAGGGCCGATTAACGCCGCAGCAGACGAATCGGCGCTGAACTCGCTGGTCGGCGATCTGGTCAGCGCGCGCATCGAACGCGAATTCGCTCCGGCAGGAAACGATCTGAAGCAATACGGACTGGCCGAGCCTGCGGTCAAACTCGAAGTCAAACTCAAAAATGGCCAATCGCATCGCGTCGAGCTTGGGTCGAAAGACCCGAGCGATTCTTCCGCTTACGCCAAAATCAACGGGGCGCAGAACGTGGCCATAATTCCCGCCGCGTTGCTCACCAGCGCCGACAAACCGCTCAACGACCTGCGCGACCGCTCGGTCTTAGGCGCGACGCAGTACGAACTCGCCTCGGTGAAGATCAGCAACGAAAGCGGAAGCTACGAGCTGGAGAAGAAAGAGTCCGAGTGGAACATCAAAAGCCCGGTCGAAGGTCCAGCGGATGATAGCGCCGTCACCTCAATGCTCAGCGAGATCGCCGGAGCCAAAGCCGCCGAGATCGTCAGCGACACAGCCGATGACTTGGCGAAATACGGCCTGGACAAATCGAAGACCTCGATCACGACCAAGCTGGCGACCGGCGCCGAGCGAACGATCATCATCGGATCGAAGATTGACGACAAATACTACGCCAAGCCTTCAGACCGCGCGCAGATCGTCAAAGTCGAACAATCGTTCTACGACAACCTGAACACGAAGCTCGCCGACCTGCGCAGCAAACAGTTCGTCAAATTTAACCGCGACGATCTGACAAAGGTCTACATCAAAAACCCGAACGTCACGCTCGTAGCCGAAAAGAAGGACGACAAATGGGTCGTGCAGGAGCCGGCGGACAAGAAAGACAAAGAGGCTCAAACGTTCAAGCTCTTCAGCCCGCTCGAAATGTCGGCCACCGAAGTGATAGATAAACCCACAGGCGCAATCGCCGCCAAGCTCGCCAAACCAGCGGTCGAAGTCCGGTTGACGGACAAGAACGGCAAGACGACGACCCTCAAAGTTTCATCCGCCGATGGCGACAACGTTTACGTCAGGGTCGAAGGGCGGCCCGGAGTTTATAAAGTCGGCAAAATTTTGCTCGATGGTTTGAGCTTCAAGGCGGATGAGGCTGTGAACTGAAAACGCCAGGCCGTGATAAGATCGCTCGCGAGGAAGAAGAGTTATGCGAAAAGCAGCGAAGAAACTGGTTCGTGAAGTCGTGGGTGGTGAGCCTTACGAGTATTATCCGGTAGGCCGCTACATCGTCATCGCGCCAGGCGTCTGTGGCGGGCGACCGACTTTCAAATACACACGAATTGACGTGCGTCATGCCTTAGGTCTATTGGCAGCGGGCCGAACGGTCGAACGAGTGGCCGAAGCGTACAAGATTCCCGTGGCGGCGGTGAAAGAAGCGTTGACGCTGGCTGCGAAGGCTTTTGATCAACACAGCCAGCAACTTGCGGCGTCTGCATGATCGTCCTCGATGAAGAACTACAGGGACTGGGGCTGGAAGAGGCGATCTCTGCCTGGTATCGCGGCTCGGTCATTCTCATCAAAGCGCTGCGACCAGGAACGGTGATCAAGGACGAAGCGATTCCATCGCTCCTGCGCCAGGCCAAACATCCCACATTCGTCACCATCAACACCCCGGATTTCTGGCGGCGAGCCACAGCAGAGAATTCATTCTGCCTGATCTGTCTGAAGCTTACGACCGAGCAGACTGACGAGATACCACTCCTGCTCCGGCGCTTGTTCAAGCTCCCCGAATTCAAAACCAAACGCGAGCGAATGGGAAAAGTGGTTTTGGTCAGCCACCGAGTTGTTCAGTACTACGGCGCCGGGAAAGAGTTGATTCACATACTCGGCTGGCCAGCCGCCACGCGATAGCCAAAGAACGCCTGCGACAATACGATCGCTCTCGATTGAAGCGATTTCACCGGCGTCCGTTCTGGTGTACACTCCCCGCCAATCACAATCAAAAAGGATGATTTCAGAATGATCAAGAGAACGTTCGTTGTCTCTGTCCTTCTGTTCGCCCTGCTGGGGAGCGGTTTCAGCCAGCGGGCGGACTTCGACATTCTCATTCGCAATGGCCGTGTTGTTGACGGCACGGGCAACCCTTCGTTCATCAGCGACGTGGGCCTCCGCGACAGCAAGATCGCTGCTATCGGCAGACTGGCGAGCCGCACGGCTGCGCGAGTGATTGACGCGAACGGTCTGGTCGTCGCTCCGGGCTTCATTGATATTCACAACCACTCCGACGACACAGTGATCGAAGATGGCGATGCTCAGAGTATGGTGCGACAGGGCGTGACTTCGATGATCTTCGGCGAAGGCGGTTCCGCCGCGCCGTCCGAACGGTGGAAGGATTTTTCGAGCTATTACGCTGAACTGCTGCGGCGCGGCGTCTCGACCAACATTGGTTCGTACATTGGCTCCAGCACGGTCTGGACGAAAGTTCACGGCAACAAAGCCGGCCCGGTCACGGCTGATGAACTCAATCGTATGCGCGCCATCGTCCGTGAAGCGATGGAGCAGGGCGCGCTTGGTGTGGCCAGTTCTTTGAGCGGGCCGCCGGGCGTCTGGATTGACACGGACACGCTGGTGGCGATGTGCGAAGTCGCGTCGGAGTACGGCGGCATCTATTCGACTCACTTGCGCACCGAAGGATCGGGAGTTTTCAAAGCAGTCGCTGAAGCGATTGAGATTGGCCGCCGCGCGCGGATTCCGGTTGATGTCATCCACCTCAAGATCGCCGAGCACAAACTCTGGGGCAAGATGCCAGAGTTGGTCGCGCTGCTGGCGAATACGCGCGCGCAAGGCCAATTGGTTGAAGCGAACGTCTACCCGTACCGCGCGGGGCAGAACAACCTGTCGAGCATCATCCCGCCGTGGGCGCACGAAGGCGGCGCGAAGGCGATGATCCAGCGGTTGAAAGACCCCGCGCTTCGACCGCGTCTGGAACGCGAAATCCTCAACGGCATTCCCGACTCGGACTGGTACAACCACTACACCGCGACCGGCGGCTGGGAGGGGATGCTGCTGGTGACAATCAGGAATCCGAAGTACAAGCAGTTCGAGGGCAAGCGAATGAGCGAAGTGATCAAGGCGATGGACAAGCCGCCGCTGGACGTGTTGTTCGAGTTGCTAGTGGAAAACAACGGCTCGGTCCCGACCGTCTACTTCCACCACGCAGAAGAAGATATGCGCTATGCGCTCAAACAGCCGTTTGTGTCCATCGGCTCGGACGGTACCGCCGTCAAGACTGAAGGCCCGCTGGCCGCAGGAAATCCTCACCCGCGTTATTACGGCACGTTCCCGCGCGTGTTGGGACGTTACGTGCGTGAAGAGAAATTGATTTCGCTCGAAGAGGCCGTCCGGAAAATGACTTCGGCCAACGCAGCGAAGATTCGAATCTACGACCGCGGGCTGCTGCGTCCGGGGCAATGGGCCGACGTGACGATCTTCAATCCGGAAACCATCATTGACCACGCCACCTTCGAGAAGCCGCACCAGTACGCGACGGGCGTCGAGTACGTCGTCGTCAACGGCAAAGTCGTGCTCGAACGCGGGCGGCACACTGGCGCGCGACCGGGCGCGATTTTATACGGGCAGGGGCGAAAGTGATCCGACGCTTCTGGCCGGGCCATTTGACGATTCACTTCCAAAACTACGAGGACTGCAACTATGACTTCCCCGATCAATCGCCGTTACTTTCTGGGACAATCAGCGATGCTCGCCGCTGAAGTTGGCTTGATCAGCATGGCTGGCGAGCAGCTTTACGCCGCCGAGAAGGAGCCGCTCTTCCGCATCTCACTGGCGCAATGGTCGCTGCATCGCACGCTCTTCGACAAGAAACTCGACAACCTCGATTTCGCCAGGACCGCCAAGAATGATTTCGGCATCGAGGCGGTGGAGTACGTCAATCAATTTTTCAAAGACAAGGCGCAGGACAAGACATATCTCGCCGAGATGAAGAAGCGCGCCAGCGACCTGGGAGTGAAGAACGTGTTGATCATGATTGACGCTGAAGGCGCGTTGGGTGACGCCGACGAGGCCAAGCGCAAGCAGGCCGTTGAGAACCACTACAAATGGGTCGAAGCCGCCAAGTTCCTGAGCTGCCATTCGATCCGTGTCAACGCGCAGAGCCAGGGGAGCTACGAGGAACAGATGGATCGCGCCGCCGACGGGTTGCGTCGGTTGACCGAATTCGGCGATAAGCACAAGATCAACGTCATCGTAGAAAATCACGGCGGATTGTCGTCGAATGGCGCGTGGCTGGCCGCGGTCATCAGGAAAGTGAACCATCCGCGCTGCGGAACGTTGCCTGATTTCGGAAACTTCAATCTGGGCGGCGGCCAGCGATATGACATTTATAAAGGCGTCCAGGAGTTGATGCCATTCGCCAAAGGCGTCAGCGCCAAATCAGGCGAATTCGACGATCAGGGAAATGAAGCCCACATTGATTACCGGCAGATGATGAAGATCGTGCTCGACGCGGGCTATCGAGGCTACGTCGGCATCGAATACAGCGGCGCCAAGCTGAGTGAGCCGGACGGCATCCGCGCGACCAAGAAGTTGTTGGAGCGCGTCCGCGACGAATTCTCGGCAAACAAATAAACGAATGGCAAAGCCAGCGACAAAACCAGCCAGAAACGATCCGGCGGCGCAGCAGGAGATGGGGATAGACCACGACGGTTTGTTCAAAGAACTGCTGCGCGTCTGCTTCATTGATTTCCTGGAGGTCTTCGCTCCACAGGTGCTGGAATACCTCGACGTGACCTCGGTCGAGTTCGTTGACAAGGAGTATTTCAGCCCGGTCGCGCGCGGCAAAAAACGCGCCGTTGATCTGGTGGTCAAAGCGCGGTTCAAGGGCAAGCCGGCTCACTTTCTGGTCCACATCGAGGTCGAGTCGCAGAGCCGCAGCATCTTCCGGCGACGTTTCTTTCTCTACTACGCGATCCTGACCGAGAGGCAGTCGTTGCCGGTCTACCCGATCGTGGTTTTTTCGTATGACCGCCCGCTGCGGGAAGCGCCAACGCAGTATGTAGTTGATTTTCCCGACCGCCGTGTGTTGGAATTCAACTTCGTGGTAATTCAGTTGAACCGGCTCAACTGGCGTGATTATCTGCGGCGCGACAATCCGGCGGTAAGCGCCTTGATGGCGAAGATGGGCGTCAAGCCCGAGGAACGGCCCAAGGTCAAAGCCGCCTGCTTCAGAATGCTCGCGCGTCTGAAGCTGCGCCCGGAGAAGTATCAGCCGATTCTCAAATTCATTGACGCATACCTGCAATTGACGCCGGAGCAGGAACAGGAATTCCAACGCGAGGTCGGACGCCTCGCGCCGGCAGAAAGAGAGGCAACGATGGAATACATCACCAGTTGGGAACGCAAGGGCAGAGAGATCGGTAGGGCCGAAGGCAAGCTCGAAGCCACGCTCAAGTTGTTGACGCGGCGGCTTGGCGAACTCAGCCAAGCCGCGCAAAAGCGCATCAGCCGGCTGCCGCTAAACAAACTGGACAAGCTCTTCGACGCAGCGATTGATTTTGAGCAGAAGTCTGAACTCAATGCCTGGTTACGCCAGCATGCCTCCGCGCGACGAACAGCCAATGGGACAGCGCGTCCGTGAAAAAGTGGAGGAAGCAATGAAATCCATCACCAGTTGGGAACTCAGGGGCCGGGAGATTGGCAGGCTCGAAGGCAAGATCGAAGGATGGTTCAAGGGCTGGATCGAAGGATGGATGGAGGGCTGGGTCGAAGGCATGCTTGAAGCCAAGTGTGAGAGTACGATCAAGCTGCTAACTTGGCGGCTAGGCCAGATTAGCCAGGGTGCGCAAAAGCGTATCAACCAGTTGCCGCTCGATAAGGTGGACAAACTCTTCGACGCGGCGTTCGATTTCGAGCAGAAATCGGATCTCGACGCCTGGTTGCGCAAGCACGCCGCCATCCGACGAGCGGCCTCCCGGGGTGACGCGGAGAAAATGAAAGTCTGATGTTTATCGGCGATTAAGGGACGATAGGGATGGACGTTGTGATCGGTCGAAGCATATAATCCCGGTCTTCAGCGCGCTTTACACCAAATCAAAACTGTTCTTCCGACAAACTGATTCTGTCACCCATAGAAAGGACTCAGCTTATGAAGGCCATTTTCACGCTTTGCCTGCTGTTCTCGATCTCAACGATCGCCGCAGCTCAGGAGCATCCGAAGAGCGAATTCTACGTCGGCTACTCCCTGCTGCGCACCGACTCCGACAGCGTTGACCTGATTATCAACAACCAACCGAGCTCCGTCCGGCGCCACGGCTCCACCCTGAACGGCTTCAACGTTTCGGGCGGTTACAACCCGGCTTCCTGGCTGGGCTTTATCGCCGACATCGGCGGCAACTATGGCACGGTTGATTTTTCGGCGTCCGTGCCCGGTGTGAACGCGGCCTTCGGCGTTAGATCGAATTTTCATACGCTGCTTTTTGGCCCGCAAATCTCCGTGCGCGGCAAGAGCGCGACTTTCTTCGCGCGAGGTCTGGCTGGCGCGGCTTTTCTCAACCAGTCTCTCAATTTCGCCAACCAGAGAGGCGAAATGTCCGAGACGGTGTTCGCGGCGGCGGCAGGCGCTGGCGCGGACGTCCAATTCACAGATCGCATCGCCTGGCGGATCGGCCAGGTTGATTACATCCTCACCCGGTTCGGCGACCGGAAGCTCCTGGTCAACGGCCAGCAGTTAGGCAGCGGCTCCGACACGCAGCATCACTTCCGCTTCTCGACCGGCTTTGTCTTTCGCAACCCATAATGATAATCGAGGGTAAAACGGATGAACGACATTGATCGTCGCAAGTTCCTGTCCACAACGCCGCTGGCAGTAGGTTTGGCGATGCAAGCGTTAGCGGGCGCCGGAGCGAACAATCCTGCCGGGTCGAAAAACTCCGCCGGTTATGGCGGGCTGCTTCCCACGAAATCGCGCAATACCGGCGAGACGTTTCTGGCTTTGCCGGAAGGGTTTGAGTACACGGTCATCGGCAAGACCGGATCGAAGATGGCTGATGGACACGCGACTCCCCGTGGCCACGACGGGATGGCTGCGTTCAACGTCAACGGCCAGTTGCGGCTCGTGCGCAACCACGAAATCAACAACGGCGTCGGCACAGACGGCGCGGCTTTCGGCGATCATTCGCGCGCCTACGATTCAAAAGCCGGGGGCGGCACGACCACATTGATCGTGGATCCCCACACGCGCGAATTGATCAAAGACTTCGTCAGCCTGAATGGGACGTTGCAGAATTGCGCGGGCGGGCCAACGCCGTGGGGATCGTGGGTCAGTTGCGAAGAGACCACGCTGGGGCCAAACAAATTCACCGACCAGCAGAAACGGGAACGTGGCGGTTTCACACATAACCACGGTTACTGCTTTGAGGTTTCGGCGAAGGCCGACGGAACGGCTTCGGCAGAACCGCTCAAAGCAATGGGCCGCTTCGTCCACGAAGCCATCGCCGTTGACGCACGCACAGGGTTCGTTTACGAGACCGAAGACGCCGGCGCCTCAGGCTTCTATCGCTTCATTCCCACACAGCGCGGCAAGCTGGCCAAAGGCGGCAAGTTGCAGATGCTGGCCGTGACCGGGCGGCGCCAGTTCGACCTGCGAACCGGCCAGAAGCAAGGCCAGACGTTGCCTGCGAATTGGGTGGACATCGCCACTCCCGACCCGACCGACGAGCAGATTGTCAAGCAGAGCGTTTACCAGCAGGGCTTCGCGAAAGGCGGCGCGACATTCGCGCGGCTCGAAGGGTGCTGGTATGGCCGAGACAGCATCTTCTTCACCGCCACCAGCGGTGGCGACAAAAAACTCGGCCAGGTCTGGCAATACATCCCGCAAACTAGAGATAAAGGGAGCCTCAAGTTGATCTATGAGTCGCAGGATGCGGCGGCGCTTGAGATGCCCGACAACATTTGCGTCAGCCCGCGCGGAGCTTTGGTGGTCTGCGAAGACGGACGCGCGCCCGATCAATTCATTCGCGGATTGACGCGGGATGGCGTCATCTTCGACTTCGCGCGCAACATCGTGCCCGGATTTGAAGGAAGAGAATTCGCTGGCGCAACGTTCAGTCCCGACGGCAAAACGCTCTTCGTCAACATTCAAACGCCGGGAATCACGTTAGCCATCTGGGGGCCGTGGCAGAAGGGCGCGCTTTAGCCGAGAGGAGGAAAAGGATGTTCGATCTGTTCATTCGCAGTATTCGTCAATCACTGTCTATTGGCGCTATGTTGATCGCGGTTGGAGGCGCGACTTTCACCACAGGCCAATCGGGGCAAGATGGAACCAAGCCGCAGGACAAACCGTTCACCGGCGGGCTCAACCAAATCAAAGACCAGGAACTTCCCCGCCCCGTACGCAATGACGTCGCGCAACCCGGCGAAGAGATCGTCACGCTGCGCTACTTCCGAATCAAGAAGGGGACTTTCGATCAATTCCTCAAAGCCAGCGTCGAAGGCGTCTGGCCTTATTTTGAGAAGCTCGGCTCCCGCGTGATCGGAATGTGGCAGGTCATTACTCCGGCAGGCGTGGATGGCGCTACGCCAGCCACCAAAGATTACGATGAAGTCTATCTCTCCACGCGTTACGCCAGCGTCGAGCATTGGAAAGCTTCACGCGACACCGTGCAACACGGCGGCAATGGCCCGGATTGGATGAAATGCAAAGCCGCGCTCGATCTGCGCCAAAGCCTGACCATCTCGTCTCACGTCATCTTCCTCAAAGGCAGCATGGCGCCAGGCGGGCCGTATTTCATGCCCGGACTGAATGAGGTCTATGAAAAGAAAACCCCGAAATGATCAACGCCTCGCCGATCAGAGATCGGTTGACTGAATTAAGGCAGCGAACGGTCGGTGAAAGGCCGCGTGGTTGACGCCGCTGAAATTTTGGAGTTATTCTGAATTTCGAAATGGCTCGCAGTCGTTAAACATTCCGGCATCAATCTATTCAGATTAATCTCAAGGAGGACCTGAAATGAAATTAAAAGCAACAATCTCTGTGTTGATCCTGATGGCGGCGGTTTTGGCTATCGCAGCAATCACAAAGTCATCCGCCAAATCATCTGGCAAGTCATCTGAGGCCGATCAACCCAAGCTGGTTATGGATTCGTTCGAGCATTCTTTCGGCGCGGTCAAAGCGGGCACTCCGCTGAACTTCACCTTCAAAGTGAAGAACGATGGGAAAGCCGCGCTGGAAATCAAAAGCGTCAGCCCATCCTGCGGTTGCACGACGACCAATTTTGACAAGGTGATTACCGCCGGAAAGACGGGCGGCATCACGCTGGCAATTGAGCACACCGAAAATTACAAGGGCGAAATAATTAAGACCGCTGAGGTTACAACCAACGACCCGGACCGGTCGAAATTCACCCTCACGCTGCGCGCCAATTTCACTGACAAGTAATTATGAAAAGCAAACGAGCAATAGTTCTCGCGACAAGCCTGTCAATGTGCGTAATCCTCTTTGGCTCCGCCTGCCGCCAAAACGGCGCCAGCGACGCCTCCCATCAACATCAGGCGCAGAAGTCCGAGCCGGCGCCGACGGCTACGGCAATGACGCGCAGGGTTCCGGCTTATTTCAAAGAACGCCCGGCGGCGATGGACCTTCCGATGACAATGCCGCCGCAACAGTTCGAAGGCAAAGTTCGTCAGGCCTATCAGGTGGCGAAGGAGATTCCGCAAACTCTGGCTCAACTGCCGTGCTTTTGTTACTGTGACACAGTTGGTCACAAGAGCCTGCACAGTTGTTACGAAACGGATCATTCGGCGGGCTGCACAGTATGCGTCGACAGCGCGCTGCTGGCGTCGCAACTCAAAAAGCAGGGGCTTGGCGATGAACAAATCCGCGAAAAGCTGATCGCAAAATACAGCGGCTTCTGATCGGCTGTTTATGCCAGCCGATTGTGGCGAATACATCAATCAAACCCATTAACAAACCATAGGGAGAAAGAAAATGGCTTCGATCACGCTCAAAGGCAACCCCGTCTCGCTCGTTGGCGAGGAGGTCAAAGTCGGCCAAACCGCGCCGGACTTCAAAGCGCAGAAGACGGATATGAGTGATTACAGTCTCGGCTCGTCGCCGGGCAAGACGCGCATCATTTTAAGCGTGCCCTCGCTCGACACGCCGGTCTGCGATGCGGAAACGCGCCGGTTCAACGAAGAGGCGGCGAAATTGCCTGACGTGGAGGTTGTCTGCGTCAGCACGGACTTGCCCTTCGCCCAGAAACGATGGTGCGGCGCGGCTGGCGTAGAGAACGTAGTCACCGTCAGTGACCACCGCGACACTTCGTTCGGTGAAAATTACGGAGTGCTGATAGACGGCGGGCCGCTGGATCGAGTGCTCGCGCGCGCGGTGTTCGTGATTGGCGCGGACAATTCGGTCAAACACGTCGAATACGTCAACGACATCGCCAATCATCCCGACTACGAAGCGGCCCTGGCGGCGGCCAAATAGCCTTCACAAAAGTTTCGACAACAGGCAGGGGAATCAAGGCAAAGGAATGAAAACGGTTGACCGGAAATGTCATTCCCTTGCTGTGATTCCCCTGCTTTCAAAATGCTATCTATTGTTGGGTCGAGTTATCTGATGATCCGCTTCATATCCTCACATTGCTGAGCGCGAACTTTCCCTCCGCCGCCAGTCTTTTCGCGTCCTCCGGGCGAAATTCCCAATGCCAGTGTTCTTTATTGACCGTGCGGATGAAGCCGAGGCGCGGGCCATTCTTCTTCAGCCAGTCGTAGATCGGATTGCCGTCGAAACCGCCCGTGTTCAGATCGAACGCCTGTCCGTGCTGGTGATTCGACTTGCCCGGAACCGCAGCCGTATTGCCGACGCCTCTTTGGAAAGCGTCAAACAATTCCTGCTGGCTCTGGAACGTGCGGAAGCCGCTGTTGATCGAAATGACCAGGTTCTTCTTTGCGGCTTCGTCTTTGAGACGCAAGTAAGCGCCCAGGTTGTCGAGAGTCACCTGTTCCATCTCCGTTCCGGCCCCAACGATGTCAACTAGAATTTTCCCGCCGATGAATCTGCCCTTTTCCCAGGCGGCGTTTGGCCCCTTCTCATCACCCCACGCAGGCGAGGTAAAGACACCGGACCAGCCTTCGATCAGGTTGCCGGCTTTTGTCCAGCCGATGGCTTCCAGCGCGACTGGCTGACCGCCGGAGACCTGCCCATTGCTGATTTTGGCGAACGCGCTGTCGCTTGCCCGTTGTGTGACAATCACGAAGGTTCCTGGCGGAATGCTGTTGCCGGTCGAAGCGAAATCCGGCGGCCCGCCGAGGATCATTGCCTTCGCGCCGGTCACGGTGAAGTTGCTGTCCAGCGGCGGCAGCGCCCATTGCGCGGGCGAAAGCCCCGTGGTTTCGTTCAAAAACTTCCCGAGCAGGTTTGAAGCCTTCGTCCAACCGGCAGGAATCTCCGGGTTCGCGTTGGCCGGTTCCACTTTGACAAAGACCGTTTTGGCTTCGTCTGTCCTGACGCCGGTGACGCGAACTTCAGTGCGTTTGGGAACGACTTTGCGATCGCCGATCTTTTTCCCGGCGGGGATCACGTCTCCGGCGGCGTAGGCGGCGAACTTCTTCAAGTCGTTTTCATCCCGAATGAGAGTATCGTTGTCTTCAACAAAGAATGTTTTGTCTTCGTAACTTTTCCAGATCATGGTTTATTGGCGCCTCGTCACTTGTTCTCTTTCTGTTTTGGTCCAAGACTGCGCAGGTAATTGACCACCTGCCAAATCTGCTTCTCGGTGAGTCTGTCTTTGTAAGCCAGCATATCAGCCGACACACCGTCGCGGATGGCGACAAATATCTCGCCGTCCGTCGAACCGAAATCCCAGGTGTCGTCGGTCAGGTCGGACGGCGTGCCGCCCGCCAGCGCCAGGCTGCCATCGCCTTTGCCCTGCGGGCCGTGACACGAAGCGCAGAAACGCTGGTAAAGCTTCTTTCCGGCTTCGATGGATTCGGCATTGCTTGGTTCTGGATTTTTGATCTTCTGCGCTTCGGGGTTACGGCGCGGTTCCTGAGCGTAAATCGCCAGCCAAGTTGCGGTCACGACAAAAAACATCGCCAGCAAGCGGCGTGCAATGATGTTGCTATTCCTGAGGCACATCAAAATTCTCCATCAGATATTCGGGGCGCCGCTCACGCAGATGCAGGAACAGTTCGTGAACGAGATTGACGATCTTGTTCACCCCATAAGCATATTGATTGTTTTTGACTTTGAGGGAGATCGAAACAAAGCCCCCCCGGTTGGAACAGGCAGCCTCGGCCCGGCGGCGATCAATCCGCCGATGGTCAGGCAATTCGCGGTCGTGCCGCTGCCGAATGAAATTCTTCAGTTCGGCATACATCGCCGAATCCGCCGGGACGCCGGGCAGAAGCTGTCTGAACCGCAGCGTCTGCTTCGCTGTGTCCACTCTCAGTTCCATCCGATGGCGGATCAGCCAGACGAAACTGAAATGGCCCTGCTTGATTTCACTGAAGCCGCGAAAGACGCCCCGGTCGGCGTAGGCTTGGAGGCTTTCTCTGACTATGTTCAATGAACTTTTTGCCATGCAGTTGAACTCAGTCAGTCGCCATAACGCCCGACCGTTCGCCAAACATCAACGACATTTTCTCCGCGCACGCAGTAAATCCGGTCATAGAGATTCACGTTCGGATCGCAATGTGGAATGATGAATTCGACCCGGTCGCCGATTTTGAAATCACGGCTCGGATTGTTGAAGCTCAAGATGCCATGCTCGTCACCGCCGAAACCCATCGTCACACCGGTTGCGCCTTTGATTTCCGGCACAAACTTCACGCGGTCCGTGGCGAAGGCCTTGATCCCGGCGTCGGTCGTCGCGCGGTCTGTATGATTCCTGCTGATCACGGTCGCCATCACCGTCAACGATGCAGCGAAGTCTTCGTAAACCGCGCCCACCTGACCACCAATCGCGCGATAATCAACGTCCATAAAAACATACGACCCGCATTGCAACTCGGTCATCCCTTCCAGTTCGGGGTCAATGTTGTATGTGCCCGTGCTTCCACCGGACATAATTTCCACAGGCAGTCCGCGTTTTTTCAGACTCGCAAATGTTTCCAGCACCGGCGTCATCACGCTCGCTGAGTGTTTGCGCCGGGCGTCGAATGTGTTGACGTGCGCCGACGCGCCCGAATAACCGTGAATGCCGCGCAGTTTCAGGTTCGGCAACTTAGCGACTTTCTCGGCCAGGGCGACGGCGCCTTCGCCCGGTGGAATCCCGGTTCGTCTTCCGGCGGGATCAACATCCATCATCACGTTCAGGCTCAATTTGGCGGCGACGGCGGCTTCGCTGAGTTGCTTGGCGTGATCCGCGTTGTCGAAGACCGCCATCGTGTCTGGCGCGCGGCGAGCGAGCTTGATCAACCGCTCGATCTTCGGTTTGCCTACCAACTCGGAAGTGATCAGCAAGCCTTTGACGCCCGCAGCGGCCATCGCTTCGGCTTCACGGATGGTGGCAACCGACAGACCAATGGCCCCAGCTTTGATCTGGCGCTGGGCAATCTCGACGCATTTGTGAGTCTTGCCGTGCGGGCGCAAGCTGATCTTCGCCGCCTTCGCGTGCGCAGCCAGCTTGGCGATGTTGGCTTCGAGCAGATCGAGGTCGAGCAGTAACGCTGGCGTCACCAGATCGACTTTCGTCAAGCCGTCAAGCCCCTTACCAGATTTCATGTGTTCGTCAATTTCATCGCGCGAATAACCCGCGTTGGATTTAGCGATCAGAATTTCAGGCGTTGTGGCGGCGAAAGAGAGGCCCAAACCGCCACGAAGGACGTTTCGACGTGATGTCATCATAGGTTTGCTCCTAAGTGAAGTGATGAACGGCTGCGCAATCAAACCGCAGCGCCGGTTGAAGTGTCAAGCGGCAATTGATTGACTTGACCGTTTGCGCCGACTATTCTGCGCGCGGTTTTCGCAAAACGCCATCACAACAAACACAAAATGAGCGATTTCAACACTATTCGCCAACGGCTCGGCGAAAGGCTTGCGCCGCCGCGCAACCTACCCATCGAGCCTGAACGCATCCCGCAAGCCGCGGTCACGTTGATCTTGCGCGAGACGGCAAGCGCGGCGCAGGTCTTGATCATCAAGCGCGCCGAACGGCCCGGCGATCACTGGTCGGGGCATCTGGCTCTGCCTGGTGGACGCGCCCAAATCGAAGACGACGGCCTGATCGCCACCGCCGCGCGCGAAACTGGCGAAGAGGTCGGGATCAATTTGTTCGACGGCGAATTCATCGGACAGCTCGAACTCCTCGTCCCGACCAATCCGATCCTCCCGCCGCTGGAGATCGCGCCCTTCGTCGCCATCGCTCCGCCGGAATTCACCCTGCTTTTGAGCGATGAAGTCGCTCACGCCTTCTGGATTCCGGTAGCTGATCTCAAGCGCGAAGGCCGCTCCGCTGTTTACTCGATGCGCTTCGGCGAAGTGGTCAAAACGTGGCCCGCGTATCCGACCGAAGCTGGGCCGATCTGGGGAATCACCGAACGCATTCTGACCAATTTCTTCTCACTGCTGGATTGAACGATGAACAATCAAAAACCATCTGACGACGCCCCACACCTGGTTCGCAGCTTCAGCACGCTGCAAGCCACTGCGCTGAACATGTCCAATATGATCGGCATCGGCCCGTTCCTGACCATCCCGTTGCTGATGTCCGCGCTGGGCGGGCCGCAGGCGATGCTGGGCTGGCTGGTTGCGTTGCTGATCGTTATCCCGGACGGAATGGTTTGGAGCGAGTTGGGCGCGGCGATGCCCGGTTCGGGCGGTTCTTACATTTACCTGCGCGAAGGTTTCGGGCGCGAAACCTTCGGACGGTTAATGGCCTTCCTGTTCATCTGGCAATTCATCATCAGCGGGCCGTTTGAAATCGCTTCGGGCTACATCGGTTTCGCGCAATACCTTGGCTACATTTGGCAGGGAGCGCCAAGCTTTTCATTCGCCATCGGTAAGATGGAGATCAGCGTCAAGCTGGTAGTAATTGTCGTAGGCCTGATCAATATCGCTTTTCTCTACCGCCAGATCACACACATCGGCAGGATCACTGTCAGTTTGTGGATCGGCACATTGCTCACGACCGGAGCGGTTATCCTGACCGGAGCGATGTATTTCGACCCGAAGATCGCCTTTGATTTCCCGCCCGGCGCATTCAGTTTCTCGACCGGCTTTCTGTTCGGCCTCGGCGCGGCTTCGCGCGTCGGCGTTTACGATTACCTGGGTTATTACGACATCTGCTACATCGGCGACGAAGTCAAAAATCCGGGACGGACGATCCCCCGCTCGGTCATCATCAGCGTGATCGCGGTCGCGGCGATTTACATCGCCATTAACCTTTCGATCATCGGCGTCGTTCCGTGGCGCGAATTTGTGCCTGCCGAAGCCACGAAGCCCGCGTCGGAATTCATCGTGTCGGTGATGATCGAGAGAATCTTCGGAGCGAAGGCGGCGACGATTCTGACATTGATGATTTTGTGGACGGCCTTCGGGTCGTGCTTTGCGTTGCTGCTGGGTTATTCGCGCATTCCATTCGCTGCGGCGCGCGACGGCTACTTCTTCAAAATCTTTGGCCGGCTGCATCCGACCAAGAACTTCCCTTACGTTTCGCTGATCGTAATCGGCGCCATCTCGATCATCTGCAGCTTCCTCTCACTCAGCGTGGTGATTGACGTTTTGATCGCCACGCGGATCATCGTGCAATTCATCGGTCAGATTGTCGCTGTGACATTGCTGCGGAAGAACGCTCCGAATTTGGAGCGCCCATATCGCATTTGGCTCTACCCTGTGCCGAGTTTGATTGCGATCGTCGGCTGGATGTTTATTTACCTGACGCTCGACCTGCGGATCATTCTCTTCAGTCTGGTGGCGATGGCGATTGGCGTCATCAGTTTTCTGATCTGGTCGTTCACGACCTCAAGATGGCCGTTTCAAAGCGCCGAGGCTATACCAAATCGTTAATCGCGCAACCGAATCAGAGCATTCCCGTTTCCCAGTTTTCGCTCACTGCGCCTGAGCGCCAGGTTAAGTCTATGGCGATCAAGCTGTTCATTTACAGAAAGCGCGGAAGCGTCAATGGCACGGGCATTGCCATTTTGCTCTGCGTCGCAAGTGAGGCGGTTTGATATGCGAGGTGAATTGAACCGGCTGTTTCTCAAGAATGAGCAATTTCTGTTAAGATCGCCGCTGTTCAGGCCAGTGGCGATCGAGGAGAGGAAGCGGTCGTCCCCTTTACCGGCATTCGAATATGACACGCGCCTGGACGAAGGGGAGGTCAATTATGATGAAGGCAGTGAAAAAAATCGTTTTCGCATTGTTCGTAAGCTCGGTTCTGGCGTTCAACGGTGCGGCTCAGACCAGCGCCTACTGGCAGGATAAACCGAAACAAGACAAACCGAAGGAGCAACCGAAGGAGACTCCGAAAAAAGGCGGTGACGACAAAGGCGGTGAAAAGAAAGGCGATGACAAAAAGAAAGAAAAGAAGCCGGATGGCGAAAATTTTTAAGCAGAATTCCTGATGACTTTTCTCTCTCCTTACCTTGATGAAGCCCGTCGTTGGTGACAACGACGGGTTATTTTTTTTGCGGAACACGCGCCATATTTGATATGCCATATGGCACATCAGGCTTCGATCATCGTTTCGGCCACTCCGGACCGACCAGACAGAAAAATGTGAGAGAGAAAAATGGCATCTCTTATTTTTCTCTCTTACATTTTTCTGTCTGGTGGCCGAAACGATGATCGAA
>Ga0187892_10003148_pt1 | contig 30829 bp, 28 predicted proteins | sample MA1701073metaG_FD_139345 | JGI IMG/M metagenome (GOLD analysis project Ga0187892, IMG submission 139345) | Bio-ooze microbial communities from a basaltic lava cave in the Kipuka Kanohina Cave System on the Island of Hawaii, USA - MA170107-3 metaG ...
ACGACCCCGCGCCAACCCTCTTGCAGAAGGGATCGTCATGCCGTAAACACGGAGCAGCGGCGCGCCCGCGAGTGGCGGAATGATTCTGGAAAACCGCTGGCGGAAAGATTCAGAAAACTGACAAAGGGCCCTCCGAGCGGCAGGCTGGCGTCCCGCCGTGAAAGGCAGTAGCAGAGGCTTGGGTGAAACCCAAAGATCATCTGCTCCCGTTCTGCTCCCACACCACCCTGAAACATCCTCAATCGAGAGATATGCAGGAGCACCACGAAGGAACAAACAATCGCTCGTCGTTCCGGACGTTCTTCGCGAGATCAGAGGGTTGCCGACATAGTCTCGAGACAACTCATAAGCCAAAAGGTCGTTGGTTCATCCATGAGAACGACCTGGGTGTCAAGGAGCTTGTAATGTCGACGCGCTCTCTCTGGCGCTGCGGAGCGGCGACAGAATAATACCCTCGTTGGAGCTCGCGTCCCAGAGAGCCGTCCACCAATCATCCATTCGCGCACTGGGCGCATGACGTCCTATCCGATCGTCGGCGATCTCTTGATCACCGAGGGTGGGCGGTCCAATCAAATCGTCGGTCATGGAGACCATAAACCAACCCGGACACGCCCGACTGGAACGCCTGCTCAGGGATAGCCGAGTTCCGCTCTGGTTGTTAGCCCTTCATGCCGGAGCAGGCTGCGGCGGGCCATGCGGTGCGCGACCTCGGCGCCGAAATTCCTCATAGTCGATGCGGTCTCGCAACATGATGAAAAGCCGGACCAGGAGCTTTCGGGCGACGGCGACCCTCGCTTTGGCCTGGCCGCGCCGGCGCAGGAGGGTGAGATACAGCCGCTTCAGGTCATCATCATACCGGGCGGCGCTAGCCGCGGCCTGCACCAGAACCATACGCAGCAAGGCATTGCCTTGCTTGGAGATCTGTCCCAAGTGCCGCTTGTCCGCGGAGGCGTGGAGCGTGGGCGCCAAGCCGACGTAGCTGGCGACTTCCTTGCTCCCCGGAAACCGGCGAACGGGGCCGAGCACCAGGACCGTGGTGAGTGCGGTCACCGCTCCGACACCGGGATGGGTCATCAGCTGTCGCGCCCCGGGATCCCCCTCGGCAGCCTCCGCAACCCGGTCGTCGAGCTGCCGGATGTGCGTGTCGAGCCACCCGAGGAGCTCGAGGCTCTCGTCGCGGCGGTGCCCGGCATGAGTCGGCAGGGCGAGCCGCTGCAACTCGGCCACGCGAGACCGCGTGAGCTGTTTGGGGCCCCCGACAAGGCGGGAGCTGAGCGCAATGGCATGCAACCCGTTTTTCACCATCGTCCGCATGCGAACGAGCCGCATCCGATGCGCGAGAAGGGCCCGCAGGTCTCGGGTCACCGGATCAGGCACCCAGATAGCCGGCAGGCGGTCGTGTTTGAGCAAGTCGAGCAGGTGAAGAGCGTCCCGCCGGTCCGTCTTCGTCTTCCGCACGACCATGGCCCGGATCTTGGCCGCGTCGCCAACCAGGAGGGTGTGTCCGAGCTGACGTATCAAGGCGTGACACCACAGGGCGTATCCTGTGCTCTCGACGGCCACGGTGGCGGGGCGCGGTAAGGCCGCATAGAACCGCTCGATCTCCTCCCCCTGATGGCACAGCTCCACTGCCTGCACCTCACCCGTTTCCGAATCCAGCACCGCCACTTGCTGCTTCCGTGCGTGCACGTCGCAACCCACGAGTATCATCGCGGTGGCCTCCTCACGTTAGGCGCTGTACGACACCAGCAGCCTAGCAGCAGCCGACACGCGTTCTCACGGCATCAAATCCAGCCCCCGCAACCACAACTCGGTGCTCATAGCAGGGGGCAAGTGAGGTGGCGCTACAGCCCATCACCGGTCTTGCCCCGACATGGGAAGTATCGATCCCGTCCTCCGCATGGCAGAACTCTCCGAGGAGCACGGCCCGTGCTGGTCGTTCCAGTTCTGCGCTCTATGAAAATAACCCTTCTGACGTTCAGTCAGTAGGTTTCCCGCCCGGCATCTCTGAGGAAAGTTGCAGACTCGAGCTGCAGGATCCGTAGGTTTCCGGGCGGCTCTCTTCGTCTCCACACAATCCCGATCAGCCCTACTCGATCCCATCCTCGCTTCGCCCGTCCGTATCGCACGAGCCGCACGCGCTCGTCGTATCGGTCGGTAACACCGCACCGCTCGGCCTCGTCGCGGTAATAGTCGGCCATCCGGCGGGACAGTTCGAGGTCTGATGCCCGCCGATTTGTCCTCCGATTCTCCCGCTTCGCCCCCCGACTCGTTCTGGGCCTCCTCCGTCCCGTCTGGTGTAATTGGGGTGCAACCTAGCGCGGTCGCGGGGCGAGGGCAATGGATCGCGATGCCCGGTGAGATCCCCTGTGGCGCTTGGCAAGCGGAGGGAGGCGAGCACTAGCATGGCGGACGACGTGACGATTGATCCCGACCGCATCTACTTGAACAGCGCGGCCGCGCGTCTCCTCGGCGTGAGTGCGTCCACGCTGCGGGATCTCGAACGGCGCGGCAAGATCGAGGGCACCCGAACGCCGGGCGGTCAGCGACGATTCACCGGGTCCGCCCTCCTCCAGCTCCGGGCGGAATCGAACCGCGTTCATTCAAGAACATCCCGGCCGGCGGCGGACTCGACGGCCACCGACGCGGATGCCAAGACACGTCAAGCCTGGCTCGGACAAGTCATGGCTCAGGCTCAGCGAGCGCTTCCTGCTGACACGTCAGCGGAGATCCGACTCCGCCTGGGCGCCGATGTGGAACGCGCGCTGGGCCATTTCGGCCCGACGTCCTCCATGGACGCTGTGGAGCCGCTCGTCAAGAGCTTGGTCGAGCGAGCCCGGCTTCAGGGGGAGAAGGCTCAAGAGGAAGCCGAGCGACGGGAGATGAAAGGGGAACTGGTCGATTGCGCCCTGGCCGAGTTGCGACGGCGCATCGACGCCCTCTCCAAGCGCGTGGTCGGCGCCCCGGGCAGCCTCAAGCGGCGACACGTCCAGGCGACCCTCCACGACCAACTCCGAGATCGCCTTCAGAAACGGCTCCGGGGCGATGAAGATTGGGCCAGGTTCGTGACCTCGCCGTGGAGTTCCTCGCGGCGTGGTATGGCGAGCAGACTCCCGACTCGCGCATCCCGAAGGCAGTGCAGCTCCTCGTCGCCGGAGCGACCGGCGTGGCCAGTGGCGCAGCGGGCGCGGCGGCGCTCAGTCCAGAGATTCGAGCCCAAGCGGCCAAGCTCAAGGCTCCGCTCCTGTCCGTAGTGGGCGAGCTCCTGAACCGTCTCAGCACCCCGCCGCCGCCGACATCGCCACCGCCGAGCCCGGCGAGTCAAACCGCCCCTTCGCCACCGCCATTTCGACCGTCGGTGGGCGTTGGCGCGGGCTGGCCGCGTTCCTATCGGCGACCGTCAAGGTATTCCCCCTCGGTCACCCCGAAATCTGCCGAGACGAGACCGGAGGGCCTGACCCCCTCCGATGGTCAGGTTCGGGAGGCCGCTCCGACTGATCCAGGCCCGCAGGACTCGGCCCCCGTGGCCCCACCACCAGCATGACGATGCCCTGGGTCCCGGCGGGCAGCTGACGGATAACGGGAGACCCTGGTGCGCCATCCTTCCAGCCGCTCCAGCCGACCGGCGGCCCTACCCTCGTTGACCGAGGTGCAACGGGACCCCACCATCGTCAACGGCCTATCCCTGCCCGTCATCGTGAATCTCCGCCGGCAGCTCAGTCACCTCGCCGCCGACCTCGACGCGGCCTTCTGCCAGGCCATGACTCAGACCAGGACGCAGGATCCTCCCGCGCCAATCGAACCCGACCGGCTGCTCACGCCGGATGCCGCCGCGGCGCGGTTTGGTGTCACGAAGCGGTGGCTCCTGGATCACGCCGACCAGATACCGGGAGTCCGCCGGCTGTCCCGCAAGATCGTGCGGTTCAGCGAGCGACGTCTCGCGCGGTTTCTCGACCGAACACCCGTTTGACGACCGGCCATGTTGTCACTATGCTGCCTCCTCCGGAAGAGGCCAGGCGAAAGGAGTTGAATGATGCTCTGACGGCGGCGGCGGTCGCGCCCGCTCGACGAATGGACCCCCCTCCTATGACCTCGTGGAGGGGGCGCTAGACCGCGACCGCAAGGGCGCGGCCAGGCCGCGGGGAAGCCGCCAATGAGAGAGCGGGGGTCCAGCTCCCTCTTCCGGGAGACATACCACGACAAGAAGACCGGCCAGCGCAAGGTCTGTCGCACCTGGATGATGAAGCTCTGGGTCGGCGGCAAGCCGCTCAAGCGGTCGGCCCGCACCACCTCGCGCGCCGTGGCGAGCCAACAGCTCGAGCACTGGAAGGCCCAGATCCGCCAGGGGACGTACGTGCCCGACGCCGACCAGACGCGCTTCGAGGACCTCGCCACGCTCCTCATCGAGGAGTACCGCGCCAACGGACGGAAGTCTCTTGATCGGGTCAAGGCCGCCGTCGACCACCTGAAGGAGTTCTTCACCGGATGGCGGGCACAGGCCATCTCGACGGAGCGAATCCTCGCCTATGTCCGGCACCGGCTACAGCTGCACGCGGCCAACGCGACCATCAACCGCGAGCTCGCCGCGCTCAAGCGCATGTTCCGCCTCGGGGAGTGCGCCGGCCGGATTGTCCGGCGCCCCTTCATCGATCTCCTGCAGGAGCACAATGCGCGCACGGGCTTCTTCGAGCGCCACGAGTTCGACGCCGTGCTGACGCAGCTACCCGAGGACCTCCAGATCGTCTTCGACGTCGTCTACCGCACCGGCTGGCGCGTGAAGTCGGAGGTCCTCACCCGGCAGTGGCCCCACGTGGACTTTCAGAGCGGCTGGCTGCGCCTAGAACCCGGCGAGACTAAGAACGCGGAGGGCCGGCAGTTCCCGCTCACCTCCGCCCTGCGGACCGTGCTGGAGCGGCAGCGCGAGCCCACGCGGGCGATCGAACGGGCCACGGGTACGATCATCCCCTGGGTGTTTCACCGCGCCGGCCGGCCCATCAAATCCTTCCGGCGGGCCTGGCTGACCGCCTGCAAGCGCGCGGGAGTGGCGGACCGGATCCCCCACGACTTCCGTCGGACGGCGGTCCGCAACCTCGAGCGGGCGGGCGTGCCGCGCTCCACGGCCATGAAGTTGGTCGGACACAAGACGGAGAGCATCTACCGCCGCTACGCCATCGTGGACGAGGCGATGCTCAAGGAAGGGGCTGCGAAACTTCAGACGCTCCACGAGGCCCAGGCGCCCGCGGCCCCCGTCATCCCGCTGACCACGGCCACCCGCACGAAGCACGTCAGTTCGAGTACCGTCCGAGTCAGCCGGGCGCGGCGCACGCGGCGGGTCCATACGGCGCGGGCTAAGTCGTTGCCGGCAGGCGAGAAAACAATGGTGGGCTGGGACGGGATTGAACCGCCGACACCAGGATTTTCAGTCCTGTGCTCTACCAACTGAGCTACCAGCCCACCACGAGTTTTCGAGGATAGCAGAACCTGCGGGGAGAGTCTACGGAACCCCTCAAGAAACTACGGCAAAACCGCCCCTGACCCTGCCATCTCCCTGAGGGAGAGGGGGAGTTAGGCTTTCTTGTCCTCGTCGAGGTCGGCGCCCGTGTCGGACTCGAAGACGATGTGGTCGTCGTCGTCGACCGTGAAGGCCTCGTGCAACACGAACGGCACGTCGTGCTGGACCAGGAAGCGGGTCAGGCGCGCGACGGCCACCGGGTGGGAGTCGAGGTGAAAGGACAGAGCCAGGTCGCCGATCTCGTCGATGGCGAAGAAGGCCCAGTTGCCCACTACCAGGGCCTCCGTGTCCGGCTCCCAGGTGATGCCGCCCTCGAACTCTTCCGAGCCCTGGGCGAGATCGTGGAGCTCCTGGAGCTTGGCGCGGCGCTGGGTGTCGTCCACTACTGGCCCCTCACGAAGACCACCCCTTACCCTGCCCTCTCGTCGGAGGGGAGAGGGAGGAGGGGAAGTTCAATCACAAGCCCTTGAACACACCGTCGGCGGCCATTTCCCGGAAGGCTTTCTCGTGGGCCGCGATGGAGCGCTCGATGTCGGCGTCGGTGTGGACGGCGGAGATCCAGCCGTGGTGGCTGGCGCAGTCCACGCCGTTGTTCAGGAGCGCGCAGCGCAGCAGATGGTAGAGGTCGCTGCGGCGCGGGCGGTCGAAGCCGGCCAGGCCGGGCTTGCCCTCGAACGAGACGTGGAAGATCGACGCCTCGCCGAAGCAGGAGCCGGGCACGCCGGCGCGCTTCATCGCCTCCGACAGCCCGGAGCGCAGCTCGTCGCCCGCCTTGTTGGCGCGGGCGTGGAGCGAGCCGTCGGCCAGCAGCTCGAGCGTGGCGATGGCGGCGGCGGCGCAGACTGGGTTGGAGTTGAAGGTGCCGTTCTGGGCCACGCGCTGGCTGCGGTCGAAGACCGGGTCGTCGCGGTGGGCCATGATCGAGAGCAGCTCCTTCTTGCCGCAGACCGCGGCGCCGGGCAGGCCGCCGGCCACGATCTTGGCCAGCGTGGTCATGTCGGGCGTCACGCCGAAGTAGGCCTGGGCGCCGCCGGGCGCATAGCGGAAGCCGGTGATGACCTCGTCGAAGATCAGCACCACGTGGTGGCGCTGGGTGAGGCGGCGAAGCTCCTGGAGGTAGCCGGGAATGGTCGGGGTGCTGCCGGACTGGCCACCCGCCGGCTCCAGGATCACCGCGGCGACGTCGCCACGCTCCAGCATCAGCTCCACCGCCTTGATGTCGTTGGGCGGGCACACGAGCAGCTGGTCGAGCACCGAGGTCGGCACGCCGGCCGACATGGGCACGTCGTAGGGCGGGTTCACCGCGGCGACGACGCCGTCGTGCCAGCCGTGGAAGTGGCCCTGGAACTTCACCACCTTGTTGCGGCCGGTGTAGGCGCGCGCGATGCGCATGGCCAGATGCGTGGCCTCGGTGCCCGACATGGCGAAGCGCACCATCTGCGCCGAGGGAATCAGCTTGGCGATCAGCTCGGCCCAGCGCACCTCCAGCTCGTGGCTGGCGCCGTAGTGGGTGCCCCGCGCGGCCTGCTCCTGGATGGCCTTCACCACCGCGGGGTGGCAGTGGCCCAGGAAGAGCGCGCCGTGGCCCATCCAGTAGTCGACGTACTCGTGGCCGTCGACGTCCCACTTGTGCGAGCCCTGCGCGCGCTCCACGTAGACCGGGAACGGCTTCATATGCCGCCCGTCGTGGGTGACGCCGCCGGGGATGACGCCGCGCGCGCGCTCGTAGAGCGCGGCCGACTTGGGATGCGTGGCGTGGTAGGTCTCGATCACACGCAACTGGGCTGCGCTCATTCGCTCGGGCCTCCGGTACGACGAGGTGATTCCAGCACGCGCAACAACTCAAGCATGCCGATGTGGGCGGGCAAAGGCAAGCCGTCTACGGTCGGCTCGCGGCGGTGGGTGAGGCCGTCGACGGCGCCGGCGTCGACGCAGGCCTGCACCATGGCCTGCTCCTCCTCGGCGGTGTGCAGCAAGGGCCGGCCGGCCAGGCGGCCCAGCTCGGCCACGATGCCGTAGGCGCCCCAGTTCGACACGCCGGCGACCACCAGATGGTCGACCTTCACGACGGAGGCGATCCGGCGAAACACCGAGCCGGCGCGGGCCACGCGGGCGTGCACCCGGCCCATGCCGATCTCGTTGCCGCCGTCGCCCACGCCGATGGTGACCACGCGCGCGGGCGCGGTCATGAACAGCTCGTCGAGCGCGCCGTTCCACTCGGTGAGCGAGCGGCCGCGGGCGCTCCTATACTCGCCGTCGCGGGCGCGGCCCGGGCGCTCGATGGCGACCAGATGCGTGGGCTTGTGCTCGGCCAGCAGTCGCCGCGCCGCCTCGCGTGCGCCGCCGGCGGCCTCGGCTCCGTGCGCCACGTGGAAGGTCTCCACCGCGGCGGGCTCGCCCAGCACCTTGAGCGCGGCCTGCAGCGGCGGCACCGCGACGGCGTCCGTGATGTAGGTGACCTCCGCGCCCAGCGCGCGCAGGGCGCGGCCGAGGCACGCGGCGCCGGGCGGCCCGTCGGTCTCGGGCAGGCCGGGGCCCACCGCGAAGCCCGTGGTCAGCAGCACGCGCCGGCTCCGACGGAGCGCGTGGGCCGCCGCGGTGGCGCCACCGCGCACGAAGAAGGCGGCGATGCCCCGGCCCCCCGGGTCCAGCGCCATCAGGTGATCGATCATCGACGCGCGCGCTCGGCCCGCTATCGCTTGGGGGCGCGGGGCGAGGCGGGGGCGGGGCGAGCGGCCGGCTCTTCGGGCTGGGGGACCGTGAAGTTCAGGACGACCGCTTCGTTGCCGGCCTTGTCGAAGGTCACGAGCAACCCAGAGCGGTAGAAGTACGTGTCCTGGCCGTCCTGGCTCGAAGTGCCGTCGGGTACCCCGAACCCCTGGATCACCGTGTTCTTGCCGAAGATCTTGGGCTTGGGCTCGAGCCGCAGGACGCGGACCACCGTCTGCTTGTAGCCTTGCGGCGTGAGCAGCCCGTAGTCCACGGTCATCCGCTGGATGCCGCCGGGAGCCTGCCCGCTCTCGTAGACCCACTGGACCGTGTCGTAGCTCTCCACCTTCGCGCGCGACTCCTTGGTGGGCGCCCCGTAGCGCGCGCGCACCTGCTCGATCGTGGTCACCCCGGGCTCGATGCCGCCCCAATCCAAGGCGGAGGCCGGCACCCCGAGCGCAAGCGTCGACCACAACGCGAAGGCGGCGGCGGCCAGAACACGCGCCATCAGAAGCCGATCGCGGCGCCGTCGCCGCGCGGGTCGGCCCCGCCGCGCAGCGTGCCGTGCTCGAGCGTGATGCCGTGGGCGTGGCCCATGCGCAGGAACCAGTCCGACACCGGGGTGACGTTGTGGCCCTTGCGGGCAAGCGCGGCGCGCACCGCCTCGGGCACCCGGCTCTCGATGCGCACCTGATCGGCCACGTCGCCGGGATCGATGGGCCCTGCCACGAAGCGGGGCCGCTCGATCGCCTCCTGGATCTCCATGCCGTAGTCGAGCGCGTTGGTCAGCGACTGGGTGTGGAACATGGCCTGCCCGTCGCCCCCCATGTTGGAGTAGCCCAGCACCGGCTGCTCCCCGCGTGTGACCACGCAGGCGATCAGAGTGTGAAACGGCCGCTTGCCCGGGGCGAAGCAGTTGGGGTGCGCGGGGTCGGTGTTGAAGTAGGCGCCGCGGTTCTGCAGCACCACGCCGGTGTCCGGCGCGACCACCGCCGAGCCGAATCCCTTGTAGAGGCTCTGGATGACGCTCATGATGTTGCCCCGCCCGTCGGCCACCACGAAGCCGGTGGTGTCGCCGTCGAGGTTGCCCCACTGATGCCACTGCGCCCTGTCGGGATCGAAGGCGCGACGGCGGCGCTCCGCGTAGCCCTTGCTCAGGAGCGCCTCGACCGGTACCCGCTCGCGGCTGGGATCGGCGACCCAGCGGTTGCGGTCGGCGTAGGCGAGCTTGGTCAGCTCGATGAGCAGGTGGAGGTGCTCGGGCGACTGGGGCTCGTAGCGCGTGAGATCGAAGCCCTCGAGCAGGTTGAGCGTCAGCAGCGCGGCCAGCCCCTGCGTGGGGGGCGGCGTCTCGTAGACGGTGTAGCCGCGATAGGTGGACGAGATCGGCTCGCCCCATTCGCCTTCGTGCGCGGCCAGGTCCTCCGCGGTGAGGAAACCCTCCGCCCGCATGCGCGCCGCGATGGAGCGCGCGACGCGCCCCTTATAGAAGAGCTCCGGCTCGCCGCCGAGCTCGGTGAGGGTTTGGGCCAGGTCGGGCTGGCGGAAGCAGTCGCCCGTCTTCGGAAACTTGCCACCCGGGGCGAAGACGCGGTGCCATTCGGGATCGTCCACGGTGGGAGCCTTCTCGCGGATGGCCTGCGCGACCACGTCCGACAGGGGGAAGCCCTCGCTCGCATAGTGGACGGCCGGCTCCAGCAGGGTGGCCAGCGGCCGCGTGCCGAAGAGGTCGAGCAGCATGCGCCAGCCGCGCGTGGCGCCGGGGACGGAGACCGAGCCCGGCCCGGTGACGGGCACCGCCGCGAGCCCGCGCCGGCCGAGCTCGTCGAGCGTGGCCCGCGAGCCCGAGCGCCCCCCGCCGTTCAGGAAATGCACGTGGCGCGTGGCCGCCTCGTAGTAGAGGCAGAAGATGTCGCCGCCCACGCCGCAGAAGTTGGGCTGGGTGACCGCGAGCGCCGCGTTGGTGGCGATGGTCGCGTCCACCACGTTGCCGCCCGCCTTCAGCACGTCCACGCCCGCCAGCGAGGCGAGCGGGTGACACGAGGCCACCATCCCGCGCCGTCCCATGGGCGCCTGGCGGTGCGCGTAGCCGATCTGGGGCATCCTAGCCCTCCGAGAACACGCGGGTGATCTCGTCCTGCGGAAAGGTGGGCATGGGGCGCGCGTGCCCGCCACTGGCCAGGCGCACGCCGTCCGATGGCTCCGTCACCCGGCCGATGGCCGCGCAATCGACGCCGGCATCGCGGCAGGCCGCGGTCACGCGCTCGGCATCTGCGGCGTCCACCGCCAGCAGCAGCGAGCCCGATGCGATGGTGCCGAGCGGATCGAGCCCGAAGGCCTCGCAGAGCACGCGGCCCTCGCGAAGGACCGGGATGCGCTCCCGGTCCACGCGCAGGCCCACGTCGGCCGCCTGGGCCAGCTCCCAGCAGGCGGTGGCCACGCCGCCCTCCGTTGGATCGTGCATGGCGTGTACGCGCGCGGCGGCGCAGGCCGCGCGGGCCTCCGGCACCACGCTGATGCCGGGTCGACGCAGGAAATCGCGCGCGCGCTTGATCACATCGACCGGCACTCCACGCCGTGCCGCTTCCGCCGCACGCTCGCGTGCCATGATCGCGGCGCCCTCGAGCGGCACGCCCTTGGTGAGCAGCAGGATGTCGCCGGGCCGCGCGCCGCCGGTGGTCACCAGCCGGTCCTTCGCGACCTCGCCCAGCATGCAGCCGGAGACGATGGCCCGCGGCAGCCCCGCCGTCACCTCGGTGTGGCCGCCGATGAGCGCCACGCCCAGCTCCGCGCACGCCTCCCCCACGTCGGCGAAGAGCCGCTCCACCGCGGTCTCGGTGGTGCCGCCCTCCGGCAGCAGCACGGTGGCGAGGAACCAGAGCGGCCGCGCGCCGCGCACCGCGAGATCGTTGGCGTTGACGTGCAGCGCGTACCAGCCGGCCTCGTCCGTGGCGAACGTGACGGGATCGGCGGTGGCGACGAGATAACGGTCACCCATGTCGAGCACGGCGGCATCCTCTCCGACCCGCGGGCCGACGATGACCCGACGATCCTCCGGCGCGTGGCGGTGCAGTAGCCGCTCGAGGAGCTGGGGCGGGAGCTTGCCGACGGGGAGGGCGGGCATCGCCCCCGTAGTATAGCTCAGTAATTTCGCTATGATGGCCCCGTGCCGGCCCCCCTGCTCGAGTGCGTGCCCAATGTCAGCGAGGGGCGGAGCCGCGAGACCCTGGCCGGCCTGGAGCGGGCCATCACCGTGGTTCGCGGCGTGCGTCTCGCCTCCGTCCACATGGATCCGGATCACCACCGCTCGGTCTTCACCTTCCTGGGCGCGCCCGAGCCGGTGCAGGCGGCCGCCCTCTCGCTGGCGCGCGCCGTGTTCGAGACCGTGGACATGCGCGCCCATCACGGCATCCACCCACGCCTTGGGGCGCTCGACGTGCTGCCGTTCGTGCCGCTGCGCGATCTGACCATGGCCGACGCCACGACCGTGGCGCGCGCGGTGGCCGAGCGGCTGGCCGCCGAGCATCAGCTGCCGGTCTATCTCTACGGCGCCGCCGCCACCGCGGCCGAGCGCCGCTCCCTGCTGGCGGTGCGCGCCGGGCAGTACGAGGGGCTGCCGACGCGCCTCGCCGATCCCTCGTGGCGGCCCGACTACGGGCCTGCGCGGTTCGACTCGCGGCTCGGGGCGCTGCTGGTCGGCGCCCGGGACATCCTGGTGGCGTACAACGTGTGGCTCGACACCAGCGACGTCGTGGCGGCCCGCGCCATCGCCCGCGTCGTGCGCGAGTCCGCCGGCGGGCTGCCGGCGGTTCAGGCCATGGGCGCGCGGCTCGAGCGGCGCGGCATCGCCCAGGTGGCCATGAACCTGCTGGACTATCGCGTGACGTCGCTGCCGGGCGCCTTCGACGCGGTGCGGGCGGAGGCGGCCCGGCGCGGCATCGGCGTGCGGCGCGGCGAGCTGGTGGGCCTGGCGCCGCGCGCGGCTTTCGCGGGGCGAAGCCCGGAGAGCGTCGGGCTCGTGGATTTCACGCCAGATCTCTATCTTGACGAGCACATAGCCGCGCCGCCAGAGAGCACTTCCCGTCAGTAGCCCGCCCGAAATCGTAAGCCGAGCCCGCGCGAGGCCGACTCGGCATGATCCGACAGCGGAAAAACGTCAATTCCGTAGGTACATGCGGTCGGTGGTGGCAACCTGCCGTGGCATGTCGGTTGCACTATCCCGCCCCGATGACGCCCCTCATTCGGCGCCTCGCGAAACACGCCCGCCAGCAGCGTGGCCTGACGCTCGTCGAATTGCTGATCATCATCGCGGTCGTGGCGACGCTCGCGACCATCGCGCTCCTCTACTACATGGATGTGACCGAGCAAGCCAAGATCGCCCGGGCCGGCGCCGACATTACGATCATCGGCGGCGACATCGATACGTTCGAGCTGATCAACGATCGGCTGCCGAGCGATCTCGCCGAGGTCGGACGGGCGTCGCTCAGGGACCCGTGGGGCAACCCGTACGTCTACCTGAACTTCACCACGACACCGGCGGGCCAGTGGCGGAAGGACCACAACCTCGTCCCGTTGAACTCGACGTTCGACCTCTACAGCAAGGGCAAGGATGGTCAGAGCCAGCCGCCGCTCACGGCCGCAGCCAGCCGGGACGACATCGTTCGCGCCAACGACGGCAACTACGTCGGGCTCGCGTCCCGCTACTGATTTGGACGCCAAGGGATGAGACCGGACCTGCGCGTGTTCACCAGCAGAGTCGCCCGGCGGACCTTCGTGCTGTTCGTCATCTGCGCGCTCCTTCCCGTGTCGGCCCTCGCAGTCCTGGCCTTTCGGCAGGTGACGTCAGAGCTGCACGAACAGAGTCGACGGCAACGCCAGCAGGAGAGCAAGGCAGTAGCGATGGTCCTGCTCCAACGCTTGCTGGCCGCCGAGGCGGCCATCGGGGCGACGGGCGAGCGGGCCGACAAGCCCCGCGGCGCCAAGATCGAGCGACCCGTCACCGGCGTACTCCTAACCACCGGAGGCGGCCCGGACCGCCAGCTCTCCGGGGAGATGGACCGGCCTCCGAGGCTCACGCCCCAGCAGCAGGCACGCGTGGCTGGCGGCAAGACCGTGCTGTCCACCGAACGCGACGCAGACGGCCGAGTGCGGTTCTTCCTGAGCCGCGCGCTGGATGGCGCGCATCCCGAGCGCGGGATCCTGCACGGCGCGATCAATCGGGCGTACCTGTGGACCCTCCAAGACGAGGCCGGCTTGCAGCCCGGGGTGAAGTTGATCGTCCTGGACGAGTCGGGCCGGCTCCTGTTCCCGTCGTTCGGCTCAACCGGCTCGCTCCCCGAGTCAGTCACCCGGCAGGCGGGCCAGCGCACCGCGGGACACTTCGAGTGGAGCGACGGATCCGCCCAGTACACCGCCACCCACTGGTCCCTGTTCCTTCAATCCAATTTCTCGACGCCCAAGTGGACGATCGTTCTCAACCAATCGAAGGCCGATGTCCTCGCGCCGATCGCGCACTTCAAGATTACCTTCCTCCTCGTCATCATTCTCACGGTGTTGATGGTCCTGCTCCTGAGCGTTCGGCAGATCCGGAAGAGCTTGACCCCGCTCGAGAAGCTGCAGGAGGGCACGCGGCGCCTCGCCATGGGAGACCTCGACATGCGGGTGGAGGTCACCAGCCGCGATGAGTTCCAGGACCTCGCGGGCTCCTTCAACCGCATGGCGGGGCAGCTCGGCCGGCAGTTCAACGCCCTCGAGATGCGGAGAGAGATCAGCGCCGCCCTGAACCCGAACGCGCCGCTCGACGAGACGCTCCAGGCGTGCGCGGGGATCCTGGCGCGCCAGCTCGATCTGGCCGCGGTCGGATTCTGGATCGTCGGAGGGAACGACGCGCCGCTCGAGCTGCGCGCGAGCGCGGAGACGTCCCGGCCTGAGGGGGCGGCATCCGTTTGGACTCGGATGACCGAGGCTATGGTGGGCCGGATCGCCACGGAGCGGCTGCCGTACGCCACCAACTCGCTCCTCGAGGAGCCCCTTCCGCTGCAACTCCAGCAAGCCGCACCGGAGAAGCTCGTCGCCTTCGTCGGCCACCCCCTCGTGGTGGACCGCCGCGTGGTGGGCGTCGCGGCCGCCTTCGGCACGCACGCGCTCGACGGCATGGACCTCAGCGGCTTCGGGGCCGCCACCGGGGACATCGCGCGCTACATCGATCGCAAACGCGTCGAAGACGCCCTGCAGGAGAGCGAAGTGCAGCTCCGGCAGCTCCAGAAGATGGAGGCGGTGGGGCGGCTCGCCGGCGGCATCGCCCACGACTTCAACAACCTCTTGACGGTCATCATCGGGAACAGCCACCTCCTGCTGGACAGCCTCACCGCGGACCATCCGCAACGCCGTCCGATCAAGACCATCGCCGCAACCGCGGAGCGGGCGGCCCTGCTGACGCGGCAGCTCCTGGCCTTCAGCCGGAAGCAGATGCTCGCCCCCGCCGTCCTGAACCTCAACGAGGTCATCGCCGGCATGACGGAGATGCTTCGACGGCTCATCGGCGAATCGATCGAGCTCGTGTTCAGTCCGGGCGCGGAGGTGGGGACGGTCAAGGTGGATCGTGGACAAATCGAGCAGGTGATCGTCAACCTCGTGGTCAACGCGCGCGACGCGATGCCGCAGGGCGGCCGGATCACCATCGAGACGTCGAGCGCTGAGCCGGCCGGGCCACATGCGGCTGGCCCGGCCGGCCCCGGCCCGCACGTGAAGCTGGCCGTGACCGACACCGGAACGGGCATGGATGCCCACACCAGGGTGCGAATCTTCGAGCCCTTCTTCACCACGAAGGACGTCGGCAAGGGCACCGGGCTCGGCCTGGCGACGGTCTACGGGATCGTCCAGCAGAGCGGCGGCAGCATCTCGGTCGACACCGAGCCGGGCGCGGGCAGCACCTTCACGATCTACCTTCCCCGGGTGGAGGATGCCGCCGTCTCAGTGGAGGCGGCGAGCGCGCCCGCGGGACGCGGCAGCGAGACCGTGCTCGTGGTCGAGGACGAGGCCGAGGTACGGACGCTCGTTCACGCGGTGCTCGCCGAGCACGGCTACCTGGTGCTGAGCGCCGGGCGGCCGGGTGAGGCCGTGCGGCTCGCCGAGGGCCACGCGGGACCGATCCACCTGCTCGTCACGGACATGGTGATGCCGGAGATGAGCGGTCCCGCGCTCGCCCAGCAGCTCATCGCGCTCCGCCCGGAGATGGCGGTGCTCTACATGTCCGGCTATTCCGACCTGGTAGTCGAGGACGGGCCCCCGCTGCTGCAGAAGCCCTTCACGCCGGACAGCGTCGCGCGGACCGTCCGGGCCGTGCTGGATGGGGTCGGGCGCGCGCCGGTGCCGGCCGGTCAGTAGACCACCCCCCACTTTCAAATTCGCTCGCCTCGCCTTCGGCTGCGGCTCGCCCGGCGGCCCTCTCCCCTGAAGGGAGAGGGGGTTAGAAGAGCGGGGCGGTGGCGCGGAGGGCGGCGCCGACGAGGGGCTTGGGGTAGACGCCCATGATCACCACGCCCAGCACGCAGAGGAAGATGCAGAAGGAGAGCAGCGGCGCCACCGGAATGGGGTCGCGCCGCTCGGGCGCGTCGATGTACATGCGCTTGGCCACCAGCAGGTAGTAGAAGAGCGCCACCACCGTCAGCACCGCTCCCACCAGCACCAGCCAGTAGAGGCCCTGCTCCGCCGCCGCCCAGAAGACGTAGATCTTCGCCCAGAAGCCGGCCACGAAGGGGATGCCGCCCAGCGAGAGCAGGAAGAGCAGCATGCTGAGGGCCAGGATCGGCGAGCGCTGGGCGAGGCCGCGGTAGGCCGCGATGCCCTCCGAGCCCTCGGCTTGGGCCACCACTTCCACCACCAGGAAGGCGCCCATGTTCCCGAAGAGGTAGGCCACCAGGTAGAAGAGCATCATGGCGGCGCCGTTGGCGGAGACCGCCGCGAAGCCCACCAGCATGTAGCCGATGTGGGCGATGCCCGAGTAGGCGAGCAATCGCTTGACGTTCTGCTGCGGGAGGGCCATGAGGTTGCCGCCGATGATGGTGACGGTGGCCAGGCCCGCGGCCGCCGGCACCCAGAAGAGCACGCGATCGCCCATGCCCTCCAGGTAGAGCCGGAAGATGACCACGAAGCCGGCCGCCTTGGGCGCCACCGAGAGCCAGGCCACGAAGGGCGTGCTTGCGGCCTCGTAGGTATCGGGCACCCACATGTGGAACGGAAAGGCGGCGATCTTGAAGCCGAGCCCGCCCAGCGCCAGCAGCATGCCGAGCAGCATCATGGGATGGCCGGTGGCCAGGGCGCGGGCGATGCCGCGTACGTCGGTAGTGCCGGCCATGCCGTACATGAAGGAGAGGCCGTAGGCGAGCACCGCCGAGGAGACCGTGCCCACCAGGAAGAACTTGAGCGCCGCCTCCACCGCCTCCGGCTCGCGCTTGAGGAAGCCGGTCAGGTAGTAGAGCGGGATCGACATCAGCTCGAAGGCGACGAAGAGCAGCACGAGGTCACGGGACGAGCTCAGCACCAGCATGCCGAGCAGCGAGGCCAGGATGGCCAGGTAGTATTCGGTGGCCCGCCGGGCGAAGGCGACGGCGCGCAGCGGCAGCGAGGCGAGCACGCCGATCAGGGTAGCCAGGATGAATAACCGCTTGGCGAACAGCGCCAGCTCGTCCTGCACGAAGGCGCCGTGGAACATCTCGCTCCCCCCCTCCACGCGCCAGGAGACGCCGAAGAGGACGACGAGCCCGATCCCGGCGAGGACGCCGACGCGCCGCTTGTCCGGGGACGGCATGAAGAGGCCGACGAAGAAGACGAGCAGCATGAGCACGCCCAGGCCCAGCTCGAGCACGAGCGGGCCGGCCGCCGCGAGCCCGCTCACTGGAGCACCCACAGGCGGTTGAGCAGCGGCATCGTGGCGGTGTCCACCGGGCCCAGGACCAGCGACGGCCACACCCCGAAGAGCACGATCACGAACACCAGGATCCACAGGGCCGCCCACTCGGGCCCGCGCGCGTCGGGCAGGTTCTGGAAGTGCGGGTCGCTCGACGGCGGGCCCCAGAAGATCTGCTTGGTGACGCGCAGGACGTAGATCGCGGTGAGGTAGGCGCCCCCGACCGCGGGGAAGAGCCACCAGGCGTGCGAGGACTGCCAGGCCCCGAGGAAGGTGAGGAACTCGGCCACGAAGCCCGCGGTGGCGGGCAGCCCCAGTGAAGAGAGGCCCGCGATCGTGAACGCGGTCGCGATACCCGGCATCATCCGCCCGAAGCCCCCCATCTTGAAGATCTCGCGCGAGTGCGCCTTCTCGTAGACCAGCCCGACCAGGGCGAAGAAGAGGCCGGTCATGATCCCGTGGGCGAACATCTGGTAGACGGAGCCGTTCAGCCCGACCTCGGTCAGTGTCGCGGCGCCCAGCATCACCACACCCATGTGGGAGACCGAGGAGTACGCGATCACGTACTTGAGATCGGTCTGGGCCATCGCCGAGAACGCCCCGTAGACGATGTTGATGCAGGCGATGGTGCCCACGAGCCACGACCATTGCAGCGTCGCGTCCGGGAGCAGGCCCATGCCGAGCCGGACCACCCCGTACGCCCCGAGCTTCATCAGCACGCCCGCGTGCAGCATGGAGACCGCGGTCGGCGCGGAGGCGTGGCCGTCGGGCGACCAGGTGTGCAGCGGCCAGATGCCGGCCAGGATGCCGAAGCCCACGTAGAAGGCGAGGAACACCCAGGACTGGAGCTTCGGGTCGAACTGGGTCAGCTCCATCTCGAGGAAGGAAAAGGACGACGAGTCGCCCGCCACGTAGAGGGCGAGGATGCCGACCAGGATGAAGGCCGACCCGAAGAGCAGGTAGAGGGTCAGCTTCATCGCCGCGTATTCCTTGGTGCCCACCCCGGTGCGGCCGAAGGCCCAGCCGAAGATGCCCTGGGGGCGCACCTCGGCGCTCGAGCCCCAGATGCCGATCAGGAGGTACATCGGGAGCACCGCGATCTCGTAGAACAGGAAGAGCACGAACAGGTCGAGCGAGACGAAGACCCCGAAGACGCCAGTGACCAGCACCAGGAGGAGGGCGTAGAACTCCTGGCTGCGCACCTTCATCGTCCACGAGGCCCACGCGCCCGCGAAGATGATGATCGAGGTGAGCAGGATCATCAGCAGGCTCATGCCGTCGGCCCCGAGCTGGTAGTTGATGCCGAGCGCGGGCACGAGCGGGAGGTCCTCGTAGAACTGGAAGCCCGCCGCCTCCCGGTCGTAGGCCACGTAGATCCCGATCGAGAGGATCAGGGGGATCGCGGTGGAGACCACGGCCAGCCCGCGCACCAGGAGCACGCGGCGGCGCGCGAGGAACATGATCAGCAGCGCGCCCACGAAGGGCGACCAGGTGATGACCGAGAGCACGGGCAACGGGAAGAAGGTCATGACTAGCGCGGCCAGCGCATCCAGACCATGAGGAGCAAGACGCCGAGGGCGATGCCGTAGACGTAGTCCTGAGCCTGGCCCGACTGGATGCGTCGCAGCCGGTCACCCAGGGTCAGCGTCCACGCGCTCAGCGCATTCAGGATGCCGTCCACGATGTAGCGGTCGACCCAGCCGGTCACCTGGGCCAGGCCGAGGACGCCCTGCCGGTAGATCAGCGCGAAGAGATCGTCGAGCCAGAAGCGCTCGGCGGCGGCCTCGCCGATCAGCGAGAGACGCCGGGACAGCCACTCGGGGCTGACCGCGCGCAGCCCATAGACGAGCCACGCGAGCGTGATGCCTCCGATCGCCACCAGCACCGCCAGCGGCGTCAGCCAGAAGGGAGGCTTGAACTCCGTCTCCGGGTGCCAGACCGCGAAACCGATGCCGATGACCATGGCCATCCCGGCCAGGATCCAGAGGGGCAGCGTCATGATCGCGGGCGCGTCGTGGGCGTGGCCGCGGTCTGGATCCCGGTGCCCGGGGTGGTCCGCCACCGCCGGCGCGCCCAGGAACGCGATGAAGATGACCCGGAACATGTAGAACGCGGTGAGCAAGGCGGCCAGCACGAGCATGGCGAAGGGCACCGGGAGCCCGCCCACCCAGGCGGCTCCCAGGATCTCCTCCTTGGAGAAGAAGCCGGCGAAGAAGGGAATGCCGGCCAGCGAGAGCGTGCCGATCAGGAACACGGCGAAGGTCTGCGGCATCCGGCGCGCGAGTCCGCCCATCGCGAAGATGTCGTTGCTGCCGACCGCGTGGATGACCGCGCCCGCGGCCAGGAAGAGGAGCGCCTTGAACACGCCGTGGGTCAGGAGGTGCAGGAAGCCCGCGCCCGCGAAGCCGGCCCCGATGGCCGCCATCATGTAGCCGAGCTGCGAGACGGTCGAATACGCGAGCACCCGCTTGATGTCGCGCTGCACACAGGCCAGGGTGGCCGCCAGCAGCGCGGTGAAGGCCCCGATCCAGCCGACCGCGGCCAGCACGTCCGGGGTCAGCTCGAAGAGGAAGGCGGTGCGGAAGAGCAGGTACACCCCCGCGGTCACCATGGTGGCGGCGTGGATCAGGGCCGAGACCGGAGTCGGGCCCTCCATCGCGTCGGGCAGCCAGACGTGGAACGGGAACTGGGCCGACTTGCCGGCGGCGCCGAGATAGACGAAGAACATGACCAGGCCGAGCCCGGCGAGCACCTCGCTGCCCCCCTGGGTCAGCTCGAACAGCTCGGAGAAGTCGAAGGTGCCGGTGCGGCTCCACAGCATCACGATGCCGATCAGGAAGAACACGTCGCCGACCTTGGTGATCCAGAAGGCCTTCACGGCCGCCCGCGCCGCCTCCGGGCGCGCGTACCAGTAGCCGATCAGCAGGTAGGAGCAGAGGCCCACCAGCTCCCAGCAGATGAAGAGCTGGACGAAGTTGGGGGCCACGACCAGCCCCATCATCGAGAAGGCGAAGAGCGACTGATAGGTGTAGTAGCGTCCGAGCGAGGCCGGCGACTCCTCCGCGAGGTATCCCACCGAGTAGACCTGGACCAGGAAGGAGACGAGCGCCACCAGGATCAGCATCAGCGTGGAGTCGGCGTCGGCGAGCACGCCCACCGACGTGAGCACCCCGTCCTCCACCAGGATCCATTCCCACAGCGTCCGGCGGGCCACTTCGGGCACCGTCGCCCGCCAGGCCGAAACGGCGGCCAGCAGCGACCCCGCCGAGAAGACGATGGACAGCCCCGCCGCCGGCTTGCCGGAGCGGCGCAGGGGGTAGATGAGGCTCAGCAGCAGGAACGCGAGGCCGGGCGCCAGCCAGGCCCAGAGCGCGAAGGTGCCGGACGCGGCCATGGGTCGCGCCCTATCCCTTGAGCAGGTCCAGGTGATCCGCCACCGCGGTGCGGCGGATGCGGAAGATCATGATGACGATGGCCAGACCCAGCGCCACCTCCGCCACCGTGATGGAGATCGTGAACACCGTGAAGACCATGCCCGAGACGTCGCCAAGGAAGCGGGCAAAGGCCACCAGGTTGATGTTGACCGCGTTCAGCATCAGCTCGATTCCGAGCAGGATACCGATGGTGTTGCGCCGGGTGATGACCCCGAACAGGCCGATGCAGAAGAGCATGGCCGCGAGCGTGAGATAGGCCTGGAGCGTCATGCCTAGGCTTCAGCATCAACATGCCTGTCGGCATGTTGACCGTGGTCGAGAAGGTCGCGGCAACCCGCTTGGGCCTGATGCATCAGTCGTCCGGGCGGGCGAAGTAGAGGGCGCCGAGGAGCGCGGCCAGGAACAGCACGCCCAGGAGCTCGAAGGGCAGCACGTAGGTGGTGAGCAGGCTCTGGCCGATCGCGCGGGTGAGCTCGCCCGACACCGCGGGCCGCGGCACCGTGAGCGGTGCCCGGCGGAAGATCACGAGGAGGGCCACCAGCAGCGCGCCCGCGATGATGAAGCCGGTGAAGAGCTGGCGGCTCGTCTGGGTGATGCGGTCGCCAACGAGCCGCTCCGTGACCACGATGGCGAAGACGGCGATCGTGACCACGCCGCCCGCGTAGAGCAGGAGCTGGACCGCGGCCAGGAACTCGGCGTCGAGGGCGAGGAAGAGGCCGGCGGTCGCGGTCAGCGACAGCGCCAGGTAGAGCACGGAGTGGAAGAGATTCCGGGTCAGGACCACCGCGAGGGCCGAGGCCAGCAGCAGGACCGCGAGCCCCCAGAAGACTATCGGCTCCAGGCTCACTCGGCGCCGCCTTCCGGCTTGGCGGCGGGCGCTCCGGTCTTGGCGGGCTCGGCCTCGGCGCGCGGCGCCTTGGGCGGCGTCTGCATCTCGCGCAGCAGGTTGCCGGTCGCCCACGAGGGCTCGAACCGGAGGCCGATGTCGTGCAACCGATCCTTGTCGAGCAGCAGCTCGCGGCGGTCGGCGGTCGACATGTCGAAGGACTTCATCATGATGATGGCGTCGGTGGGGCACACCTGCACGCACAGCTCGCAGAACTCACAGGCGTAGAGCTCCAGCGTGAAGGTCTTGGCGAAGTTGCGCTTCTCGGCCTTGAGCATCTCCACCTTGATGACCTGCGGCGGGCAGATGTACTCGCAGAGCCGGCAGCCGATGCAGTTTTCCTCGCCGGTTTCCTTGTCGTAGGTCAGGGCGAGGAGCCCGCGGTAGCGATCCGGATAGGTGCGCGTCCGGTCCGGATAGTGCACGGTCACCGGCCGGCGGATCAGGTTGATGAGCGTGACCTTCATGGCGCGGGCGACGGCTCTCACCAGGCCGTAGAGATCACCCCAGAAGCTCTCGCCGAGCCGCCTAGCCATTGCCGGCGCCCCTCAGCACCACCACGAGGGCCGTCGCCATCAGGAGCAGCAGGCTGGCGGGCAGGAGCAGCTTCCAGGAGATGGCCAGGATCTGGTCCACCCGGATGCGGACGAAGCTCCAGCGGATCCAGGTCACCAGCAGGAACACGAACATCGCCTTGAGCAGGAACCAGAGGGCGCCCCACCACGGCGAGACGTCTGCCCACGGCCCCGCCCACGCGCCCAGGAACAGGAGGGCGCCCAGGAACGAGGTGCCGATCATGTGGGCGTACTCACCCAGCTGGATCAGCGCGAACTTCATGCCCGAGTACTCCACGCGGAAGCCCGCGATCAGCTCGGACTCGGCCTCCAGGATGTCGAAGGGTACTCGGTTCTCGGCGGCCAGCGTGGCCACGATGTAGAACAGGAACGCGATCGTGCCGAGCGGGAACCAGGCCACGTACCAGAGTGGGGCCTGGGCGGTCGCGATGTCGGAGAGCTTGAGCGACCCGGCCAGCACCACCGGGATCAGAGCCACGAAGATGAACGGCAGGTCGTAGGAGATGATCTGGTTCACCGCCCGCATCGCCGAGAGCAGCGCGTACTTGTTGTTCGAGCCCCAGCCGGCCATGAAGAGCCCGACGATCTCCATGGCCGACACCGCGAGGAAGAAGAGGATGCCGATGTTCAGGTCCGCGATCCCCAGGCCCGGGGCAAAGGGCAGGGTGGCGAAGATCAGCAGGCAGGGCACGAGGAAGACGATCGGGGCCAGATTGTAGACGGAGCGGTCCGCCCGCCGCGGGATCACGTCCTCCTTCATCATCAGCTTGAGCGCGTCCGCGATGGGCTGGAGCAGACCGTGGGGCCCCACGCGATAGGGGCCGATGCGTGACTGCATGCGGGCCGCGAACTTGCGCTCGAGCAGAGTGACGTAGGTCACCATCCCGATGATGACGTTGAGCACGATGAACCCTATGATGAACGCGTTCACCGCGTCGCCGAGCATGCTAGCGGTCGACCTCGCCGAAGACCGGGTCGACGGAACCCATGATGGCGACGACGTCGGCGACCTTGCAGCCGATCAGGATGTGCGGCAGCACCGAGAGGTTGGAGAAGGACGCGCCCCGCCACTTCATGCGGTAGGGCTTGGCCCCCCCGTCGGAGACGAGGTAGCAGCCCACCTCGCCGCGCGGCCCTTCCACGCGCGCGTAGCCCTCGCCCTTGGCCACCCGCACCTGGCCCACCGACTTGACGCCGGGCCGGGAGGAGACCGGCCCCGCCGGCAGCCCGTCCAGCGCCTGGCGGACGATGTTGATCGACTCGCGGAACTCGACCATCCGCACCCGGTAGCGCGCGTAGCAGTCGCCCGCCGTCTCCACCGGGACCTTGAAGTCGAAGTCCTCGTAGGACGAGTAGGGCTCGAGCCGGCGGATGTCGTAGCTCACGCCCGAGCCGCGGATCAGCGGCCCGGAGATGCCCACCGTCTGCGCCAGCTCTCGCGTGATCCCCCCCACGCCCTGGGTCCGCGCCTGGAAGAAGGCGTTGCGCTCGAGCATGTCCTCGTACTCGTCGAGGCGCCGCTCGATGAGCCCGATGGTCTCGCGGCACTTCTGGGCCCAGCCCGCCGGGATGTCGTAGCGCGTGCCCCCCACCTGGTGGAACCCGTAGAGGAGTCGCGCGCCCACGAGAGCCTCGAACAGGTCCAGCACCCACTCGCGCTCGCGGAAGCAGTAGAGGAACACGGTGGCCCCGCCCCCGAGCGCGCCGCCCATGTCGAGGCACCAGGTGCCGAGCCACAGGCAGTGCGACGCGATACGCTGCAGCTCGGCCACGATCACGCGCAGGTACTGGGCGCGCCGGGGCACCTCGACCTTGCCGACCATCTCGGCCGCGCGCACGTAGGCCAGCTCGCTCGTCATGGCCGCCACGTAGTCGGTCTTGGACGCGATCGAGGGGTACTGGGTGTAGGTGAGCGACTCCCCGAGCTTCTCGTGGCAGCGGTGGAGATAGCCGATCACCGCGTCCACGCCGACCACCGTCTCGCCTTCCAGCGTGAGGATCGCGCGGAAGACGCCGTGGGCGGATGGGTGCTGCGGCCCCATGTTCATCGTGAGGCGCTCGCTGCCCCCGTAGCCGAGCTCGATTACCTTTCTTGCTTCTGGGTCCATCTCCGACGTTCGATCCAGTCCGCTTCTGTAGTTGCTGGCGCCCCTCATTTGATCCAACGGTCGTCGCAAGCGACGACCTCTCTAGGGTGGGGCGCTCACGCGCCCTAGCGCATCGGAGAGAACGCCGCGGGGATCAGGACGATGGCTTGCATGTTCGCGAGCAGCCCGGTGGACTTGCCGAGGAAGGCCTGCCACTCGGGCTCCTGGGCCATCTTGGCGCGGGCCGCCGCGCGATCGTTGAGGTCGCGGTACACCCACATGTGGACGACCTCGTTGAGCTGGGCCACCTCGGTCTGCCACAAGCCCACGCGGCGCGTGAACTTGTCCCGGAACGGCAGGATGTCCTTGAACAAGGCCAGCCATTCGCCCGTCTTGCCAACGTGCGCGCGATACCAGCGCAGCTCGTAGACGTTGCCGGTATCGGCGGGCGGCGTCATCGGCACCACCGCGGAGAGGATCTTGTTCTCCTGGGCCAGCATCATCGGGCGGATCTTCGGGATGTACTCCTTGGTCCACGCCTCGTCTCGGGCCAGCGCCGCCCGCAGCCGCTCGCGCTCGTTGAGGTCGGCGTAGCTCCAGAGGTGCACGAGCTGGTTGAGTGTGCCGAACTCGGTGGACCAGTAGCCCTCGAGCTTGCCGTACTTGTCGCCGCGGATCTTGCGGCCGATCTCCCCGTTGAGCTTCAGGTACTCGCCCTGCTTGCCGGGGAGGAGAGTGTAGGTGCGTAGTTCGTAGATCATGGGCGCGCTCCTGTCAGCGATACGGCGGGTATGGAGTATCCACCGCGTAGGATTTGAGGAGGGGGTGGCCCTCCCAGTCCTGGGGGAGCAGGATGCGGCGGAGATCCGGGTGGCCCTCGAAGCGGATCCCGAACATGTCGTAGCACTCGCGCTCCATCCAGTCGGCCCCGCGGTAGAGCGGCACGAGCGAGGCGCAGGCGGTCTGTCCCGCGCCCAGCCGCGTCTTCATCATCAGGGCGAGCCCGACGTCGAGATTCTCGACGCGCGCGATCACCTCGAGCCCCTCCTCCTTCCAGTCCACCGCGCTCAGGAAGTTGAAGTAGAGACAGCCGAGCGTCTCCTTGGCGAAGCGCGCCAGATCGACCCACCGATCCGGCGCGATCGTCACGGTGAGGAGCGGGCCGTCACCCTCGGCGGCCACCCCGAAGCGCTCCTGGATCCTGGCCCGCGCCTGGTCGTGGATCACGCGATCAGTCGATCTTGGCGGTGGGGGCCGCGCGCCTCCCCGTCTTGCGGAAGTGCGCGATCTGCTCCTGCAGGAGGAGTAGCCCGTTCAGCAGGGATTCGGGCGGCGGCGGGCAGCCGGGCACGTAGACGTCAACCGGGATCACCCGGTCGACTCCCTTGACCACATGGTAGCCGTGGCGGAACGGCCCGCCCGAGTTGGCGCAGGAGCCCATCGACACCGCCCACTTGGGGTCCGGCATCTGGTCGTAGATACGCTCGAGCATCGGCGCCATCTTGATGGTGACGGTACCTGAGACGATCATCAGATCCGAGTGGCGCGGCGAGGCCCAGGGCACCATGCCGAGACGCTCCACGTCGAAGCGCGAGGCGAAAGTGGCCATCATCTCGATCGCGCAGCAGGCCAGCCCGAAGGTCACCGGCCACACCGAGGACTTCCGCGCCCAGTTGAGAAAGGCGTCGGCCACGCTCGTGACCACGAAACCCCCGGGGAAGTGATGGATTCCCTCGGTGACGCTCTCGAAGAGCGCCGAGTGCTTGTCGCCTTCCGGCCGCTCCCGGCGGTACTTCTCCCACTCCTGCAGGTCCTTGAACTCCGTCCAGACCGCCGGCGGGATCTGCGGGGTCGGCGCCTTCATTTCCATTCGAGGATCCCCTCCTTGTAGGCATACACCCAGCCCAGCGAGAGGATCACGAGGAACAGGCCCATGATTCCCATGGCCGGGAGGCCGAAGCCGCGCAGCACGAGAGCCCAGGGGAAGAGGAACACGGCCAGGGCGTCGAAGACGATGAAGATCAGGGCGACCAGGTAGAAGCCCACCGGGAACTGCACCCAGGCCTCCCCGATGGGCTCGGCGCCGCACTCGTAGGTCTCGAGCTTCGCGGCATAGGGCCGGGCGGGACGCAGGACGTAGGCCATGCCCAGCGAGACCACGGCGAACGCGACGATCAGCCCCAGATAGATGATGACCGGCAGATACCCAGTCACAGGCGGCCTCCACCAATGCGGCCTTCTTCTGAATGACTACAAACCCCGCGAAGTATAACACATGCTGCGCGGTCGGCCCGCCCGCCCGGATCCCTCGACACGTGTATGGCGGTCCGGCTACCCATCTGTCTCCGTTTCCTTCAATCCGTCAGCGAGATTACGCAAAACTGACACTCGATCCCGAGCAATTTCCGGCATTTCGAGCCTGAAGCTTTTGTTTTGCTTGCTCTTTTCACCGCGCAATGACTGGCACTTCGGTTGCTTCCCCATTGTCCGCCGACCTGACACTGTCACCAATCACCCTCGCGCAGAACGGGAGACACGTGAGCGCCGACGATCTGAACCGGGAAATCGCCTTCGCGGGCCAGCGGGTCAAGCAGAAAGTCATTTTCGCGCTCACCCTGGCCTCGGTCATCCCGTTGCTGATCCTGACCTACGCCTTCCAGTCGCCCGTTCGCTCGATCCTGGGACCGATCGGCCAGTACACCGAGGCCTTCACGATGCCGGCGCTGCTGATCTTCACCGGCCTGCTCATGGCCGGCGGCGGCTTCGTGGTGTGGGACGTCGCCTCGGCCATCTCGCGGGCGGCGCACCTGGCCACCGCGACCAAGGCCTCCGAGCTGCCGTCGATACCGACCCGCAAGGACGAGATCGGCTCGCTCGTGAGCTCCTTCGCCAAGATGCTCGCCACCATCGAGCAGCAGACGGACGAGATCAACCAGTTCCCGCGCCGGCTCGACCAGCTCGCCCGCCAGGCCTTCCGCGATTCTCTCACCAGCCTGCCGAACCGAGCGCTCTTCATGGACCGGCTCTCGCACGCCCTCACCCGCACCGAGCGGCGGGGCGAGCAGCTCGCCGTCCTCTTCCTCGACCTGGACCGGTTCAAGGTCGTCAACGACAGCCTTGGACACGGCGTGGGCGACCAGCTCCTGATCGGGGTCAGCCAGCGCCTGGCCGCCTGCCTCCGGCCCGAGGACACGATCGCGCGTCTGGGCGGTGACGAGTTCGCGATCCTGCTCGAGGACGTCAAAGACGACAAGGGCCCCACGTCGGTGGCCGACCGGCTCACTGCCGAGCTGCAGCAGCCGTTCGTGGCCGAGGGGCGCGAGGTCGTCATCACGGTGAGCATCGGCATCGCGATGAGCACCGCCCGGCGAATGACGCCGGAGGACATCCTGCGCGACGCCGACCTGGCCATGTACCACGCCAAGGGCAAGGGTAAGGCGCGCTACGAGGTGTTCGACAAGAGCATGAACGCGCCCGCCCAGGAGCGCATGGATCTCGAGCTGGATCTGCGCAACGCGGTGGCGCGCGGCGAGTTCGTCCTGCACTACCAGCCGGTGGTCGATCTGCCCACCGGACGCATCACGGAGGTGGAGGCCCTGGTCCGCTGGAAGCATCCGCAGCGCGGGCTCCTCTTCCCGGCTGACTTCGTGGGCCTCTCCGAGGAGACCGGGCTCATCGTGCCCCTCGGCCGCTGGGTGCTCCACGAGGCCTGCCGCCAGACGCGACAGTGGCAGCTCGCCGCGCCCGCCACCAAGCTCGCGATCAGCGTGAACCTCTCCGCGCGCCAGCTCCAGCAGCCCGGCCTGGTCGAGGAGATCGACGCGGTCCTCCGGGAGACTCGCCTCGACGCGGGCGCCCTCCGCCTCGAGATCACCGAGACGGTGGTCATGCACGACGCGCCGACCACGCTGGCCAGGCTCGAGGCCCTGAAGGCACTCGGGGTGCAGCTCGCGATCGACGACTTCGGGACGGGCTACTCCTCGCTCGGCTACCTCAAGCGCTTCCCGGTGGACACGCTGAAGATCGATCGCTCGTTCGTGAAGGGCATCGGCCGCGACGTGGAGGACAGCGCGATCGTGCGGGCCGTCATCACCGTGGCCAAGAGCCTCGGCCTCTCCGTCACCGCCGAGGGGATCGAGACCGCGGACCAGCTCGATCAGCTGCGCACCCTCGGCTGCGACCACGGCCAGGGCTACTTCTTCGCGAAGCCCATGACCAGCGACCGCGTGCCCGCCCTGCTGATGGCCACCTCTCCGTGGGGCTCGCGCCAGGCCGAGACCGCCGCCACACTCACCAACGGCTACCCCAGCACCAATTGATCGGAGGGGGCCTCGGCGGCCCCCTCCGAATCCTCCCCCAGAACAGGGATTGCGCCGGCGAAGCCGGCGCTCGAACGTCCGCTATCCCGGCCGCGCTCACTTGACCCCGCGTGCCACTAGGGGCGGGGCGCGGTGCGGATGGCGGCGGGGCCGCCGTTGGTCTTGATGCGGTGCCCGGTGTCCTGCAGCGTATTCCCGTCCCAGCGCAGCACCTGGATATCCCTCTCCACCATGTTCTGCACCAGGATCGTCCGGCTGTCTGCCGAGAACGCGATGCCCTGCGACCAGCGGCCGATCCACGCCGCGGCCGCGGGCACGAGCTTCGTGCCGTCCACCCGGTAGAGCAGCAGCTTGCCGTTGGGCGCGAAGAAGGGCGACTCCTTCGGCTTGTTGCTCCCGTTCATCACCACGACCGCGCAGAGCCGCCCGTCCGGAGACAGCACGATGCCTTCGGGCGTCTGGCCGACCACCACCGTCTCCACCACGCGCGGCGGCTGGGCCTTCAGATCGATGACGCTCACCGTGTCGCTGTCCCCGTTGCCCCGGCCGATATTGGCCACGACGGCCACCGAGCCGTCGGCGCTGATGTCGAGGCCGTACGGCCGCATCCCCGCGCTCATGTCGCGCTTGGTGAGCTCGACCTTGGCGCCGTCGATGGAGAGGACCGAGATGAAGTTGTCCCCGTCACGCGTCACGAGGGCGGTCCGGCCATCGGGGGTGATGCCGACCTGGCTCGGCCCCGACTTCTCGTCCCCGACGCGCACGCTGCCGGCGGCCGCGACCGTCTTGCCCTGGATCGTGAACACCGACACCGTGCCTTCGCTGCGGTTGGCCACCAGCGCCAGCGTGCCCTGCCGGTTGATGGAGAGCCCGGCGGGCCCCTTGCCCGTCTCGAGTGTCGCGATGATCGCCGGTGGCGAGGCGCGCAGGTCGACGACGGACAGGCGATTGTTCGGCACCTGCTTGGTCGGGTCGGCGGGGTCCACCTTCATCGCCGCGGAGATCAACGCCAGGCCCTGGTCGGGCGTGATCGCCACGCTCATGGGTGGTCCCACCACGCTGCCGGGCACCGGGATCTCGGCGACGACGCGCGGCGGGGTCACGCCCAGATCGATGATGGTGGCGGTGTCGGGCGCGGGGTTGGGCACGACCTTGACCACCCCGTTGTCGAGCATGACCTTGTTGTCGTTCGACGAGACGGCGAGCTGGGCCTCCACGCCCGGCGGCAGGGCGAGCCCGGCCAGCAACAGCACGAGGAGCGAGGTCCGGACCAGCAGGAGCGCGGCACGGCGTCGTGTCATGGCTGCCTCCTCTAGGTTGATGAAGCGGCGAGTTGATGAATCGGGCACCGCCTCCTACTGGCCAGGACCATACTACGCGGGGCCGCCCACCGCTACCGGGTCGTCGGCGGCGCCCCGAGCCCCATGACCCGCCCGACCTGGGGCGGCCGCGGCAGCCGCTCGTGCGACCGCTGGATCCGACCGAGGCGCTCGAGGATCTCGGGCGCCATCGGCGCCCCGCGACGAGTCTCCTCGCTCACGTGCAGCGACATCAGCTCGTTGGTGGCGGCCAGATAGCCCGACCCGCCGTGATACATCTCGTGGATGTAGTGCAGGCGCTTGGCGTCGAAGGCCAGCAGCTGCGTGGTGAACCGCAGCGGGTCCCGCTCCCGGACTTCCCGGTGGTAGGTCACGTGGGCCTCCAGGCAGAACGTGGTGACTCCTCGCGCCCTTCGATGCGCATCGTCCAGACCGATGAACCGCATCCACTCGTCGGTGGCGAGGTCGAACACCACCAGGTAGTAGCCCACGTTCATGTGCCCGTTGCTGTCGATCCACTCCGGGCGCACGGAGCACACAAAGTTCGAGCGAGTCGAGTTCAGGTCGTCGCTGATTTTTCAGTCCTCCCCGATCTGGGCGGCCGTTCTCCGAAAGTATAAGTGAGCCCCACCCCAGCCGGTGATGGCGGGACGCCAACGGTACCGCGGTCCCTGGCGGGCCGAGCCTCGTCACATGTTGGGTGCCTGAGCCCGACTACCCGCCACAGGCGCAGTCGAACGCGCTAGCGTATCCGGTTCCTGAAAAAATTCCCTCCTCCTATGCTGAGTCGGGGAGGTGACACCTCGATGATCAAGTATGAGGCCCACGAGCTCGCGCTGGTGTTCCCGCCGATGACCGAGCCAGAGTTCGCGGCGCTCAAGCAAGACATAAGAGAGCACGGGCAGAACGAGCCGATCACGCTGTACGAGGGCAAGATCCTCGATGGAATCCATCGCTATCGAGCCTGCCAGGAGCTCGGGCGGGAGCCCGCGGTGGTGCGGTTCGAGGGCAATCCGCGCGCGGCCGCGCAGCTTGTCCTGGGCAGGAACTTCCATCGGCGCCACCTCACGACGTCCCAGC
>Ga0187892_10003150_pt1 | contig 30816 bp, 25 predicted proteins | sample MA1701073metaG_FD_139345 | JGI IMG/M metagenome (GOLD analysis project Ga0187892, IMG submission 139345) | Bio-ooze microbial communities from a basaltic lava cave in the Kipuka Kanohina Cave System on the Island of Hawaii, USA - MA170107-3 metaG ...
AGGGGCAAGACTCTGAGGCTTCGCGTTCCCGGAAGGGTGCCGGCGGGGACGTACTTGCTGAACTTGAGGATTTCAGGCCCGATGGTCAGGGACCAGAATCGGCTGTGCCTTGTGAAGGAGTGATGTCCGTTGTCCCTAGTGGCGGGGTCAAGAGCCGCCGCGGATCCTCGTGGGCTCGGCCTATCCGTGAGGAGTCCGTCCGTCGTGAGTCTCCTCGGTTGCGCGGCGTCATCGGGTCATGGCCGTTTTCGAGGGAGAGAACGCTTTCCGGCGGAGACCGTTGAATGCCGGCCACAGCCCAAGGGGCATCGTCGGTTGCTCCGAACGAGACGGACCTCCAGCCCAGCCAAGTCTCCTGATTGCCTCGGGACACCTCGCTGGAGCGTCATCGCTCCGCGAGACTCCCGGAGAAAGAACGTGAGCCCGAACCCGTCAGCCCGCCGAGTCGTCGCCGTCAGCGCGTGCCTCCTGGGCGAGCGCTGCCGCTTCGACGGCCGCGACAAGCTCGACCGCGACCTCGTCGAGCGGCTCCGAGCCGAGGGGGCCGAGATCGTGCCGATCTGCCCCGAAGTGCTGGGCGGCCTCGGGACCCCGCGGCCGGCGGCGGAGATCCGCGGCGGCGACGGCGAGGACGTCCTCGACGGCCGCGCGCGCGTCGTCGTCGTCGCGACCGGGAAGGACGTGACGCGGGAGTTCCTCGTGGGCGCCGAGGCTGCGCTCGCGGCGGCGCGCGCGGCGGGCGCGACCGAAGCGGTCTTGAAGGAGCGGAGCCCGTCGTGCGGGCCGACGGAGGTCCACCGCGACGGCGGGCCGAAGCCGGGGCTCGGGGTCGCCGCCGCGCTCTTCCGGCGGGCGGGCCTCCGCGTCATCGCGCGCTAGAATGGCCTCACGATGTCCGACATCTTCGAGGAATTGATCCGGATCCGGTCCGCCGGCCACCGCGCGGCGCTCGCCACGATCGTCGGCGTGAAAGGCTCGTCGCCCGGGAAGAACTCGATGAAGATGCTCGTCCGCGAGGACGGCACCTTCCTCGGCACCGTTGGCGGCGGCTGCATGGAGGCCGAGGTCTGGGAGGCCGCGAAGTCGGTCATGGAGTCGGAGGAGCCGCGGCTCCTCTCCTTCACCCTGACCGAGGACGACATGCCCGACTCGGGGCTCATCTGCGGAGGCACCGTGACCGTCTTCGTCGAATCGGTCGGCGCGCCGACCGCGTACCTCTTCGGCGCCGGGCATCTTTCCCGCGCGATCTGCCAGGTCGCGCGCCTCGCGGGGTTCCGCGTGGCCGTGATCGACGACCGCCCGCAGTTCTCGAACAAGGAGCGCTTCCCGCAGGCGAACGAGGTGTACGTGGAGGCGTTCGAGGGCTCCTTCGACCGGATCCCGCTCGCGCGCTGGCCCTACGTCGTGATCGTGACGCGCGGGCACAAGCACGACGAGGTCGTGCTCGAGCAGGCGCTCAAGCGCGAGACGAAGTACATCGGGATGATCGGGAGCCGCCGGAAGATCGACACGGCGTTCTCGAACATCGAGAAGCGGGGCCGGGTGGCGCGGCGGGAGTTCGCTCGCGTCCGCGCTCCGATCGGCCTCGAGATCGGAGCGCAGTCGCACGAGGAGATCGCGGTCGCGACCGTGGCCGAGATGATCGCGGTCCGGCGGCTCGGCGACGGCGCCGTCTCGAGGGACGCGGCGAGCGAACCGAAGGCCTCGCCCGGCGTTGACTCGACTTCGAGCCCCGCCTAGAATCCCCCTCTCGAGCCTCCACAAAAGAAGAAGAAAGGCCGACTCGGGTCGTGCCCCGCGCGCCCGGGTCTCTTCCGCACCGGTACCCTCCCATGACGACGCCCCAGAACTCCTCGCGCATCGCCGTCTTCGCCGCTGCCGCCGTCGCCGCGATCGTCGCCCTGCCCGGACTCTTCGCCTCTCCGGCGCGCGCTCAGGACGGCCGCGACAGGATCATCCAGAAGACCGGCCAGGTGCTGGGCGAGAGGCCCGTGATCACGATCACCGATGAGACCTTCCTCGTCGTCAAGTACAAGGTGAGCACGGCCGAGCAGCAGATCGCGCTGAACAAGGTCGAGCGGGTCATTCACGGCGACGAGCCGGACGAGTACCGCACCGCGGCCGGGACGCTCCGCTCGGGCGACCTCCCGCAAGCGCTCCGGATGTTCCAGGAGCTCGCCGGCGTCACGGATCCGCCGTGGGTGCAGCAGTACTCGCTCTGGAACATCGGCGTCTGCCTCCAGAGCCTGGGCAAGTACGCCGAGGCGATCGCGGCCTACAAGAACCTCGAGGCGAAGGTGCCGACGAGCCGCTTCCTCCCCGACGCGATGCTCGAAATGGGGAAGTGCCACTTCCAGTCGGGGAACGCTGCGGCCGCCAAGGCGGCGTTCGAGACGCTGCAAGAGGCGACGCGCGCGAAGGGGTTCGATCCGGTGTGGGGCCACTGGGCGCAGTACTGGCTCATCCGGCTCCTCGAGCAGGACAAGGCGTACGACCGCGCCCTGACCGAGTACAACCGGCTCCAGGGACTGATCGGCACGGATTTTCCAAAGCTCGCGAACGAGTGCCGCATGCGGGTCGGCAACGTCTACATCCAGCAGAAGGACATCGGAAGAGCGCGCCAGTTCTTCCAGGGCATCGCGGAGACCGAGGACGGGACGGCGCTCGAGGCGGCTGCGCGGCTCGGGCTCGGCGATTGCGCGTACGACGAGAAGAAGCTCGAAGAGGCGCGCTACAACTTCCTCTGGACGGTGACGCTGCAGAACCGCCTGCCGGAGGGAGTCGTCGCACCGGACGTCGCGGCGAAGGCGATGTACTACGCCGGCCTCTGCTTCGAGGTCATGAAGGACAACGAGAAGAACGGAGCGCGCGCGCGCGACCTGTACAAGCGCGTCGTCGACGACTTCGCGACCACCGAATGGGCGATGCGAGCGAGGGAACGCCTCGGCCTCCGCCCCCGTTGATCGCCGGCCGGCCGTCCGGCGCCGCCGCGGAGGCGGCGGACGCGGCCCGCGTTCCGGCGGGGGGGGCGGCGCCGCGTCTCGCGGCGAGAGCCGTCGAGCGGGCGCTCGACTCCGTGGGATATCTCCTCTTCCTCTTCTTCTTCGTCGTCGGGCAGCCGCTCGTCCGCTGCCTCTACCGCGTGCGGGTGGAGGGCCGATGCCGCCTCCGTCCCGGCGAGCCCGCGATCGTTGCCGCGAACCACTCCTCGTACGCCGACCCGATCTTCGTCCAGCTCGCCGTCCCTCGTCGGATCCTCTTCCTCATGACGGACGTCTTCTACGCGATCCCCTGGGCGCGATGGTTCTTCCGGATCCTCGGTTGCCTTCCCGTGGCGGAACGCGGCCGCCCGGGAAACGTCGCGACCGTGCGCGAGTCGGCGCGGCTCCTCGCGGCCGGACGCACGCTCGGCATCTTCCCGGAGGGAGGCCTCTCGCCCGACGGGAGCCTTCAGCGCGGACGCACCGGCGTCGCGCGGCTCATGCTGCAGACCGGCGTGCGCGTCCTCCCCGTCGGCATCGTGGGGTCGTTCGAGGTCATGTCGCGTCCGAGTCCGCGGCTCCGGTTCTTCAGGGCCATCACGATCCGGATCGGCGAGCCCATCGCTCCGCCGCGGCGCGGCGACGGCGACGCGATGTCGCGCGCGGAGGCGAGCGCCCTCACCGGGCGCATCATGTCCGCGCTCTCGGAGCTGACGGGGCTCTCCTTGCCGGCCGACGAAGAGAGCGCCGCCGTCTGACGCTTCTCCGTAACGCTTCCCTCTCCCCCGACGACTGACAGACGCCGGCGCAGCCCGGGCGATCGCGATCGCGCGCGGCTCCGGAATGGGAGGGGTCATGTCCATCGCACTCGTCGAGGAGGCGCCCGCGGTCGCTCGCCGCCCGTGCCGCGTCGCCGAATCCGGCTCCGCGTCCGACGCCGACGAGATTTCGTGCGACGGCCCGATTGTCCCGGCGACAGAGAGTCGGACCGCGAGCGGGAAGCGCGTCGCGCCGCGCCGGTCGCTCGGCTTCGCGCGGATCGTCGACGATCACGGCGACGCGGTGCTCGGGTTCCTGAGAAGGCTCGTGGGCGACTGGCACACCGCGCACGACCTCCGGCAGGAGACGCTCGTCCGCGCGCTCGTCTCGTTCCGCCGGGGGGGCGACCCCGCTCGGGTGCGACCGTGGCTCTATCGCATCGCGCTCCGCGCGACGGTCGACTTCTGGCGCAACCGCGCCCGGCGGCACGACTGCCGCGATCTCCGGCCGGGCGCGGACTGGGCGGCCGATCCGCGCCCCGACGCGGCGGCCCTCGCCGCGGATCGCGAGGCGCGCGAGCGGCTCCGCCGGAGGATGTTCGCGGCGCTCGGGATCCTCACGCCGCTCACGCGCACGGTGCTCGAGGCGCGCTACGTGGAGGGGTTGTCGGTGTCGGAGATCGGGCGGCGCTTCGGCATCCGGCCGGTGGCGGTGCGGGTGCGGCTCCACAGGGCCCGAGAGGCGGTGAGGCGAACGTTCGAGGAGGAAGAGAACGGAGGCGCGCCGGTCGGCGGGCCTTCCCCGAGGCGGTCCCCGGGCGAAGGCGACGCTCGCACGAGCGACGACCGGCGCGCCGCGAACGGGGACCGGGACGATCGACGGTTCGGGAGGTGACGAAGGATGCGTGGAACGGGAGGCGTGACGAAGGGTGCGGCGGCTTTCCTCGGCGCGTGGCTCGCGCTTGCGGCGGCGCTGGACGCGGCGGCGGCCTCGGCGTGGGCGCGGGAGCCCGCAGCGGACGAGAATCGAGCCGCGGTCGTCGTCGCGGCGGCGGCCAAGGCGGAAGGAGAGGGCACGCCGGCCGCCACGGTGGCCGATCTCCTCAAGGCCGCGGGCGCGATCAAGCGCGAGAGCGTCGGCAAGAAAGGCGAGGAGAGGCGCGCGATCCTCGAGCGCGCGGTGGCGGCGTACCGCCGGGTGGCGGAGATTCCCTCGGCCGACTCGAAGTCGGCGTCGACGGCGCTCCTCCGCGCGGGCTCGATCCTCTCCACGTTCCGCGACTCCGAGAAGGCTCTCGAGTGCTACCGATCCGTCGTGGCCCGATACGGGACCGAGCGCGAGAACTGCGCGCGGGCCCTGCTCGAGATCGGGCACGTTCTCCGGAGGCAGAAGGCGCTCGACGAGGCGGTGGCGAGCTACGGCGAATGCGCGAAGTCCTTCGCCGACGTCGAGAGCCCCGCAAGCCAGTCGCTCCTCTGGGCGGGGAAGATCCACCGGCAGCGGAAGCGGCACGCGGAGGCTCGCGCCGCGTTCCGCGCTCTCGTGACCGAGTACTCCGAGCCCGCGAGCCGGATCATCTCGGCGTACGACCTCCTCGCGCAGACCTACCTCGACGAGAACCTGCCGGCGAAGGCAAAGGAGGTGATGGACGAGGTCGAGAAGCGGTTCCACGCCACGAGCGAGTCGCCGGACGACGACGACGACCGGAGGATCCTCGCGAGCATCCGGAACATGAAGACCGCGCGCGCGCTCGAGAAGGCGGGGCTCATGCCGAAGCGGCCGGCGCCGGCGCCGCCCGCGGGCGGTGCCGACGACGTCGACGACGACGAAGGGGGCGGGGATACGGCCGAGGAGTCAAACGACGACGGCGGCGACGACGGCGACTGAGGGAAAAGCGTGTAGGAGGGGGAAGACAGGGGAGCGGATCCTCTTCATGGGCGGGCCGCGGCGCGCGGTCCGCCCTCTTTCTTCGACCCGATTCCGCCGCCGGCCGGCTTCGTCCGAGCTCGGGCGTCGCGCGTGCAGGCGCCGCCCGACGGGCGTTGCCAAAGGACGCGGAAGGGCTCCGGCTCCTGCGCGAGATCGAGACGAGACGAACGTCGGGTCGTGAAAGTCTCTACCGGACGCCGATCCCGTAGTACGTGAAACCCAGCTTCCGGAGCGTCGCGGGGTTGAAGATGTTGCGGCCGTCGAAGACGACGGGCGTCTTCATCATGGCCTTCATCTTCTCGAAGTCGGGGCGGCGGAACTCGGTCCACTCCGTGACGATGACGAGCCCGTCCGCTCCGGGCAGCGAGTCGTAGTACTTGTGCACGAACTCGATCTTGTTGCCGAAGATCTTCTTCGCGACCGGCATCGCCTGCGGGTCGAACGCGCGGACCTTCGCTCCCCGCGCGAGGAGGCCGTTGATGACGACGATCGCGGGCGCCTCGCGCATGTCGTCGGTCTGCGGCTTGAACGCGAGGCCCCAGACGGCGAACGTCTTGCCCTTGACGTCGCCTTGGTAGTGGTCGAGGACCTTCTCGACGAGGACGGCCTTCTGCCGCTCGTTGACCGCCTCGACGGCCGTGAGGAGGCGGAAGTCGTAGTCCATCGATCGCGCCGTGTGCGCGAGCGCCTTCAGGTCCTTCGGGAAGCACGAGCCGCCGTAGCCGACGCCGGGGAAGAGGAAGCTCATGCCGATGCGCGAGTCGGTGCCGACCGCCTCGCGGACGCGGTTCACGTCGGCGCCGACGCGGTCGCAGATGGTCGCGATCTCGTTCATGAACGAGATGCGGGTCGCGAGCATGGCGTTCGCCGTGTACTTCGCGAGCTCGGCGCTGGCCGGGTCCATCACGAGAATCGGCTTCCCCGTGCGGACGAACGGCGCGTACAGCTCCTTCATGATCTCGGCGACGCGCGGATCGTCGCAGCCGACCACGACGCGGTCCGGCTTCAGGAAGTCGTCGAGAGCGGCGCCTTCCTTCAGGAACTCGGGGTTGCTCACCACGTCGAACGGGTGGGACGTCACCTGGGCGATGGCTTCGCGCACTTTCTTCGCCGTGCCGACCGGGACCGTGCTTTTCGTCACGATCACCTTGTAGGCGTCCATCGATTGGCCGATCGCGCGCGCGACGCCGAGGACGTGCTGGAGGTCGGCCGAGCCGTCCTCGCCCTGGGGCGTCCCGACCGCGATGAAGTTGATGAGCGACCGGCGGACGGCGCCTTCGAGATCGGTCGTGAACTCGAGACGCTCTTCCTCGACGTTCCGCTTCACCATCTCCTCGAGGCCCGGCTCGTAGATCGGGATCTTCCCGGCCTTGAGCGCCTCGATCTTCGAGACGTCCGAGTCGACGCACACGACGTTGTTCCCGGACTCGGCGAAGCAGGTGCCGACGACGAGCCCCACGTAGCCCGATCCGACGACGGTGATCTTCATCTGACGCGTGACTCCTCGAGAAGGACGCTGCCGCGCCGGCGCTCGAGCTTGGCCGGAACGCCTCGCGCGGACCGGGATTGCGGCTCTTCCGGGGACATTTACGTCATTCGAGCCGGTCGGCCTTGAGGGCGTCCGAAAGGAATATAATTCCCGCTGGCCAGACGGGCGATTAGCTCAGCGGTTAGAGCGCTTGCCTTACACGCAAGATGCCGGGGGTTCGAATCCCTCATCGCCCACTCTCCTCGCCGGCTTCGCTCGGCCGGCCGGCCGCCGCCGCCTCGTCCTCCTCCAGGTCATTGACACTGTCGGCCCGCCTTCCCTATACTCCGCGGCTCTTCGGGGCGCCGCTCATGCCGTTCGGGGTCGCGCGCCGATAGAACGCAGCCGTTTCGCGGGGGCGTAGCTCAATTGGTTAGAGTACCGGACTGTCGATCCGGTGGTTGCGGGTTCGAGCCCCGTCGCCCTCGCCATTTCCCTCGTCGCCCCGACATCCGCCTTGGCGACCGAATCGGGACTCCCTAATCGGATCGAATCTCGATTCCGTTCGTCACCGAGTAGACGCCGGAGAGCGACGCCGCGTCCTCGATCACGCCCTGGACGTAGAACGTGAGCCGCTTCTTCACGCCGCGCTCGCGCCGGATGACGAGGGTGGGTGAGGGACTCGACGCGAAGTCCGGCTCACCGAACTCGGCGACGTTGCCCGTGTTGTTCCACGTCTTCTTGGCCGCGAGGGGCGGCATCGCGATCGGTCCGTAGGGGAGGAACGTGAGAGTCTCCGGCCGCGGCGCGCCCACCCACGCGAACATCGCCCAGCGCGCCGAACCGTCCGCATCCGCGGGCGGAGTCTTGATGCGGATCTGGAAGAGGGCGAACCGGTCGACGGCGAGGTGCCGCGACGATCCGAGGCCTTTCCGCCCGTTGACGAAGAGGACGTCGGCGACCGGTCCCGCGGCCGCGTTCACGTTGCCGAGCCGGCTGGTGCACGCGTCCGGGTCGCCCGTCCTGTCGAGGAGCAGGGAGACCTCGGACGTCGCGAGAGCGGCCGTGATGTCGGGTCGGGCGTCGCCGTCGACGTCGATGCTCAGGACCGACCGCAAGTAGGAGCCGGCGACGATCCCCTCCGGCTCTCCGCCGCCGAGGAATCCGCCGTTCCCGTCGCCGCGGAAGAGACTCACCATGAACCCGGCCGCGAGGACATCGAGGTTCCCGTCTCGGTCGAAGTCCACGACATCGAGCGCTCCGCCGTTCCCGGAGGTGGACGCTCCGATCGGAGCCCCGACGGAGAGGAAGACATCGAGGCTCTGCGTCACGATGTCGAGCGACCCGTCCGCGTTCAAGTCCGCGAGCGCGAGGTCGTCCACGCTGCCCGAGAACTGCCGGAGCCAAATCGGAAGGAAGCCGAACGCCCCGTCGCCCCTGAAGATCGTGAGGATCGCTTCGGTTCCGAAGTCGGGGTCGATCGAGCCGAGGAGGAGATCCGGCCGCCCGTCGGAGTCGGCGTCGAGCGCGGCAACGGACCGCGAGTCGAACCGGGTGACGATCCTCTCCTGCGCGAACCCGCCCGAGCCGTCTCCGGAGTAAACGACGAACCCGTCGCCGATGCCGGCGGCCCGGACGAACGCAACGGCGAGATCGAGGTTCCCGTCGACGTCGAAGTCGGCCGCGGCCGCGTATCTCCCCGATCCCGGCAGCCCGACCCTCCGAGCGTCGATGAGCGCCCCCGTCCCGTCGCCACGGAGCACCACGAGATCGTTGCTCTGCTCGTGGACGACCGCGACGTCCGCGTGACCGTCCGAATCGGCGTCGAAGGCGATCGGGAAGCTGGCGCCGAGCCCCGTCTCGAGCGACGCCGGCGGCTCGAATCCCGCCGCTCCGAGGCCCCGCAGGAACGAGATCCCGCCGCCCTGGCCCGCGCCGTCGCCGTAGTCGGCGGTGACGACGTCGAGCGCGCCGTCCTCGTCGAAATCGGCGGCGACGTGCCGTCGCGGATCGGGGCCCGTCGAATAGGTCCGGACGGAAGGGAAGTCGCCGGTGCCGTCGCCGCGGTAGACGATGACGAAGCCCGGACTGCGGCTCGTGGAGAGCGAGGTCAGGATGTCGGCGTGCCCGTCACGGTCCCAGTCCCCGACGGCGATCGCGCTTGCGGAATGGCCGCTCGAGCCGAACGCCGCGGGGGAGCCGAATCCGCCCGCGCCGTCCCCGAGGAAGACGACGACCTGGCCGGGGGACTCGTTCATCGCGACGATGTCGAGCCGGCCGTCATCGTCGAGGTCGGCGACGGACATCGACCCGCCCCCGCCCGTCAGGACGAGCGGAGGGCCGAATGAGCCCGTGCCGTCGCCAGTGAGGACGCGGACTCCCGGAGAATCGCCTGTGAACGCGAGGTCGGCGTGGCCATCGCGGTCGAAGTCCGCCGTGACCACGTTCCAGGAGAGATCGACGCCGGCGATCGGCTCGGGGGAGCCGAACCGCCCCGCGCCGTCGTTCCGGAAGAGGACGCTCGCGCCGCGGGCGCTCGCGACGACGACGTCGGGGAAGCCGCTCTCGTCGAAATCGGAAACCGCTATTCCCGTCGGCCGCTCCTCCGTGACGTGCGCGATCGGCGCCGAGACGAAGCCGGCGGGGCTTCCGAAGAGGAAATAGAGCCGGCTCTCGCTTCCTCCGTCCCACGTCGTGACCGCGAGGTCGAGATGGCCGTCCCCGTCGAAGTCCGCGGACGCGGCGTCGGTCGAGCCCTCGGTCCGCCCGATCGGGAGCCGCACGTTCTGAACCCACTCGAAGTTCCCGGCTCCGTCGCCTTTCAGGATGGCGACCGACGCGCCGCCGCCCGTCGCGCGATGCGACTTCGCGACCGCGACGTCGATGTGCCCGTCGCGGTCGAAGTCGCCGAGGGCCAGCGCTTCCGGCCGCGCCCCCTCGCCGGCGACGAACGTCCGGGTCTCGCGGAATCCGCAGGGCGCGTCGCTCGAGGCCACGCAGATCTCATCCCTGACGAGCGCGACGATCGCATCGAGGCGTCCGTCGCCGTCGCAGTCGCGAAGAACGAGGTCGGTTGAGTCGTTCGGAATCTCGAGTGCGAGCGGCCCCGAGTCGAACCGGAGGCTCTCTCCGAAAGCCGACGAGCGCGCGACGACGACGACCACGGCGGCCAGAGACAGAAGGCGGATTTGCCTCGACATGATCGCCTCCCGATGCGCTTCCCCAGACAATGGATAGTGGGCGCCCGAAGGGGGAGCAGTCAGAACCATTTTGCCGCGATACCGTCCCGGGCGCCACGCTCACGACTCACCCGACCGAACGACGCGTTGGGCCCCGGCCGGCCCGCCTACACGCCGATATCCTCGTTCCAGAGGGCCGGGTTCGACCGGATGAACTCCTCCATCATCCGGGTGCACTCCGGGTCCTGGACGACGACGAAGTCGACGCCGCGGGAGCGGACATGGTCCTCCGGGCCCCGGAACGTCCGGTTCTCGCCGACCACGATCCGCGGGATCTTGTAGAGAAGGGCGGCTCCGCTACACATGTCGCAGGGCGAGAGCGTCGAGTAGAGCGTCGCGCGGGCGTACTCGCGGGCCGAAAGCCGCCCGGCGTTCTCGAGGCAGTCCATCTCTGCGTGGAGAATCGCGCTCCCCTTCTGCACCCGCCGGTTGTGCCCCCGCCCGACGATCTTCCCGTCGAGCACGAGCACCGAGCCGATCGGTATCCCTCCTTCCGCCAGCCCTTTCCGCGCTTCGGCGACGGCCTCCGCGAGGTGCGCGTCCGTCATTGTGGTCTCCCAAGCTGTGTGGAAAACTCGGCTCGATTTGCAGGATCGGGGACTCTTTTTGCGAAAAGACCCGTGGATTCTGCTGAAGTGTCGCGTGAAACCTGCCGAAAATGCAAAATCTGGTTGACAGGCCGATGGCTGTTGTTAACGTCCCGCCTTCCCCTCTCCGACCGTCCGGGCGGACCGGAACGATCGGAGCGGTGGGGCGGCCTGCGGACGAGGAGGAGGTTTACAAAGATGAGCGTGGGCGAGAAGACGACGAACAACCGGTCGCGCACCCTGGGCGTGGTCGAGACGGCCTCGGCGTCGAAGAAGGGCGGCCCGAGCCGGGCGGCCGGCTTGGACAAGAAGTCGATCCTCGAGCAGTGCGAGCGGGAGCGCGTCCGGTTCATGCGGCTCCAGTTCACCGACATCATGGGTCAGGTGAAGAACGTCGAGGTGCCGGAGACGCAGTTCGAGAAGGCGCTCGACGGCCAGATCCTCTTCGACGGCTCGTCCATCGAGGGGTTCGCGCGCATCGAGGAGTCGGACATGCTCCTCAGCCCGGACCTCGCCACGTTCGCCCTCTTCCCGTGGGTGATCGAGGACCGGACGGGCGTGAGCCGCATCGCGCGCCTCATCTGCGACGTGCAGCATCCCGACCAGACGCCCTTCGAGGGCTGCCCGCGCCAGGCGTTGAAGCGGGTGATGGCCGAGGCGAAAGCGCTCGGCTACACGATGATGGCGGGCACCGAAGCCGAGTTCTTCCTCTTCCAGCGGAACCCCGACGGCTCGCCCACGGCCGTCACCCACGACTCCGGCTCGTACTTCGACCTCGCTCCGATCGATCGCGGCGAGGAGTGCCGGCGCGAGATCATCATCGCTCTCCAGGCAATGGGCTTCGAGGTCGAGGCGGGCCACCACGAGGTCGCGCCCGGCCAGCACGAGATCGACTTCAAGTACTCGGACGCGCTCTCGACGGCCGACAACATCGCCACGTTCCGCTTCCTCGTCCGAAAGGTCGCCCTCAACTTCAACCTCCACGCCACGTTCATGCCGAAGCCCATCTTCGGCATCAACGGCTCCGGCATGCACACGCACCAGTCGCTCTTCAAAGAGGGCGAGAACGCCTTCTTCGACCCGAAGGCGTCGATCCAGCTCTCGAAGGCGGCGCTCTGGTACATCGGCGGCCTCCTCACCCACGCCAAGGGCTTCGTCGCGATCACGAACCCGCTCGTCAACTCCTACAAGCGGCTCGTCCCCGGCTACGAGGCGCCGACCCACCTCGCCTGGAGCGAGCGGAACCGGAGCCCACTCATCCGCGTCCCGGCCCGCCGCGGAGTCGGGACGCGCGTCGAGCTGCGCATGCCCGACCCGTCGTGCAACCCCTACCTCGCGATGGCGGTGATGCTGAAGTCCGGCCTCGACGGGATCCAGAACAAGGTCGAGCCGCCCGAGTCCGTGGACAAGAACATCTACGAGATGTCGGTTCGCGAGCGGCGGCGCCTCAAGATCGACAGCCTTCCGGGCGATCTCAACGAGGCGCTCGACTCGTTCGAGAAGGACGCCGTCGTGCAGGCCGCGCTCGGCGAGCACATCACGAAGAACTTCCTCGAGGCGAAGCGGGGGGAGTGGCGCGAGTACATCGCGCAGGTCCACCCGTGGGAGCTCGAGCGGTACCTCGCGAGCTTCTGATCGAGTCGAGACGTCTCGCGAACGCGATGCCGGCCCCGGCCTCGACCGTTTCCGTCGGCCGGGGCCGGCCGTGCGCGCCACTTCCGGATAGAATGCGGGTCGCAATGGCCGGACATCACACGAAGACGAACCTCTACACGGCGTCCGAGATGGACGCGTGCCTGCGCGACCTTACGCGCCAGATCGTCGTCGACGTCGAGGCGCCCGTCCTCGTCGGCGTCTACCGGCGCGGCCTCCCTCTCGCCCGCCGCATCGCTCGTCACGCGGTCGAGATCTCGGGCCACGAGCCGCCGGTCGGAAAGATCGAGATCCAGCGGTACACCGACGACCTCGCTCTGCGCCGCGACGGAATGAAGATCGGCGAGCTCGACGTCCCGGTGCCGCTCGAGGACCGCACCGTCGTCGTCGTCGACGACGTCTTCTACACTGGCTGGACGATCTACCGGGCGATCGGAGCGCTCTTGAGCCACGCGCACCCGGCGCAGATCCGCGTCGCCGTGCTGGTCCGCCGCCGGGGCGAGGTCCTCCCCGTCCGCTGCCACTACGTCGGCCGCGTCGTCGAGTGCGGCGACCGCGACATCATCGCGGTCCGCCTGCAGGAGTTCGACGGGTTCGAGGGGATCGACCTCGCCACGATGGAGGATTGACCCGTCTTCAGCCGGCGAGCCCGACCGGCTCGCAGACTTCCTGCAGGAAGGTCCACGTCTGGCCGCCGTCGTCGGACTGCTCGAAGTCCCAGCACTCGTACATCGTCTGGTCGATCTCGATGTAGTGCTGGTTTACGTAACGGTAAATCGGGGGCATTGTCTCGGCGGACTCGGCGCGCGCCGCCCGCGCGGCGGCGGTGCGAGCGACCATCGACTGCGGCGGGCCGGAGGCGGCGACGAACGCGGCGACGAGGATGGACAGCATCGTTGCGATCATGGGAATCTCCCTTCCTGTGACTGTCGCGACGACGCCGCCACGGTCACTCGACCGTGGCCCCGGCACTGGTCGAGCCGCTCGAGGAAACGGCATGTCCCGGTGGAATGCGACTCAGGACGTCGTCACGGGTGGGCCGTGACAATCGGGACGAGTCGGGGTGACACGCCGGCTGGTGATCTTCCCGCTGCTCCGAGGAGCCACGAGGCGCGGCCTCACGTCACGGCCGCACCGTCGTTCCTCCGGGCGCGAGCGATCGCAACGCCCATGCCGGGAATTCGCGACGCTCGCTCGCGCTCGCGCGTTCCGCCAGTTTCCTGGCCCGCCGGTTCAACGCGTGCGATGTGCGATGCGGAGCGCCAGCACGAATTGGGTCGCTCGATGAGACGCGGAGACGAAAGCGTTCAGCGAGGAGGGCGGGCGCTGCGGAATCCGCGGATCGCGCAGGAGAACTGGTTCGCCAGGACGGAGCTCGCGGCGAACCTCGGCGATGATCGCTTCCCGTCGGCCGATCCCAAGGTCGTTCGAGAGCGGTATTCCGCGATGGCCAGCGGATTGCCTTTCGTGAAGGTCATGACGATGACGTACGGCTGCCGGATCTGCGCGATCCATTGCGGCTCCGGCTTCGCGAGGAGCGCGGCGGCCAGCTCCGACACCATCGGCAGCCTGAGGCCGCGATTCTCCAGGATCCGGCCGGCGAGGTAGAAGTTGGCGGAAGCGTTGTTGTCCGTGGAGGCCCGGCTGTTCGACGTCTTGGGACGCGACGGGAGCCAGTCCGCGCACTCGTCCCGGGTGGCGACGTCGAGCTTCATGTAGACGTCCGCGATCTCGACCTCTTCCGGAAGGTCCATGTTCGGCGCATCCAGCGCGATCCGGCCTCCGCGCACGAGAACGAGCCCCTCCCTCATGACGATGTCCCTCGTCTCGAGCACCCGCATGACGCGCGGGTCGTTGCCGGCCGCGACCGACGCTTCGAACCACGTCTCGCCGAATTCGTCGTCGGTGACGCAGACGACGACGCAGTAGTCGCCCTCCGGCACGAGGACGGTCGGATCCTGTCGAAACTCCCGGAGCAAGCCGAGCTCGCGCAGGAACTCGAGCCGGTCCGGGCGGGAGTGGACGCGGACCATCCACATGAGCGCGTCGGGAGTGCCTCCGTGGATCTCGAATGCGACGCTGACGAGCGCATTCAGCTCCCGTTCAAGCTCGATCACGCCCGGGTCGGACGGATCGATCTCCTTCACCTGCGGGAAGAGCCTTACGGCTTCCTTGTGCCGCCAGGTCCGCATGAGGCTCCGGCACTCCTCGATGCCCGCGTCGACGCGGCCCTCGATCCAGCTCGCCTGGAACTTGAGCGCCGCGAACCCGAGCACGGTCACGCCGAGGAGGACCGCCGCGAAGGCCGCCTTCCGGCGGCGCACGTACCGGAGGCCGCGCCCGACCGGGCCGAGCGGGCGCGCGACGATCGGCTCGCCGGCGAGGAACCGCTCGAGATCGTTCGCGAACGCCGCCGCCGACGGGTAGCGCGAATCGGCGTCGTGATGCATCGCCTTCTCGAGGATCGTCCCGAGGTCGCGGGGGAAGGCCGCGTTCTCGCGGCGGAGACGAGGCGCGTCCTCCGTCTCGATCCGGCGTGCGACGGCCGTCGAGTCGTTCTCCTCGTAGGGCGTCGAGAGAACGAGCATCTCCCACAGCGTGACGCCGGCCGAGTACACGTCGCATCGGTTGTCGACGCGCCCGAGCCGGTTGTTCAGCGCCTCGGGGCTCGAATAGCGCGGCGTGCCGAGGTACTCGCCGCTGACCGTGATGCTCGGGCCGTAGTCGATGCGCGCAATTCCGAAGTCGCCGACCTTCGGCACGCCGCTCTTCTCGACGAACACGTTTTGCGGCTTGACGTCGCGGTGGACGACGCCCTTTCCGTGCGCGAAGTCGAGCCCGCGGAGGATCCCGATCGCGAGGCGGACGGCCCAATCGACGTGGTCCCGGCTCGTGCGGAAGTCCGCCGAGAGGAGCTTTGCGCGCTTCCGCCGGACGAGACTGTCGAGCGGGTCGCCGTGGACGAGCGTCATCGCGATGTAATGATGGCCGTCCTCGACTCCGCGGTCGATGACGCTGACGATGTTGGGGTGTTCGAGCCGTGCGGCGGCCTCGGCCTCGCGCTCGAAGCGCTTCATGGCCTCCGGGCTCGCGTTCATGGGGCCGTGGAGGACCTTGAGCGCCACCCGGCGATCGAGGCTCCGCTGCGTCGCCTCGTAGACGACGGCCATGGAGCCGCGCCCAATCTCGCGGACGATGTCGTAGGCCCCGAATCGCTGTCCTGGTGTCAGGCGCATGGCGCGAGCCGCCCGGCCCTACCGATCGACCGGGGGGAAGGCGGACGGCCGGCGATTGTATCCCGCCGAAGCCGCTCCGGAACGGATCCGCTCGGCGGGGCGTGGATCGGCCCGCGCGCCTTTCGTATGACGGGACGATCGCGTGGGACCGGCCCGGGGGCCGGAAGGCTCCCGAGGCGATCGGAGAGGTCCTTTCCGGACCCACATTCGCGGTCTTGAAGAGAAGAGGTTCGGTGAGCACGAAGACGAAGGCGACTGCGGGCGGCCGCGGCCTCGAGAAGGTCCATCTCCGACTCCGCGTCAACGGCGAGGACGTCGAGGCGGCGGTCGCGCCGCACAAGACGCTCCTCGAGGTTTTGCGCGAGGACCTGCAACTGACCGGCACGAAGCACGGCTGCGAGCTCGGCGAGTGCGGGACCTGCACGGTGCTCGTCGACGGGAAGCCCGTCCTCTCGTGTCTCGCCCTTCCGGCCGATCTCGAGGGCCGCGAGATCACGACCATCGAGGGGATGGCCGACGGCCCGCGCCTGCACCCGCTCCAGGAGGCGTTCGCCGACCTCGGCGCGGCGCAGTGCGGCTATTGCACTCCGGGGTTCCTCCTCACCGCGAAGGCGCTTCTCGACGAGAACCCGGCGCCATCGCGCCAGGACATGAAGGAAGCGCTCGCGGGGAACCTCTGCCGGTGCACGGGCTACATCAAGATCTACGAAGCGGTCGAGCGCGCCGCCGAGAAGCTCGGCGGCGGCGCCGCGAAGGCGAAGTCGAAAGGCCCGGACCGGAAGAAGTCGAAGGCGCCCGCCGCGGCGAAAGGGGTTCCCCATGCGTGACGCCGCCGAGGAGCGGGAGCTCCGCGCCGTCGGGAAGTCCGCGCGCCGCGTCGACGGAGTCCAAAAGGTGACGGGCGCGACGCGGTTCGCCGACGATCTCTTCCTCCCGGGGATGCTCTACGCGAAGCTCCTCCGGAGCACCGAAGCCCACGCGCTCATCAAGCGGATCGACGCGTCGGGAGCGCTCGGGCGCTCGGGCGTGAAGGCGGTGCTGACCGGCGCCGATCTCCCGATCCCGTTCGGCATCCTGCCCGTGAGCCAGGACGAGCACGCGCTCTGCGTCGACAAGGTCCGCTTCGTCGGCGACCCGGTCGCCGCCGTGGCCGCGGTGACCGAGGACAACGCATTCGACGCGCTCGACGCGATCGAGATCGAGTACGAGCCGCTCGCCGCGATCGGCGGCATCGACGAGGCCGCCGCGACGCCCGAGCCGCGCATCCACGAGTACGGCGACGAGGGGAACGCGCACAAGAAGGTGTCGCTCCAGTTCGGAAACGTCGAGGCGGGGTTCCGCGACGCCCACGTCGTGCGCGAGGATCTCTTCTTCTACGAAGGGAACACGCACCTTCCGATGGAGCAGCACGCGGCGCTCGCGGTGTTCGACGGAGACGGGCGGCTCACGATCTGGTCCTCGACCCAGACGCCGCACTACCTCCACCGCGCTCTCGCGAAGGTGCTCTCTCCGCTTCCCGCGAGCCGCATCCGCGTCATCGCGACGCCGAACGGCGGCGGCTTCGGCGGGAAGAGCGACCCGTTCAGCCACGAGATCGTCGTGGCGAAGCTCGCGATGACGACCGGCCGGCCCGTCAAGGTGACTCTCACGCGCGAGGAGGTCTTCTACTGCCATCGTGGGCGCCACCCTGTCCTCATGTCGATCAAGACCGGGTTCATGAAGGACGGCTCGATCACCGCGATGCACTTCAAGAGCTACATCGACGGCGGCGCGTACGGGAGCTACGGGGTCGCGAGCACGTACTACACGGGCGCGCTCCAGACCGTGACCTACCGGGTGCCGCGCTACCGTTTCGACGGGGTGCGCTACTTCACCAACAAGCCGCCGTGCGGGCCGAAGCGCGGCCACGGGACGCCGCAGCCGCGCGCCGCGCTCGAAGTGCAGCTCGACAAGGCGGCCGAGCAGCTCGGCCTCGACCCGTTCGAAATCCGCATGAAGCACCTCGTGCCCCCGCACTCGGTGACGGCGAACCATCTCCGCATCGGCTCGATGGGTCTTGGCGCGTGCCTCGACGCCGTCGTGAAGGCGTCGCGCTTCCGCGAGAAGTGGCGGAAGCTCCCGGACGGCCACGGCGTGGGCCTCGCGTGCGGCTCCTACATCTCGGGCGCGGGCCTTCCCATCTACTGGAACTCGATGCCGCACTCGGGCGTTCAGTTGAAGCTCGACCGCTCGGGCGGCGTGTGCGTCTTCTGCGGCTCGACCGAGATCGGGCAAGGGAGCGACACGATCCTCGCACACATCGTGGCCGAGGTGCTGGGCGTCGAGATGAACGACATCCGCGTCGTGACGGGCGACACCGATTTGACGCCCGTCGATCTCGGGAGCTACTCGAGCCGCGTCACGCTCATGACCGGGAACGCCGCGATCCAGGCCGCCGAGCGCGCGAAGGAGATCGTCGCGGCGGCGGCGTCGGAGAAGCTCGAGGTTCCGGCGGGGCGCCTCGTCTTCGCCGAGAACCGCGTCTTCGATTCGGAGGACCCCGGGAAGGGGATGACGTTCGCCGAGGCGGTGCAGGCGGCGGAGGCCGCGACCGGCACCGTCGGCACCGTGGGCTCGTACACGCCGCCGAAATCGCCCGGGAAGTACAAAGGATCGGGCGTCGGGCCGTCGCCGGCCTACAGCTACACGGCCGCGGTCGCCGAGGTCGAGGTCGAGCCCGACACCGGCATCACGGTGGTGAAGAAGATGTGGATCGCGCACGACATCGGCCGGGCGATCAACCCGGTCCTCGCAATGGGCCAGGTCGAGGGCAGCGTCTACATGGGCCTCGGCGAGGCGCTCATGGAGGAGATGACGTATCGGGACGCGCGCGGCGGCGGCGGAAAGTGGCGCGGCGTCCACAAGTTCCCCTCGCTCCTCGAGTACAAGAGCCCGACGACGCTCGAGATGTGCGACGTCGAGACGATCCTCGTCGAGGACCCCGACCCGAACGGCCCGTTCGGCGCTAAGGAAGTCGGTCAGGGGCCGCTCCTCCCCGTGCCGCCGGCGATCGCGAACGCCGTGTACGACGCCGTCGGAGCGCGCGTGGACGAGATCCCGATCACGCCGGAAAAAGTGCTGCGCGCTCTCCGCGCGGAGAAAAAGCGTTTCGGGCCCACGAAAGTGCCGGACGTCGTGTTCCCCGAGCCGCTCGTCGTGCCGCCGCCGTGGGAGGGAGGAGACGGCAAGGCCGTCGCCGCCGCGAAGCCGGCGGCGGAGGGCGCCGCGTCATGATGCGACTGCCGAAGTTCACGTACCGGCGCCCGAAGGGCGTTTCCGAGGCGCTCAAGATGCACGCGGACGCGGGCCCCGAGGCGACGTTCGTCGCGGGAGGGACGGACCTCTACCCGAACATGAAGCGGCGGCAGCAGACGCCGAAGACCGTGATCGGACTTTCGGCGATCTCCGCCCTGCGGAAGATCGGCGGCGAGGGGAAGAGCGGCATGACGCTCGGCGCCACGGCGACCTTGAACGAGGTGTGCCTCCACCGAAAGGTGCAGATCCACTACCCCGCGCTCGCGAACGCGGTGTCTCTCATCTCGACGCCCGTCCTCCGCAACATGGGAACGATCGGCGGGAACGTCCTCCTCGACACGCGCTGCAACTATTACGACCAGAACTACGAGTGGCGGAAGTCGATCGGCTTCTGCATGAAGAAGGAAGGCTCGATCTGCTGGGTCGCGCCGTCATCCCCGCGCTGCTGGGCCGTGCAGTCGAGCGACGCCGTTCCCGTCCTCGTCGCGATGGGTGCGAAGGTCAAGCTCGCCTCTAAGGACGGCGGCGAGCGCGAGATCGGAATCGCTGCGCTCTACAAGGACGACGGCATCGACTACGTGACGAAGCGCCCGGACGAGCTCTTAACCGAGATCACGCTGCCGCCCGTCAATGGCTGGCGCGCGAGCTACCGGAAGCTCCGCCGCCGCGGATCGTTCGACTTCCCCGCGCTCGCGGTCGGCGCGTGCGTCTGGTTCGACGGCGAGGGCGAGGACGCGCGGGTCGCGGCGGCGAAGATCATCCTCGGCGCCGTGGGCTCGCATCCGATCGAGGCGACGGACGCCGAGGCTGCGCTCGCGGGGAAGCCGCTCACCCCGGAGTCGATCGCCGCCGCGGCGGAGGCCGCGTACAAGCCCGCGAAGCCGCTCGACAACACCGACTTCGCGATGACGTGGCGGAAGGAGATGGCGCGGAGGTTCGTGACCCGGGCGCTCGAGGACCTCTGCGGCGGCGGCGGAAAGCGGCCGTGAGTTCGCGCGCGTCGGTGCGCGCGCGAGCGGGATCGCGAGGCGGGCGGCGAGCGTCGTGACCGGATGACCGATCGGTGACCCGCGAGAGCCGTGGCGGAGCGCCGGGCGATCCGCCGTCGCCCGCCGCCGACCTCCTCCTCCGCCGCCCCGACCGCGGCGCGCGGCCCGTCGCGCGCGCGGTCGTTCTCGCGGCCTGGGCGGTCTGCACGGCGTCGGCACTTCTCTACGCGGTCCGATTCGGCGGGCGCATGCCCGTCATGGACGACTGGGAGATGGTGCCGCGGCTGACGGGCGATTCTCCGGTCTCGTTCTCCTGGCTCTGGGCCCAGCACAACGAGCACCGGATCCCGCTGCCGCGCCTCGTCTATCTCGGACTCGTCGGCCTGACCGGCGACTTCCGCTCGGGGATGATCCTCAGCGTCTTCCTCCTCTCAGGAGCCGCGGCGGGATCGATCGCCGCGATGGCCTCTCTCCGGGGGCGAGTCTCGCTCGCGGACGCGGTCTTTCCCCTCGCGATCCTCGGCCTCGGCCAGCACAAGAACCTCCTGTGGTGCTTCCAGCTCCAGATGGTCCTCTCGGCGGCTCTGATCCTCGCGGTCCTCGCGACGATCGTCCGCATGCCTCTCCGCTCGGACTCCCGCACCGCGGGGCTCCTCTTCGCGCTTCTCGCGGCGGCGATCCTCTGCGGCGGGGTCGGCGCGGCCTTCTCGCCGCCGATCGTCGCGTGGCTCGCGATCGCAGGGGTCGCCCGATCGGCCGGCTCGGATCCGGCGCAGCGGCGCGGAGGGCTCGCGATGATCGCAGCGGCGGCCGGCCTCCTCGCCCTTCTCGCCTCGGTGCTCGTCGGATTCGATCGCCCGCGCGTCCTGCCCGCGTCGGGAGGGCTCTTCGCGGCAGGGAGAACCTCGGTCCAGTTCCTGGGAAGCGGCCTCGCCGTCGCGCCGCGGTCGGCCTTCTCCGTCGCGGCCGTGGCGGTCGGCGGCGCATGGCTCGCGACGATCGCGCTCCTCGTTCGAGCCGGCGCTCGCGGAGGCGATCGTCCGCGGGCGCTCGCGCTCCTCGCCTTTCAGCTCTCGATGGGATCTCTCGCGCTCGGGATCGGCTTCGCGAGAAGCGGTCTCGGCGCCGAGGCGGGGCTCGAGAGCCGCTACGCGACGATCGCCATGCCCGCGATCTGCGGGATCGCGATGGCCTGGTCACTTCATAGCGGGAGCGTCGCGGGCCGCGTCGCTTCCTCGGCGATTCTCCTCTTTCTGGCCGCCGCGGCGGTGCCGAACGCGCGCGAGGCGATCGACTTCGGGACGTGGTGGCGCTCACGCATGACCGAGCTCGATCTTCGCGTCGCGCGAGGCGCCTCGCCGGCGGATCTCGTCGAGCGGTTCGGGGACGACCTCTACCCCGACCCCGCGATTCTCCTCCGCCGGATGGAGATGCTCCGCGCGGCGCGGATGGGGCCATTCCGGTAGCCGAGCGCCACGCCGCCTCGGGGAGAATCCCTGATCCTCCCCGTGGTACGCTCGCGCGCGCCCAATCCCGCGCACTCGAGGGAGAATCCGTTGAGCGAGACGCCGGAGGAGCGGATCGCCCGCGTCACAAGCGAAGAGATTGCGGTCGTGCCCTACGATCCGCGCTGGCCGGAGACCTTCCGCCGGGAGAAGGAGCACCTCCTCGCCTGCTTGCCCCGCGATCTCGTCCGGCGCGTCGAGCATTTCGGCAGCACGGCCGTGCCGGGACTCGCCGCCAAGCCCGTCGTCGACGTCCTCGTCGAGGTTTCGGATCTAGGAGCCACGCGCGAGCGGATCGTCCCGGTGCTCGAGGCGCAGGGCTACGAGTACTTCTGGCGCCCGACGCACGGCGACGACGGCCCGCCGTTCTACGCGTGGTTCATCAAGCGGGACCCGGCGACCGGAGCCCGGACTCACCACGTCCACGTGGTCGAGCCGCAGTTCGCGGAGCACTGGGACCGTCTCCTCTTCCGCGACATCCTGATCGAGCGGCCGGATCTCGCGAGGGAGTACGAGCGCTTGAAGCTCCGCCTCGCGTCCGCGTCGCCGAAGGACCGCGTCGCGTACACTCGCGGCAAGACCGACTTCGTGAGGCGGGTGACCGCGCTCGCGAAGCGCCTCCATGGACCGGCTTGAGGCCGGCCGCCGAGCCGCAGCCGGCGCCGCCCGAAAAGGAAGGACTCGCTGATGGCGATTCTCGAGAAGTTCGCGGACACGGCGTACGCGCTCCTGCGCATCATGTCGGGGTTCATGTTCGGCTTTCACGGCGTCCAGAAGCTCTTCAACGTGCTGACGGACCAGCCTCCACCGGACAACCTCCAAGTTTGGATCGGCGGTTTCATCGAGCTCGCCGGGGGGCTCGCGATCCTCGTCGGCCTCAAGACGCGATGGGCGGCGTTCATCTGCAGCGGCACGATGGCCGTCGCGTACTTCCAGTTCCACTGGAAGCTCGCGCTCGACGAGAACTTCTTCCCGGGCGTGAACCACGGCGAGATGGCCGTCCTCTACTGCCTTATCTTCCTTTACATGTCTTGCCGCGGCGGGGTGAAGTGGTGCCTCGACCCCAAAGGCTGAGCGCGAGATCGATCGCACGCGAGGCCCGCCGGCGGGCGACGACCGCGGCCGCGCTGCCGACGATCCGCGAGCCGTCGGGCGAAGCCCGGCCGATGACGAAGCGGCTCCGCTTCGCGCCCGCGCCAGCCTGGACGAGTTCGGCGTGTTCTACTTGGGGCCGCTGGAAACGACGGGATACACGGCCTTGGAATCCGGAGGGGCCGTGCCCGTTTCGCGCGAGAGGGAGGTCGTCCCATGTGGCTGTTGCTCCTGTACGTGGCCGCCGCGGGGGCCGTGGGCGGAGTCGTGAACGCCTTGATCACGGACAAGGGTTTCCGGCTGCCGAGCCGGGAGACGGTCGGCGAGATCAAGATCTACGCCCCGGGATGGATCGGCAATGTCTTGATCGGCGCGGTGGCGGCGATGGTCTCCTGGGGGCTCTACGGTCCGATGGCGGCCTACACGATCGCCGGCACGGCCGCCGCGCTCGAGGCGAACCCGAGCGCGGACCGGATCGGTCTCGCGCTGTCGTCGCTCGTCGGCGCCACGCTGATCGGCGTGGGCGGAGCGCGATGGCTCACGAACGAGGTCGACAAGAGCCTGCTCAGGGCGGCGGCGAGCAAGGCCGCCAGCGCACAGGCGACGCCGGCCGCGGCGCAGTTGATCGCGCTCGCGACGCCCAAAGAGGCGCTGAACATCGCGAAGAACCTCTGACGAACGCCGCGGCCGTCGGGCATCCGAGACCGCGGCCGGCCGGAGCCGTGAGGACGATCCGAGGAGCGATCGAGGTTCGAGCCGTCGACTTGGGTACGCGGCGCGATTCCCCGCCTCCGGTCGCCGGGCGGTCGGCTCACCGGTTGGCCGTTCGCACGAGTGACGATTGCGGAGCCTCCACCATGATCCGGATCTACGCGCTTCTCTGCGTCCTCGGCGCTGCGCTGCCCATTATTCTCTTCGCGCCGTTCCTGTCGCCGCACGGGATGGACGCCCGCGAGTTCGTACGGCAGATGTTCGTGAATCCCGTGTCGTCGTTCTTCGCGGCGGACGTGATCGTCTCGTCGCTCGTGCTCTGGACGTTCATGGCTCGGGAGATGAAGGACCGGCCGGTCCGGCTCTGGTGGGTGTGCGTGCTCGCCAATCTCACCGTCGGCGTGTCGCTTGCCTTCCCATTGTTCCTGCTTCTGCGCGAGATCGCGATCCGGCGGAGCGGAGGATCCGGCCTGGCGCCGAAGCCGGTGTGATGATCGAATGTGCGCGCCGAGCCCGAAACTCCTTCGGAAGGCTTCGATCATGAGCCACCTCGATTCGCTCGTCGCGTGCGCGGGCCGCTTCGCCGGCACGAGCCGCCTTCAGGACCCGCACGCCGGCTCGCCGGACGAATCGCCCTCGACCGTGACGGTGACGTCCGTCCTGGGAGGGCGGTTCGTGCGCCTCGACTACACGTGGGCCTACCGGGGGGCTCCGCAGGAGGGATCGATCCTCTTTGGCTTCGACGCGGGCGCCGGCGAGGCGACCGCGCACTGGATCGACACGTGGCACATGAGCGACAAGGTGATGGCTTGTCGCGGGGCCGTTTCTACCGACGGCCGGTTTTCCCTTCGCGGGTCGTACGCGGCGCCGCCCGGGCCCGATTGGGGGTGGATGATCGACGTCGCGCCCGAGGGAAAAAAGGTCCTGCGCATCGTGATGCACAACGTCACGCCCGAAGGCCTCGCGGAGCTCGCGGTCGAGGCGGAGTACGCGCGCGCGGGCTCTTGACGCCGGCCAGCCGCAACCGAAGTCGGACGTCGCGGCTCGACGACGCGGCGGCCGAAGAAAAGCCCCTCCCGGGCCGGCCCGGCCCGGCGCAGATTCGCGGCGATCGGTCTCCTGGCGCCGAACGCTCCGGAATCGCACGGCCGCAAAGCGTTGAATAAACAGCGCTTACAACATCTCACGCGGACGCTTTCGGGGCGCGAACCGAATCTCGCCGGAAAACCGGCCGCGGCCGTGTTTTTCGAGCGAGGGCGCGCCGAGGCCCAAGACGCTCACCCCCCTCCGCCCGGCGGACCCGCGCGCGTCCTCGAGGAGGGCTCGACCGATGAGACCGCCGATTCTCGCGACGCTTCTGCTCGTCCTCTTCGCCGCGCCGGCCGTTGCGCGGCAGGAGCCCGTCGTTCCGACCGCGCCGACCGACGTCCAGAACGAGCTCATCATGGAGCTCTCGGCGGACGGTCCGCGCACGCTGCCGGCCGCGGGTCCGCTCGCGGCCGCGCTCCGCGACGCCGGCGTGGCCGCCGCTGTGCCGCTCGTCGACTCGGTTCCGCCCGACGTCCTCCGCGACCTGCACGAGCGCGCGAGCGCCGCGTGGATCCGCGACGGGCGCACCGGCCCGCCGCCCAAAAACCTCTCGCTCTTCTTCCGCGTGACCCTCGACGGCCGCGTCGCCGTCGCGGAGGCGTGCGCGCGGCTCGGCTCCGCGCCGGGCGTCGACCTCGCCTACCCGGCTCCGGGCCCGATCGAGCCCCCGACGGACCCCGCGCCGAAGACGCCGGACTTCCGCGCGGCGCAGACCTATTTCACGTCTCCTGCGCCGGCGGGCCTCGGCATCGCGATCCTCGACCGGCTCCCGGGAGGCCAGGGCGCCGGCATCGCGATCGCGGACGTCGAGTACTCGTGGCGGCGCACCCACGAGGATCTCCGCAACGCGGGGCTCGTCCACCTCGGGCCCGCGGAGGTCGATCCGTTCAACGATCCGAACCACGGCACAGCGGTCCTCGGGATCGTGGGCGGCGACGAAAACGTCTTCGGCGTCACGGGAGGCGCCGGGCACGCGGCGCTCTTCACGGCGGCGGCCAACACCGCGAGCGGATTCAGCCCCGCCAACGGCATCGTTGCGGCGACCGCGGGCTTGACCGCCGGCGACGTCCTCCTCATCGAGCAGCAGTTCTGCGGCCCGCTGGCGCCCGGTGGGTTGAGCGGCGCGGCCGGCTGCGGCGCGGGCTTCAGCGCCGTCCCGGTCGAGTGGAACTCGGCCGAGTACAACGCGATCGCGCAGGCCACGGCGCTCGGCATCGTCGTCGTCGAGGCCGCGGGCAACGGGGGGAACAACCTCGACGACCCCGTCTACCTCTCGCGCTTCAACCGCGCGACGCGCGACTCCGGAGCGATCCTGGTCGGCGCCGCCAACCCCTCGACGCTCGCCGCCGAGCCGTTCTCGAACCACGGCTCGCGGGTCGACGTGCAGGGCTGGGGGCAGGGGATCGTTTCCGCGGGCTACGGCGACCTCTTCAATCCGGGCGACCCGAACCAGACCTACACGTCCGGTTTCGGCGGGACGTCGGGCGCGAGCGCCATGGTCGCGGCGCTCGTCGCCGGGATCCAGGGCGTCTCGCTCGCGGTCGACGGGCGCACGCTCTCGCCGCTCACGATCCGGTCGGCGCTCGTCGCGACCGGCGCGCCGCAGTCCGGCGTCAACGTGGTCGGTCCGCGGCCGGACGCGCGCTCGGCGCTTTCGGCCTTGCGCCTCTCGAACGGGAGCGTCTTCGACGTCGCGTCGCTCGGCGCCGCGGCCGGCGCGAATCCCAACGACCCCGACGGGATCGTCGCCGCCGACCTCACCGGCGACGACGTCCTCGATCTCGTGACGGCGAGCGTGTCGGCCGGCGAGATCGCGCTCTACGCGGGGCTCGTGAACGGCACGTTCGCGGCCCCGACCCTGACTCCGACGGCGACGTCGCCCAACGCCCTCGCCGCCGACGACCTCGACCTCGACGGCGACCTCGACGTCGTCGCGACCGACACGGTCACCGGCCGGACGAAGGTGTTCCTCAACTCGGACGGGTTCGGGACGCTCGTCGAGCGGACGAGCATCGTCTCGACCGGCCCGGTCTACTCGGTCGCGACCGGCGACTTCGACAACGACGGCATTCCAGACCTCCTCCTCGGGATCCCGGCCAACTACGCGATTCGTTTCCTCCTCGGAGTCGGCGACGGCACCTTCACGGCGCAGCCGGTGATCTTCCTCGGCATTTCCTCCAATCCGCGCGGCATCGTCGCGCGGGACCTCGACGGCGACGGCGATCTCGACGTCGGCGTCGCGGTGAGCGGCTCGAACGCGGGCGTCCGCACGATCCTCGGCGACGGCGCCGGGACCTTCACGCCGCACTCGTTCGTGAACTCGGTCTCTGCCGGCGCGCTCGCGTGCTCGGACGTCGACTCCGACGGCGATCTCGACCTCGTCGCCGCGGACTTCGCGAACCTCTCCGTCATCGTCGTGAAGAACGACGGGACGGGCGCGCTCACCCTCGCGCACACGGTCACGACGCCGTTCGGCTTCTCGGCGACCGGCGCGCGCGACGTCGCCGTCGGCGATCTGAACGGCGACGGCGCTCCCGACATCGTCGCGGCGGGCCCCTGGGACCGCGCGCACATCCTGCCGAACGACGGGAAAGGGCAGTTCGGGTGCGAGGACATCCTCTTCTCGACAGCGCCGACCGGCACCGATTCGTTCGGCGTCGCGCTCGTAGACCTCGGGCTCGACGGCGCGCTCGATTTCGCGATCACGCACCAGACCGGAGCCGGGCAGGGAACCGTCGGGCTTTTCGAGAACCGCGCCCTCTTCGGTCCCGACGGCGACGCTTGCCGGCGGGGCCTCGTCAACGCGCGGATCTGCCCGATCGCGGACGTCCTCTTCGTCGACGGGAGCCGCGGCGACGCGCGCGGCGTGGTCTCGTTCTCGGCGTCGTCCGGCGCAAACCCCGTGCTCTCGATGGCCGCGCCGCCGAACGGCCCGGCATCCGCGCCGTTCGTCCTCTACGCGAAGGTGGGGCCGATCCTCCGGAGCGACTCGCGCGCGCTGCCGAAGCAGCTCGGGACCGTGTGCTTCCCGAACAAGCTGACGGGCGGCCTGCTCCCGCAGACGGTCACGCTCGCGAACAGCATCGGCCTCCGCTCGAAGCTCGGCACGCCGCTCCTCGGCCGCGTCGGGCCGGCGCCGACGAATGTCATGACGCTCGGCAACCTCGGCGCCGGGACGTACGTCCTCCAGGCGATCGTCAAGGACAGTGGCGCGCTGCGCAAGGGATACAGCATCACGAACCTCATCGAACTCCGGGTGACGCCGTGAGCGCCTCCGCCGCTACAATGGCCCCGCGCGAGACGCATCGCGCCCACCTCATCGGTCGACTCGGAGGAGGCGAAACGGGACGACGTGTGGGGCCCCGTCTTCGAGCGCTATCGGGCGCTCGCCGTCCGGCTTGCGGGGAGCCTCTCGCTCCCCGCGGCGGACGCGGAGGAGGCCGTGCAGGAGGCCGCGGTCGAGATCGTCGGCCGCGCGTCCCGCGGCGGCCTGCCCGCGCTCGACTCCGAGGAAGCCCGCCGCAACTACTTCCTCCGCTCCGTCCGGAACCGGGCCATCAACCGGCGCACCCGGTCGCGTCCGGGCGAGCCCGTGCCGGTCGAGTCGGTGGCGGCCCGGGAGCGGCCGCCGATCGAGAGGCTCGTCGAGCGCGAGGCCCGGCTCGAGCATGCGGAGCGAGTCGAGAGCGTGCGCCGCGCGCTCGAGTCGATTCCGGCGGACGAACGGGAGATGATCGAGGACCGATTCTTCCGCAGCCGGACGCTCCGCGAGATCCACGAGGCGACCGGCGTCGCGATCTCGACGCTCCACGACCGCGAGAAAAAGGCGCTCGAGTCGATCCGGGCGCGGCTCAAGGGGAGGGAGGGGTGACGCCATGACCATCCCGAATCCCACAGCCTGCTCCGACGAGCGCCGCGAGCAGCTCGTCGATCTCGCCGCGGGGAGGATCGGCGAGGACGCCTCGGAAGACCTCCTCCGGCACGTGGAGGAGTGCCCGCGGTGCTCGAGCGGCCTCGCGATCGTGGCCGACGTCGCGAGCGCCGCCATCGCCGCCGCGACGTCGGCGCCGCCGCGCGTCCGGCTCCGGCGCGTCCCGTGGCTCGCGTCTCTCTCCGCCGCCGCGGCGGTCCTCGTCACCGCGTACGTCGTCACGCGCGACGACGCGCTCTCGCGCCTCGCCGATCTCAGGCCGCCCGGGCTCGTCTCGTCCGTCCCGCGGGGCGGCGCCGGCGAGGCCCTCCCGGCCGAGGCGATGCGCGCGTTCGAGGGTGGGCGCTACGCCGAGGCGGCGAAGGGTCTCGACCGGTTCCTCGCCGCGCGGTCGGAGGACCATCCCGTCGGCGCGCACTACGCGGGCGTCGCGCATCTCCTCGCGGGCGACGTCGCGGTGGCGATCGAGCGGCTGCGCGGCGCCGTCGCGTCCTCGGAAGGACTTCTGCGCGAGGCGAGCCTCTGGTATCTCGCGCAGGCTTTCCTCATGCGGGGCGACGCCCGCGGGGCGCGCGAGGCGCTCGAGACGCTCCGTGCCGGCGGAGGCGACTACGCGCCGAACGCGGAGGCGCTCCTCGGGAAGCTCGCGGGCGCTGGGCGCTGAGCGATGCGCCGGGCGCTTTTTTCCCTTCTTCTTCTTCTCGCCGCGGCGCTGGGAGCGGCAAAGCCGCAGGAGCCGCCCGCGCTCGCGCCTTTCCGCGGCGAGGTGGCGCGTCTCCTCGGGGACGAAGAACGGCTCGCCGGGGAGATCGGCGAGCGAAGGCCGTTTGCGGCCCGCGTCCTTTTCGAGCTGATCGCGTCGGCCGAGGGAACGAGCGGGCTTAAGCGCGCCGCGGCGTTCGCGCGGGCGGCGCGAGCGGCCGGCGCGAGCGACGCGCTCGCCGCCGTCCCGGTCGCGTTGCTCGCGCTCGACGACGAGGAGCGCGCGGAGTGGCGCCAGCTCTACGCCGACATCGCGATCCCCGGAGCGGAGGGCCGCGAGCGGCGCCTCGAGTCGGTCGCCGCGCGCGCGCGGCTCTTCGGCGACGCGCTCCTCGAGGCGGCGGCGCGCCGCTCTCTCGGAGCCGCGCTCTTCTTCGGCGGCGATCGCGCCGGGGCGCGCCGCGCGGTCGCCGCGACGCTCGCGATCGACGAGGCGCTCGGAGACGGTATGGGCGTCGCCGAGGATCACCGGCTCTTGGGAGAGATCCACGCGGCCGAAGGCGACTCGGTCGCGGCGGAGCGCTCGTTCGGCCTGGCGCTCGCCGCAGCGGGAGCGATCGGCGACGGCGCCGGGGCGAGGGGCCACCGCGTGCGGCTCGCGGCTCTCGCCGCGCGGCTCGGCCGGTTCGACGATTCGGCCGAGATGGCGCGCGAGCTCCTCGGCGAGGAGGAAACGGGGCCCTCCGACCGCGCCACGGCGCTCGAAATCCTCGCGAGCGTCGAGGCGTCCCTCGGCCGATACCGCCAGTCGACGGAGCGCTACGCCGAGGCCGCGGAGGCGTACCGGGCGGCGGGGCTCGAGGCGAGCGCCGTGGCGGCGCGATTCGCGATGGGCGCGATCGAGTCCGAGATCGGGCGCCCGCGCGACGGGGTCGCGACGCTCGAGGCGGCGCTCGCCGAGGCGCGGGCGGCGGGAGCCGAACCGGCGCTCCTCGCGAGGGGGCGGCGGCTCCTCGGACTCGCGCGGAGCGACGCCGGCGACCTCGCCGCGGCGCGGCGCGACCTCGAGGCCGCGCTGCCGCTGGCCGACGCGGACGCGTCCGAGCGCGCGGAGATCCTCTTCCACCTCGGGCTCAACGCCGCGCGCGGAGGCGGCGGCGACGAAGATTTCGCAGAGGCCGAGCGCTTCCTCGGCGAGGCGCTCCGCGAGCGGCGGCGGCAAAAGGCGCCGTTCGGCGAGGGGCTGGCCGCGATCGAGCTGGCGCATGTGAAGCTCCGGCGCGGCGAGATCGACGAGGCCGAGGCGCTCGCGATTTCGGCGCGGGAGACCGCCTCGCGCGTCGAGGCGCCGGATCTCAGGTGGCGGGCCGACGCGGCGATCGGAAACGTCAGCGAGTCGCGCGGCGAGCCCGGGGCCGCGCTCGCGTCGTACCGGGACGCGATCGCCGTCCTCGAGAGCCTTCGCGCGGGGCTCGGGCCGGGCGCGTTCCGGAGCGGGTTCCTCGACGAGGAGAAATCGAATCTCTACCGGGCCGCGGCGCTGATCGAGGCCCGGCTCGGCCGCGCCGAGGCGGCTTTCGAGATCGCGGAGCGGGGGAAGGCGCGGTTTCTCCGGGAGCGGCTCGCGGCGGGCGGGAATCACTTTGGCGGC
>Ga0187892_10003151_pt1 | contig 30814 bp, 36 predicted proteins | sample MA1701073metaG_FD_139345 | JGI IMG/M metagenome (GOLD analysis project Ga0187892, IMG submission 139345) | Bio-ooze microbial communities from a basaltic lava cave in the Kipuka Kanohina Cave System on the Island of Hawaii, USA - MA170107-3 metaG ...
ACATAAAGCCACCAACATGGGGCGTACGTGCCAACGGAGTTGTAGGATATGGACGATTTATCAAATAATTTTCCAGTGGATAATCCTGTATAGATTATACAAAAATGTGAATCTGTTAAGATTTGAACCCAATTTTGTATTATTGCATAAATTTACTAGTTAAAATCAAATTTAATCAAAGGTTATAATTTCAAGGGATTATTCACTTTTAGACAAAAAATGTTACAACATCTAAAACGCAAAAAATTTGCCATAACTGTGGCAATAATTGGAGTTATTGCTGCAGGTGTAACTGGCACCTACTTTGTTTCAGCCCAGACCACGCTGACTAAAATTCCCGTCACACTGGAAGAACAAGAAAGATACGATGCGATAGAAGTGGCCAAAAAATACATAGTGACCAGTCCTACATTTGCATTTGATGGACTGCTAGAGACACTTGATGTAGAGAATGTTTCTATTATGGAGTCCTATCCTGTACAATACCGAATCAAAGTAGCCTTTGATTCTTCTCATGGTGGATTTGGAAACAGAGAAGGTCAGATCCTAACTCAGGTAATCACTCCCCATAAAGTAGACATTATAGTGTCAGAGGGAGAGGTACTCTCTGCGGTAACTGATGAAGTTTGGGACGAGCTGAACCATCAATATGTGCTAAAAAAGCCACAGCAAAAACTGCCATCCAGTGATGAACTAATTACTCCATTTGATGGAACTGTGACTGATTACGCATCATTAATTGATGCTATCAAGTCCCGTGGTGTTTTGGTACAATACATTGATGAAATTGCGGCTGAAGGTTCATCATTTTCTGTACCTATCAAAGTGATCTCAGTTGGCGGGGCAGACATACAGGTATATCAATTCCAAAGTGAGTCCGATGCGCAGGCATCAAGCCTGATGATTTCAGAAGATGGAACAGAGATTGGAACCAGCATAATTCGCTGGATGGACACACCACACTTTTACACAAAAGGCAAAATCATTGTCCTATACGTAGGACAAAACCCAGAGATAACAAATCTGCTTGAGTCATTTTTAGGCACACAGTTTGCCGGAATGTGATCAAGCATTTTCTTATTTTTTTAACTCTATAATCAATTTTTACTCTTGTATTATCATAGTAAGATTATACAATTTCGATTAGTTTTTTGGTTCAAATCAAGCGAACCTAAAATCTAAAAAATTGTTTTAATAAAAAACAAATCGAAAATTAATAATGCAACAGTAAAGGTTTTAAAAAAGTATGTGAGGGTGTTAAACTAATTTAACAAATCCCGTCAAGGGCGCAAGGAATTTTTTTTAACTACGCTACAAACAATATTTTGTTGAGGAGATCAGGAATAAACAAAGTAAAGATCTTTTGTCCCTATTGTAATAGTCAACATATTGATGAAGGAAAATATGCAATAATGCCACACAAGATACATCTATGTTTTCATTGTGGCAAAAAATTCAAAGTTTCCAAAGCAAATATTGGAGTACGAGAGGGAATTAATCACACATTAGGGTTCTGAACTAAAAGTACAATTCCTAGCAGGGAACTAAAACTCCATAAAGTGATCTGATAGGAACAATATAAAATATTGAAATAATTATTGATAGAACTCTCAACATGCCTTTGATAGTAAAATGCAAAAGTTGCAGAAGCGAATTTACATCAAAATATCAAATGAATGACACATCAACATGGCACAAACCAAACTACAATCTCGAGATATCTCTAGAATGCCCAGGATGTGGCAAAATAAACGAATATTCCAAAGAAGATCATTTTTTTAAATGAAAATTTTGTACAATAGTGGTTTTACTGTGCCTCATAAATTTGGACTTATTTTGCCTTGCGATTGTACTTGTCCGTAAAGGAATTAATCTGTGCCAGGGATTTTGCGTATGATTCCATCCACAGGTGCATGTAGTTGTCGTACGAGTCAATGGTTGACTTGCGCACCTTTACGTACCCCTTTTCAAACTCTGACGTTGCATTCATTTGAAGAAACAAAAGCTGCTTCCATGTTTTCCACGAATTGTCCCACCTTTGAAGTGTATCCTTGTCAATTGGCAACTTGTCATAAAACTCCTTTTCTGCAATGTAACAAGTTCCATAAAGATCGTCAAGTGAATGTAGATATTTCATATACAAGTCAGATAATAGCTCCATCCTCAAGAGCATCTGAGACTGCATTTTCTTGATTACCTCAGAGGTGTTGGTTTTCATAACATCACAAATAGATATTGTATCCTTGTCCCTTGATTCTGCTTCCTTCTTTGCTGTTTTTACTGCCTTGGCAATTTTTTCCTTGGAAAGATTCTCCATTATTCCACTTTTTTCAAGAGATTCTTTTGCCATGTTATACTAACGTCGTTCTAAATGTTAAGTTTATCGTAAACATATTATCTCTGATCATGGATAATAGTAAGATTATTTTTAATTCATAATTTTATGAAATAAAAGAAAAAAAGGCCAGATTAATGGTTGATTTGACCATTAATCATGGTTTTGAATGATTCTTTTGATGCAGCTCCCACTTTTTGTGATACTGCCTTACCACCTTTGAAGATAGCAAGTGTTGGAATACTAAACACGTTGTATTTTTGCGCAAGATCACTATTTTGATCCACATCGACCTTGACAAAGTTGACAGCACCATTATATTCTCGTGAGAGCTCCTCGAGGACTGGTCCTACCATCCTACATGGACCACACCACTCTGCCCAAAAATCAACAAAAACTGGTTTGGTAGATGATAGTACCTCTTGCTCAATTCTTTTGAGGATGTAATTTCTTTCATTAGTATTCTATCGCGTCTAGATGCGACTATTCGTTTTCAAGCTGCTTTATCCTCTCAGAAACTCCTTGAGATTCCTTGTCAAGATCATCTTTGTATTCCTTTAACAGTGCAATTCTTTCCTCCTTAGTGAGAAAATTTCTTGCACTCTGTACGTTTACTCCACAACAATTGTAACCCATGAATTCACCTCCTTTGTTATATCGGACATACGATACATTATCTGTTTGAGTATTTATATATATCGGACACCCAATAGATCAGTATGAGAAAAATCGGTGATGACTGCTGCGACATGAGGGGTTTTCTGGGATTTTTGATCCTGTTTTTGCTTTCAAACAAACCTATGCATGGCCAGGAGCTTGCAGACGAGATTGCAAAAAGAAAGGGCGAAAAGCCAAGTCCTGGAACAATTTATCCTGCCATAAAAGGACTAAAAGAAGCCGGCTTCCTTGAAGAACAAAAGGAGGGCAAGACCATTACATATTCTCTTTCTCCCCAAGGAAAAAATGCATTAAGAATTGCAAAAAGAAGATTTACCAGAACCTTTTTGGGAGTTTTTCCCTGAAAATGAAATAATCTAGGAAATATTATCTAATTTAAGAAGAAGAATGAGTTCATGTACTTGTGATTATAATAATAAAATCAGCAGAGCATTACAGAAATCAAAACGATTGGCTGGACACAACTCATCATTTTTCCTTTGGAGATTATTTGAATCCAGACAAGATGAATTTTGGACCTCTTCGTGTATTCAATGATGATACAATAAAACCTGCAACAGGATTTGGTTTTCATCAGCACTACGATATGGAAATAGTGACATATGTGATAGATGGCGAGCTTGAGCACAAGGATAACACGGGCAATCACGGCATAATTTATCCAGGCGAAGTTCAAAGAATGACTGCAGGCTCTGGCATAATGCATTCAGAATACAACCACTCTGCACAAAAACCATTAAGACTATTACAGATGTGGGTTTTTCCAAAAAAGAAAAATTTGAAGCCATCATGGGAACAACGAAAATTTTCAAAAGAAGAGGCATTAAATAAATTTCTTCCTGTTATAGAGTCTGAAAATTCTGAAAATGAAAAAACTCTGCGCATTCACCAAGATGCCTCTTTTTACATTTCCACATTAACTCCTGACAAGGAAATTACCTACGAGCTAAAAAACAAAAGAAATGCCTATGTGTTTGTGATAAATGGCGAAGTAATTCTAAATCACAATCATATGGAATCAAGAGACGCAGCAAAAGTAGAAGATGAAAATAGATTATCGATAAAGGCAACAAAAGCAACAGAATTACTGCTTATTGATCTGCCTGAAAAATATGCGCTAGAAAAATAAGTGCACATTACTATCAGCAATATTTTTAGCATCAAAATACATCTAAACAAGACATGTCAGAAAAAAACTGGCACGATGTAGGTCATGTCGATTCCCTAAAGGAACCTTCTATACGAGAGATAAAGATTGGCAATACCGTAATAGCTATCTCATATTCAAACGGAGAATTTGGAGCAATCTCTGGTATATGCAATCACGTGGGCGGGCCATTGGGTCAAGGCCATCTTGATGGCGAGTTTGTCGTATGTCCTTGGCACCACTACAAGTTTAACAGAAAAAATGGAGAAGGTGAACCAGGCTTTGAAGAAGACCGTGTTCCACAATATGAGCTGCTAATAGATAACAATCATCTCTTTATCAATCTCAAACCAAAAACTGGGAGAAACAAATTACCACACCAGCCACATCCGTTAGAACGACCACTTGAAAGAAAAGAGGGACCAATCAGAGTAGTCGGAATATCAACTACTATAATGGATGCAAAAAATCCTCGCTATTCTACATCAGACAAGCTTTTAGAAATAGCAATCAATCATGCCAAAACCTCACTTGGTGCTGAAACAATGCTTATCAAGTTAAACGAGCTGAAGTTTCGAAACTGCGAAGGATACTATTCAAAAAGTGCGCATGCCTGCACGTGGCCTTGTTCTATTACACAAATGGACTCGACTGACCAGATGGATAAGATCTACGAGTCTCTGGTTCATTGGGCCGATGTTATTCTAGTTGCCACCCCAATACGATGGGGTGCGGCAAGCTCGCTTTACTACAAGATGATAGAACGAATGAACTGCATTCAGAATCAAATAACAATTGCAAACAAGGTTCTTATCCAAAATAAAGTCGCCGCATTTATCATAACTGGAGGCCAAGATAACGTACAAGCAGTAGCAGGTCAGATGTTTTCATTTTTTTCTGAGCTCGGATTTATCTTTCCTCCTTTTCCTTTTATTGCCCATTCAAGAGGCTGGACTGCAGAAGATATGGAAAACAACATCAAGTATGTTGCAAACAGCAAAGATCTACAAGATGGTGCAAAAGAACTTGCAGGACGTGCAGTTGAGATGGCAGAGACTCTACTTGTAAGACACCTCTCAAAAGAGAAAATCGAGAGGGGAGGTAGAAAAGCACACCCTCTGCATCTATAATGTCAATCTATTATACATCGAAACATAGAGATGTAAACATTATTTCGTATAATCCTTTAGATATTATCTAGAGAGGTTTATTTGACTAGAAAGTTTAATCTCTAATTCGCAAGCATCATACTCATGGTAAATGTTATAATTCGCCAAGCAACAAAAACAGACATTCCAATTATCCTTGGGTTGCTCTATGAGCTAGACAGACCAAAACCAAAAGACGATGTGCAAGAAGAAATCTTTGAAAAACAAATAAAATCATATCTTAAAGATTTAGACAAGGAAATACTAATAGCTGAACAGGGTACTGAAATAATGGGTTTAGTCAGCATCATTTTCTTAGATAGATTAAATCACGAAAAACCAGAGATGTATATTCCAGAATTAATTGTGACAAAGAAACATCAATACAAGGATATTGGAACTATGCTAGTTAAATCATGCATTGAACTTGCAAAGAAAAACAAATGTCACAGAATCCGGCTAGAGTCAGGGAATCAGAGGAAGAACTCTCATCGATTTTATAAGAAGATGGGCTTTGAGCAGACAGCGTTATTCTTTTCTAAGAAACTTTAACTTATAATCATTCATTTTGGTAATCCAGTAAAGATAATAGATTTGAAACTCTAGTTCTTTCCGATCAGAGAGTGTATTTTTACAATAGCAACTGTTGGTGCTATTACGTATATGCCCAAGTTTAGTGCAATAACTGAAATTCCTAATCCTATTACTTGTTCTTCAGAGCCATGTTCGGTCAGCTGCATTATTGATAAAGTAGAAATCATTGGAGTGATGAATGCTTTTACCGATTCTTTGAATATGGGATTTTGTCGTTCCCAATCAGCTATTGTTGGTGAGAATGAATAGTACGCATGATTAAATCCAATCATGAAAGTTGCGCCTGAAGTAGTACTAAGTAGAGTATTATCACGAATTTCTCTTAACGATTGTACTTGGTATGCCAGTTCAGTGCCAAAAGTAGCTGTTGCAATAAGACACCCTCCGCCAATCTGTGACGTTCCTTGATTGTCTTGTTAATCTATATAGGATTACACAGATGAATACATAGAAGAATTTATCATTAATCAGTCATAATTCTGTATTAAAAATGAAAAAAATACCACAGAATATTTTATTTCTAATTGGTTGTGTAGTTATTGTTTTGGCAGTTGTAGTGGTATTTGGAGTGTTTTCAACCTCTACTCCGCTATCACGTCAGGCAATCCACATTCATGATGATACAAGTTTGAGGTTATCCAATCCAAATGGACTACTCAAAATCTCGGAAATGAAACCAAACAGCATGACTTGGTTTTGGTATCCAGACCCAGACCGATTCAAGGATCGTGATGCATATGAAAAATTTTTGTTAATTCGGCTCCCTGACTATCTTGGTGGCACTGTCAACGATGCATCTGCATTTAGAGCATACAGTGCACTTGACCCTTCGTCACATTGCATAATAAAATACTGGCCTGAGGAAGGACGAAGAAGAATTGAGGATTCTTGTGGTGGAAACATGTACGAACCGGTAGGAGGTCACGTAATGCAAATTTATGGAAACCCTGTTTTAGTATCTAAAAACTTTGCACTGCCTTACTTGGAACTTTCTTCAGATGAAAATGGTTACCTGTATGTAGAACCCCCAATTTTTACGGAATACAAAAACGGAGTAATTGGAATCGGAAGAGCAATTACACAACAGGAAATTGATGTTACAAGCAAATTCATAGCTGCACGGGAAAAACAGATAACAGAGATTATGGATAAATTTCCTGTTCCTGAGCAATTTTCAACAGGACATAAGCTTACTCATATCAATGATGATGGGTTTCGAACAAAGATAGCAGATTATGTTCATCCTGACACAAAACAATTCGCAATATTACTATACTATGAATATTGTAACTGCACTAAAACAAAAGAGCTTCTCTGGGATGAAGAATCAAAATCTCGTAGCCAACTTGTAGAATTTAACGGTATACCTATAGTTGCTATTCCAAATTCGGTGAACTATGTAAGTGATATTCATGACGACTATACATTCATCTTTTACAATAATGGTTTCAAAATATCTCTTCATACAAATCAAAAGCTTGATTCTGGTTTGAAACTTGTTGAAGAGTTACTTGAATTTGTGAATAAATAATTGGTTTGACTCTTCTACAATTTTTCTTGTGGATGTCCTCTAATGATTACCCAAATTACTTTGTTCAATCCATTTTCAGCTCAACTAAATCATTTTACGACTTTAAACTTGCTAAAGTGATATAATCAGTTAATTTTTCTTTATCGCCAATTTTTGAAAGATTTTGCCAGTCTGTTTTTGTTGGAAGCCTTATCAAAAATGTAGTTCCTTTTCCACTGACACTTGAAACATCAATTGAACCTCTGTGACTTTCTATAATATTTTTACAGCTTGGCAAACCTAATCCTGTACCAATCTGTCTAGTGGTAAATAATGGATCAAAAATTTTCCGAATTATTTTTTGCGGTATTCCAGGACCATCATCATGAACTGTAATTAGTACAACTTCATCTGACTCTTCGATGAGGTTTATGCTGATGTGACCTGCCTTGTTGCCAATTGCCTGTATAGCGTTCATCATCAGATTCACAAAAACCGTCTCAAGCTTATCATGATCACATGGAATAGTAATATCGGTTTTTGGAAGATTGATCTTAATTTTGTCAGGAATTGTTAGTCTTTCACATGCATCAGAAATGATGGCAGATATTTTTGTAGGTTTTTTCTTGAGGGTAGAAGGTTTGACATAATCTAAAACATCGTCAACCTGATGGGATATTCTGTAGATTCCTCGCTCAAGTCTCTCCCAATTAGCTTTGGTGTTTGGATCCATGTTTTTGCTACTCATTTTAATAATCTCAGCAGTGTTTTTGATTATGCTTAGCGGATTTCTCATATCATGAGCAATACGTGCAGCAAGCTCACCTATTGCAGACAACTTTTCTTGTTTTAGTAACTCGTCTGTTTTTCGTTGAACTTCTAGCTTCAGGTTGTCACGTTCTTTTTTTAATGCCTCTTCAGTTTCTTCTAATTTGGCAGTTATTTCTTCCAAGTGCGCAAGATTTTCCTGTAGTCTTTCATTGAGCTCTTGCGATTGTACTTTTTCGGCTTTTAGTTCCTTAACCTTGTTTATCAATAAATTTGCCAATTCCTCATGTGAAAATTCTCTCATGAAAAAATATGGACTGTTTTCTGACAAATGCTGACAAAAAGTATACAACTTTTATGGTTTCAGCTTGTGTCTGTAGATAATGCACAAACTTGCTTAAAATAACCAACAAATCAAGATAGAACCGAGTCTAATTTCATACAATAAACAATTTATCAAGATTTTTTCATCCAGATTAATTCGAATAAATAAAGTCTAACGGAGATTAATTCATATATGATTTTTTTATAAATCTCGCATGACTGCAAAACAAGAAAATTTTTCAGAAATTTCACAACAATTAGAGCAATTTAAAAAAATAAGATCCCAAACACTAGACCTTGTTCAAACCATAGAAAGAGATGATTTCGTTGTGCAGACTGCAGTTTTTATGAGTCCTCCAAAATGGCATCTGGGACACGTAAGTTGGTTCTATGAAGTTATTATGAACAAGATAGACCAGGATTATACTTTTTATTCGCAAGAGTTTTCCAAGGTTCTAAATTCATACTACCAGGCATTTGGCGAACCTCATGAAAAAGCAAAACGCGGAGTTATATCAAGGCCAACGGTTGATGAAACATTACAATATTTTAACGAGATAAATAACAGAGTCAAAGATTTTCTCACAAATTCACAAGTTGGTAAAAATGAAATTTATCTCTTCAAATTGGCATTTAACCATGAATGTCAACATCAAGAACTCCTAGTTTATGATCTCCAACACCTTCTTACCAGCACTTACAGGCCACTTAAACAAAACCACAAGCCAAAACCAGCTCCAACAGAAAAAAAATCAGTTAAGATTTCCGGTGGACAATACAAAATGGGATACAATGGTTCTGACTTTAGTTACGATATAGAAAATCCTGAACATACAGTATATCTTAATCCATATTCGATTGATGAATTTCCAGTAACAAACGCAGATTACCTAAAATTTGTAGAGGATGGTGGTTACGAGGATTACAGATTCTGGCTTGCAGATGGTTGGGATGTTGTAAAGAAGAATAACTTGACATCTCCTCTGTATTGGAAAAAAGAGGATGGAAATTGGATACGCCACGACTTTAGAGGAAAACAAAAGCTAAATCCAAATGAACCAGTCTGTAATGTTAGCTACTACGAGGCACATGCATACTGCAAGTGGGCAAACAAAAGATTGCCAACAGAAGCAGAATGGGAGAAAGCAGCTTGTTGGAATCAAGATAAACAGAAAAAAACAATCTATCCTTGGGGAAATGAATCACCAACAGAAAATCATGCCAATCTTTTAGAATCATACTTGTGGTACCCCAGCGAAATTGGCTCTTATCCACTAGGAAAAAGTCACTATGGAGTTCACCAGATGATGGGCGATGTTTGGGAATGGACATCATCAGATTTTGCAGGTTATCCGGGTTTCAAATCTGGTTTTGCCGAATACAACGACAAATGGTTTGCAAACCAAAAGGTTCTTCGCGGTTCCTCATTTGCTACTCCAAAATATTCTATAAGAAACAGCTATAGAAACTTCTTCAAACTAGATGAAAGATGGATGTTTGCAGGATTTAGATGTGTGGAGGATTTATGATAAAAAACACAAAACAGAAACTAGAATCCCCAGAATATGAGAAAATTTCCGTAACTCCACGGTTTTGTTACTTTAAGCCAAAAAACGAAATTACCTCTACTATTGCAAAAGAGATATCCCTTAGTCTCACTCAAAAAAAGAAATTCATTCATCCCAAGTTTTTCTATGATACAATAGGCTCAAATCTATTTGAAAAGATTTGCAGCTTGCCTGAATACTATATTACACGCACAGAAATTGAGCTTTTAAGTTCAATAAAATCAGAATTGCCAAATTACCTTGCTGACGAATATGCTCTAGTTGAATTGGGTAGTGGCTCATCAATTAAAACAAAAAAACTAATAGATGTTTTAACAACAAAACAAAGTGAGTTAGAATACTATCCAATCGATATTTCAAACATACTAAAGGACAGCTCAATTAATCTACATGACAAATATGAAAATTTGATAATAACTGGAATAATTGATCAATATGAAACAGGATTAGAGCTAATACGAAAACTTGATCACAAAGCAAAACTTGTTGCATTTTTAGGTTCCAGTCTAGGTAATTTTGATCCAGAAAATGCAACAGAATTTCTTAAGAAAATTTGCTCGTCGATGAAAAAAGGTGACTTGTTTTTGCTTGGTCTTGATTTAGTAAAAGATCCAACTATAATAGAAAGTGCTTACAATGATTCAAGTGGTGTTACTGCAAAATTCAACCTAAATCTTCTCTCACGCATTAATCGAGAACTAGGTGCAAACTTTGTCCATGACAAATTTGAACATGTAGCCATATTCAATAAAAAACAAAAAAGAATTGAGATGTATCTAAGATCAAAGACTAAACAACAAGTGACTTTTTCTGAGATTGATCTCATGCTAAAATTAAAACGAGGCGAATTAATTCACACAGAATATTCTTACAAGTATTCTATTCCACAAATAAAAAAAATTGCACAAAAGACAGGATTCAAACTAGCACAAATCTGGACTGACAAGGATAATTATTTCTCACTAGTCTTGTTTACAGTTGATGAGATTTGAAAAAATCTTGTGAACATTTTATCTGCCTCAAGGAAAACATCACTCCTAAAACTCAAGGGTGTGAAGAGTGCGAAAAGGAAAAAACTCCTTGGGTTGCACTTCGACTCTGTCTTACATGTGGGCATGTAGGTTGCTGCGATTCCTCAGTAGGAACACATGCAACAAATCATTTTAAAAAAACTGGACATCCTGTAATGGTAGCATTACCAAATTTTGCATGGAAGTGGTGTTATGTTCATGAATCATATTATTAGAACAGTTAAAGAAAATACTGATTGTTAAAAAAATTCCTATGGTTTGGCGATAATTAATTCCTGAGAGGACAGATTTCAAACATCTAGTCCATGAAAGATATTAAAACAAATCTTACAAATCCAGCGTTATACCTTCAGGGATTAGTTTGTTTACCTCTTTTTCTATCAATAAAGTATAACACGCCTCCAGTTATCACTATTACAACTCCAATTATCATTTGCAGCAAACCTACTATTATGCTAAATGCAATTGAGGTAAGATTGTCAAGCTCCTCTAGTATTGGCTCTGTTGTAAGTGCAGCATATATAACAACTGACTGGCTTCCAAGATTTGTCATCGATATGGTATAGTCACCTTCTTCTAGAGGACCAATATCTTCAATCACACTTGCATTAAATGCAACTTCAAGAATTTTTTGGTGGTCTACCGTTCTTTCTACATAAACCAGCATGGACTCCTCCCGTGGTATACCTGATACCACCAAGAACGGCTGTTCAACTTTGATTAGTGCAACTTCTACAGTGTTAGATTCACCTGGAGCAATTCTTACTCCATCTATAATTATTGATGTTGATGGATATTTTTCTTGCATTGGCATTTTCGTTTGTAGCCACTACAATGATGAGCATGGCATTTCTAATTAGCTCAATTTTTCGGGGTCCTACAGGTGCAGCCATATTGGTTTTCTTTTTGTTTATTATGATATTTCCAATAATTGATCAGCTGTTAATAGGAGTAGTTGAGATAAAGCCATGGTTTACTCCGACTTTTTCTTCAAAAATAGTTGATAATGTTCTCATTACACCATATCCAAGCGATTTAGCTCCAAGCTAAACTAAAAGAGGACCATTTGACATTCATCGTTTTGTGACTTATATTCCAGAAAGTTTGTTGGTAATGAGTGCGTATATTATTGCTTCAAGTGTTACCTCAATTTTTGTATTCAAAAGATGAGAAATGATCTCATAATCTAGATTATGTGAATTTAAAATACTTGTTAGCTGCTAACTATTCCATGGTAGGTCCTCAAGATGGAGGTTTTGGGTTTGATCAATCTAAAAAATATTCATCGGTAGAAAATCTAGACCAAGTCTGCGTCCAATGTCAGGCAGGTCAACACAAAAAATGTCTTGCAAAAAACCAACAACAATCAAGTTGTGAATGTGAATACTGTATCATAAATGGTTAATTTGTATATTTTAGAAAATTCCTCTATTTCTATTATAAATAGAAAGATCATCCCAGAAAGCGATGACAAGTAATCAATCTATAATAGCAAAATCGTGTTCATTTTATTTGGCAGAAAAATTGGGATCCCATTCTTTTGTAGCTCTGAATAAAAAAATAATCAAATGTAAAAAATGCCCAAGATTAAATTCATACATTAAAGAAATTTCGCAAACCAAGGTAAAGCGATTCAAAGACCAAAAGTATTGGAGCAAACCACTACCGGGTTTTGGAGATGTTAATGGCAAAGTTTTGATTGTAGGTTTGGCACCTGCAGCACATGGTGGAAACAGGACAGGCAGAATGTTTACTGGGGATTCATCAGGAGACTGGCTAGCAAAAGTCCTATATGAAAATGGCTTTGCAACTCAGCCAGTGAGTTCACACAAGACTGACGGTTTTTGTTTAATTAATGCATACATTACTGCTGTTGTTAGATGTGCGCCACCAGAAAATAAGCCACTTGATACTGAATTAAAAAATTGCTCAGAGTATTTGAAAAACGAATTTGCAATTCTTCAAAATTTGGAAATAATTATTTGTTTAGGAAGAATAGCATTTACAACTGTTTGCAGAATTTTAGGAATCAAGGGCCAGAACTTTTCTCATGGGAATGTATTCAAACATGGAACTAAACTCATAATATGTTCCTATCATCCAAGCCGACAAAACACCCAAACTGGCAGACTAACTTGGACACAGTGGAATTTAATATTTGTAAAGGCAAGAAGATATAGTAAGTGAGAATAATCATATCTTTTCTCCAAACAGCTCTTCACATTTTGGGCAGTAATCTTTGATTTCTCCATTTGGTAGATTAGTATGAATTAGTTCAACATCTGGGTGAAGAGGGCATGTTTCTCTCATCTGGTATAATTACAACTGATTATAGTATATGGATTGCCAGAAGAATTTCTAATGAAATAAAACTGTTTTTAAATGAAATCATGTATTAGGAAAAGGTGGATAATTTTTTTCTCCAGTCTGGAGCACAAAACGGCTTGACAGATTCTATGAACGAAGGGCTTTTCAGCTTTATAGATAAAATTAATCCATTTCAGCTACCTCACACAAATTTTGTAACAGACCTTGCAATAATTATGATCCTTGCAGCAATTGTTACCCTTGCTTTTTTCAAAATTAGACAACCATTAGTTATTGGATATTTGTTTGCAGGAATGCTAATTGGTCCCCTATCTCCTCTATGGGCGGGGTATATTCCAGAAGGAACACCCTCTAGCGAAGTTACCGGAGTTGGAATACTTTCTGACATTACAGCTTTGAATCTTTTTTCTGAAATTGGTGTTATACTGTTGCTTTTTGTCATAGGAATAGAGTTTCCTTATGCAAAAATCCGCTCTATTGGAAAAATGTCAATAGGAATAGGAACACTGGGTTTGTTTTCAACACTGGGTGCAGTATTTTATGCTGCAAGTCTAATGGGATTAAATTTCATGGACTCGCTTTTTATCGCAGCTGCCCTTTCAATTAGCAGTACTGCAATTATTATTAAAATATTAGAAGATCTTGGAATATTAAAAAAAGAATCCTCAATACTAGTCTTAGGAGTTTTAATTGTTGAAGACGTCATCGCAGTAATTTTAATCTCGTCTCTCCAGTCTGTAGCTCTCCTAGGAACTGTATCACTTGAAAGCATCTCGCTTGCAGCTGCTGTAGCTGCAGGATTATTCATTGGTACATTTACAATTGGAACAAAAATAATTCCCCCACTCATAGACAAAGTTGCAAGCGCAGAAAATAGAGAAATTTTGTTGTTAAGCGTTTTGGGTGTGTGCTTTGGTTATGCGTTAATTGCAAACATTGCCGGCTTGTCAGTTGCAATAGGCGCATTTTTGGCAGGAGTCCTAATTGCAGAATCAAAATCATCCGAAGTCTCTAAAATTTTATCTAGCCCAATCAAAGATATGTTTGTTGCCATCTTCTTTGTGTCAGTAGGTGCCTTGATGGATATTGGCCAGATTGGAAATTTTATTTTCATTGCAATCGGACTAATTTTTGTTGCCATAGTGGTGAAATTTGGCAGCAACCTGCTTGGAAGCCTTCTATTTAGACAGCCTGCAAAAAAGTCCCTTCGTGCTGCCTTTGCTCTTGCAGCCCCAAGGGGAGAGTTTTCCATAGTTATTGTAAAGACAGGAGTAGATGTTGGGGCAGTAAGCTCATTTCTGTTCCCTTTAGTAGGGGTAATCTCAATTATCACATCTTTTATTACGCCTTTCTTATTTAGGGTAGGAGACAAAGTTATTCCAAAACTATCAAAGGACTAGGAAATGTCAAAAGATGAATTAAATGATCTTCTAAGCAGAGTACACAAAAGTATTACAGTATTCAACTATAACGGTAACCAAGTTCCCTGTATAATTTTGACAGAGAGAAGATTTTCAGAAATCATGGACAAGATTGCCGGAAGACCAGTCTCTGTAGATACTAATCTCAATATTTTACAAAACGGCATAGGAAGCGTATTTGTGGAAATTACTTTGGATTTTTCCGATGGTAACATTCACGAAAAGATCTTACTTTATGCAAACGAATCTCTTGATTTTTTTGAATCGCTTGCAAAAACATCAATGCTTGCACTATCCTCTCCCCACTCTCAAGTTGGGCAGGAAAATGTCTTTATGATCCAGCTTCCCAAACCTGAGCGGGCAACAAATGCGATTGATATTATCAAGCGAGGCTTGAATGCTGGTAAAGATCTTACATAATTAAAGTTATAAAAAATAAAATGCAGTTGCCGGGATTTGAACCCGGGCCACGAACTTGGCAAGCTCGCATAATAACCAAACTATACTACAACTGCTCTATCGATAATTTTGATTTTCTCTATTAAAGCGTACTGCTGTCCTTATTGTTTTTAATGTTGATTATTCTAACTATACCATGGATGAAAAACTTCAAAAAATTATAGACCAAAAGATTAACTCAACATTTGAGAAAAGAGATGAAATACAGGAGATAATACATTCTTTAGAAGATCTTTCTACATCAAAAAATTCTTTTGCGCTAGGCATTATAATTGGCAGATTATACAACTCGTTTTATTACCAATGCAGGAGGATCCTAAAAAGAGACCCGACGGAGCAAGAGTTTTCAGAATTTTTAGAAATACTAAAAAAACGCAAGTCAGAGTTTCTCGAAAAAATTCACTAATTATTTTAATGGAACGACATTAATTGTAGGTGTTCCTGGAAGCTTGACACAAGCACTCTTCAATGATTTTTTGGCCAATTCTAGATGCTCCTTTTTTACATGCATCTCCATTATGCACTGACCTGCCTGTACACGTGCTGCTAAACTTATTGCCTTTCCAAATGCCCTTCTCATTCCTTCTTGTAACCTATCCGCACCAGCCGCAGCAATCATCTTGTTTTCTCGCAATAACACATGCGGATAGACTCGAAGTTTTGAATAAAAACCAGTCTCGCCTGCAACCTTTTCTAGCTCCTTATTCGCTGCAAGCCTTGCTGATTCTAGTGCCATGTGGGTTATCTGTAATTTTTCATTTAACAATAATTGAACAATATAATCATAGTCGCCTGGTTTTCCACCTTCAAATTTGGCAATTTTAATCTGGGGTTTTCCTTTGATGTATTTTTTTCTGGTATATGGCTGACCATTTCCTCTTCGATAGTTTGCACCGTGCATCAAATCACCTTTTAAAGCTTAGTTCGAATGCCCTTATTTTAACGGTTAGTCTTCAAAAACGGTCTGAACATTTTTCATCCGACGCACCAATATATGGAATGGTATAATCCGATTTTCATGTCTCTTGAATCTGAACCCCAAGTAGAAGGGGAGTTGGTCAAAGACCAGACTCTAATCTCAAATAAATCAATGCAACAAAGCCTTGAGCAAAAAGGATACGGAGAGCTAACCAGGTCACAATTTTTTCTAAAACCATTTGAATCTCTATATCTGATGTACTGTGATAAGCTCAAACTTTTCAAAGGAAAAAAAAAATAGACTTTGATTCTTTGATGGAAACTTGTATAAACTATGACGAAGAGTCCTTGTCAAAATTTCTAATTTACAGAGATTTGAGAACAAGGGGATACATAGTCAAGGATGGTTTTGGATTTGGACTAGATTTTCGCGTGTATGAACGGGGAGATTTTGGTGAAAAGGGTGCAAAGTATCTGGTATTTGGTCTAAGCGAGGGAAAGCAAGAAAAGATCGGCCAGCTTCAAAAAAAAATTGAGCAAATTACACAAATGGGAAAGGAACCAATCATCGCAGTAATAGAAAGAAGAGGAGAGGTAATTTACTATAAGATATCACGAATGAATTTTCTGCAAAACAAAGACAGACTTGACATAGAAAAATTCAAGTTTTAGACTATGATATACTAAGGGCCCACTCTGCTGAATAATTGAGAAGATTTTGTTTTATAGCATCATCAATATCATATACCGTAATGTTTCTTGTCTTGTTTTGCCAAAGGTTTTCAAAATCATTTATCTTAATGTCCACTCTTGACTTGTCATTCCATGATGTAAAAACATCAATTGACTCAAAGTTTCTGTTTTGGGGATCAAATGTTTCGTTTGAGGTTCCTGTAAAGGCTACCGCATCATCATTTTCATCATGAAAAATTCCAATCTTTTCTGAAAAGTATCCGTAAACCTCATCGGAGTTTGGTATTGCAATTTTTATTTTAATTTTGTCGGTATTAATCATTTGATGTAATATTGACATTTTTCTTTCTTTGACAGTATTTGGATTGCTAAAAGTTTTGCCATTTTTTTTAGAGTATAGTTTTGAGAAAAAATTAAGATCTGATGTTCTTAATCTATGTCCTGTTACTATTCTGAGCTGTACATTATTATCTATAAAGCTCTTCAATCCAAAATAATATGCAGTAAGGCTTTTGAGAGTCGCGTACTCGACTGCTCTGTCATATTCAATACAATGTCCAAGACAGGGAAGAAAAAATTCTTCAATTAAATTATCTCTGTCAGACCTGTATTCTTCTTTTAGTGTAAGATCTCTTAATCCCATCAATAGTATGGGCACGATTTATTATTTAAAGAAAAATAAGCTCATCTTTCATACCGATTCAGACCAATCATACGAATTTCATATATACTCTACTAGGGTCTGAAGCTCATGAACAAAACTATTATCTTAGCAGCAATTGCAGGTATTATTCTAGTACTTGCGTTTGGTGCAAGCATTACACAGATAGATAACCAAGCAACTGCACAGGAGACAACCCCATTTCCTTCAAGAGAAAAGATAATCTCTGTAACTGGAACTGCCACAGCTTCAGTTGATCCAGATTTGCTAGTAGTACAGTTTGGTGTTGAGACTCAGGAAAAAACTGCAAAACAAGCTCTTGAATCAAACTCAAATCTAATGACACGTGTGGTTGGCGCAATTACAAGTGTTGGAATAAGCGAGGATGAGCTAAGTACATCTCAACTAAACATTCAACCAATTTATGACAGCTACGAAGATAAAATGACAGGTAGATACACACAGGAGCTCATCGGATACAGAGTTTCAAACATTGTAATGGTTGAAACTGCAAAATTGGATGCAGCTGCAGACATTATAGATGGTGCAGTATCTGCTGGTGCAAACAGAGTAGACAATGTTTACTTTACCCTTTCACCAGCAAAACAACTTGCCGTAAAAGATGATCTCATCTCTCAAGCAGTAAAAAACGCTGAATCCAAAGCAAACAAGGCATTGGCACCACTTAACCACAAAATAATTGGCGTAAAGGCAATTTCCTTGTCAGAGTTTGGCATTCCCTACCCAATGCCAGTTTATTCAGGATATGCAGAAGATGCTTTTGCCAAATCAGCCACCCCAGTGTTTTCATCTGATCAAGACGTGACTACAACTGCAAACGTAATATTTCTAATCGGAAGTTAGCCAACTTCCTTTTCTTTTTTCTAATAGGTACCTGACTAAAAGAATAATATACGAATCAAATAGGAAATTGACAATTTGTCTGAATTAGGGTTAGCTGCAACCTCCATAAACAAGAGATTACTTTTTGCGGGAATTTTTCTTACATCTCTCTCTGGCCTAGTTTTAGAAATTGCAATAACCAGAATATTTTCTGCAGCTATATGGTATCATTTTGCATTTGTTGCAGTTTCTGTAGCATTGGTGGGTCTTGGCTCATCTGGTTTGTTAGTTCATTATAGGTTAAAGAGAATTAAGGAAAACTGGGCAGCTGATCTTACTATCGTCTCTTCAACTGGAATTTGTATAATTTTACCAATTACATTGTCTGTGATGCATTCACTTGCTTCTCAGGTGACATATCTTCCTCTCTTTATGTTCATGTTTTCTATTCCCTTCTTTTTTGTGGGTGTTGTAATATCTGCCGCATTTAGTGCTTTTTCGCATACAGCAGGTCGGCTTTATGCTTCGGATCTTATTGGCGCTTCGGCAGGAGCTGTTTTGGTTGTATTTTTTTTGTCATTAGTTGGTGGAGAAGGAACAACACTTCTTGTAGGAGTTACTGCAGCAATATGTGCCACAATTTTTTCTCTTACTACAAAAGATAGAAAAAAAATTCTGTTAAGCCTAGTAGTTGTAGCCTTTGCATTATCCCTTGTGGTAATTAATGGTATAACACAAGTATTTTCCATTCCAACAGATCCAACTGCAAACAAAGACCTACCAATATTTTTAAGAGAAAATCCAGGCTCACATATTGCCAAAACACAATGGAACTCTTTTTCAAGAATTGATGTTGTGGAAGGGATTTCTGGAGATTGTATACCTGTAAGAGATCCTAGAAACCCCTCCCAATGTGCAGAAGAAGGATTGGTGGCAAAGATTTTCATTGACGGTGGAGCAGGAACCAACATAATTTCTTGGGATGGCAACCCTGATAGTAGAAAGGAGCTCTCCTCATGGATGCAGTACCTGCCCTTTAAGATGAAGGATGATCCTAAGATCTTGATCATAGGTTCAGGTGGAGGCCGAGATGTGGTAGCTGCAATAACAAGTGGTAGTACAGACGTGACTACAGTTGAGATAAATCCAATAATTTTTCAAACAGTTCAAAGTTACGGAGAAAAAGCTGGAAACCTATACGAGCATAATCATGTTCATGCAAATGTAGATGAGGGCAGAAGCTTCGTATCCAGATCTTCAGAAAAGTTTGACATTATCTACATACCATTTGTTGATACATGGGCATCCGTCTCTTCAGGAGGCTTGGGAGTATCAGAGAATTTTCTTTACACAGTTGAAGGATTCCAAGAATATTATGATCATCTTACAGATGATGGCAAGATTGTTGCTGTTAGGTGGCTTGTTGATTCGCCAAGGTTTGTAACAACTTTTACACAATTGTTAGAAAATAATGGTTTGAAGAGAGATGAGGTTTTCAAGCACATCATAATTGCATCATCAGAATCCACTACTCAAGATCCTAGCGTTACGATGGCAATCTTATCCAAATCACCTTTTACCACATCTGAAATCTCGTTCTTATCAGATTCCTTTAGTAAAAATGGTTACAAACCAATATTGGTTCCTGACAAAGTTATGTTAGACCCCTATCCTTCCCTACTCAAAGGCTCTATTACCTTTGAAGAATTTTATGAACTCTACCCAACAAAGACCCATCCCGTAACAGACGATAGCCCGTTTTTCTTATCTTTTGAAAAACCGATTCCCTCTATTTTGGAATCCTTACTGTATATCTCAATAGTGATTGTTGGTGCATTTCTTGTAATTCCATTTATTTGGCTAAGTAAAAGCTCCGAGAAAAAATCTGAGCTCAGAGTATCAAGTGTCATTATTTATTTTGCAGCATTAGGTGCTGGTTTTATTCTCATTGAGCTTGCACTATTGCAGAAATTTATTTTACTTTTGGGAAATCCAACCATGACTTTTGCAATTTTACTTTTCACAATGTTATTGTCAAGTGGGTTTGGCAGTCTTACAAGTACAAGATTGATGAAGATGGGACCGAAAAATCTCCCATTCATAATTTCAGGAATTGTTGTAATTGGTGTTCTTTATGCACTCATGTTGCCAATTTTGATATATTCTGTAATCTCAGAAGATTTTACTGTAAAGGTTGCAGTAAGTGTTGGAATATTAGCTCCAATTGGCTTTTTGATGGGAATGCCATTGCCAACAGGAATGCGTGTGTTAAAATCTCATCTGCCAACACACATACCTTGGATGTGGGCAATTAATGGTGCATTTTCTGTACTTGGTGCAGTTTTATCAGTAGTTATTGGAATTCTTTATGGTGCTTCATATGCAATGGGTATGGGAATTCTGATTTACTTGGCTGCATTGTGTATTGCCCTGAGTTGGAAAAGACAAACAATTGAAATTCAAAACGTGAAATGAGGAAATAAAAATACTCTTTTTAGACATTCGAGCAAAAGCTTAGAACACTTTAAGAATATGCTAGTTCAGAATTTCCGAGGATTAATACGAAAAAAATTTCTTTATTGCTATCTCTGGTATTATTAATTTCATTAATTCCTTCTGCGTTTGCGCTCCCTGAAAATTTGTTTAATGGTTCTTCATTATTTGAAAAATTACCTACAATTGAGGCAGGAAAAACATCTGATTTTACAATAAAACTGTTTTACAAAAGTGGGCCATATGCCCTTGAGGATCTCACCCCAATCATTGACATATATCCAAAAAGCTTGACACGGTATCTTACTATCAAAACTGAATCTGCAAGTGGAACACTTTATCCATTTACAACGGTACATATCAAAGGAAACATTACAGCCAGTCCTGACATTCCTGCTGGAAAAACCTCCTTACTATACTATTTTGTTGCAAATGATACACGGGGCAATTCATACAAAAGCTCTTGGTTTGATTCATCTCCCCCATTTGATATTAAAATTGAACAATCTATAACTAATCATAAAAGATCTCCACTGGAACAATTCAAAGCTGGAATAACAATTGACGCAATTTCATGTAAAGAAAATCATGTGTTGATAAAAAAATACAATGGCTTACCAGCGTGTGTAAAGCTTCAAACCAAAGAAAAACTGATACAGCGCGGTTGGGCAATTAATCCTGAACTTTCGGTAAATAGTACCGGAATTGGATTAAATGATAAGAAAACCATTGAAGACCAAACTCCTGTCCAAAAATCGAAGATTGAATCTTCCCATCTGCAAATCAAAGTAGGTGGAGAAAAACAGGTGAGGCGTGGCACAACACACACCATAGAGGTACAGGTGATCAGAGGAGATAATCCAATTGAGGGTGCTAGAGTGTTTATTGACATTGAGGATTATGGTGAGGACATCATAAAAGAATTTGATGGGTATACAGATTCACGAGGGTACTTTGTACTTTCATGGGAAATTCCACAAAGCTTTGATGATATCGAAACACTGTTGGCAATAATTGATGTTACAGATGGAATATCTTCTAAAACTGAACTATTCAAGTTTCAAGTATATTGTTTACCTGGTGAACAAAATTGCAAAGTAGAAGGAAATTAACAAAAACTTTTATTTTCCACAGAATAGACTGTTAATTTTTTAAATGAGTTTTTTCATGAGCACGTACCTTATCAAAAGTATTAACATTTCCTTCCCAATGAAAATTACATTTTGGGCAATTCCATTCCATTTTATGTCGCTTCTTTATCTGGTTTTTCTTTTTCAGATTCTTTTGATGCGTTTACGTCTTCAACTAGTTTGGTCTTACAAGAACCAAATTTTAGCTTTGTAATTATTTTTCTTATCATACTTTGTTAGATCTTCATTTAGATATATACCCGCTTAATTGCTGAATTTTAAGACCAAAATCACAAGCGATTTAACTTGTTCATATTTTGCTAGAAAATCTTTAGTAGACAATTAAGATGTGAATATTTATTGGAAGCAAACATCAAGGAAGGCAAACTAAATAACATTACTCATTTTGGCGTTCGTTTGGTAATAGGAATAATTTTCATAGTGACTGGTTATGTAAAATTTGATCCCAACGTTGCGGTATTTTTCGTTCAGGGTGGCATTCCAGCAGAATTACAAATTCCAATCGCCTTGGCAGAAACCATTTCAGGTGTTTTGATAATTATTGGTGTTCTAAGCAGAATCTCAGCATCGCTTTTGTCAATCATAATGCTTGGTGCAATATTTTACGTCAAAAAAGCAGCTAGTTTTACAGGTGAAATGGGAGTTGAGCTTGATCTGATTTTACTTGCGGCCAGTCTAACCGTAATTACAATGGGACCTGGAAAAATATCTATTGCACATATTGCAAAAAAAATTCCAAGATTTTTGCACTAGTGCAAAATCTAACACCCTAACTATATTCCCTAAAATAAAATGCTGGGGTATAGACATGACGTTTCCATTTGACTAAATGAAAATTATAATTAAAACTACAATTATTAGGTGACCCCTTTTGATCGCAAATATGCCAAATAGATGTGAATGGGCAAAAGACGATTTGATGATTCAATATCACGACAAAGAATGGGGTATTCCAGTTCACGATGATAAAAAATTATTTGAAATGTTAATACTTGAGGGAGCACAGGCAGGACTTTCTTGGTCTACCATTCTAAAAAGAAGAAAAACATATCGAAAAGCATTTTCTAATTTCAATCCTCACATAGTATCCAAATTTTCTCAAAAGGATATTGCACGATTATTAAAAGATGAAGGAATAATTAGAAATAAGTTAAAGATTATCTCCACAATCAATAACGCAAAACAATTTCTCAAAATTCAAAAGGAATTTGGCTCATTTGACAAATACTTGTGGGATTTTGTTAATAAAAAGCCAATAGCAAATAAATTCAAAAGATTATCTGATATACCAGCATTAACTCCAGTTTCTGATAAAATAAGCAAAGATCTAAAAAAACGAGGCTTTAATTTCGTTGGTTCTACTATTTGTTATGCCTTTATGCAAGCAGTTGGAATGACGAATGATCACACTACAAATTGTTTTAGATACAAAGAGTAAAGAATCTATCATTAATCAACCCTTATTCTGTGTAAAGTATGAAAAAAATCAAATCTCTAGATTATTAAAACATATTTTCTGGATAATCTTATTAGGATATTCTTTGGGAGAGATTAAGTTATGATAGTTTCTTTTCCACTTTTGGTTCATTACTGCCTTGTACGTTTCGTAATGAAATAAGGACCAACCCAGCCGTAACGATTGCCAATATTACGCTGATAAAGACTGAAAGATGCATTCCATGCAAAAAAGCATCACGAGCTGCACCAAGAAGTAGAGACCCTATTTCTCGAGGCAGCTGTTCTGATATTTGCACTGCAGCACCTAATGTATCGCGGGCAATCTCAAGCATATCGTGTGGTATTCTACCAGTCAAAGCAGCTGCTAATTCATTTCGGTATATAGCTACTCCTAAGCTTCCAAAAACTGCTATGCCAAGAGCTCCACCAAGTTCTGCAGTAGTTTCTGAAATTGCAGATGCAGCTCCTGCACGTTCAGGAGGTGCTGAACCGATAACAAGTTCAGTTGCCAATGTGAAAACTGGGGAAAGACCAAATGAAGAGATAACAAACGCAGTAACTAAAAGTGCAAATGATGTGTTCTCATCAACCTGAATAAGTATTGCAAAACCAATTGCAGAAAGTACAAGACCTCCTGCAATTATTGGCCCTGGTCGAAGCCTTCGCATAAGGAGTGGTGTTACTTGGGTTCCACCTACAAACGCTATCGCCCATGGTAGCATCCATAAACCAGATTCAAGCGGAGATAATCCCAAAACTAGCTGCAAGTATTGTGAAATAAACAAAAAGACTCCAAAAGCCATGAAAATACCAAACAAAAATGTGAAAAGTGAAGTGGTAAATGCAGGTATTCGAAACAAATGAAGATCAATCAATGGGTTTGATAGTCTCCTTTGTCTATGCAAAAAAATAACGGCAAGTCCAATTCCTACCAATACAAATAAGACAGATTGAAATTCCACGCCATTTTGGGCAAATAACTTTATTCCATAAATCACAGACAAAATTGCTGCAAGTGAAAGAGCTGCACTGAATATATCTAATCGTCTTGCCTTTGGATCCTTAAATTCAGGAAGCAGTATTGGTCCCAAAATCAAAAGAATTGCCATGACAGGTACTGCAAGTAAAAACACAGATCCCCACCAGAAATATTCCAAGAGCACGCCGCCAACAAGAGGGCCAATAGCCGCTCCAACAGAAAAGGCCGAGATCCAAACTCCAATGGCTACTACTCGTTGTTTCTGATCATGAAACATGTTGCGAATAAGAGATAAAGTGGAGGGGGCAAGTGTAGCTCCTGAAACTCCCAAAAGTGCTCTTGTAACTATGAGCATCTCAGCACTAGTTGAAAATGCTGCAAGAACCGATGTTGCAGCAAAACAGATGCCACCTATCAAGAGGAGACGACGACGGCCAATCTTATCTCCAAGATTTCCCATAGTAATCAAAGAACCCGCAATAAAGAAACCATAGATATCGATAATCCAAAGTAACTGAGAGCTTGTAGGCTGAAGGTCAGCACTAATTTGAGGCACAGCTAAATGTAAAACAGTTAGATCCATTGAATATAGGACGCATGCTAGACCAAGTACACATAGTCCAACCCACTCACGCCTTCCGGCTTTCGGTGTAATGGATACGCTCATTTAGAATCACTAATGCCAATCTTCGTGTAACATAGTCAATATAAATTGGAAAGTGAATTTTTTGAAGGCAAAATAATTTTTCTTAAAGTCAATTTTTATCTCACAAGAATAAACAAAATCATACTATTACAACGAGGAATATTGGTGCAAAATCAATGCCTCTAACTATATCCCCGAATGGATAGTGCTCCCGTCGGGATTTGAACCCGAGATCACTGCCTTGAGAGGGCAGTATGCTTAGCCGGACTACACCACAGGAGCTAGGTAAAACGCAAAACAAATCGCAATTTAAAGGAATGTTTTGACATTACATGCTTTGGTAAAATTATCTAAGTTGGATACTTTATAGAAAATCCAAAATCAGTTCATTGATGGACACAAAAAAATTACTAGAATATATTTCTCTAACCAAATATCCAGTTGCTTTGGGGGGATGTAGAAATGACGAAAAAAGTTTTGATTGCTGTGAGTATGACATTACGGTTTTTGATGATACAAACGAAAGTGATTCAGTAACAGAGTTTGAAAATGACATCATAAGAATTCATCATGGCTCTATGTATGAAACAAGACTAGATGTCCTAACACAGTATACCAGAATGAAAGTTTTATGGGATGAGAAATGGGATCTCAAAATATTTTTGTCTCAAGTTTTAGAAAAAAAAGAAAAAATATTCAAAGCATATGCAAAAGGCTGCCTAGTTGAAGCAGCAGTCTGCGCAGTAAAAGCAAAAGAGGGACTAAAAAACTCCGAACCCTTTGCATCAAGCTGGGTAAAGTGCTCTGCATATTACATTGCAGATGCAATTGTTCTAGCTAATAACAGACGGCCAAGTCCTGCGCATATGTTAGAATACATTAGATATATGGAAAAAAACAAAATCAACGAAAAGTTTGTCAAAGTAAATGAATCCATAGGTATAGAGCGAGCTACGATGTCTCAGCTATTGCGAATGTGCAAATCAACCATGGGATTTTCTGATATGGTAGAAAATAACGGACATTCAAAAATCATCCAAAAAAAACATGATTATCTTGTAAAGAACTCTTTAATCTCTGACTGTTATTTTTATCTAGGATACATCAATAGAAACAACTTTATCAAAATCAAAGACAAACTATCAAGAAAACCAGAATTAATTCATATTTTGAAGGTAGCATTTGATGTGGAAAATGATATCGGTAGACTAGACAAGCAAGCTAACACCCTTCATAAGACCTCAAATGATTTACTTTTGCTCCTAAGTAATTGATTCTCCCATTCAGATTTTTTGATAAACTTTTAAAACCGGGCTCAGATTAGTATTGATATGCCAGATCAAGCATGTGGATGCGAAGCTGAAACCGGCGATCCTGATTTCCTTTGTGATTGTGCGATGCAGGGTCATTGCATTTGTAGCCATGACTGTAAGTGTAAAGATTCTGTCTGCAAAGAAGCAGTATCACAATTATAAAAACACAATCTAACTTTTTCTTTTTTTAGTATGCTATTCTTCCTCAAATCCCCAAGATTTGACCAAGTCTTTTTGAAATATGTCTGCTTGTTTCTCATTTAACGGATCGCCACAGTTTTTGTGTGTTGGAACTACGGTCATACCTGCCAACTTAAACTCCACTTCATAAAGATGAATTTTTCGACACTCGCACAATTCTAAACTCTCAAAATTCATGCCTCTATATTTGCTTATTTGAGCAACTTTTAAACTAGGAAATCACTAAACAAGATTACTTGAAATCATTCATTCCAACCTTATCTATGATAGCGCTTTTGATTACAGGAATAATTTTCATACCTTTAGCATCAGCACAAATTCAAAGTGGCGGAGTAAATAAGCCTGGAAGTTGGTATGTCGGTGAGGGACTAAAACAAGGAGATTATTTTGAGTATAAACTTTGTCATGTAGATTACAATGATTGCGCAGAGTTTGAGATGAATTTGTGGATCGAGGGAACAACCAAAGTTGGCAATGAAGACAAATGGCTTGCCCAAGCTGTAGTGTATGATGGAAATAAAGTCGTCAAAGGTTTCATGGAGCTTGGAAAGATTGCTCCAGAACCAAGTGGTGGAAGCCCCGAGCTAAGCGTTTACAGAGGCGCATTTAAGACATCAATTGTCTGGCTCTCTGCATATGCAACCAAAAATACAGGTTCAGATACTTCAGGCGAGAAGAAATTTTCTGCACCATCTTGGGGTAAAATTGCAAACATTGGCGGTGAACAAATTATTCCAACTGCATTAGAAACTGTAACCGTTCCAGCTGGCAAATATGACACAGTTCTTATCCAGTGGAAAACTGGTGGCCTACAAAGCAAAGTTTGGATTGCGGATGGTTTTCCTTTTCCAATAAAAGCAAGCACTTGGACTCATGTGTCTGAAGGAATTGCTCCTCAAGAATATCGCTTTGAGCTATTAAACTATAAAGAAAACGTAAATTCTAATCCATTTACTAACGTTGTTCCAACAGAGAAGGAACAGGTTACTGCTGGATGTCCACAAAATTATGATCTAGTAAATGTAAGACAAACAACAAAAAATTTCAAATATTTAGTTGAATTAAGATATGGTCCTCCAGATCCAAAGCCAGGCTGTAAAATAGAGTGGTTCATTGATTTTAAAAACAAGTTTGATGAGACCGAATTTCTAAACCAAGTCCAATTTGACATATTTGTAGTAGATGACAAACTAACCTTGCCCCCATTACGCTCAATTGCTAGTGACGAGGGACGCGCCTTCCTGTTCTCACAAAGTGGGCAAGTTTACAAATTCACACAGGTCAAGGAAAAAACTGGAACTGCTCACTATGTGATTTGGGTTTATGGCTTGGGCCCACAAAGTATTGTTCCAAGTACTCCTCCAGATTACATTCAAATTGATATTCCTATTGGCGGTGTAACCACTCCTCCGCCTCCAAATGAAACTGGCCAAAAAATTCCTGAATGGATAAAAAATAATGCAGGATGGTGGGCAAATGATCAAATCGGAGACTCTGACTTTGTTCAGGGAATACAATATTTAATTAAAAATGGAATTATGAAAATTCCTTCTACCACACCTGGTTTAGGTACTGGTTCAAATGAAATACCTGCGTGGATAAAAAATAATGCAGGATGGTGGTCCAAGGGCCAAATCTCTGACAATGACTTTGTTCAGGGAATACAATATTTGATTAAAAACGGAATAATCAAACTTGCATAAATTTTTCATTTTCAAAAACCAGTGATTCAAGTTGGTTGGTTTATTCAGTTACCCTAAACGCAAACTAAAAAAACTTGTAAAAGAAGGCGAATACAAACAAGCTGTTGAATTTGGAAAAAGCTTAGAAAAACAAAACCCCAATGATCCAGATCTTCTTTTTATCATGGGAAGCATTTTTTATATCTTAAAGGATGCAAAAAGCGCGTTACATTACTTTGATAAGGTTTTGGAGATAAATGATTATGATACTGAAACACTCTTTCTAAAAGCAAACGCTCATATTTTTTTACAGGAATACGATATAGCCACCAATTGTTGTAGGAAAATTCTTGAAGTTGATCCTGAAAATATGGAAGCTCGGGATTTGTTAAAACAATTAGAAAACAATTGATTGCTAAAAAATTATTTCTTATGTGACAAAGACGAAACGTCTTACTTTAATTGATACACGTTTTCAAACAACCAATCGCAATACTGTGTTACCTTTTCTGTAAATTTACACCAAATGTGTAGAGAATGTGGAAGAATGTCGATTCTTCCTTTGTCAAAAAAGATCTTCACTCCCTCTTTTCCCTCGTACATGTATGCATCTTCAACTTGAACATCGCCAAACATTTCCTTTGCCTTTGTTTTGATTATGCTTCGTTCAATTGGAAAGTTTGTTTTTGTCTGATCAACAATGATGCTAAGGTCTTGCGTTCCATACGAATCAAAATCCTCAATTTTTCCTTCATGCGGAAAATTCACTATCAGTTTAATGTCATGCTTTTTGCCAACCTCTGAACCTAATTCTGTTATTTTGGTATAGGCCATAGCTGGGTTCTTCTTTAATAGAAATCGTATCACGGGCAGATTTGATTTTAAAGTATTTTGGAGTTCTTTTGTTACACTCGAAAAACTCATGGCAAAAATTGTAAAATCGCAGTTATAATCATTGATGCCATACCTACACACTAAATCCAGTTGATTTTTGTACCTGTAACAGCAATGTATAGTCATGGCATTGCCAATGGACTTTGATAGTTTGCGTTCTGATGAAAGCTCAGAGCGAGCAAGCAGTCTTGAGGATTACAAAGTGACTTGTATAGAGTTTATCAAAGATATTTCAGGAGATTATCTAGAATGGGTTGATTATTACAAACTTCCTGCAGATGAAGACAAAAAAAGAAGAGCCGAGATTACTGCAGTAATTCAAAGAACCAACGAATGGCTTGCAAAAGTAGCTCAATCTATCAAAGGAGTTGATGTAGTGATGAATGATGGAGTACAAAAAATGGCCGAAGCAACTGCTGGAAAACCGTTTCAAATTGGAGTATTTGTAAATTCCAAGTCAGAGTATACGTTAGCAAAGCCTGGCATAATTGACATTAATGTAAAAGCAGCTGGACGCCAAGGCAGAACTACTAAACTAGGTTTTCATCATAAACAACAGCGCTTTAGAATTGAATCAACGGGAAAAGCATTTTTTGATGAATCTAATCTTCCTCAAGAGGAATTTGATCTAATGGACATTCATTTGAAACTAAATGCAGAACAATGCAAGCAGCGAGACGTTATTTCTTTTACAGTAATAGTTTCTGAAATGGAAAATGGTCAAGAAGTAGATAGGAGAGGTTCTAGTACAATTATACATATAGTATGATCGCAACTTGATTCTGATGACTTTTGTTTAAACATGTTTTTAGTAAAATTATTGCAAATTATCAATTAGTCAATATCCGTATGCCTTATTAACCGCCTGAGATTTGGGTTATTCAAGGTAAAATGAGGAAAGAATTTCTGCTAGGGTTATTGCTAATCTTAACTGCTACTATTGGAACTGTTCCAGGATATTCGGCTAATGGTACATTAGACAAAGATCGTGATGGCATCCCTGATAATCTTGACAACTGCCCAAATCTACCTGAAGACTATATGGATGAAATAGATGGGTGTCCTTCCGGGCACAAAATTTACCATGATCAAGACCAAGATGGAATTCCAGATCATGATGACCTCTGTCCAAATGTCCGTGAAATCTATAATGGATATCAGGACGAAGACGGCTGTCCTGACTCTACTGGTGGTGCTCCAAAGGGCGCACCAGATTATGACGGAGATGGCATACCAGACAACATTGATTCTTGTTACAGTCAACCTGAGACCTATAACGGCTTTTTAGATACAGACGGATGTCCTGACAAAACATCTTCTCTTGACACTGATCGTGACGGCATTGCAGATGAATTTGATCAATGTCCCGATATACGTGAAACTTATAATAAATTTGAGGACACAGACGGATGTCCAGATACAGTTGCCGGCGATTCTAAAGGATATCAATTCCCTGACACAGATGGTGACGGCATAGAAGATAGAATGGATCAATGTATCTCAGACAGAGAAACATACAACAATTATCTGGACTGGGACGGATGCCCTGACATTCCAGGCGCAGCCAGTAC
>Ga0187892_10003152_pt1 | contig 30803 bp, 29 predicted proteins | sample MA1701073metaG_FD_139345 | JGI IMG/M metagenome (GOLD analysis project Ga0187892, IMG submission 139345) | Bio-ooze microbial communities from a basaltic lava cave in the Kipuka Kanohina Cave System on the Island of Hawaii, USA - MA170107-3 metaG ...
CGGCGCCGTAGCCAAGTGGTAAGGCAGAGGTCTGCAAAACCTCCATTCGACGGTTCGATTCCGTCCGGCGCCTCTCCCTGCCTCAGTGCCCCCCCACGATGACGCTGTCGTAGTTCCGCTCCGCGAGGTACAGGACCTCGATTCGTTCGCCCGCCCGCCACCGGTCGGCAATGTAGGGCAACACGAGATCGCTGCCTCGCTGGGTCCGGCCCCCCGCCTCGAACTCGTAGCGCACCCGGGTCAGCTTGGACCCGAAGCCGATCTCCTCTTCCCGGAAGTCGACGATATCGGCCAGCGCCGGCTCGCCGTGTTGAAAGAACGGCTTCAGACGTCGCTTGCGCTGTCTGGACAGGCCGATGAACACGAGCGGCAGCACCCCGGCCGTAATGATCGAAAAGAACACAAAGCTGAGCACGTCGAACAGCGTCCAACCCCCTTCCTCGGCGGGCGTCTGGGAATCCATGAGCTGCCACGGACTGTACGCCACGGCGCGGAACCGGGCCGGCAGGTGCCGAGCCGCCGCCTGCACCGCCTCGGGGGCGATCCCGACCTCACCGGCCAGAGCCACGACCCCGCCCAGGGTCATCGAGTCGGCCGGCTCGGGGGCCACGGCCTCGCGCTCCGCGGCGCCCCGCACGATGTCCTGGACCTCCTGCTCCGAATACCGGCGCCGTGAGGCGGCATCTGGAGAACGGAGGGCTTGAACCAGCGCCGCCGGGGTCGCCGTGCGGTGCTCGCGGCGCATGGCGAGGCCGGACACAAGGGCGGCTTCGATCGCGGCGCCGGCGGCCGCGAGCCGGGCCCGGTGTGGCGCCGGAATGTCCAGGAGGCGGCCGGCGCGCATCGACTCCTCGGAAGGCCAGGAGCCCGGGATCTCGCACACCAGCATCTCATAGATCACCACCGCCAGGCTGTAGACGTCGGCGCGTCCATCGAGGTCCGCCAGCCCGGCCGCCTGTTCCGGGCTCATGTATCCCGGCGTGCCCAGGGGGCCGCTGGTGCGGAGGTTCGTCCCTCCGGCGGTGCTGATCGCCTTGGCGATCCCGAAGTCCGCCACCATGGGATGGCCCTGCGAGAACAGGATGTTCTCGGGTTTGATGTCGCGGTGATAGATGCCCATCCGGTGCGCGTAAGTCAGGCCGTCGGCGACGGGATTCGCGATGGCCAACGCCTGGTCCAGGGTCAGCGGAGTCTGAGCGGTGATCCGTTGCCGCAACGAGCCGCCCTCGATGTAGGGCATCACGTAATAGAGGAAGCCGGCCGCTTCGCCGGAGTCGTGCAACCCCACGATGTGGGGATGGGTGAGCCGGGCGGCGACGCGGATCTCCGTGAGGAACCGGTCTACGCCGAGCTGCGCCGCGAGTCCGGGCAGCAGGACCTTGAGGGCCACGTCGCGGTGGTGTTTCCGATCGTGGGCCAGGTAGACGGTCGCCATGCCGCCCTGGCCGAGCGGGCGGCGCAGCTCATAGCGCCCGGTGAGGGCAGCGGCGAGGTCCGCGGGGGGGGGAAGCTCGATGGACACGGGAGCCCGAATATACGAGCCCAAGCTCGTGGCAGCATCGCGGCTGGCGGCGCATCTTCCCCTCATGACCGCCGCGACCATTCAATTCCTCGGCGCCGCCGGAACGGTCACCGGATCACAGCACCTGGTGACCGCGCACGACCATCGGGTGCTGCTCGATTGCGGTTTGTTTCAGGGCCTGAAGGAGCTTCGGGAGCGCAACTGGCGCGATCCACCGTTCGATCCCAAGAGCCTGGAGGCGGTCGTCATCTCGCACGCCCACATCGACCACACCGGCGCGCTGCCGTTGCTGGTGCGGCGCGGTTACCGCGGTCCTATCTACTGCACACCGGCAACGGCCGATCTGCTGGAGATTCTGCTGCCGGACGCCGCGCACCTCCAGGAGGAAGCCGCCGATCGCGCCAATCGCCACGGCTACTCGAAACACCGGCCCGCCCTCCCGCTCTACACGGAGGCCGACGCCCGGCAGGTCCTCGCGCAGCTCCGGACGAAGGGCAGCGGGCGACCATTCTCCGTGGCCGGTGACGTGACGGTGACGTATCGCCGTGCGGGGCATATCCTGGGCGCGGCGACGGTCGATCTGCAGATCGGGCGCGGAACGCGGCTCGTGTTTTCCGGCGACCTCGGCCGCTACGACCGGCCGATCCTGCCGGATCCCGAACCGGTTCCCGAGGCGGACGTCCTGCTGCTCGAGTCGACGTACGGCGATCGGGAGCACGTGCCCGGGACCGCCGATCACATGGCCCGAGTCGTGACCGAGACCGCGGACCGGAGCGGCGCGCTGCTGATCCCCGCGTTCGTCGTCGATCGCACTCAGGAAATCCTGTGGCTGCTGCAGCATCTCGAGGACGAGCGGCGGATTCCGGTGCTGCCGGTCTACGTCGACAGCCCATCCGCCACGGACGTGACCGACATCTATCGCCGCCACACCGGCGAGTTGGACGAGGGCATGATGGAGGAGCGGCGGCGCGGCGAGCGGTTGCTGCACACCAAGCGGGGGCAGTTCTGTCGCACGGTGCAGGAATCCAAGCGACTCAACGACGTTCGCGGGCCGGTCATCATCATCTCATCCTCCGGGATGGCGACGGGCGGCCGCATTCTCCACCACTTGGCGCACCGGCTCCCTGATTCCCGGACCACGGTGCTGCTGGTGGGGTTTCAGGCCGAGGGGACCCGGGGGCGGGCGTTGCAGGATGGAGCAAAAGCGATCAGAATCTTCGGGACGGCGGTGCCGGTTGAAGCCCAGGTCGTGACGGTCCACGGGTTGTCGGCGCACGCCGATCGGCGGGAAACGCTGCGCTGGCTCACCGGCTTCACCCGGGCGCCGCGGCAGACGTACCTGGTTCACGGCGAGCCGCCGGCGGCGCACGCGCTGGCGGAGGCGATCAACGGGCAGCTCGGCTGGAGCGTGCGGGCGGCGAAGGACGGCGAGGAAGTCCCATTACCCTAGGAGGGCTCATGCGTTCGCCCGGCGTTGTGATTGTGGCGGCACTGTGCGTAGCGGGTGTTCGACCCGCCGGCGCGCAGGTGTCATTCAACGTCGCTGGTCTCTATGTCTCCCTGTCGGGCAGCGATTTCCAGGGCACCAACGCGGGGATCGGCGCGGACGGCCAGGTGCGGTTTCGCCTGGCGCCGAGTCCCATCACCCTCGGCATCGGTGCGCAGTACACGACGCACAGCGTCGACGGCATCAGCGAGAATTTCAACGTGTGGGGCGTGTTCGTCGAACCGCGCTATGCGTTTCCGTCCGGCGCCAGTCAGGTCAAGCCGTACCTCGCCGCGCGCGGCGGGTATCTCCATCAAGGGATTTCGTCCGGCGGCAACTCGCTCAGCGCCGATGGCTTCGACATCGGCGCCGGTGGCGGGATCCTCGTCGGTCTGGGCGGGGTCGATCTGGACATCGGGTTTCTGTTCGCGCTCGTGAACTTCGGCGAGCAGAAGTTCAATGGCTCGGGCACCGGATTCAAGCCGAACGGCAACGCGGTCGCGTTGCGGGGAGGGATTCAGTTCGGCGGCAGGTAGCGGGTACACAACGACCCGGGGCACGGTGATCGGGCCCCGGGTCGTCCGCAGACGGGTGCGTCGCGCCCTACACTCCCACTCCCACTTCCCGCAACGAATGTCTGGGATCCGTGCTCCGCGGGCTCCGTCGTCTCTGGCACCACGAGTGGCTGGACTTCTCGCCCGCCAAGCGTCATCGTCTCATCCCGTACCAACCTCCCTACGGAGTCGCCGACATGGATACGTCGCTGTTCACCAATCGCAGTATCTGGACCATGATCCATGGGGTGGTGTTGGGAGGAGCAGCGCTGCTGGGCTTATCGGCGGCGCTGTTCTCCATGCAGGTTCTGCGCGTCGCGTCCCCGTCGGAGGTCGTCGAGCGCCAGTCGCGGTCCATGGCGTGGCTGACGGTGTGCATCGCCGTGGCCCTGTGGTTGACGGTGCTCGTGGGCACCTACGTCAACTTCCCGCCCTATCGCGCCACGCCACCCGACGGCCTGACCGATCTCAGTCAGTATCCCAGGTCCCTGATCCATTCGAACCCGAGTACCGTCTGGCTGCACGCATTCGCGATGGAGATCAAGGAACACGTCCCCTGGATCGCGGCGATGCTGGCGACGGCGGTCGCGTTCGTCGGGGTGCGGTACCGTGCAAGACTCATGACCGATCCAGCGCTGCGCGGGTTGGCGACCACGCTGTTAGCGATCTGTTTCGTGCTGGTCACCTTCGTGACGGTCCTCGGCGTCTTCATCAACAAGGTTGCTCCACTGGAGTAAGCGCACAGGGGCGTGGACCATGGACAGCGGTGAAGAAAGACGTGATGCAACCACCAACGGCGTCGCTCAGGCGGCGTTCCTGGCAGCCGGAATCGGCGCGTTCGCCATGGGCGTTATGGTCATCCTCAACGAGGCCGGTCTCTTCAGGGCCCCGGCCCTCTATCCGCCGGCCGGCGGAGTCTCGGGCCGGACCACCGTTGCGGCGCTGATCTGGTTGATCGGCTGGGCGGTGTTGCATCGGCGCTGGAGCGGGCGCCAGGTGGAGTCGCGGCAAGTGCGCACCGTCACGTTGGTGCTGATCGGTCTGGGAGTGCTGCTCGCGTTTCCTCCCGTCTGGAAACTCCTCCCATAGTGGCGGGCGAGGTGCTCCTCGATCAGAACGCCGTGGTCACGCCGAGCGTCCACAGGAGAGTCGTGGCCTCCAGATCCCTCGTCAGCTCCCCGTAGACCCGGAAATTGCGCCGCAGCTGGTACCCCCCGCCCCCCGTCAGCGTCTCATACTTCGCCACGCCGCCGGGGCCGCCGAGTCGCACGTCCAGCAGCGGCCGGGTGCTGGTCACGCGGTTGTACAGGGCGACGCCGTACCAGCGGCTTCGCGCCGGGCGAAACAGCAGCTCGGCGAAGCCGCCGTCGGTCACGGCCGTCGGCTCGCCGACCGTGAAGGTGGGCCGGTCATCCTCGCGGTGGAGGTACTGGGCGTTGAGCAACAGCGGTCCACGCTCGAGCGAGGCGTCCGCGCCCAGCATCCACACGGTGTTCGTCACCACGGGGCCGGCGCCCGCCGCTCCCTCTTGCTGCCCGCGGTAGCCCATCGCGCCGAGGCGCACCCCGGACGCGAGGTCGCGGGTGAGGTGGCCCATGAAGTTCTTGGGGAGGTTGTCGTCGAGCCGCCGGGTCGCCCCCGCCGCGACCCGGCCGTTGCCGTTGACCACGATGCCGGTCAGGGTGAAACCGGCCAGGTCCGCCATCGCCATCACGCCGCGATCGTACGTCAGGTCGGCGGGCTGATCCCCGACGCGGGCGCGGTACACCGCGTAGTCCTGATACTCCAGCCGCAGCTCTCGCTTGAACATGGGATCCGACACCTGGAACTGGCCGACGGCCACGTCCAGCGGCAAGCCGCCGAGGTCGTTCACGTAGATGAACGCGTCCTCGATGCCGCCCACCTCGCCACGCTCGAACAGGAAGAAGTAGAGGTAGTAGGACAGGCTCCTCGAGATCGTCCCCCCCGACAGCAGCTTGATGTTGTAAGGCGTCTGGAGATCGGTGCCCGTGTTCCCGTTGCCGTAGGTGTTGATGTAGGCGTCCAGCCGGAGCGCGAGCGGAACTTCCTTGAGCAGCCACAGCAGCTCGTCACCCGTATTCACGGTATCCGTCGGCAGCTCCTTCGGAGTGACCCGAAAGCCGTTGCCGGCGAATGCCTCACCGAACGCGGTCAGCACCGGCACGGGGTTATGACACAGGTTGCAGCTGACCCGGTAGCGCCGTGCGAACGCCGGAATACGTTCGGCCGCGCCGGCCGGATCGATGGGTGCGAGGAGCCCGCTGACGAGGCTCACGACGGCAAGTGGGCGAGCGAGCGTCGTTCTCATTGATCCGCTCCTGGGAGCTAACCTTCCACGGGTCCTTGAATCACGGCCGATCGTTCCAGTTGGCCAGCGCGTTCCATACGAGTGCAAAGCTCTGGTGCGTCAGGAACCGGTGCAGCGGATTGAACGTGAACGCGATCACCGGCCGCCGCGCACCGGGATATCGAAGATCGCACCCTGTCCCACGATCTCCCGTTCGTTGCGCACCATGCCCGACACGACGTAAGGCTCGTCCTTCTCCTTGCCGGCCTGCGCGCTGTCGGGCGGCGCGGCTCGGGGCCTCGTATCCGGGATGCCGAGCATGGGTCCTTCATCCCGCTCGACCTTCCGTTTGGGGCCGTATTGCAGGATCACGAAGGCACTGTCACGGTCGGCGACCCGGTAGAGCGGTCCGGTGCCGCGAAAGATCGTGGGGACGTCGGGAAAGCCGTACAACAACGGTGAGCGCCGCTGGCGCACGCGGGCTCGCACGAGCGAACCCGGGTGAAACAGGGACCCGGGACGGTACGGTGCCAGCGCCCGGGCGATTCCGGTTTCCGAGACGAGGGCCGTGGCCGCGCCGAGCGTGATCAACGTTCCACCCTGGTCGACGAATCGCTGCAGCTCCGCCATCCCTTCGAAACCGGGTCCGCCGGTGATGTCCGGCGAGGAGAACGGCGTCCCGAAATGAGGCGTCTCGCGCGTCCGCTCGTACGCCAGCGGGCTCCACTTGCGGTCGATCCCGTGGATCATCTGGGTCACCGAGCCGCCGAAGCTCGGCACGAGAATCACGTCGAAGCGCGCGCGCAGGCCGCCGCGACGCACGTCTTCCTTGTCGATAGTGGTGTACGGCACTCCGTAGCGTTCGAACGTATAGCGGGCCCACCCCGCATCCTGCGTCGAATACCAGCTGTTGTATAACGCCACTCGGGGCAAATCGAGGGCATGCCGAGGCACCACGGGCGCAGCGGCGCTGCCGCTCACCGTCAACGCGAACTGCCGCGCCAGGTCGCGCACCGCGGCAGGCGGTGCGCCTTCCAGGATCACGGAGCCCGCCGGCAACGTGTCGGTCCCGGCGACGAACGCCGATTCGGCGGCAAACGCCCTGGCCCGGGGGTGGCGCGCGGCCAACGCGTACAACGCCGGGACCATGTTTCCCTGCCCGCGATAGTCGATCAGGAACACGGGTCCCGCGGCGCTCCCCGTGACCGTACCGGCGGCCGCGACCGTGTCCGGCAGCAGCTCGAGCCCGCTCCACTGGAACACGGCGGTGTCGTTGACGGCCGTGACGGTGACCCCGTACAGCTCGCCCAGCGTCCAGGCGATGTCGTCATAGGGAGGATACTTGGCCGACTCCGGGTAGCGCTGGATGCCGAGCAGGTTCACGACCAGGTCGCCGTAGGGCTGGTCGCGCCGAATCACGAAGTCCCCGGCGGAGTCGCCGGCGCTGCGGCGATGCACCTCGATCCCCTGGCGTTGGAGCTGATTCACCAGGTAGGCCGCGCGAGCCGGATCGCGCTGGCGAGAGAAGCCCGGAATCACGTAGGCGTGGGGCTTGGCCGTCCGACCCCGGGTCATGCTGTTGACGCCCTTTTGCCAGAAGTTGCGCAGCAGCTGGGTGCCGTGGTCCGCGGTGAAGGCCAGGGAAGCCAGCACGCCCGCCTGGGAGTAGTTCACGTTGTTGCGCGACGACCAACGCACCTTTCGGGTGGGCGGCCAGGGCCGGTACCATTGCCGCGTGATCACCGAGTCCCCGGCGTAGCTGTCATCCGAGAGGTCCCGCACGTAGGTGTTGGCGCCCGCATTCCCGAACGTCTCGTAGAAGCGCCCGATGGCGTTGTGATTGTTCGCGATCCACAGCGCATATCCGGGCCACCAGCCGTCGTAGAAGCCCCAGGTCCAGACGCCGGGAAGCCCCTGAGCGCCGAGCGCCGTCACGTCGTTGTTGGCGAGGAGCTGCCACTCGCTGATCGTGATCGGGTCGGCGTGCTCGTTGTAGGGGCCCGTGCCGGTCGACACGTAGAGCAGGGGAATCGACTCGTGCAGGTCGTGCATGACCACCGGGTGCCAGTCGAAGTAGACGCGGTAGATCGCCCGGGTGAGCGCCAGCGCCTGCTGCAGGCCGTCGCGGTTGTTGTCGTGAAACGCATAGTCGCCCCAGAACGGAGGCGAGCGGGGGAAGCCGTCATCGGGCGTCGGCCGGCTCTTGGTGTAGCGCCGGTACCAGTCCACCTGGCGGTCCCGGCCGTCAGGCTCGCTCACCGGATTGATGATCGTGATCACGCGCTCGAGAATGCCGCGGATCGCGGGCTCCTCGCTCGTGGCCAGCCGGTAGGCCAGCTCCATCAGCATCTCGGGGCTGTTCATCTCGGTCGAGTGGAGGCCGCCCTGCAGGTAGTAGACGGGCAGGGCTGCGGCGAGCACGGAATCGAGCGCGGCCGCGGGGACCGTGCGGGGATCGGCGAGGCGCGCGAGCGCCGCCTTGTAGGCATCGGTCCGCTGCAGAACGCTCGAGTCCGCGATGATGACGAGCACGATGTCGCGTCCCTGCTCGCTCGTCCCCACCGTCTCCACGCGCACACGTGGACTGGCCTCGGCGAGCGCGCGGAAATAGCCGTAGATCTCGCCCGTGTGGTGCATGACGCCGGGCGCGCCCACGATGGTGCCGAGGTGGCGCAGCGGCGACGGGATGCCCGGAATGAGTGGCAGCGACGCAACCGAGGCGGGCAGGAAGCGCGGGTCCGTCGTCGCCTCGCGCACCAGGCGCGCATACGCGGTATCGGTGGCCTGCTGGGCGGCCGCTGGCGCGGCAACGAGCAGCACGAGCAGCATGTTACGGCGAAGCATCGATCCTCCGGAATTTCGGACAGTGGAGTGAAGGCGATGGGCGCCCTAAGCTGTCATCGGCGAGCCGGGTTCGCAAAGTGTCCTCTGCAGATCGCTGAACTACGAAGACTCAATGTTCGCTGAGGCGCTTGAGCACGGTTCGCACCGCTGCGCACGTCGCCGCTGGATCTTGCGCGTTATTGAGGTGCGCAGCGAGAAGATCATCAGCGTTCACATCGGCAAGGAAATTCTTCGCTTGCTCTGCCACATAGGCCCTAAGAGCAGCGGGCGCCGCCGCGACCTCTTCGAGGATCGTCGGTCGGGAAGCCAGGAGCGCGAGGATGTCCTCCAAGTCGTGGCTTCCCAATGGGTCCGCCCGCCCCCGGTCGTGATGTGCCGCCCACTTCTGCGCTAGGAACGCCGACACGCTGACGTGGCGGATGGTGACGCCTCCTCCGATCGTAGCCTCAACCGCGGTCTCGATCGCGATAACATCCCAGGGATTCCCGCTTCCTCCCAGATGTTCACCTGCCGGCACGAGATCAAACGGGATCCCGCTCGGGCTTGTCCACCTGTGCACGTGCCTGGTATCCCCGATGGCCTGGCGAAAGCCGCGCCGCGCCAGCTCCCGATGCAAACGCTCGGACTCGGCGTAGGTGCTGCTCGCCACCACACCGTCGACATCTGAGGTGACGCGGGCTCGGGGGAATGGGGGATCGGTTTGTAGAAGCGGAGCGATCGCCCCGCCGATGAAAACCACGCGCGTGACGAGGTCACCCAGGTCTGCGGCGACGGCGGCCACGCGGTCGATTGCCGGACCGGGTGGTGCCGTCATGCCGCCGAGGCCGCAAGCTTATCCCGGATAGCCTCGCGAGCGAGCTTCCGCTCGCGAGCCCGGCCGACCCGGAGTGCATCAACCAGTGTCAAGCTCTGGTACACGCTGGGGCAGCGACGCGGCAACTCCGCTGCCCGAGGATACAGCGGAGCAATCGCGCGTCCTGTTGACTGGCCAGAAATACTCGGCCACACGAGGACGTCCTCCGCGATGATGTGATCCGCAAGGGGGGGCGCTGAGTGCGCCGTCGGAACCCCACGAACCTCGGCGCCGGGATGGGCCGGGAACGCATAGCGGACGCCATGCTCCAGGAACTCGCCCAGCGCGAGCCGATTCACGACTCGGCTGCTCGGTCGCAGCAGCCCTGCGGCCTGCAAGCGGCGGACGGAGGCGTGCGCTGCGCTAGCGCTGATCCCTAGATCCGCACTCAGTTGCTCATACTTCGCTTCTGGGGCTTCCGCGAGACGGAGTCCCACTACCAGGTCAACTGGCTTCAACGGTTGGTTGATCATAGGTATCCTCTGTATTCGTTATTCACGAATTGAGAATATACTGACGACGACGTGCTGTCAACTAACTGTCTATATCACAATTGGATAAGTAATACTTGAATATAACTTAGCCGCAACCACTCGGTCCCGGGTGTGCTGGTATCTTCTCCCGCTCATGACCGGTCTTCCCCCCTCGGCCGCCCTCGTCATCGGCCTGGCGTGCGGCTCGTGCGGCCCTGCGGCAGAGGTGTGGCTGACGACCGGTGACCGCACCAGGCTCCTGTCGCGCGAACCCACCGTGCGCTTCACGGCGGAGGCGACTCCGCCAGCTCCGACGATCGATGTCGATGAGGGGACGACCTATCAGGAGATGGTGGGCTTCGGCGCCGCGATCACCGAAGCAGCGGCGTGGCTCATCGGGAGCCGGCTGGACTCGGTCCGGCGCGAGGCGCTGCTGCGGGAGCTTTTCGGCGCTCCGCCCGGAATCGGACTGAGCTTCACGCGGCTGACGATCGGCGCGTCCGACTTCTCGCGACGGCACTACAGCTACGACGACCTGCCGCCGGGCCAGACCGACCCGGCGCTCACTCGCTTCTCGATCGCCCCCGATAGCGCCGCAGTGCTCCCGGTGGTCCGGCGCGCCTTCGCGATCAATCCCAGGCTCACGATCATGGCGTCGCCGTGGAGCGCGCCGGGATGGATGAAGACCACGGGCAGCCTGATTCAGGGAACGCTGCGACCCGACGCCTACCGGACCTTCGCGGAGTATCTGCGCCGCTATGTCGCCACCTACCGAGCCCACGGAGTACCGATACACCTGCTGTCGATTCAGAACGAGCCGCATTTCGAGCCGGCTGACTATCCCGGGATGCGTCTCGATCCCGCTGCCCGCGCCCGCTTCATCGGCGGGTTTCTGGGGCCCCTGTTCGAGCGTTCAGGGATCGAGACGCAAATCCTCGACTGGGACCACAACTGGAACGAACCGCAATCGCCGCTCGAGGTCCTGAAGGATTCGGTGGCTCGTCGCTACATCGCCGGAGTCGCCTGGCACTGTTACGGCGGCGACGTCTCGGCCCAGGGCGCGGTGCACGACGCCTATCCCGAGACGGACACGTACTTCACCGAATGCTCGGGCGGATCGTGGGCGCCCGACTTCTCGGATAACCTGATGTGGACGGTGCAGCACCTGATCATCGGCGCCACGCGTGGTTGGGCGCGGGGCGTGCTGCTCTGGAACCTGGCGCTCGACGAGCACCACGGGCCGCACACCGGGGGCTGCGGCGACTGCCGGGGGGTGGTCACGATCGACTCGGCCTCCGGCGCGATCACCCGCAATGAGGAGTACTACGCCCTCGCGCACGCCAGTCGCTTCGTGCGACCCGGCGCGCGCCGTATCGAATCGTCCTCCGGTGTGGAAGGGCTGGAGAGCGTGGCTTTCCGAAACTCCGACGACGGGTCCAAAGTCGTCATCGTCGTGAATAGCGCCGCCGCGGAGCGTCCGTTCACGATTCGTTGGGCGGGCCAGTCGCTGCGCTACATCATTCCTGCGCGGGCCGTGGTCACCGTCAGCTGGCGCTGACCAGCTAGGTCTTCCCCGCCAGCTGCCGCAGCACGAACTCCAGGATTCCCCCGTGCCGGTAGTACTGCAGCTCCTGTGGCGTGTCGATGCGCACCAGCGCCGGGAAGTCGATGCGGGTTCCGTCGGCACGTGTGGCGCGCACGGTAAGCCGCTTGCCTTGCGGGAATCCCTCGGTCAGCACGCTCGCCAGCCCCGAGAAATCGAAGGTCTCCGTCCCCGTGAGACCGAGCGACTTTGGTCCCTGCTCGGGAAGGAACTGCAGGGGCAGGATCCCCATGCCGACCAGATTCGAGCGATGGATGCGTTCGTAGCTCTGGGCGATCACGGCCCGCACGCCGAGCAGCCGCGGTCCCTTCGCGGCCCAGTCCCGTGACGAGCCCGCGCCGTACTCGCGCCCCGCCAGCACGATCAGCGGGACGCCGGCCGCCTGATACCGCACCGAGGCGTCGTAGATCGTCATCTGCTCGCCGTCGGGGAGGTGCACGGTGAAAGGACCTTCGGTGTCGGGCGCGAGCTGGTTCTTCAGGCGCACGTTCGCGAACGTCCCCCGGACCATCACCTCGTGGTTGCCGCGCCGCGCCCCGTAGGAATTGAAATCGATCGGCTGCACGCCCTTGGCAACGAGGTACTGCCCGGCGGGACTCGTCTTCTTGATCGAGCCGGCGGGTGAGATGTGGTCGGTGGTGATCGAATCCGCCAGCATGGCGAGGACCCGCGCCCCGGTAATGTCCCGGATCGGGCCGGGGCTGGGCGCCAGCCCGTCGAAGTACGGCGCGCGGCGGATGTAGGTCGAGTCGGCCTCCCAGGCGAAGCGGTCGCCCGCGGGGACGGGGAGGCCGCGCCAGCGCCCGTCGCCGGTGAAGACCTCTCCGTAGGATTTCCGGAACATGGCGGACTTGATGGAGCTCCGGACGAGATCGTCCACTTCCTTGGTGCTGGGCCAGATGTCGCTCAGGAACACGGGCTTGCCGTCCATCCCCGTGCCGAGCGGGTCGCGCTGCAGGTCGAGGTCGATGCGGCCGGCCAGCGCGTAGGCCACGACCAGCGGTGGGGAAGCCAGATAGTTGGCGCGGACTTCCTGCTGGATGCGTCCTTCGAAGTTGCGGTTTCCGGACAGCACCGAGCACACCACGAGCTCGCCTTCGGCGATCGCCGCCGACACGGTCTCGGGCAGCGGCCCCGAGTTGCCGATGCATGTCGTGCAGCCGTACCCGACGAGGTGAAAACGCAACTGCTCGAGGTACGGCGTGAGCCCGGCCTGGTCGAGGTAGTCCGTGACCACCTTCGATCCGGGCGCGAGGCTGGTCTTCACGCAGGGGGCGGTGCGGAGACCCCGTTCCACCGCCTTCTTCGCGACCAGCCCGGCCGCGATCATCACCGACGGGTTGGAGGTGTTGGTGCAGCTCGTGATCGCGGCGATGACGACCGACCCATGACGCAGCTGGCAGTCCTCGCCCTCGAGATGGAGCGCCACGTGCGTCCGTCGTGGCGGCGCCGCGACGGCGACGGCGGTCCCGCCGCCTTCGCTTTCCCACCGGCTCCCGTTGGGGCCGGTGGGCGGAGCGATCGGAGACGTCGGCCGCATCAGGGTCGGCAGCTCCGTGAGGAAGTTCTTCCCCACGTTGTGGAGCGCGACGCGATCCTGGGGGCGCCGTGGCCCGGCGAGACTCGGCTCCACGGTGCCGAGGTCGAGCGCCAGCGTATCCGAATACTCGGGCTCGGGACTGGTCCCCGTGTGAAACAGACCCTGTTCCTTGCAATAGGCCTCGACCAGCGCCACGAGCTCTTTCGCCCGGCCCGTGAACTCGAGGTATTTCAGGGTCTCCTGGTCGACCGGGAAAATGCCGCAGGTCGCGCCGTATTCCGGCGCCATGTTGCCGATGGTGGCACGATCGGCGAGCGGCAGTGTGGCGATGCCGGGACCGAAGAACTCGACGAACTTTCCCACCACGCCCTTCTTGCGCAGCAGCTCGGTGACCGTGAGCACGAGATCGGTCGCGGTGGCGCCTTCGGCCAGCTTGCCGGTGAGCCGGAATCCCACGACCTGCGGGATCAGCATCGAGACCGGCTGCCCGAGCATCGCGGCTTCCGCTTCGATGCCGCCGACGCCCCACCCCAGGACGCCGAGGCCGTTCACCATGGTGGTGTGGGAGTCGGTCCCGACGAGGGTGTCGGGATAGGCCTGCGCCCGCTCCCCTGACGAGGTGAAAACCACGCGGGCGAGGTATTCGAGATTGACCTGGTGCACGATCCCCGTATCGGGCGGAACGACCCGGAACCCCTGGAACGTCTGCTGCGCCCAGCGCAGCAGCGCGTAGCGCTCCCGGTTGCGTTGAAACTCGAGCTCGGCGTTCGTTTGGAACGCCGTCGGGGTCCCGAATTCGTCCACGATCACCGAATGATCGATGACGAGCTCGGCGGGGAGCAGCGGGTTCACCGACTCCGGATCGCCTCCCATCGCGGCCATCGCATCGCGCATGGCGGCCAGGTCGACGACGGCCGGCACGCCGGTGAAGTCCTGCATCAACACGCGGGCCGGCATGAAGGCGATCTCTTCGTCGGGCACCTTCTTCGGATCCCAGCGCGCCAGCTTCTCGACGTCGGCCGCGGTCACCGTGCGGCCGTCCTCGCGTCGCAGCAGGTTCTCGAGCAGGATCTTCAGGGAATAGGGCAGCCGGGCGACCGGCAACCCGCGCCGCTCCAGCGCATCGAGTCGGGAGATCTCGAAACGGCGGGCGCCGAGGTTGAGCGTGGCTCGGGCGCCGAAGGTATTGCCGGTCATTCCACCACTCGGACCGCGGTGATGAAGTACTGGGTGTCTCCGAAGCAGCTCGTCGGAATTCCGCGGTGCTCCTCGTAGTGGAGGGCGACGCGCTTCCCCAGGGAGGCGTTGATGTAATCCGCCACCTTATCGTCGCGCACCGAAAACAGGAACTTCTCGCTCATGGAGCCGGGGATGTTGACCATCGCCAGCTCGCCCTCCCAGGTCTTGCAGATCCATCCTTTGCGCGAAAACTTCTGTACGTACCCCGCGCGCTCGCCGGTGGAGTAGCTCCACGTCAGCGCACTCCAGGTATAGAGGGCGAACACCAGGATCGGCACGACGATCACTCCCGCGAGGATCCATTTCGCCTTGCGGGAGAGCTGAAACTGGAATTTCATGCGGCGGAATCTACCTCGTACTCCTCGGTCTTATAAGGGACGAAGCCCCGCGCCACGTAATTCGGCAGCGCATGCGGATGGTCGAGCGTGGACGTGTGGACCCACACGCGCGACGGCTGCAGCGCCCAGGCGTCGCGGACGGCGCACGAGAGCAGCTGCTTGCCGTAGCCGCGCCCGAACTCGGCCGCGACGATGCCGAAATAGGCGAGCTCGACGGACGCGTCGTCGCTCACCTGACGCAGCTCGTAATACCCGGCCAGTGCGCCCTGCCGCCGCGCGCGGCACACGGTGATGGCGGGATCGGCGAGATGGGCGCGGATCCGCTCGTCCGTCCACTCCCAGCGATCGCGCCAATGAAACGCCGCTCCTACGGTCCGGTAGCAGTCGCGGTAGGCCGCCGGGTCGTGCGGGGAGAGACGCTCGAGCGTCACGGCGGGGAAGCTGCTGAAGCCGGGCCGAAACAGCTCCGCACTGGTCAACTGCAGGTAGGTGCGCATCGCACGCATCGGTCCAAGTGTACCGAGTCGCGTAGCGTCGAGCGAGCGCCGCGCGTATCTTGAGGCGGTCCGTACCCGGCCAGGTCCGATGAGCGCGAAAACCGCGAGCTTTCACACCGTCCCGCTGCCGCTAGCGCTGCATCTGGCGAGCTACACGGTGCTCGGCTTGTTCTGCGCGTTCGCGGGCGCCCTGAATCTGATCGATCCCGGACACATCCTGCGGCTCGGCGTACCGCTGCTCGCCCTCGCGGGGTTCAGCTGGGGCTACGTGTTCGGCATCCTCATGGGCCGGAAGGAAGTGGTCGCCCTGGGGTTCCTGGCGAGTGTCGCCTACCTCGCGGTGGGCGCCTGGAGGTTCGGCGCCGATCCCGCGCTGGGTCTGCTGCTGGCGGCGATCGGCGCCTACGGCATCGTGGTACTCGCGCTTTACCGGAAGCGCATCGTCGCCTAGCTCTTGATGGTCCGGGACGCGTCGTCCCACGTTACCGGGCCTTTCCGGAAGTACGACTCATTCGCCATATGACAGGCCAGCGCCGCGTGGTGGCCGAACACGGCATCCTCGACGACCGGCTTGCGCGAGCGGACCGCCTCGAAGAAGGCCGTCAGATGCGGCCGCACGTCGTCGTAGTCCGGCCCACGGAAGGTCGTCACTTCGGCTAACGGCGCCGCCCCCAGGGCCGGATCGTGGTCCTTGTGCCATTGGGCCACGTAGGCCTCCCGCATCGCCCGCGGGAAGCTGTTGGCATAGTAGCTGGGGTAGGTGTCCTGCCCGCTCTGTGGCGTGTAGGTCAGGGTGGATCCGGTCACGTCGAGAATCCCTTTCGAACCCTGAAAGCGATAGGCCTCGGGGGTCTCGGTCCCGAGATTGAGCCGCATGTACACCGGGAGCTCGCCGTAGGAGAAGAGCACGGTGTGCACGTCGGGCATGTTGCGGCCATCCTTCCACCGTCGGATGCCGCCGAGCGACATCGCCTGGGTCGGCGGGGCATTGATCTTCAGCATGTACAGCAGGCCGCTGACCAGGTGCACGAGCAGGTCCCCGGCGACGCCGGTCCCGTATTCCTTCCAGCACCGCCACCGCGCGAAGATGTTGGGATCGAACGCGCGCCTGGGGACGCGGCCTTGCCAGGTGTCCCAATCGAGATTGGCCGGTGAGAGATCCGGCGGCGGCGGGTACTGCCACGCGCCCGTCGGATCATTGCGTCCCAGCCACCCTTCCACCAGCATCAGGTCGCCGAGCACGCCCTGGGCGAGCAGCTCCCGCGCCTTGGTGCAGATCTGCGAGCTGATGCGTTGCGAGCCGATCTGCACGATTCTCCCGGTCCGCCGCGCGGCCTCCATCATGGCCAGGCCATCGGCGGGCGTATGCGACATCGGCTTTTCGCAGTAGACGTCCTTGCCGGCATTGACCGCGTCGACCACGATGGGCATGTGCCAGTGATCGGGGACCGCGGCGATGATGCAGTCGATGGTCTGGTCGTCGAGCAGCGCCTTGTACCGGCGGGTCACCGGGAGATCGGGTCGCACGATCTCCCGGGCGAGGACGTGGCGCCCGTCGTACAGATCGCAGGCCGCGGCGCACTCGACATCGGGTTGCCGGATGGACTCGGATAAGAGCCACGATCCCTGCATGCCGACGCCGATGATGCCGAAGCGGACGCGGTCACTCGCCGGTACCGGGCGAGCGGGTCCCGATCGGGGTCGAACCAGGGCGGCACCGGCCGCGACGGCGCCGGCTTCGAGGAAATCTCTGCGTGAGATCATGTCGTCTCCTTCCTGAGTTCGCTAACGGATATCGAGCTCGTCGAGCGCCGGGATCGGCGCCGCGGGGAGCTCCACCACGAAGCGCGCCCCACCCAGCTCGGAGTCCTCGAGCCGGATGCGCCCGCCCAGTTCGCTCACTACCCGGTGACAGATCGAGAGCCCCAATCCGGAGCCTTCGTCCGGAGTCTTCGTCGTGAAGAACGGATCGAAGATGCGTTGCCGGAGATGGTGCGGGACGCCGGGTCCCGAGTCCTCGACCACCAACCGCACCCATCGCTCGATCCCCCGCGTCGAGATGCGAATGACGGCCGGGGTCCACCGCCGCAGGGCATGCTCGGCGTTGGTGACGAGGTTGATGACGACCTGCATCAGCTCCTGGCTCAAGCCCAGCACCGCCGGGACCCTGGGGTCGAGCTCGGTTTCGACCTGCACGTTCTCGGACCGGAGCACGCGGCGGCGGATCTCCGCCACGTCCCGGACCAGATCGTTCACGCTCACCGGCGTCGGTGCCGTGTCCGCCCGGCGCGCGAGCTGGAGCAGGCTGCGGATGATACTGGCGGCCCGGTCGACCTCACGAACGATCGTGCGCGCCGCGGCCCCGGTGTCGGCATCCGTGGCGCCGGCCAGCAGCTCGGCCTCCATGCGGATCGCCGCCAGCGGGTTGTTCACCTCGTGCGCGACCCCGCTGGCGATCTCGCCCACGGTAGCCAGTTTTTCCCGTGCGATCAGCTCGCGTTGCGCGCGCAGCTCATCGGTACGGTCGTACAGCGCGACCAGCAGATCCTCCGACCCCAGCCCTTTGAGATCGGTGACGGTGCAGTCGCAGATCCGCTGGCCCCCCGAGGGCTGGCGCACGACGACCCGGCCGTGCCAGGGGCCGCCGCGCCGCGCCGAATTCAGCAGCGGCATCAGCTCGCCGTCGGGGCTCGAGATGCCCAGACGCTCGAGCGGGGCGCCGGCGACCGCCGCCGTGGCATCGAGCCCGCACACGTGATGGCCGGCCTCGTTGAGCTGGTGCACGCGACCCTCCGGATCCACCAGCAACAGCGGCAACGGACTGGCTTGCACCATCGCGCCGGTCCGGTCGGCGGCGGCGCGCGTGGCCGCGACCGAATGACTCAGCTCCAGACCGGCCGCGACGTGGGCGGCGACCCCGGTGAAGAAGTGCAGGTCCGCGATCGTGAACCGCGGCGGTGGGGGAGCGTCGACGCCGCCCCGACGGAACCGCACCAGGCCGATCGCTCCCAACACGCCGGCGGACGATTGCAACGGCACGATCATAGCCGCGCGCGCCAGCGCGCCGGCCAGCACGCCCGGCGGCATGTAGATGTCCGGCTCCTCCCGGATGTTGTCGGTAATCAGCGCTTCGCCGCTGCGGATGACGCGGCCCGTGGTGCTTTGCTCGAGTGGGAGCAGCATGCCGTCGAACTCGGCTGAGCGGCCGAGGGCGGTCACCACCCGCACGCCGCTCGCGGCGGGTTCGCGGAGCGCCGCGTACGCCCCCTCGGCATCGAACAGCTTCATCACGCTTTGCAGGGTGTAGCGAAGCATCAGGTCCCGCTCGGGGGCGGCCAGCAGCCAGCGTGACAGCTCGATCACGAAACTGCCGAGTCGCTGGTCGCGCTCGAGGGCGGCCCGGCGGCCGACCATGAGCGTCAACTCGCCGACGAGATCCACCGCGGTCTCGAAGTCGGCCGTGGCCAGCTCGGGCCGCGGACCGTGGAACTCCACGGCCGCGCGCCGGCCGCCGTCGCTCCGCGCGACGGTCACGGGGGGAGGGTCGGCGGCTGAAGCCCCATCGGTCATGACCGCTCCGCGCTCGCGCTCGGCCTCGTAGCGCAGCACCACCCGCGTCGCGCTAGACCACTCCCGCAGCGACGCGGCCGCGCGCTCCCAGAACACCTGAACCGTCGCCGCCTCGCGCGCATCGCGCAGCAGCCGGGCGGTCAGGTCGCGCATGGTACATGAAGAGAAGCGTCAGGAAGAGCAGCGTCAAGAAGCGAGACGTCGAGAGTTCCTTCAGGTTCTCACGATACCGGGAAAGTTCGCCGGGCGGGCGTCGAACCCGGGAAACACCGCCGCCAGATCCGTCGCCCCGAGATGGCGCGCGAGAATCTCGCCGAACAAGGCCCGGAAGTCCGTCGTGACGGCGAGATCGCGTGCCTCGAAGCGCGACGCGAGGTCGAGCGACGGCCAGCGACCCAACACCCGGCCGCCGGCGACCGGACCGCCGATCGCCAGCATCGCCGTGGCGTGCCCGTGGTCGGTGCCGCCGCTGCCGTTCTCCCGCACCGCCCGCCCGAACTCCGACATCGTGAGCACCACGATGTCCCGCATCCGCTCGCCCATGTCGACGGTGAAGGCCATGAGCGCGGCCGCGAGCTCGTCCAGCAGGCCGGCGAGCTGGCCATCGCTCGCGCCCTCGTTGGTGTGGGTGTCCCACCCGATCGCATCGAGGCAGGCGACGCGCAGACCCAGATCCGCCTTGATGAGCTGCGCGATCTGCAGCAGCGAGCGGCCCAACCGCCGCGACGGGTAGGCGGCGCCGTTGGCGGGCCGGTATTGCAGCGGATTGGCGCGCCGCAGCAAGCGGATCGCTTCGAAGCTCTCCTGCCCGCTGGTGGCCAGCAGGCCGGTCTCGGCGCCCGCGTACAACGCCTCGAAGGCGCGCGTGAGTCGATCGCGCGCGGCCGCGCGGGGAAGCCGCAGCCCGAAAGCCTGCAGGTCGTCGATGGCGAGCGACGGCGCGGTCCCGGCGAGCACCCGCGGCAGCTGCGGGCCGAACGCCACGGCGCGAAACGGGGTGTTGGCATGTTCGGCGTCGTGCTGGCAGTAGCGGTTGAGCCACCCGTCGCTGGTCGCCTTCACGCCGGGCGTCCCCGATTCCATGTAGTCCTGGCCGTCGAAATGGCTGCGCGTCGCATCGGGGGAGCCTACCGCATGCACCGCGGCGAGGACCTTTTCGTCCCACAGCGGTTTCAGGGACGCGAGCCGCGGATGCAGACCGAAAAACCCGTCCAGATCGATCACGTCCCGCGCCGGAATGGCGATGGTCGGTCGCTCGCGATAGTACACCGGGTCCCCGTGCGGGACGATCATGTTGAGCCCGTCGACCGCGCCGCGCATGAAGAGACAGATGAGAACCGGGTCTGTAGAGGACGGTAGGGGATGGTACGGGAGGTAGGCGGCCCGCTCGAGGAAGAGCGGGTCCATTCCCAGGCTGACGAGCGCGAGCCCGCTTGACTTGACGAAAACGCGTCTTGAGATCGGCATCGGCCTTCCTCTCCTACCGTCTCCTACCGTTCACTGTCTCTGAAACTCCGGTCCGCCGAGCGCCAACCCAACGGCCAGCGCCCGCGCCGCCACCGGGTTGCGCACGGCGTCGAGCTGGCCGCGGAGCACCGCGCGGGACTCCGGAGTCAGGATGCCGCCGAGCAGCCGCGTATCGACGGCATGGATCAACGTGTCGGGCTCCTTCCCCGCCGCGAGCACGCCGTCCAGCGAGACGGTGACCCCCGGCAACCGGCCGGCCGCCAGCGCCGCCGCCGCGTTCATGCGGTGGAGCAGCGCGCCCGAGTTCACCCATTCCTCCTGGGATTCGGGATATCCTTCCGGCGAGGGTTCCAGGTACAACGGCTGTCCCAGGCTTCCGACCACCTCCGCCAGCTCGACCGTCGTGTCGGGCTCGCCCCCCACCGCCCGCACGGCGCTCACGACGAATTCGAGCGGCGTCTTGATCTTGCCACGCACGGCCTGCGCCGACCAGAAATCAGGCGAGCGAACGATGGCGCGCACCACGGCCGTGATGTCGCCGCCGCTACGGCGCCAGGCGGCGACGGCGGCGTTCACGCAGCCGTCGGGGGGCTGGTCGCTCACCAAGCGCGCGCAGAGGCGCCGGCTGACGTGCCGCATCGTGGCGGGATCGTTGGCCAGCAGCTTGAGCAGCCGGATCCCCTCGTCCTGACCGCGGCCGGCCGGGAACCGCACGCCGCGCACGACTTTCTCCTCCGCATCGTGCGCCCACTCGTTGAACTGAAAGCGCCCGCTCTGGGCGGGCCGGGCGATGCTCCACCCGGTGAACACGCGCGCGACTTCCATCACGTCGCGTTGGGTGTAGCCGCCGTCGACCCCAAGGGTGTGCAGCTCGAGCAGCTCCCGAGCGTAGTTCTCGTTCGGCCCGCGGGCCCCTGCCCGGGCACCAGTCGCGACGCTCTCCCAATTGTCCAGGTAGAACATCATGGCGGGACTCTGCGCGGTGGCCAGCAGCAGGTTCTCGAACCTGCCCAGCGCATGAGGCCGGATGGTGTGCTCGATGTAGACCGGCATCAACACCCGGGCGGCGCCCTTGGCGAAGTACACGTTGAAGTGGTTGAACCAGAAATCGGTCAGCACTTCCTGCAGCTGCCGCTCGGAGAGCACCGCGCGCACCACGGCCAGCTGCTGGACCTGTCCCACGACCTGTAGCAGCTGACCGATTGCGTCCGCCGCCGGTGCCATGCCGTCCTTGGATTCCCGGCGGCGCTCGCGCCGGGCGTTCGTGAACACCTGCGACAACGCATCGGCATCGTGCGACAGGATGGCGAAGCCGCGCTCCCGACCGGCGAGGACGCGATCCGGAAGCCGGCTGGGTGCGAGCTGTTGGTCGATCCAGTGCATGACCCCCAGGGCGGCGACGCGGTCGACTTCCCCGGGGCGGGGTCCATAGGCGAGACGATTCAGGGCGTGGAGGGCGGAATCGCGGGGACTCAACTCGGCTCTCGTCAGGAAATCCCGCCGAGGGTCGGTGGTCGGCACGCCAACCAGGGCGAGCCCGGTCACCACGAGAAGCAGCCGCATGCCCATGGTCAAAACTAACGATTTCGTGCCGGGCAATACGTGAACCGGCGTTACGGATTTGTGGGTCGGATGTCGAGCTCGCTCACCATCGCTCGATTTGACATGGTGATAGTGGCCAGGACCGCCGGGGCGACGTCGTCGCCGGTGAGCACCCGTCCCGGTTGGGGTGGCGTCCCGCGAGCGAGGCGACGTTCACGGGTACAGGTGGCGCCGGTGACTACGGCGACGGCGTTCGCGAGGTCGCTCATCGCGCGGACGCGTACCATTGGGTCCAGCGGTCCGGCGCTGCTCCCACGGTCAGCTCCTGCTGCCAGCGCACCAGCGGCATCCGGAGCAGCAGGGGCTCGGCGGCGAGTTTCTCGAGCCAACGTGTGTCAGTGAGCTGTGCCGAATGCAGGCCGAGCTGGGCGAACCGCTTCGAGTCGCGGTCGATCAGGGCCTGCACGCCGAACTTGCGCGCGAAGCGCTCCAGCTCGCGCGGGCTGGGCTCCCGCTCGTCGAGATCGACGAAGTGCGTCTTGATGCGGCGCTCCGAGAAGAAGCGCAAGGCGGCGCGCGTGGCCGCGCTCTTGCGCACGCCGAACACCTGTACCTCCACGGTCACCCGCCGGTCATGCGCATCGGTGGTCTCCGGTCGATCGCGGCTCCCCCTCCTCTTCCCCCTCAGCTTCCGAGCGAGAACCGCACCGCCCCGATCTCGACCAGTCCTTCGAGTGTCGCCTGCAGCTCGGCCGGCCGCAATCCGGCGTCGCGGGCGAGATCGTCGAGCGATTTGCGGCCGTCCGCGAGCTGCAGCAGCATGTCGATGGCCGTCGACGTCCGCGCCACCGAGACGCGTCCATGCGGGGAGCGCGCTATCAGCAGGCGCGTCGGCCGCCGCGGCGCCTGGGGGAGCTCGGTCCACGGCTTGAGCAGCAGGGGCAGCACGACCGGCAGGTCGTAGGCGAAGTCGAGCAGCATCGTGCCCTCGGCGCGGATCGGGACCGACCATTGGTTCCGGGTCGCTTCCGCCCCGGACCCGTCGCTCCACACCCGCGCCCCGGACTCCACGACCATCATGGCGTGTTCGTAGGCCGTGAGGTCCTCCAGATAGGGCACCTGGTCGCGCGCGCCGTCACCGGCGCGCACGTGGTCGACCGCCAGCGTTGCCACGGCGATGGCCGACGCTCGGCTGCCCAGCACGAGCACCTCGAGCAGGCCGTCGAAGCCCGCTCCGGTCAGTACTGTTTCCGGCGAGCGGCCGGTGATCCTGGCCAGCACCCGGGAATACTTGAAGAAGTGGATCAGGCGTTCGTAGTAGTAATGGCGCGCGAGAAACCGGGCGAACCGCTCCAACCGGGACGGGTCCGCGAGCCGTTGCTCGCGCCAGCCCGGTGTGGAGCGGAACGGCGCGTCCGCGAGCGCGCGGATGAGCGAGTCCTGAATCTCCCGGTCGGTCACACGGCGGCGCGAATGCGCGCCACGCTGCGTTGCAACACGTCCGCGGTAAGCGTCGGCGAGAAGGCATCGAACGTCACGGCCTTCGCCTGCGGGCAGTGGTGCAGGGCGTGATGGAGCAGCTCGAGCATGGCCTCGGACGGCTCGGTGGGCGCAATCCACGGTCCTTCGAGGTCTCGATCGGGCTCCACGCCGGCCACGTGCAGCTCCACGACGCGCTCCAGGGGAAAGTCGGCGAGAAACGCCCTCGGATCGACGCGGTGATAGTGCGCTTCGAGCCAGATGTGGGGGAGGTCGAGCAGGAATCCGGCGCTTGTACGGTCGAAAAAGCGGCGCAGCCACAGGGCTTCCGGCATCCGGCTCGCCGCGACGTCGAAGAATCCCGGAATGTTTTCCATGACGAGCGGCTGGTCGAGGCGCTCCTGCAGCGCGTTCGCATTGGCCACGAACCGGTCGAGAAACGCTTCCGTGTAGAGCGGGGGAAAGACGTAGTTCAGGTTGTACGTCCCGTCCTCGGTGTGCAGGCACTGAAAGTGCTCGGCGACCCATGGGCTGCGGTACAGCCCGGCCAGCGAGCGGGCGCGGGCGATGGCCCGCTCGTCGAGCGGCTCCGAGAGCTGCCCCAGGTAGTCGTGCAGCAGCAGCGTGTAGCGCTCGCGGATCATCGGCCACCAGGGATCGTCCGCCCGCGGCGGATCGGCCATGGCGAGGTGGTCGATGCCCGTGGCCTGGGCGAGCTCCTGCCCCAGATGGGGATTGTAGAACGCGCCAACCATCAGCTGCGCCATCAGCCCTCAGCTTTCCGCGTGAAGCAATCCGCGTTCGGTCATTTGATCGACGAACACCTTGACCTGGGCGGCGACCATCGGTGACTCGCCGCGATCGGACCACTCAGCGGCAATCGCCTCGGCGTGGTGCGCGCCGTCGAGCCGCGCGACGATGAACCGCTCGCGTGGGCCCCAGGTCTCGGCCAGCCGCACGGTCTGCGTGGGTGCCCGTGGCAGCCGGAACACCTCGGCGACCATGGTGTCCACGGCCGCCACCGTCCGCTCGGGCAAGGGTCCGGATTGGGCCGCGAGATTCTCCTCGACCTGGCGCCGATTGCGGGCACCGACGAGCACCACCGTCACGCCGGCGCGCGACAACAACCAGCGCAGGGCGACCGTCGCCATCGCGAGTTCGGCCGCGGCCGCGACGGACCGAAGGCGATCGATCACGGTCCGTCGCCGTTCGAATTCGGCGCCTTTGAACCAATAGATCTTGGACCGGTGATCGTCGGGCGGGAACACGGGGGGGACGGCGTACTTTCCCGTCAGGAGCCCCGACGCCAGCGGACGATACGCCAGCACGGCCAGCCGGTGTTCGCGGCACAGCGGGAGCTCGCGCTCCTCGATGTCGCGATCGAACACGTTGTAGGCGGCCTGAAAGGACAGGACCGGAGCGATCTCGAGCGCCCGGCGCAGCTGGCGGCTGGTCGCGTTGCAGATCCCAACCGCACGAGCCTTCCCCTCCTCCTGAAGCGTGGACAGGGACTCGAGCTGCCACTGCCAACGATCCAGCGGCTCGTGGAGCTGGATCAGATCGACGTAGTCGGAGCCGAGGCGGCGCAGCGAATCCTCGAGCGATCGACGTGGATCGTCGCGCGGTCCGACCTTCGTCGCGATGGACACCTGATCGCGATGCGGCTTGAGCGCCCGGCCCAGCAACCGCTCGGATGCACCCCGTCCGTAGGCGGGCGCCGTATCGAAGAACGTTACGCCCCGCTCGTGCGCCAGCCGGATCGCGGCGAGCCGCTCCCGCTCGTCGTCGGGCGTTCCCCACCCATCGCCGCCGACGGCCCATGCCCCGAATCCCAGCGCGGGAATCGTGGCGCCAACAGAAAGGGGCCCGAAGGACGTCCGGGCCCCCGTGTGCATCAGCCGTTCCCTAGCGATGACAGGTGGGAACGAGCTCGCTCGTCTCGACGATCTCGGGACGATGGCAGCTGGGCACGAGCTCCTGGGTTTCGACGATCTGCATCGGACTCCTCCTGGAGGTTTGGGGTCTGACAAGAACCCGGTGTGACACCATACGGGTTGCTGGAACAACCGTCAACCCGTAAGTCTTGTTTGTGAAACAGACCACATGCGGCGATCCATGATTCCCGTGCATACCCTGCTCACTGAGAATGCGATCGCCGAGGATTTTGTTTCCTCGCTCCGCTCCCGCCGCCTGGCGGAGAAGTTCTTCTATTGGTTCCCGCTCTCGGTGCGGGCCTGGCTGGCGCTGTGTTCCGACGGCGCCTATCGCAACTTCGTACGTTCCCGCTCCCTCATCGTACAATCCGCCAAGGACTTGGGCCGCGAGTTGCGGAGCGAATCACTCGAGGTGATCAGCCTCGGCTCAGGGCAAGGCGACAAGGACCTCCTGCTGCTGGAAAGCCTGGTCGCCCAGGGCAAGCGGGTCCGCTACCTGCCGGTCGATGCCAGTCAGGCGCTGCTGGAAATGGCCTGCGCGGGCGCGTTGGGCGCGGGCATCTGGGCCCAGGGAATCAAGGCGGACGTTACTGCCGCCGCGCATGTGGATGCCCTGGCGCCCGCGGCGGAAACCCCGCCGCGCCTCGTGTTGTTGCTCGGCAATACGCTGGGCGCTTTTGATCCGATCGCCGAGGCCCGCGTGCTGGCCGGCTTGCTGCGACCGGAGGATCGCCTCGTCGTCGACGGCGAGATCTACGCGGGACCGCAGACGGTGGCCGGCTACGACAATCCCCTGAACCGGCGCTTTGCGTGGGCGCCGCTGCACGCCGTGGGCATCGACGACGCGGACGGTGAGATCGTGTTCGAGGACGCGACCGACCCCCGACTCCCCGGCCTGCATCCCTTGCGCAAGCACTTTCGCGCCTCGCGCGATGTCACGGCGCGGGTGGGCGGTGAAACGCTCGCGATCGCGAAGGGCGAACGGCTCGAGATGAATCATTCCTACAAGTACGCCGCCGACGCCTTCGTTCGGATTCTCGAGGCGGGCGGGCTGCGGATGCGGTGGCGCGGTGCGAGCGACGACGAGCGGTTTCTCATGGTGATGGTGAGTCTCAAATGACGGCGGTGCTGGAGGTTAGGCGGGCGCGCTACGCGCTTCCGGGACGGGGGAAGGGGGAAGGGGGAAGGGTGTTGGTGGACGACGTGTCCTTTTCCGTCCGCGCGGGGGAGACCCTGGTGTTGCTGGGACGCAGCGGGTCGGGGAAGACGACGACCCTGAAGCTGATCAACCGGCTGCTCGAGTCGACGAACGGCGACATCCTCGTGGCCGGCCGGTCCACCAGGGGCATGGAAGCGCATCGGCTGCGGCGCGGCATCGGGTACGTGATCCAGGACGTGGGTCTGTTTCCGCACTTCACGGTAGAGCAGAACATCGGGCTGGTGCCGAGGCTCGAAGGCTGGGACGCCGGGCGGATCGCGGACCGGGCGCGGGAGCTCCTGAGCCTGGTGGGACTCGACCCCGCGCGGTTTGCGGGACGGCGCCCGCACGAGTTGTCGGGAGGGCAGCGGCAGCGCGTGGGAGTGGCCCGGGCGCTCGCGGCCGATCCCCCCCTCCTGCTCCTCGATGAACCGTTCGGGGCGCTCGACCCGATCACCCGGGCCGAGTTGCAGCGGGAATTCAGGCGGCTGGAGGAGCGGCTGGGGAAGGCGATGGTGTTCGTGACCCACGATGTCCGTGAAGGGATGCTGCTCGGATCGCGAATCGGCCTGATGCAGGACGGGCACGTGGTATTTCTGGGCACGCCAGCCGAGTTCCGCGAATCATCGCATCCGGAGTGCCGGGCCTTTCTCGAGGCGGCCGCCTAGTGGACGTGCTCCGGTTTTATGGAGACAACTCGCGCGAAGCGCTAGGGCTCTTGAGCCAGCATGTGGTCCTGGTGCTCGCCTCGACGCTCGTGGCGGTCGCGATCGGGGTGCCGCTCGGCATCCTGCTCGCGCGTCGCCCGCGCTGGCGCCGCCCGGTGCTCGGATTCGCCAATGTCTGTCAGACGATTCCCAGCCTGGCGCTGTTCGGGTTTCTCATTCCGCTGCCGTTCATCGGGGGAGTGGGCGCGCGGACGGCGATCGTGGCGCTCGTGGTGTACGCGCTGCTGCCGATCGTCCGCAACACCTACACCGGAATCGTCGGCGTAGACCCGGCGGTGCGCGAAGCCGGGCGGGGCATGGGGATGACCGACCGCGAGCTGCTCGTGATGGTGGAGCTCCCGCTCGCGGCCGGCGTGATTCTCTCCGGGATCCGGGTCGCCACGGTGATCGGCGTGGGCGTGGCGACGATCGCCGCCGCGGTCGGCGCGGGAGGGCTCGGGGTGTACATCTTTCGCGGCGTAGCCGTCGTGAACGACACGCTGATTCTCGCGGGCGCTCTGCCGGCGGCGCTCCTGGCCCTGGGCGCGGACGGCCTGCTGGGTCTGGTAGAACGGAGATTCGTGTGGCGCTAGCCGGATGGACGGATCGGCGGATTGTCGGATCGTTGCTTCTGGCGACACTGGCCGGTGGGTGCGCGAGGTCCGACCGCATCGTCATCGGCGCCAAGAACTTCACCGAATCCGACCTCCTGGCCGAGATCATCGCGCAGCAGATCGAGCGACGTACGTCGGTGCCGGTGGAGCGCAAGCTGCACCTGGGCGGGACGTTCGTCTGCCATCAGGCGATTACCGCGGGACAAATCGATGGGTACGCTGAATACACCGGCACCGCTTTCACGGCGGTCCTGAAACAGGAGCCGGGGCCCGGCGCCGATAGTGTGCGGCGACTGGTGAGCAACGAATACGCGGGACGGTGGCAGCTGGTGTGGCTCGAGCCATTCGGGTTCAACAACACCTTTGCGATCACCGTCCGCCAGGCGGACGCCGAGCGGTACGGACTCAAGCGGATCTCGGATCTGGCGGCCATCGCGCCCCGGTGGAAAGCGGGCTTCGGCTACGAATTCCTGGAGCGTGCCGACGGGTTCGCCGGATTGGCCCGCGTCTACGGCCTGCAGTTCTCGGCGCCGCCGCTGGCGATGGACCTCGGGCTGACCTACCGGGCGCTGGCCGACGGCAACGTCGACGTGATCGCCGGAAACTCCACGGACGGGCAGATCGAAGCGCTGCGGCTCGTGGTGCTGGAGGACGATCGCCACTACTTCCCGCCCTACGAAGCCGCGCCGGTCGTGCGCGCGGCGGCGCTGGAGCGTCATCCGGATGTGCGCCGCGCCCTGTCGGAGCTGGCCGGGACGATCGATGACGCGGAGATGCGGCGTCTCAACGCGCGGGCCGACGTGCGCCGCGAGGATATCCGCGCCATCGCGCGCGACTGGTTGGCACGCAACCTGCCGTGAGCCCGCGCCTTCGCGTCCTCGCCTCGGCGGTGTTGTTTTCCACCGGCGGGGCGGCCATCAAGCTGTGCGGGTTCGGGCCCTGGCAGATCGCCGCAGCCCGGGCGCTGATCGCGGCCCTGGCGCTGGCGGTGCTCATCCCCGAGGCGCGGGGTGCGTGGAGCTGGCGGTCGCCGATCGTGGGGATCTTCTATGCCGGCGCCGGGCTGTTCTTCATCCTGGCCAACAAGCTCACCACGGCCGCCGGCGCGATTCTCATTCAGGCGACGCATCCGCTGTTCATTCTGGCGCTCGCGCCGCTGCTGCTGCGCGAGCCGGTGACGCGGCGCGATCTGGAGTTCATGGCGCTGCTCGCGGCCGGGATGGCGTTGTTGCTGTCGTCGCCGGGGCGGCAATTCGCCACGGCGCCGAATCCGGCGCTCGGTAACCTGCTGGCCGCCGGCTGCGCGGTGAGCTGGGGGCTCACGCTGATCGGGTATCGCTGGGTCGTGGCTCGCAGCGTCGAGGGTCAGGGCGCCGTGGCCGCCGCGGCGATTTCCGGCAACCTCATCGTGTGTCTCGTCGCGCTGCCGATGGCGCTGCCGATCGCCGCGGGCACCCCGGGCGATTGGCTCGTGGTCGCGTATCTCGGCGTGTTTCAGCTCGGGCTGGCATACGTCTTCCTGTCGCGAGCCCTGGTGCAGGTGCGGGCACTCGAGGTGGCGTTGATGGGTCTGGTGGAACCCGTGCTGTCCACGGTCTGGGCATGGCTCATCCACGGGGAGACGCCGGGGGGGCGCGTGACCCTGGGTGGCCTCGTCATTCTCGCGGCGACCGGCTGGCACGCATGGCGCGACCGGCCGCGCGTCCCGGTCTCCGCAACGGTGGTCGAGGCATGAGCAACCGCATCATCCGCACGTATCTGTTGATCACGGCGCTGTTCAATCTGGCGGCCTCGCTGATCTGGGGCGTGGACACGCTGTTCAAGCTCCAGGCCGGGCTCGACATCCTTCAGGTGATGCTCACCAATGCCGCCTTCACGCTCGGCATGGTGGTGTTCGAGATCCCCACCGGCGTGGTGGCGGATACGCTGGGGCGCCGCGTATCGCTGCTGCTGTGTATTGCGACGCTGTTCGTGACGACGCTCCTGTACGTGACGATCGCGTGGCAAGGATGGGGGTTCTGGCCGTTTGCCATCGTCTCGGTGTTCCTGGGACTCGGCTACACGTTCTATACGGGGGCGGTCGACGCTTGGCTGGTCGACGCGCTCCAGGCGTCGGGGTCCACGGAGCCCCTGGAACCGGTGTTCGCCAAAGGGCAGATGGTGTTCGGCGCGGCGATGCTGGTAGGGACGTTGGGCGGAGGGTTGCTGGGGCAGATCGCGCTGGCGGTTCCGTACGTCGTCCGGGCCGCGACCTTCGTGCCGCTGTTCGTGCTCGCGTGGCTTTGGATGCGGGAGGAGGGGTTCACCCCCCGTGCGCTCGAGCTGAGTCGGGTTCCGACGGAACTGCGGCGGGTGTTCGTCGAGGGCATGAACTACGGGTTGCACCACCGCGTCGTCCGCCCGGTGATGTTCGCCTCGCTCGTAAACATGAGCTTCATGATCTTCGGTTTCTACAGCTGGCAGCGGTATTTCCTGGATCTCCTGGGGCGCGAACTCGTGTGGGTATCGGGGCTGATCGCCGCCTTGCTGTCACTCTCGATGATTCTGGGCAACGCGCTCGTGAAGCCGCTCAGCCGCCTGTTGAAGACCAGAACCGGCGTGCTGGCCGGCAGCGCGCTGGTGCAGTGCGTGACCGTGGTGCTGTGCGGCGCGGTGGGACTCGGCGTCGCGGGCGGGGGACCGGATGGCGTGCCGGTCCGGTTCGTCGTCGTCGTGGCGCTGTATCTCGTCTACGGCGTCGCGCTGGGCGCGATGGGTCCGGTGAAGCAGGGGTATCTCAACGCCCATATCCCCTCCGCGCAGCGCGCCACGATCATTTCGCTCGACGCCCTGTTCGCGGATGCGGGAGGGGTGGCCGGACAGTCGGGATGGGGGTACTTGGCGAAGGTAAGATCGATCGGGCAGGCATGGGTGTACGCGGGGATATCGTTGCTGGTCGCCGTCCCGTTGTACTGGGTCGCAAGAAAGAATGATCAGAAGCTTGATAAGTTCTAGTCGACAGACGGACAGACAGCGGCCAAGGTGCCAAGGCCTGC
>Ga0187892_10003153_pt1 | contig 30799 bp, 37 predicted proteins | sample MA1701073metaG_FD_139345 | JGI IMG/M metagenome (GOLD analysis project Ga0187892, IMG submission 139345) | Bio-ooze microbial communities from a basaltic lava cave in the Kipuka Kanohina Cave System on the Island of Hawaii, USA - MA170107-3 metaG ...
ATGTCGAAACCGGTGACCAGCACCGACGAAGGCAGGAAGGTCTCCAGGTCCCGGGTCTTCTCCGGCCAGCCGAGCGAGGAGAACGGCACCAGCGCCGAGGAGAACCAGGTGTCGAGCACGTCGTTGTCTCTGGCCAACTCACCCTTGTAACCGTTGGCGAGTGCCTGCTTCCTGGCGTCCGCTTCTGAGCGGGCCACATACCACCCACCTTGGTCGTCGTACCACGCGGGAATTTGGTGTCCCCACCATAGCTGCCGCGAGATGCACCAGTCCTGAATATTCTCTAGCCACTGGTTGTAGAAATTGGTCCAGTGTTCAGGGTAGAACTTCACGTCACTGTTAGCGACTGCGGCGACACCATCTTTTGCCAAATCTTCCATCCTAACGAACCACTGATCCGTCAGCATCGGCTCGACGATCACGCCGGTTCTACCAGATCGAGGCACCCGAAACCGGTACGGTTTCTCCGAGACCAGCAAGCCCGCTGACCTCAAATCGCTGACGATCTGCTCTCGTGCCTCGAATCGGTCGAGCCCGTGATACTTAACGGGAATGACATGTACCGTCGGGGCACCTGCTATACCGTCACGCGAAAGCGCTCTCACCCCGTCTCTCTTCGCTGCCTGAAATCCGAAGTCGAAATCGTCAAGTTCCTTGGACTTGATGCGGCCATCGAGCTTGAAGATGGAAACGAGGCCGCCACTTGGTAGTCCCGCGAACAAACCCCTGTGCTGATGCCGTTGCCAAACCTTGTAGTCATTGAAATCGTGGCCTGGCGTGATCTTTACGCATCCGGTGCCGAACGTTGGATCAACATAGTCATCCGCGATGATCGGAATCTCGCGGTCGGCGAGCGGAAGCTTGACGCATCTGCCAATAAAGTTCGCAAAGCGCGGATCCTTCGGGTTCACCGCCACGGCGACGTCGCCGAGCATGGTCTCGGGGCGCGTGGTGGCGACCGTGAGGCTGAAGCCGTCGCCGGGATAGCGCAGCTCCCAGATCGTCCCGTCCTCCTCCTCGCTGTCCACCTCGAGGTCCGAGACCGCGGTGCCGAGCAGGGGATCCCAGTTCACCAGGCGCTTGCCGCGGTAGATCAGGCCCTCCTCGTACAGCCGCACGAACACCTCGATCACGGCGCGCGACATGCGCGCGTCCATCGTGAAGTAGCCCGCCTTCTGGCCCTCGCTGTCGGCGAAGGTCCAGTTGCCCGAGGCGCCGAGACGGCGCATCTGGCGCGTGATGGTGGATCCCGACTGCTGCTTCCAGCGCCAGACGCGCTCGATGAACTGCTCGCGCCCGAGGTCGTGGCGCGACTTCCCTTCCTCCTGCAGCTGGCGCTCGACCACGATCTGCGTGGCGATGCCCGCGTGGTCCGTGCCCATCACCCAGTTGGCGTTGAGCCCGCGCATGCGGTGGTAGCGGATGAGCGCGTCCATCAGGGTCTGCTGGAACGCGTGGCCCATGTGCAGCGTGCCGGTGACGTTGGGCGGCGGCAGCTGGATGCAGTAGGGCGCTCGCTCGCTGCCGGCGCCGGCGGCGAAGCGACCGGCGGCCTCCCAGCGCTCGTACCAGCGCTGCTCGATCGCCGCGGGATCGAAGCTCTTGGCGAGCGGCACGCCGCGTCCCTAGCCGGCGGGCGGCTTGTTCTGCCGCGCCACCAGGGCGTGCGCGACGGCATCGCGCACCGCGCGGCGCAATTCCTTCTCCAGCTCGGCGCGCAGCCCGGCCAGCCGGCGATCGAGCTCGGGCGCGATCCGGGCGACCAGCGCCCGCTCCAGGTCGGCCGCCAGCGCCTCCTCGCTCGCCCCGGGCGCCGGCGGCGGAGGCGGCGCCTCGCCTTCCACGATCTCGGTCAGCACGGGCACTTCCTCGCGCGCCTCGCGCAGCAGCTTCATCAGCTCGTCCACCCGGTCGATGAGACGGTTGGGCTCGCGCTCGTCGTTCACGGCACGCTCTCCCTGGCGAGGTCGTGGTTGGCGATCGCGTAGCCCCGGTCCCGGTAGTGCGCGTAGCGCTCGCGCCCCTGGCGGCGCTCCGCCGCGTCGCGCGACACGACCTCGAGCACACGCGCGTAGCGCTCGAAGGACGGCGCGCATTCGGCGCCGAGATTGAGCAGCATCTCGCGCGCGCCAGCCGCTGCGGCGTCTGCCGCGATGACGATGGGCGTCTCCGCGGCGTGCGCGTCGCCCGCCATGCAGTGCGGCACGAACGCGATCGCCGGCGAGGTCCAGAGCATGCGATCGAGCCTCTGCGCGAGCTCCGCCTGCGGCGCGAAGATCAGCACGCGCTGCCCTGCCGCCCAGGCCTTGGTCGCGAGCCGGCAGGCGACCTGCAGCCGGTCGTCGGCATTGAAGTAGAAATCGATCGTCGTCAAGCGCGGCGCCCCGCGCGCCGCAGCGCGAGCCGCACCAGCAGCGGCACCGGCCTGCCGGTCGAGCCCTTCTCGCGCCCGCTCTTCCACGCCGTGCCCGCGATGTCGAGATGCGCCCAGCGGAGCTTCTTCGTGAAGCGCGCGAGGAAGCAGGCCGCGGTGATGCTGCCCGCCGGGCGCCCTCCGATGTTCGCCATGTCGGCGAAGTTCGAGCGCAGCTGCTCCTGGTAGTCCTCCCAGAGCGGCATCTGCCAGACGCGGTCCCAGGCGTCCTCGCCCGCGGCGCGGATCTCGTCGGCGAGCCTCTGGTCGTTGGCGAACAGCCCGGTCGCGACGTGCCCGAGCGCGATCACGCAGGCCCCGGTGAGCGTGGCGATGTCCACCACCGCCTCGGGCTCCAGGCGCGCGGCATAGGCGAGCGCGTCGCACAGGATGAGGCGGCCCTCGGCGTCGGTGTTGAGGATCTCGACCGTCTGGCCGGAAAGCGTCTTGACGACGTCCCCCGGGCGCGAGGCCGCGCCGCCGGGCATGTTCTCGACGCCGGGATGACGCCGGCGACGTGGACCGGGGCGCGCATCGCGGCGAGGGCGTGGATCGCCCCGAGCACGCTCGCGGCGCCGGACATGTCGTACTTCATCTCGTCCATCTCGGCCGCGGGCTTGAGCGAGATGCCGCCGGTGTCGAAGGTGATCCCCTTGCCGACCAGGACGAGCGGCTTGCGCGCCGCGCCCGCGCCGGCGTAGCGCAGCACGATCAGCTTCGGCGGCTGGTGCGAGCCGCGCGTGACCGAGAGCAGCGCGCCCATGCCGAGCCGCTCCATGTCGCGCCGCTCCAGCACCTGCACCTTGATGCCGAACCGCCGGCCGAGCTTGCGCGCCTCGTCCGCGAGGTAGGCGGGGGTGCAGACGTTGGGCGGCAGGTTCCCCAGCGTGCGCGCGAGGTCCGCGCCGTCCGCCGTGGCGATCGCCTCGCCCAGCGCGCGCTGCGCGGCGCGTGCCGCCTTGCCCGCACCCGCTGCGTCCGCCGTCGAGAGCGCGACCCGCGCCAGCGAGGGCGCCGGAGGCGTCTTCTCGGTCTTCAGCTGGTCGAAGCGGTAGAACGCCTCGCGCAGCCCGAGCGTGGCATTGCGCACCGCCCAGGGCAGGCCGCGGCCGCGGGGCGCGAAATCCGGCAGGCAGAAGACCGCGTCCTGCGCGCCCAGCGGGCGCAGCGCCAGTCCGGCGCCGCGCACCGCCTCGCGGAACGCGGGCACGCCGTACGCGGCGCGCTCGCCGAGCGCCACGAGGAGCACGCGCTCCGCCGCGAGGCCTTCGACGCGCCGCAGCAGCAACGTCGCCCCGGCCTTGGCGGCGAGGTCGCCCTGCGCCAGCACGCGGGCGAGCGTGCCGCCCGCCGCGCGGTCCGCGCCTCGAGCCGCGCGGGCGAGCTGCAGGCCGGCGCCGGCGCGCTTCGCGCCGGCCGCATCGGCGTGCACGCCGAGCACCAGGCAGCCGGTCTTCGCCCGGGCCGGCGCGGCGCCCGTTATGCTAAATTCCACCGCCGTCTCCTTCTGTTTTTTCCGGGGCGAATGATCGCACGATTCGCCGGGCGTCGAAACCCGAGATGATCTTTCAGCGCGCGCTGCTGCGCGAGTTTGCCAACCTCGCGGTCGCGGTTTTTCTGTCGCTCTTTCTGATCGCGCTCACCACGCGGCTCATCCGCCTGCTCGGCCAGGCGGCGGGCGGCAAGATCCCGTCCGACGCGGTGGTCGCGTTCCTCGGTTTCTTCGCGCTGCACGTGCTGCCGGTGCTGCTGTCGCTGACGCTGTTCATCACGGTGCTGCTCGTGATCACGCGCAGCTACCGCGACTCCGAAATGGTGATCTGGTTCAACTGCGGGCTTTCGCTCGCCGCCTGGAGCCGGCCGGTGCTGGTGTTCGCCGGGCCGCTGGTGCTGGTGATCGCGCTGCTCTCCTTCTTCATCTCGCCGTGGGCGGCGCAGATGAGCGAGCACTTTCGCAGCCGGGTGGATGCGCGCGACGACGTCTCGCGGGTCGAGCCGGGCGCCTTCGGCGAGTCGCGCAGCCGCGACCGCGTGTTCTTCGTCGAATCGATCGCCGGCGACCAGTCCGCGGTGCAGAACGTGTTCGTCAACTCGGTGCAGCACCGCCGCACCGGGGTGATGATGAGCGAGCTCGGCCACACCGAGAGCGCGCCCAACGGCGACCGCTTCCTGGTGCTGGTCGCCGGCCGCCGCTACGAGGGCACCCCGGGCGATGCCGGGTTCCGCTTCATGGAGTTCGAGCGCTACGCGACCCGCATCCAGACCAGGGAGGGCGACGAGCCGCTCGCGACCCACAAGAGCCTCTCGACCCTCGCCCTGCTGGAGAGCCCGACGCGCGCCAACCTGGGCGAGCTGCTGTGGCGCGTCGGGGTGCCGATCTCGGCCCTGATCCTGGCACTGCTCGCGATCCCGATGAGCTTCGTCAACCCGCGCGCCGGCCGCTCGGTGAACCTGCTGTTCGCGCTGCTCACCTACATGGTGTACTCCAACCTGCTCTCGATCAGCCAGGCGCGCGTCGCGCAGGGCAAGCTCGCGTTCTCGACCGGCTGGTGGCTGGTGCACGCCGTGATGCTCGCCGTGATGCTGCTGCTGTTCGCGCACCGCATGCAGCTGCTGCGGATCCGGCGCGCATGAAGATCCGCACGCTCGAGCGCTACCTGGCGCGCCAGATGTACGGGGCGGTGGCCTTCGTGCTGGTCGGGTTCCTCGGCCTGTTCGCGTTCTTCGACCTGATCGGCGAGCTGCGCGACCTCGGTAACGGCGACTACCACCTGCGCCAGATCTTCAGCGTGGTCGCCCTCTGGGTCCCGGCGCACGCCTACGAGCTGTTCCCGGTGGCGGTGCTGATCGGCACGCTGTACGTGCTGGCGCACCTCTCGAGCAACTCCGAGTACACCGTGATGCGCGCCGCCGGCCTGTCGCCGCTGCGCGCCTGCGGCGTGCTCGCCAAGGTGGGGCTCGCGTTCGCCGCCGCGACCTTCGCCATCGGCGAGTGGATCGCGCCGCACACCGAGGAGGCGGCGCAGCAGCTGCGCATGAGCGCGATGCAGTCGCTCATCGGCCAGGACCTGCGCACCGGGCTCTGGTTCAAGGACGAGCGCTCCTTCATCAACGTGCGCGAGGCGCGCGAGGCCAACGTGCTCGGCGACGTGCGCATCTACGAGTTCGACTCGGCCTACCGCCTGCGCCAGGTGAGCGAGGCGAAGCGCGCCGAATACGCGGGCCGCGGCACGTGGCGGCTGCTGCAGGTCTCGCAGACGCGCTTCGGTCCGCAGGGGCCGCGCACGGCGCAGTTCGCGGAAGCCGAATGGCGCTCCGCGGTGAGCCCGGACCTGCTCAACGTGCTGATCGTCATTCCCGAGCGCATGTCGGCGTGGAAGCTCTACAGGTACATGCAGCACCTCGCGGGCAACCGCCAGAAGACCGAGCGCTACGAGATCGCGCTGTGGAAGAAGCTGTTCTACCCGCTCGCCACGCTCGTCATGATGGCGCTCGCGCTGCCCTTCGCCTACATGCACGCCCGCTCCGGCATGGTCGGCGTCAAGGTGTTCCTCGGCATCATGCTCGGGATCGTGTTCCATATGCTCAACAGCCTGTTCTCCCACATCGGGCTGCTCAAGCAGTGGCCGCCGGTCGCCGCCGCCGCCGTGCCGAGCCTGCTGTTTCTCGCCACCGCGCTCGCCATGATGCTGTGGATCGAGCGCGTGCGCCCGGTCGTGGTGCGCCTCGCCGAGCGCTCGGGGATCACCCGCTCGTAGGGCGGCAGCTTCGCTGCCGCCGCAAACGGCGGATGCGGAGCATCCGCCCTACGGATCGCGCGGCACCAGCACCAGGCGGGTGCCGGCGAGGCGGTCGTGCAGGAACTGGCGGTCGCGGTCGACCAGCGCCCAGCCCACGCTCACCCCCGTGAGTGCGAACGTCGCGAACCCGAGCCACGGGTCGCGATGCAGGAACGCGGCGCCGAGCGCGGCGAGAAACGAGCCGATGAGCAGCGCCGCGAGCGCGAAGCGCAGCAGCGCGCGCGCAGGCGGCACGCGCGGCTCGCCCGGCGCGATCAGGCGAATGCGCCAGGCTTTCATCGCCAGCGTCTGCCCACCGCGCAGCCAGCACCACAGGAAGTACGCCGCGAACACCGCCAGCAGGAAGAGCTGCAACAGATGCCGCCGCCAGCCCTCGAGCTGCGCGGTCCCGGCGGCGAACTGGAACAGCCAGGTGGCGAGGAAGGCGACCGCGAACAGCAGCAATCCCTCGTACAGCATGCTCGCCAGGCGCCGGGCGATCGCCGGCGTCTGCGGCGCGGGCTCGCCGCTCACAGCGGCGAGGGCTGGGACGGGGCGGGTGGTGGCGCGGGCGGGGCGGAGCGGCGGCGGCGCTCGCCGGGACGCGCCGCCGACGGCGGCACGTCGAACATCCGCTTCTCGTGCGGCGGCAGCGCCCGGTACTCGGCCCACTGGCGGTTGAGCGACTGCCTGCGCTCAGGGGGCAGCTTGCCGAGGCTGCGATACTGCTCGCGCGCGAGCTTGCGCTGCTCCGGCGTGAGCTTGGCCCAGTCGTGCATGCGGCGCTGGATGCGCTGCTGCTCCTCGGGCTTCATCGAGGGATAGCGCTTCGCGATGCCGAGCCACTTGCGCCGGCGCTCGGGCTCGATCCGGTTCCACTCGCCCGCGAGCGGCGCGAGGATCTGCTGCTGGTCCGCGGTGAGGGAAGCCCACTCCGGCCCCTTCGCCGGCGGGGCCGCGCCGGCCGCGGTCGCGGCGAGCGCGAGCGCGAGGAGCGCCGCGCGACTCAGGGCGCGGAGCGCTTCTTGAGCCACGCTTCGAAGCCCCGATCGAGGTAGGCGTCGATCGGCAGCTCGTCGGTGAGCAGCAGCGCGTCGATCTCTTCCAGCTCCGCGGCGCGCTGGTCCTGCTGCCAGCCGTAGATCGCGAGCAGCCCCACGACCAGCAGCGCCATCGGCAGCAGCAGGCGCAACGAGAACCCGCTCGCGCCCCCGAAGCGCCCCAGCACGTTGTCGGCCCAGGCGAGCGCCGGCACGCGCTCGGCGCGGCGCCGCTCGAGCGCGCGCTCGCGCGCGGCGCGCAGCCGCGCCGCGACGCCGCGCTCCAGGCGCGTGCCCTGCTCGAGCACGTTGCGCACCTTGTTGCCGAATCGCAGTTCGTTCATGTCCGCTCTCCGGACGTCGCCGGCAGCCTCAGAGCGTGATCCCGCGCGCGCGCAACGCCGTTGCCAAAGCGTGCGCGGCCCGGGAGCAATGCGTTTTCACGCTGCCCTCCGAGCATCCCATCGCTCGTGCGGTCTCCGCAACGTCCAGTTCCTCCCAGTAACGCAGGATGAACGCCTGGCGTTGACGGCGCGGCAGCCGCGCAAGTTGTTGCTCAATGATTTCAAGAACTTGCGAGCGCTCCAGCTGCTCGCCAGGCGATGCTTCACGGTTCGACTCGCCGGCGGCCTGCAAAGTTTCGAGCGGGTCCTGCTCCTCCTCCCCGGCGCGCGCGGGCGAGAGCGAGGACAGCAGCGTCACCCAGAGCGAGCGCACCTTCTGGCGCCGGAACCAGTCGCGGATCGCGTTCTGCAGGATGCGCTGAAAGAGCGGCGGCAGCTCGGCCACCGGGCGGTCCCCGTAGCGCTCGGCGAGCCTCAGCATGGCGTCCTGGACGACGTCGAGCGCAGCCTCGGTGTCGCGCACCGCGTAAACGGCTTGCTTGAACGCGCGCCGCTCGACGCCCTCCAGGAACGCCGATAGCTCGCTGCGGGAGGCCAGGGAGTTCGCTCCTCGGTGCGGTTGGGCCCGCCTTTTGTCGCGGCGGCGATGGTACCAAACGGGTTCTCGCATCCGCGGCGACTGCCTTGACCGCAGCGCAGCAACCCATTAACGTTCAACGTTTTCCGAGCGCCGAATTCGACATGGACCGGATCAAGACCGAGGAGCTCACCGGAGCGGAAATCGTCGTGCGCTGCCTGCAGGCGGAGCGCGTCGAGTACGTCTTCGGCTATCCCGGCGGCGCGGTGCTCTGGATCTACGACGAGCTGTTCAAGCAGGACAAGGTGCGGCACGTCCTGGTGCGCCACGAGCAGGGCGCGGCGCACGCCGCCGACGGCTACTCGCGCTCCTCGCAGAAGGTGGGCGTGTGCCTCGTCACCTCGGGGCCCGGCGTCACCAACGCGGTCACCGGGATCGCGACCGCGTACATGGACTCGATCCCGATGGTGATCCTCACCGGGCAGGTGCCGACGCACGCGATCGGGCTGGACGCGTTCCAGGAGTGCGACACCGTCGGCATCACGCGGCCGTGCGTCAAGCACAACTTCCTGGTGAAGGACGTCAAGGACCTCGCGGTCACGATCAAGAAGGCGTTCTACCTCGCGACCACCGGCCGCCCCGGGCCGGTGCTGGTGGACATCCCCAAGGACGTCACGCAGCAGCGCTGCGAGTTCCAGTACCCCGAGACCATCTCGCTGCGCTCCTACAACCCGGTGCGCAAGGGCCACGCCGGCCAGATCCGCAAGGCGGTGCAGTTGCTGCTGGAGGCGAAGCGCCCGATGGTCTACAGCGGCGGCGGCGTGATCCTGTCGAATGCCGCGGAGCAGTTGCGCGAGCTCGTCAAGCTGCTCGGCTTTCCCTGCACCAACACCGTGATGGGGCTGGGCGGATACCCGGCGACCGACCCGCAGTTCCTCGGCATGCTCGGCATGCACGGCACCTACGAGGCGAACATGGCGATGCAGAACTGCGACGTCCTGCTCGCCGTCGGCGCCCGGTTCGACGACCGCGTCATCGGCAACCCGGCGCACTTCGCGCAGAACCCGCGCAAGATCATCCACGTCGACATCGATCCCTCGTCCATCTCCAAGCGCGTCAAAGTCGACATCCCGATCGTGGGCAACGTCGCGGACGTGCTCGACGACGTCCTGAAGCTCGTCAAGGCGGGGCCGCAGCGGCCCGATCCGCAGGCGCTCAGGGAGTGGTGGCAGACGATCGCCGGCTGGCGCGGCCGCGACTGCCTCAAGTACGACCGCGCCTCGAAGATCATCAAGCCGCAGTACGTGCTGGAGAAGCTCTACGAGGTGACGGGCGGCGGCGCGATCGTCACCTCCGACGTCGGCCAGCACCAGATGTGGGCGGCGCAGTTCTACAAGTTCGACCGGCCGCGCCGCTGGATCAACTCGGGGGGCCTGGGCACGATGGGCTTTGGCCTCCCCGCCGCGATGGGCGCGCAGCTCGCCAACCCCGGCGCCACGGTGGCCTGCGTCACCGGCGAGTCGAGCATCATGATGTGCCTGCAGGAGCTCTCGACCTGCAAGCAGTACCGCCTGCCGATCAAGATCGTCAACCTGAACAACAAGTACATGGGCATGGTACGCCAGTGGCAGCAGTTCTTCCACGGCAACCGCTATTCCGAGTCCTACATGGACGCGCTGCCCGACTTCGTCAAGGTCGCCGAGGGCTACGGCCACTCGGGGATGCTGATCGAGCAGCCGGCCGACGTCGAGCCCGCGCTGCGCGAGGCGTTCGGGCGCAAAAACGACCTCATCTTCCTCGACTTCATCACCGATCCCGCGGAGAACGTCTACCCGATGATACCGGGCGGCAAAGGCATCACCGAGATGATCCTGTCGGAAGACCTTTGAAGCAGGGCCGTGATCGCCTTTGCCGAACGTTTTGCGGTGCGGTGCGGCGGGCACTGCCGCTCCGCAGCGCCTCGTAGTTTTTTCTAATGCGGCACATCATCTCGATCCTGGTCGAAAACGAGGCCGGCGCGCTGTCGCGCATCAGCGGGCTGTTCTCGGCGCGCGGCTACAACATCGAGTCGCTCACGGTCGCGCCCACCGAGGACGCGTCGCTGTCGCGCATGACGATCGTCACCAGCGGCTCGGACGACGTCGTCGAGCAGATCACCAAGCAGCTCAACAAGCTGGTCGACGTGGTAAAGGTGGTCGATCTTTCCGAGGCCGAGCACATCGAGCGCGAGCTGATGCTGATCAAGGTGCGCGCCGGCGCCAAGGAGCGCGAGGACGTCAAGCGCATGGCGGACATCTTCCGCGGCCGGGTCATCGACGTCTCGGACAACACCTACACCATCGAGCTCACCGGGGACGGCGCCAAACTCGACGCCTTCATCCAGGCGCTCGACCAGGGCGCGATCCTCGAGACCGTGCGCACCGGCACCAGCGGCATCGGCCGCGGCAACAGGGTACTGAAGGCGTAGGAGGCGGAGCCATGAAAGTTTACTACGACAAGGACGCGGACCTCTCGCTCGTCAAGGGCAAGAAAGTGACGATTCTCGGCTACGGCTCGCAGGGCCATGCGCACGCGCTCAACCTGCACGAGTCCGGCGTCAAGGTGTCGGTCGGGCTGCGCAAGGGCGGCCCGTCCTGGGACAAGGCGAAGAAGGCCGGGCTCAAGGTGGCGCCGATCGCCGACGCGGTCAAGGGGGCCGACATCGTGATGATGCTGATGCCCGACGAGCACATCGCGGCCGTCTACCGCGGCGAGGTCGAGCCCGGCGTCAAGAAGGGCGCGGCGCTCGCTTTCGCCCACGGTTTCAACATCCACTACGGCCAGGTGCAGCCGCGCGCCGACCTCGACGTCTGGATGGTCGCGCCGAAAGCCCCCGGGCACACGGTGCGCTCGACCTACGTCGCGGGCGGCGGCACGCCGATGCTGGTCGCGGTGCACCAGAACCCCTCGCGCAAGGCGCGCGACATGGCGCTCTCCTACGCCGCGGCGATCGGCGGCGGCAAGGCCGGGATCATCGAGACCTCGTTCAAAGAGGAGACCGAGACCGACCTGTTCGGCGAGCAGACCGTGCTGTGCGGCGGCTGCGTCGAGCTGGTGAAGGCGGGCTTCGAGGTGCTCACCGAGGCGGGCTACGCCCCGGAGATGGCCTACTTCGAGTGCCTGCACGAGCTCAAGCTGATCGTTGACCTGATGTACGAGGGCGGCATCGGCACCATGAACTACTCGATCTCGAACAACGCCGAGTACGGCGAGTACGTCACCGGGCCCAAGATCATCGACGAGGGCGTGCGCCAGCGCATGCGCGAGGCGCTCGCGCGCATCCAGTCGGGCGAGTACGCGCGCGAGTTCGTGCTCGAGAACCGCGCCGGGGCCACCACGCTGCTGTCGCGCCGCCGCATGACCGCGGAGCACCCGATCGAGAAGGTCGGGGCGCGGCTCCGGGAGATGATGCCCTGGATCAAGCGCAACCGGCTGGTGGACACGTCGAGGAACTAGCGGACGCCGATGAGAGCCATCGCATTGCTCGTGGCCGTGCTGCTCGCCGCGTCCTGCGGCGACAAGGTGCCGCAGTCCGAGGCGGCGAAGAAGCTCGGCGCGGCGCCCAAGCAGGCGGTCGATAAGGCGGCCGCCGGCGCAGCCGAGGCGCTGCAGAAGGGCGCCGAGCGCGCGAAGCAGGGCGACTAGCCCCGGCCGCCCGCATGTCGCCACCCTATCCGTACCCGCTGATCGCCCGGGAGGGATGGCCGTTCCTCGCCATCGCGGTCGCGCTCGCCGGCGCGGTCGGCCTGATCGTGGGCTGGAGGTGGTCGGTGCCGTTCTGGCTGGTCGCGCTCTTCATCCTGCAGTTCTTCCGCGATCCGCCGCGCGACGTCCCCGAGGACCGGCGCGCGGTGGTATCGCCCGCCGACGGGCGCATCGTCGCGGTAGAGAAGGCGCGCGATCCCTACCTCGAACGCGACGCGCTCAAGGTGTCGGTGTTCATGAACGTCTTCAACGTGCACTCCAACCGCTCGCCGGTCGACGGTACGGTGCGCAAGCGCTGGTACCACCCGGGGCTCTTCCTCAACGCCGAGCTCGACAAGGCCTCGCTCGAGAACGAGCGCAACGCGCTCTGGTTCCGCACCCGCGGCGGGCAGGACGTCACCTGCGTGCAGATCGCCGGTTTGATCGCGCGCCGGATCCTCTGCTATGTTGGCGAGGGGGCCGAGCTGGAGCGGGGGCAGCGCTTCGGGTTCATCCGCTTCGGCTCGCGCGTGGACGTGTACCTGCCGCCCGATGCGGAGCTGAAGGCCGCGCTGGGGGACAAGGTGCACGCGGCGGAATCGGTGCTCGCGAGGCTGGTCGCGCATGGGTGAGATGGGCGACTTCGAGCAGGCTAGGCCCGAGCTGGCGCAGCGCGGACTGGGCGCGCTGCGGCGCCGCGGCATCTATCTGCTGCCGAACCTGTTCACCACCGCGGCGCTGTTCGCCGGCTTCTACGCCATCGTGCAGGCGATGAACGCGCGCTACGAGATCGCGGCGATCGCGATCTTCGTCGCCATGCTGCTCGACGGCGTGGACGGGCGCGTGGCGCGCTGGACGCACACGCAGAGCGAGTTCGGCGCGCAGTACGACAGCCTCTCCGACATGGTCTCGTTCGGCGCCGCCCCGGCGCTGGTGCTCTACGAGTGGCAGCTGAAGGGCCTCGACAAGCTCGGCTGGATCGCGGCGTTCGTCTACTGCGCGGGCGCTGCGCTGCGCCTGGCGCGCTTCAACACCAACATCGACGTCGTGGACAAGCGCTTCTTCCAGGGACTGCCGAGCCCGATGGCAGCCGCGTTCGTCGCCGGCCTGGTGTGGGTGATCGACGATTTCGGCATCCGGCGCGCCGAATGGATCGCCTGGATCGCCTGGGCCTGCGCCATGTTCGCCGGCATCAGCATGGTGACGAACCTGCCCTTCTACAGCTTCAAGGACATCAACTGGAAGAAGAGCGTACCGTTCTGGGTGGTGCCACTGGTCGCCGCCGGCCTTGCGGTCATCTCGTACAAACCGCCGGTGGTCCTGTTCTTGCTGTGCCTTGCATACGCGGTATCGGGCTACGTGCTCTGGGGGCTGGGCACGCGCGTGCGCCCGTCCGCCTGATCCCCGGTCGGCCCGGCTGCGCCCCACCCCGGGCAGGCACGCCTGCCTAGCAGGGGAGCTGCCGCGCGGCGCAGTCGATCTGCTCGCGGCGCAGGCCGATGTCCCTGAGGACGTGATCGCTCAGGGCGCGCAGCTCGGCCCTGGTCCGGCGCGCCTGCATCGCGACCGAGACGCTGCCGATGGTGCGCTGCCAGAGCGATTTCAGACCGTCCGCGAGGCCGCGCAGGATCTGCGCTACCGCTGCGGCGCGCAATCGGCGCGCCTCGCGCTCGAAGCGCGCCGTGTGAGACCGCCAGGGGGACGGTGCGGCCGGCGCCGGCTGGTCGGCCGCCAGGCCGTTCTCGAGCACCAGGCTCGCCCCGCTGTTGAGCGGCATGACAAGTGCCAGGCCGTCGCGGTCGAAGCGGAAGCTGTGGCCGGCCTCGACCACCCAGTCCTGCAGGTCACCGTCCTGCGTGACCCACACCGCGCCCCCCACCACGCCGAGGTGGCGGCCCGCGGCGTCGCGCAGCCGCAGCACTTCGCCGCGGCGCAGCCCCACCAGGCCCTGGTGCATCAATCCCGTATCCATCCTGACCTCCTGTAGCATGAAGAACAGGCATGCGTTGCGTGGCGGGGAAATCCCCGCTTTCTGCCGTTCGTGTGGCGCATGATGCGGCCGGGCAATCCCGCTGACAAACGGTCTTTGCACATTACATGCATGCGAGAATTGCATGGAGTAGGAGGACAGCCGAACTCCCCACCCGAGCCCAGCTGTGCTCCTCCAGGCGGCCGCTGAAGCGTTGCCTGCCGCCCCGGTTGCCGCTATAGTCGCCGCATGACCGCGGCGTCCGCCCTTCTCATCGCGACGCTCACCAGCCTCGCTCTCCTGGCTGGCCTGCTGCTGCGCCTCGCGCGCACAAACTAGACCCCCAATTCGGCAGTACCCCTGTGACCGCCCACCCGGCGGCAAGGCCATTTCGCATTCCCACGAGGAGCGGACCATGAGCAAGGACAGACTCATCATCTTCGACACCACCATGCGCGACGGCGAGCAGTCGCCCGGCGCCTCCATGACGCGCGACGAGAAGCTGCGCATCGCGCGGGCGCTCGAGCGCATGCGCGTGGACGTGATCGAGGCCGGCTTCCCGGCGTCCTCGAACGGCGATTTCGAGGCGGTGCGCGCCATCGCCCACGTCATCAAGGACGCGACCGTGTGCGGGCTGTGCCGCGCCAACGACAAGGACATCCAGCGCGGCATCGACGCGCTGAAAGGCGCGACGTCCTGGCGCATCCATACGTTCATCGCGACCAGCCCGATCCACATGGAGAAGAAGCTGCGCATGACGCCCGAGCAGGTGCTCGAGCAGGCGCGGCTCTCGGTGCGCTATGCGCGCAAGGCCTGCCCCGACGTCGAGTTCTCGCCCGAGGACGGCAGCCGCTCGCAGCCGGATTTCTTGTGCCGCGTGCTCGAGGCCGCGATCGAGGAAGGCGCGACCACGATCAACATCCCCGACACGGTGGGCTACGCCGTGCCGCAGCAGTTCGGCGAGTTCATGCGCAGCCTGCGCGAGCGCATCCCGAACTCGGACAAGGCGGTCTGGTCGGTGCACTGCCACAACGACCTCGGCATGGCGGTGGCCAACTCGCTCGCCGCGGTGCTCGCCGGCGCGCGCCAGATCGAGTGCACCATCAACGGCCTGGGCGAGCGCGCCGGCAACACCTCGCTCGAGGAGGTCGTGATGGCGGTGAAGACGCGCTCGGACTTCTTCGGCCTGGAGACGCGCCTCGACACCACGCAGATCGTGCCGACCTCGCGCCTGGTGTCGCAGATCACCGGCTTCGTGGTGCAGCCGAACAAAGCGGTGGTGGGGGCGAACGCCTTCGCGCACGCCTCGGGCATTCACCAGGACGGCGTGCTCAAGGCGCGCCAGACCTACGAGATCATGACCGCCGAGGACGTGGGCTGGTCGACCAACAAGATCGTGCTCGGCAAGCTCTCCGGCCGCAGCGCCTTCCGCCAGCGGCTCAAGGAGCTGGGCATCGACCTCGAGAGCGAGGACGCGGTCAACAAGGCGTTCCAGCGCTTCAAGGATCTCGCCGACAAGAAGGCCGACATCTTCGACGAGGACCTCTACGCGCTCGTCTCGGAGGAAGCCGCGGCGCGGCTCGACGAGCACTGGAAGCTGGTGCGCATGAGCCAGTCGAGCGGCACCAGCGAGCGGCCGCACGCCAGCGTGGTGCTGACCGAGGCGGGCGCCGAGCGGCACGCCGAGTCCGACGGCGACGGGCCGGTGGACGCGACCTTCAAGGCGATCGAGAAGCTGGTGAAGAGCGGCACCGAGCTGCTGCTCTACTCGGTCAACGCCGTCACCACCGGCACCGAGTCGCAGGGCGAGGTCACGGTGCGGCTGGCGAAGGGCGGCCGCGTGGTGAACGGCGTCGGCGCCGACACCGACATCGTGGTCGCGTCCGCCAAGGCCTACGTCAGCGCGCTCAACAAGATCGCGAGCAAGGTTGAGCGCATCAACCCGCAGCACGCCACCGTGTGAGGGCGGCGACGGCCCTGGTGCTGGCCGCGGCGCTGCCGGCGTACGCGCAGATGTACAAGTGCGTCGACGAGCGTGGCGTCACGCACTACAGCGACAAGCCGCGGCCCGGCTGCCGGGGCCGCGAGGTCGACATCCGGCCGCAGCAGCCGCTCTCGGGCAAGGTCGACACGCGCAAGGACGATCTCCCGGCGCAGGAGCAGGAGTTCCGCCGCCGCCGCATTGAGACCCAGCGCGCTGAGGAGCGCGACAAGGCGGCACTCTGGCGCCGCTGCGCGCAGGCGCGCAGCGAGGTGCAAAGGCTCTCCGGCTCCTGGCGCATCGTCACCCGGGTGGACGAGAAGGGCGAGCGCGTCTACATGGAGGACGCCGAACGCGAGCGGCGCCTGGCCAAGGCCCGCGAGCAGCTGCGCGGCTGCCCCTAATCGGGCTGCCGACCCACGCCGCCGCTAGGCCGCCGCCCGGGTACGCCGCGCATACGCCAGCGCCGCGCCAAAGAACCCCAGCGCCAGGATGATCTCGGCGGCAGCGAGCAGCTGCGAGGCGCCGCGCTCGCTCCAGGCGCGCACCACGCCCTCGGCGAAGTAGCCGAGCACGAGCATCGCCGACCACTGGAAGGTGCTGCGGCGGCCCTGCAGCACGCCGGCGAGCGGCGCGGCGAGCGGCAGCGCCTTCAGCGCCAGCCACGAGCCGCCCGGGCGCAGCGGCGCGAGCCAAAGCTCCCAGGCGAGGCAGAGGGCGAGCAGCGCGACGAGCGCGCCGGCGCCGGCGAGGCGCAGGCGCCGCAGCTCAGTCGCCGAGCGGCGCGCCGCGTCCGGCGGGATACTGCTTCTCCCAGTTCTTGCCGTCGGTCTGCCGCACCGTCATCCCGGTCACGGTGCCCTCGTCGAGGCAGCGCGCGTTGACGCTGAAGCCCTCGGGGTGCGAGCGCGGCACGTAGAACGACTTGATGCCGCACACCGAGCAGAACCGGTGCTGCGCAGTGCCCGTGTTGAAGCGGTAGGTGGTGAGCACGTCCTCGCCCGAGAGCAGCCGGAAGCGCGACTTCGGCACGATCAGGTGCAGATAGCCGGCGCGGCTGCACATCGAGCAGTTGCAGTCCGACACCTCGAGGTGGGCCGGGGCCTGGACTTCGAACCGGACCCGGCCGCAGTGGCAGCCGCCGCGATGCATGATCATTCCTTCCTCCCCAGCCTGAGCGCGACCTCCGCAAGTCGCTTGCCCTGCGCGACGCACAGCGCGCGCTCCGCGTCCGCGACCGGCTGGTCGTCGGCAACCCCGGCAAAATGGCTCGCGCCGTAGGGCGTGCCGCCGGCGCGCGTCGCGTTCAGCTCGGCGAGCGTGTAGGGCAGGCCGACGAGGACCATGCCGTGGTGGAACAGCGGCAGCATCATCGAGATCAACGTCGTCTCCTGGCCGCCGTGCAGGCTCGCGGTCGAGGTGAACACGCATGCCGGCTTGCCGGCGAGCGCACCGCTCAGCCAGAGCGCGCCGGTGCCGTCGAGAAAGTGCTTGAGCGGTGCGGCCATGTTGCCGAAGCGGGTCGGCGAGCCGAGCGCGAGCCCGGCGCAGCGCTCGAGGTCCTTCAGCTCGCAATACGGCGCCCCGGCGGACGGGATCTCGGGCTCCGCGACCTGCGTCTGCGGCGCGACCTTCGGCACCGTGCGCAGCCGCGCCTGCACGCCGGGAACGCGCTCGGCACCTTCGGCAACGAGTTCGGCCATCCTGCGCAGCGAACCGCCGACGGAGTAGTAGAGGACCAGAATTTCCGCCATCGTGCGCGAAGGTATCATAGGCGCAATGCACCTCCCCGACGCGATCCCGCGCAACGTACGCGAGCTCGTGGAATTCCTGCGCGCTGTCGCCGAGCGCCTCGATCACGACCGCTGCCTGCAGATCGCGGGCAGCCTCACCTACACGACGCTGCTTTCGCTGGTGCCGCTGATCACGGTGGCGCTCTCGCTCATCACCGCGTTCCCCGTGTTCGCCGAATGGACCGGGCAGCTCGACGAGCTGATGGTCGAGAACGTTCTGCCCGAGGCGATCGGCAACGCCGTCACCAGCTACCTCGCGCAGTTCTCCGAGAAGGCGGCGCGCCTCACCGCGGTCGGCATCGTGGTGCTGGCCGCCACCGCGCTGATGCTGATGCTGACCATCGACCGCGCCTTCAACCAGATCTTCCGCGTCTCGCGCGCGCGCCCGATCGTGCAGCGGGTGCTGATGTACTGGGCGGTGCTCACGCTCGGGCCGGTGCTGATCGGCGCCAGCATCTCCATGACCTCCTACCTCGTCACCGCCTCGCTCGGCCTGGCGAAAGGCGCGGCGACGCTTCTGGGCGAGGAGCTGCTGCGCCTCGCGCCGTTCCTGCTCACGGCGGCGGCGACGACGCTGCTCTACCTCGTGGTGCCCAACCGGCGCGTGCGCTTGCGGCACGCGCTCGTCGGCGGCGTGATCGCCGGGCTGCTGTTCGAGCTGATGAAGCGCGGCTTCGCGCTCTACGTGGCGAAGATCCCGACCTACACCCTGGTGTACGGCACCTTCGCCGTGATCCCGATCTTCCTGCTGTGGCTGTACCTCTCTTGGCTGGTCGTGATCGCGGGCGCGATGATCACCGCGATCCTGCCCGGCTACCGCCACATGCAAGCGCGCCGGCGCGCGCCGGGCCGGCGCTTCCTCGAGGCGCTCGACCTGCTCGGCAGGCTGGTCGCCGGGCAGCGCTCGGGCAAGGTGAAGCCGCTGCTCGCCGTCGCGAACGAGGTCAGGCTCGCGCCGGATTCCTGCGAGCGGCTGCTCGAGCGGATGGCCGAGCTCGGCTGGACGGCGCGCACGGTGGGCGACGGCTGGGTGCTGACGCGCGACGCCGCCGAGATCACGGTCGCCGACGTGCACCGCGCCTTCGTCTTCGACCCCGATGCGGGCGGCGAGCTCGCCGAGCGCCTGGGCGCGACCCGGCTGGTCGAGGCGCACCGCGCGGCCGCCGCGGGGGCGCTCGAGATCTCGCTCGCCGATTTCTTCGCCGGCGCCACGCCGCCCCCGGCGACCGTCAAGCCGCTGCACGCGCGGGCGCAGGAGAAATGAGCGCGCGGCGCTCTGCGCTCGCAATCCCGCGGCGCGAGCGCCTCATCGTCGCACTCGATGTCCCCGCGGCGGACGCGGCGCGCGCAGCGGTCGAGCGGCTGGGCGATGCCGCCTGCTTCTACAAGGTCGGGCTCGAGCTCGCGACGGCGCGCGGCTTTCTCGAGCTGGTCGAGTGGCTCGGCGCGCGCGGCAACCGCGTGTTCGCCGACCTCAAGCTCTACGACATTCCGGAGACGGTGCGCCGCGCGGTCGCGAACCTGCGCGGGCGCGGGGTGAGCTTCGTCACCGTGCACGGCGACCGCGCGATCATGCAGGCCGCGGCGGGCGCGAAAGGGGAGGTCAAGGTGCTCGCCGTCACCGTGCTGACGAGCTTCGACGGCAGCGACCTGGCGCAGCTGGGATACGCGGGCACGCTCGAGCAGCTGGTGCTCGCGCGCGCGCGCGGCGCGCTCGAAGCGGGCTGCGACGGCGTCATCGCTTCCGGCCTCGAGGCGCCGCAGCTGAAGGAAGCGTTCGGCGACCGCCTGCTCATCGTCACGCCCGGTGTGCGCCCGGACGCCAAGAGGCCCGGCGACGACCAGAAGCGCACGGTGGACGTGGCGCAGGCGTTCGCGAACGGGGCCGACTACATCGTCGTCGGCCGGCCGATCCGCGAGGCGCCGGACCCGAAGGCCGCGGCGCAGGCGATCCAGCGAACGATCGCGGGCCTGTTTCCGGCGTGACCCTGCTCCAGGGCCTCGCTGGAATCGTCGGCTTGATCGGGCTCGCCTGGCTGGCGAGCGAGAAGCGCGCCGCGATCCCGTGGCGCGCGGTCGCCGCGGGCCTGGCGCTGCAGGCGATCCTCACGCTCGCGCTCCTCAAGCTCCCCGCCGCCAAGGAGGCGATGCTGTGGCTCAACCAGGCGCTGCTCGGGCTGGAGCGGGCGACCCTCGCCGGCACGTCGTTCGTTTTCGGCTACCTCGGCGGCGGCAAGCCGCCGTTCGCCGAGACCGATCCCGCCTCGAGCTTCATCCTCGCGTTCCGCGCGCTGCCGCTGGTGCTCGTGGCGAGCGCGCTCTCCGCGCTGCTCTTTTACTGGCGCGTGCTGCCCGTCGTGGTGCGGGGCTTCTCCTGGCTGCTCGAGCGCTCGATGGGCGTCGGCGGGGTGGTCGGCCTCTCCACCGCGGCCAACATCTTCGTCGGCATGGTCGAGGCGCCGCTGCTGGTGCGGCCGTACCTGGCGCGGGTGTCGCGCGGCGAGCTGTTCGCCATCATGACCGGCGGCATGGCCTCGATCGCGGGCACGGTGCTGTTCCTGTACGCGAGCTTCCTCGGCAGGGTGCTGCCCGACGCGGTCGCGCACCTGCTCATCGCCTCGGTGCTCTCGGCGCCCGCCGCGCTCGTCATCGCCTTCGTCATGGTGCCGCCGGAAGGCGGCGCGACCGGCGGCCGGATCGAGCTGCGCTCGGACGCGGACGGCGCCATGGACGCGCTCACGCGCGGCACGCTCGACGGCGCGCAGCTGCTCCTCAACATCGTCGCGATGCTGGTCGTCTTCGTCGCGCTGGTGACGCTGGCGAACCTCGCCATCGCGCCGTACACGCTGCAGGGAATGCTCGGCTGGCTGCTCGCGCCGCTCGCCTGGCTCGCCGGCGTGCCCTGGGCCGAGGCGCAGGCGGGCGGCGCGCTGCTCGGTACCAAGACGGTGCTGAACGAGCTCGTCGCCTACCTCGAGCTCGCCCGCATGGACGCGCTTTCCGAGCGCAGCCGCCTGCTGCTCACCTACGCTCTGTGCGGCTTCGCCAACTTCGGCAGCCTGGGCATCATGATCGGCGGCCTCGGCACGATGTGCGCCGAGCGCCGCGGCGAGATCGTCGCGCTCGGCGCGAAATCCCTGGTCTCCGGAACGCTCGCGACCTGCCTCACCGCCGCGCTGGTCGGGCTCGTGGTGTGACGCGGCAGGGTGGGCCGTTGGCCCACCCTGCAGGTATCATCCCGCTCGACAGGGGAGAACGTCCATGCCTGCAGAAGAAGCCAGGACCAAGGTCACCATCTTCACCGGCTCCTACCGCATCAAGGGCTACATCGACCTGCTGCCGGGCGCGCGCGTCACCGATTTCATGGCCGAGGCGCGCAACTTCATCGCGGTGACCGAGGCCGAGGTCTGGGAGCTCGAGGTCGGCGGCCGCCAGCTGCTCGCTGCGCCTTTCCTCAACGTCAGCCGCGAGCACATCCAGGTCATCGCGCCGGGCCAGTAGGGCGGATGCTCGGCATCCGCCTGCCGCGGCGGCAGCAGAACTGCCGCCCTACGGAATCGGCACGGCGGCGAGCAGCATCGCGCCGGCGTCCATGCGGCGCGCCGCGTCGTGCGCCGGCCGCAGGCGGTGCGTGGCAACGCCCGGCAGCACCGCCTGCACGTCCTCCGGGATCACCTTGTCGCGGCCGTCGGTCAGAGCCCAGGCGCGCGCCGCGTGCACCAGCGCGAGCGCCGCGCGCGGCGACAGGCCGGCGACGAACTCGGGCGAGCGGCGCGTGTGCTCGACGATCGCCTGGACGTAATCGAGCAGCGCGGGCGCGATGTGCACGTGCTGCACGCTCTCCTGCAGCTCCATCAGCTCGCCGGGCGACATGCAGGGGTCCATGCCGGCGAGCAGGTCGCGCCGGTCCACGCCCGAGAGCAGCGCCCGCTCGGCGTCGCGGTCGGGATAGCCGAGCTCGATGCGCATCAGGAAGCGATCGAGCTGCGACTCCGGCAGCGGGAAAGTGCCGACCTGCTCGGAAGGGTTCTGCGTCGCGATGACGAAGAACGGCTCGGGGAGCTTCCTCGTCTCGCCCTCGGCCGTAACCTGGTGCTCCTCCATCGCCTCGAGCAGCGCGCTCTGCGTCTTCGGCGTGGCGCGGTTCACCTCGTCGGCGAGGATCACCTGCGCGAAGATCGGGCCGGGGTGGAACTTGAAGCCGCCGGTCTCGCGCTCGTAGACCGAGACGCCGATGATGTCCGCGGGCAGCATGTCGCTCGTGAACTGGATGCGCTGGAAGTGCAGCCCGAGCGAGCGCGCAAGGACGTGCGCGAGCGTGGTCTTGCCCACGCCCGGCAGGTCCTCGATCAGCAGGTGGCCGCGCGCCAGGATCCCGGCAAGCGCGAGCCGCACCTGCGTCGCCTTGCCGAGGATGATGCCGCCCGCCGCGTCGATCACGCGCGCGAGCGGCGACTGGGCAACGGGCTGCAAGTGTCGCTTCAGGAGCACGGGACGATTGTACTCGATGCGTTAAGATTCATGACGTTGTGGCCACGGCGTTCATCACGCATTCCGACTGCTACCGGCACGAGATGGGGCGCGGCCACCCGGAGCGCCCGGAGCGGCTCGCGGCGATCGAGGATCAGCTGGTCGCCTCCGGCCTCGAGGCGCACCTGCAGCGGCACGAGGCGCCGCTCGCGACGGATGAGCAGCTGGCGCGCGTGCACCCGATCGAGTACGTGCGCGCGATCCGCCAGGTGGCGCCGCAAGCGGGCACCGTGCACCTCGATCCTGACACCGCGATGAATCCGTACAGCCTCGATGCGGCGCTGCGCGCCACGGGCGCCGCGGTGCTGGCGACCGATCTCGTGATGGGCGGCAAGTCGGCGAGCGCCTTCTGCAGCGTGCGCCCCCCCGGCCACCACGCCTGCCGCGCGCGCCCGATGGGCTTCTGCATCTTCAACAACGTCGCGGTCGCGGCGCGCCACGCGATCCACGCCCACGGTGCGGCGCGCGTCGCGATCGTGGATTTCGACGTGCACCACGGCAACGGCACCGAGGACATCTTCGAGCACGACGCGCAGGTGCTGATGGTCTCGATCTTCCAGCACCCGTTCTATCCCTACAGCGGCACCGAGAATCCTGCGCCCAACATGGTCAACGTGCCGCTCGCGGCGGGCGCCGGCTCGCAGCAGTTCCGCCAGGCGGTGACGCGGCACTGGCTGCCGGCGCTGCAGAAGTTCAAGCCTGAGCTGGTGATCTTCTCGGCGGGCTTCGACGCGCACGCCGAGGACGACATGGCGATGCTGCGATTCGCCGACCCGGACTACGCCTGGGTGACCGCGCAGGTGAAGCAGGCGACCGACCCGCACACGCGGGGCAGGGTCGTATCCGCGCTCGAAGGCGGCTACGCGCTCTCGGCGCTCGGGCGCAGCGTCGTGCAGCACATCCGGGTGCTTGCCGGGCTGGGCGGGTAGGGCTGGGTCGCCCGCCTCCGCGGGGACGACGGGGTTCCCCCTAGTCGAGCTTCCAGGGCTCGCAGGTGCCCGAGAGCGCCCCCGAGGGCTGCCGCTCGAAGGATGTGTCGGGCTCCTTGAGGGCGAGCGCGTCGAAGTGCCAGGCATGGCGCGCGTCGAAGCGCACGCAGATCTCCTCGCCCTTGCGCCATTTGCTGCGCAGGCAGCGGGTGAGCGTCGTCACGCGAATGCTGGGGCCCGCAGATTCGATCAGATGCACCCGCTGCGCGGTCGCCTTCACCGTGACCGGGCGCCGGCCGGGCGCCTGCGTGGACAGCACCTCGGCGCGATCGTCCTTCACCGACTCGTAGACGAGCAGCAGCCCGCGCGCGGCCGGCTCGCCCACCAGGTCGGCGATCAGGCTCCTCTGGTAGCCGCTGCGGAACTCGCAGATCAGGTCGCCCGCGGCGAGCGCGTCGCGCACCTGCTGCGCCTGCGCCGGCGCCGCGGCAAGAGCAGCAACAATGAGCAGGGCGGCGCGCATGTTCAGGCCGTGACGCGGGCCTCAGTGTGCGCCTCGCCGCGCGCCGCGACAAGCTCCCGCGCAAGGCGCGCGAAGCAGGCGTCGTCCGGCGCCTCGACCTCGAGCGATCGCGCCTGGGCGAGGCGCGCAAAGTTGCGCGCCGCGGAGCGCCGGTAGGCCGGGTCGTAGTGCTCCTCGAGCAGCGTCGCCACGAGCTCGTGCCAGGCGCCGCGCGCGGCCAGCGCCTGCCATGCCGCGATCCTCGCCCTGCCGTGCAGCGCGACGAGGCAGTCGAGCTGGGCCTCGAGCACCGCCCGGTCGGCGAGGAAATGCCGGTACTCCTCGAGCAGCAGCGCCACGCGGGTCGGCACGGCCGCCTCCAGCCGCACGCATTCGGAGGCGCGCATGGCCTGCATCAGCGCGTCCGGCACCTGCACCTCGCCGATCCTCTTCGATTCGCCCTCCACGTACACCGGGCGCGCGCCAGCGAACGCCGCGAGCGCCTTGCGCAGCAGGCTCTCGAACATCTTCTGCGAGGGCTGCGGCCGCCCGGGAAGATCGCCGAGCACCGAGCCGCGGTGCGCCGCCAGCTCCTCCAGGTCGAGCACCTGCGCGCCGGCGCGCGCCAGCGCCTTGAGCAGCCGGCTCTTGCCGCTGCCCGTGGCGCCATGGATCACGCGGTAGCGCAGCCGCGGCGCGAGGCGCACGAGTTCCGCGACCACGAAGCGGCGGTAGGCGCGGTAGCCCCCCTCGAGCGCGCGCGCGTCCCAGCCGATCTCGCGCAGCACGTGCACCATCGCCGCGGAGCGCTTGCCGCCGCGCCAGCAGTACACCAGCGGCCGCCAGCCCGGCGGCTTGTCGGCGAACGCGGTCTCGACGTGGCGCGCGATGTTCTTCGCCACCAGCGCCGCGCCGCGCTTCTTGGCCTCGAAGGGAGCGACCTGCTGGTACAGGGTGCCGATGCGGGCGCGCTCGGCATCGTCCAGCACCGGGCAGGAAACCGCCTCCGGCACATGGTCGAGCGCGTATTCCGAGGGCGAGCGGACGTCGAGAATGGCGTCGAAAGCCGTCAGCACCGCGGGGCCGATCGCGACGCTAGCGCCTTGTTCCCGTTTCATTATGTCGATTCTACGACCGCGCGGCCGGAGGGCCGCATCCGCAAGCTTGTTCATTGCGTAGACGACGGGTAGAGTGGCACGGCGATGTTCTTCCTGGAGCGATTGATCGCGCAGGGTTCGCGCGCGCTTGGCGTGATGATCGGCACGCTGCGCCGGGGCGCGGGGCATGCGCAGGGCGGGCGCGAGGGCGATGCGGACGATACGGCGCGGCGTCCCCGCCTCCCAGTCCTCCCGCTCTTTCCCTTTCCCGCTTCAGTCCGCTTTGCAGCAACCGCGGCGGCCGCCGGCCGGCGCAGGATCTTCTTGTTCGAGAGGAGAGCCAGACATGGGCTTCGGCTGGGTGCCGGTCGATCCGGCCGACGTGCGCAAGGTCGTGCTCGAGGAGCCCCCGGGCAACCTGCCGATCCACGACCCGAAGGCCATCGCCATGCGCAGGAAGCTGTTCGGCGTAGCAGACCTTCCGGCGCTGGGTGAACCGGGTGCCCTGGTATGAGACGCGCTGGCAGATCCGCGCGGACTGGGAGAAGGCCCACCGCGGCAAGCCCTACCCGAGCTACGACCCGGGGGGATGGTTCACGAACCTGCTCTTCAAGTACCCGGGCTGGCGCGTGATCGAGGGCTACTCGCAGCCGAAGATCGCGCTGCCTGCGGAATGAGCGCAAGCGCCTCCCGGACCACGGCGTGCAGCGCGCGGCGCTCGGCGGCAGGCGCGAAGCGCGCGCGGCGCGCCTGCAGCGCGCGCGCAAGGCGATGATAGAAGCGCCTGTCCGCCGCCGCGCACTCGATGAGGCGCGCGAGCGCGCGCTCGTCCCCGAGCGGAAAGTACCCGGGGTAGCGCGCGCCGAGCATGCCGAGGTTGCCGGGCACGCGCGAGGCGAGCACCGGGGTGCCGATGCGCGCCGCCTCGCAGATGACGTTCGCGCCGCCCTCCATGCGCGAGCTGACGACGAGCAGGTGGCTGCGCGCGATCCAGCCGAGCGCGCGCGGGTGCGGCTGGCTGCCGAGCCAGCGGTAGCGGGGATCGGCGGCCGCGAGCCGCGCGGCTTCTTCCCCGTAACCCTCCTGGAGCGCGCCGCCGATCTGGACGACTTCGACGCTTCCAGGCAGATGCTGCAGCGCGAGCGCTGCACGGAACGGATCCTTTTCTTCCCGGAGGTGCCCTACGACGGCGACGCGGAAGGGCGCGCGCGGTGGCGCGGCGCGCCGCCGAGTGTCGGAGGACTGGTAGACGACGCGCGTTTTCGCCCGAAGCTTCTTGTCGAGCGCGAGCGGCGCCTGCTCCTGCAGCACGATCAGCCGGTCGGCGAGTTCGAGCGAGCGCCGCGCTTCCGAGGAGCCGGGGAGGTCGCGGTAGAGGTCGGTGCCGGTGAGGACGACGACCAGGGGCGCGCGCGGGTCCTGCGCGCGCCAGCGCAGGACTGAATCGTGGCTGCGGCGCGCGTGGAGCGCGATCAGGACGTCGGCGGACGCGCCGTCCCAGTCGGTGGCGACGCTCACGCGCGTCCCGGGCCCGCGCAGGAACGCCGCCCAGCGCTGCGCGGTGTGGCGGTTGCCGGTGCGCGTTCCGCCGCGCGCCGGCGTGACGATCGCGATTCGCGGCATCGGCCTCGGCTACACTTGGGCGCGATGGTAGCGGACGCGGCGACGCTCAAGCGCGACCTGCTCGCCAGCCGCGAGCGCTCGGCGCGCATGACCGGGGACCTCGAGGGCGAGCGGCTGCTGGGGCCGAAGCTCGACATCGTCAACCCGCCGCTCTGGGAGATCGGCCACCTCGGCTGGTTCCAGGAGCGCTGGTGCCTGCGGCTGCGCGCCGACGGCACGCTCGCCGACTCGATCCTGCCGCGCGCCGACGCGCTCTACGACTCGGCCGCGGTCGCGCACGCCACGCGCTGGGGCCTGCCGCTCCCCTCGATCCGCGCCACGCGCACCTACCTCGCCGAGGTGCTCGAGCGCGTCCTCGAGCGCATCGACCGGGAGCCGAGGAACGAATCGCTCGCCTACTTCGTGCGCCTCGCTACGTTCCACGAGGATATGCACGCCGAGGCGTTCCATTACACCCGCCAGACCCTGGGTTACTCGAATCCGTTCCCGGCACAAGGCGACACGGAAGAAAATCTCTTCGATATACAGCTTGCAGGCGGGCAGTTCATGCTCGGAGCGCAGCCAGGCGACGGCTTCGTGTTCGACAACGAGAAGTGGGCGCACGAGGTGAGCCTCGCGCCGTTCCGCATCGCGCGCGCGCCGGTCAGCAACGCGCAGTACCTCGCGTACGTGGAGGAGGGCGGCGCGGCGCCGCGCTACTGGAAGAAGCAGGACGGCGCCTGGCTCGAGCGGCGCTTCGACCGCTGGCAGCCGCTCGCGCCCCGGGAGCCGGTGCGCCACGTCGACTGGAACGAGGCGCGCGCCTGGTGCCGCTGGGCGAAGCGGCGCCTGCCCACCGAAGCCGAGTGGGAGTTCGCCGCGGCCGACCCGCAGCTGGGGTACGAGCGGATGCAGAGCGGGGTCTGGGAGTGGACCGAGACCACCTTCGCGCCGTACCCCGGGTTCGTGATCGACCCGTACCAGGAGTACTCGGAGCCCTGGTTCGGCACCCACAAGGTGCTGCGGGGCGCAAGCTTTTCCACGCCGCGGCGACTCGTACGCCGGACCTGGCGCAATTTCTACACCCCGGAGCGCGGCGACGTGTTCGCCGGCTTCCGGACCTGTGCGCGCGACTAGAACGGGGGAATTCCATGGCCGCAGTGCTGCAAAAGATCCGCCTCACCGAGTTCAGCCACGGCGGCGGCTGTGGCTGCAAGATCGCGCCCGCGCTGCTCTCGGAGATCCTCGCCTCGACCCCGATCCGCGGGCTGCCGCAGGAGCTGCTGGTCGGCACGGAGACCGCGGACGACGCTGCGGTCTACCGGCTGAACGACAGCCAGGCGCTGGTCGCCACCACCGATTTCTTCAGCCCGATCGTGGACGATCCGCATGACTTCGGGCGCATCGCGGCGACCAACGCGCTCTCGGACATCTACGCCATGGGCGCGCGGCCGATCTTCGCGCTCGCCATCGTCGGCATGCCGCTCGACAAGCTGCCCGTGGCGGTGATCCAGCAGATCCTCGCAGGCGGCGAATCGGTGTGCGCCGCGGCCGGCATCCCGCTCGCGGGCGGGCATTCGATCGACACGCTCGAGCCGATTTACGGGCTGGTGGCGCTGGGCCTGGTGCACCCGGCGCGCGTCAAGCGCAACAGCACCGCGAAAGCGGGCGACTCGATCGTGCTCGGCAAGCCGCTCGGCGTCGGGATCCTGTCGGCCGCGCTCAAGAAGGGCAAGCTCTCGGACGCCGGCTACGCGGCGATGGTCGCCTTGACCACCCGGCTCAACACCCCGGGCACGGCGCTCGCCGAGATGGCGGGCGTGCACGCGCTCACCGACGTCACCGGCTTCGGCCTTGCCGGGCATCTGCTCGAGATCTGCCGCGGCTCGAAGCTCTCGGCCGAGGTGAGGTTCGACGCGCTGCCGTTCATCCCGGAAGCGCTCGACTGGGCGAAGCAGGGCGCGGCGACGGGCGCCTCGGAGCGCAACTGGAAGAGCTACGGTCAGGACGTGCAGCTGCCCGCGGGCGCGCCGGAGTGGCAGAAAAAGCTCGTTACCGATCCGCAAACCAGCGGCGGGCTGCTGGTCGCGTGCGCGCCCGAAGCGGAGCGCGCCGTCCTGGCGGAGTTCGAGAAGCACGGCTTCCGCGAGGCGCGCGCCATTGGGCGCTTCGCCGCGGGGCCGGCACGGCTCAGCGTGCGGTAAGCAGCGGCCGCAGCGCCGACCACACGTTCTCGAGCAGCGCTGGCTGCGCCGCCTCGTTGGGGTGGATGCGGTCGGGCAGGAACAGCTCGAGCCGGTCGCCGAACCCCTCGAGCAGGAAGGGCACGAACGCCGTGCGGTGGCGCTTCGCCAGCTCGGCGAACGCGCTGTCGAACGCCTTGCTATAGGCCGGGCCGTAGTTCGGCGGCAGGCGCATGCCGAGGAGCAGCACGCGCGCGCCCGCCTTCTGCGCCAGCTCGATGATGCGCGCGAGGTTCTGCTTCATCGCCGCGACCGGCAGCCCGCGCAGGCCGTCGTTGGCGCCGAGCTGGAGCACGACCACCGCGGGCCGGTGCTCATCGAGCGCCTTGGCGAAGCGCGCTACGCCACCCGCGCTGGTCTCGCCCGAGATGCTCGCGTTGACGACGATATAATCGAGCCGCTCGCGCCTGAGGCGCTCCTCGAGCAGCGCCACCCAGCCGCGCCGCTCGGCGATGCCGTAGGCGGACGAGAGGCTGTCCCCGTAGACGAGGATTTTCGGCGCCGCGTGCGCCGCTCCCCACAGGAACATGGACGCCAGGAACAGCAACAACGCGGTCGCCGCGGCGGATGCCGCGACGCGCGCGGATGGCGCGCTGCTGAAAGCGACGAGGATCGGCAAGACCGTGAAGAGCGGCGATTCGGACCTCGTCATTCTGCGCGCAATCGATCTCAGCGTCACCGCGGGCGAGGCGGTCGCGATCGTCGGCGCCTCGGGCTCGGGCAAGACGACGCTGCTCTCGATCCTCGCCGGGCTGGACACGCCGACGACCGGCAGCGTGCGGCTCGACGGCACGGAGCTCTTCGCGCTCGACGAGGACGCGCGCGCCGAGCTGCGCGGCCGCGCGGTCGGCTTCGTGTTCCAGTCGTTCCAGCTGTTGCCGGCGCTCACCGCGCTCGAGAACGTGATGCTGCCGCTCGAGCTCGCCGGCCACGACCAGGCCGAATCCGAGGCGCGCGCGATGCTCGGCCGCGTCGGGCTCGGCGAGCGGCTCGGCCACTATCCCAAGCACCTCTCCGGCGGCGAGCAGCAGCGCGTCGCGCTGGCGCGCGCCTTCGTGGTGCGGCCGAAGCTCTTGCTCGCCGATGAGCCGACCGGCAGCCTCGACGCCGATTCCGGCGGCGGCGTGATCGACCTGCTGTTCGAGCTCAATCGCGCCGCGGGAACGACGCTGGTGCTGGTCACGCACGACGAGAACCTCGCCGCGCGCTGCGGGCGCCTGGTGCGCCTCGCCGGCGGGAGGATCGCCTGAGGAACCTGCGCCAGTCGCGCGCCATGCTGATGCGCGACTGGCGCGCGGGCGAGCTGCGCGTGCTCGCGGCCGCGTTGGTGGTCGCGGTCGCCAGCGTCACCAGCGTCGCGTTCTTCGCCGACCGCGTGAGCCGCGCACTGGTACGCGACGCGCACCAGCTCCTCGGCGCGGACCTGGTGCTGGTCTCGGACCACGCCTGGCAGCCGGGGATCGCCGAGGAGATCGCGCGCCGCGGCCTGGAACACGCGCGCGGCACGACCTTCATCAGCATGGCGCAGGCTGGCGAGGGCGACGCGGCACGCGGCCAGCTCGCCGGGGTCAAGGCAGTGACCGAGAACTATCCGCTGCGCGGCCGGCTGCGGATTGCTCCGGCGCCGAACGCCGCCGACGCGCCCGCGCAATCGGGCCCCGCCAGGGGGACGGTCTGGATCGAGGAGCGCCTGGTGAGCGGGCTTGAGGCGCCGGTGGGGACCAGGCTGCGGCTCGGCGCGGCAAGCTTCGAGGTCGCGGCGGTGCTCACGCTCGAGCCCGAGCGCGGCGCCAATTTCTTCAACATCGCGCCGCGCCTGTTCATGAATCTCGCCGACGTGCCGGCGACCGGCCTGGTGCAAACCGGCAGCCGCGTCTGGTACTACCTCTACGCCGCGGGGCCGCGCGCGGCGGTCGATGCGCTCGAGGCCTGGGCCAGCCCGCGGCTCGAGCGGGGCCAGCGCGTCGACAACCTCGAGAGCGGCCGGCCCGAGGTGCGCGCGGCGATCGAGCGCGCGCAGCGCTTCCTCGGCCTGACCGCGCTGCTCGCCGCGATCCTCGCCGGCGTCGCCATCGCGCTCGGCACCCGGCGCTTCGTCGAGCGGCACCTCGACGGCTGCGCCGTGATGCGCTGCCTCGGCGCTACGCAGGCGCGTCTCGTTTCGCTCTACGGCGTGGAGTTCGGGCTGCTCGGCCTCGCGGCCTGCGCCGCCGGCTGCCTGATCGGCGTGGCGGCGCAGGCGCTGATCGCGACCGCGCTCGCCGAGATGCTGCGCGC
>Ga0187892_10003154_pt1 | contig 30797 bp, 28 predicted proteins | sample MA1701073metaG_FD_139345 | JGI IMG/M metagenome (GOLD analysis project Ga0187892, IMG submission 139345) | Bio-ooze microbial communities from a basaltic lava cave in the Kipuka Kanohina Cave System on the Island of Hawaii, USA - MA170107-3 metaG ...
CCGACGCGGTGGCCCGCACCGGCCGCGCCGCCGGCAGCGTCTCCGTCTCACCCCCGGCCGGAGCCGCGGTCGAGACCGGCCTGGCCACCTGCCCGGCATACTTCACCAGCCGCGGCACGGCGGATGGCGCGGGTTGCGCGCCGGGAGATTGGGCCCACACAGCGAGGGTCGGGCAAAAAAACATGAAACCGAACAGCAAGGCAGACTGAAGGCGGACACGCATGGACATGGCCTCCAAAAGTTTTTGCAAGAGGACGCAAGTCGAGTGTACGCCGCAGGGTGTTGCCGGGCAATGGAGAAAACACGAGAAGGGAAACGGCATGAACGGAAGAACCGGGTCGTGGGTTTCGCAGAATTAGGGAATGAAAAAGGCAGCGGCCCGGCGATGAATTTCGCCGGGCCGCCTGAATGGGTGTTGCGCCGGGCCTGCTAGAACTGCGACGCCGGAGCGGCCACCGGCCCGGAGACGATGCGCCCGGGGATGTTGGTCGCGCGGGTGACGACGCCTTTCTTGGCTTCGGCCAAGGTGATTTTATTGGTGTCGAGGGTGCGGCCGAGGGTGCGCTCGAACTCGACGCGCGCTTTGATCAGATCGGCAAGGGCGCGGACTTCGGCGCTCTGCGCCTGAGCCAGGTCGCGCTGGGCCTGAATCACCAGGAAGATGCTGGAGGCGCCGAGCTGATACTTCTTCTGCTCGGCGTCCAGGGTGCGCTCCTGGAGCTCGCGGGACTTGATGGCGGCATCGACGCGGGCCTGGTTCTGTTCGAGGGCGATCTGCGCGTTGCGCACCTGCACGACGATGCCGTTCTGCAACTGGCGAAGGCGCGTCTCAGACTGACGCTCCTCGAGCTGGGCCTGGGCGTTATCGGCCTGTGCGGCGCGGTTACGGATGGGGATGTTCAGGTTGAGGGTCACGGCGTAGTTGGGGAAAGCGAAGTCCTTGGCCACGCCGAAGGCCTCGTTGAAACCGGCCTGGGCCAGCGTGGTGGTGGTGGTGAAGAGCTGGCGGCCGGCGAAGACGGGCTGGCCGCCTACCAGCACGATGTTGCCGTTGGCGTCCACCAGGGGCGCGGCAGTGTTGGCGGCGAAACCAGAAGGCGTGGACACGGTGGAGCGGGAATTGCCGGCCAGGCCGGTGCCGCCGAACTGGCCGCCCAGGGTGAGGTTGGGGAGCAAGGCGTTGCGGGTAGCGCGGGTGGTGATCTTGCGGTTCTCGAGGTCAATGCGCTGCTGGCGGACGTCGGGGCGCTTGTCCCAGGCTTCGGTCACCGCGTCCTGCAAGGGGAGGACGGGAAGGGCCGGGGGGCGGGTGATGGAATCGGTGGGCACGACATCCACGGTGAGCACGGTGGGGTCCATGGAATTCTTGGTGATGGCGTTCTTCAGCAGGGTCTGCTGCTGGAGCAGGAAAGTCTGGGAGACGATGAGGTCCTGGTTGGTGCGGGCCACTTCGGCTTCGGCGCGGACCACTTCGATAGGAGCGAGGGTCCCGATTTCCACCTGGCGCTTGTTGTCGTTGTGCAGGCGCTGGGCCAGCTCGACGGAGCGCTGCTTGACCTTGACGTCTTCGCGCGCGAACACCAGGTCCCAATAGAGCTGCTGCACCGCGGAAACGGTATTGATGACCTGATCCTGGAAGATGAGGTCGGCGATGCGCTTGTTGTTGCGGGCGATGCGCAGGAAGCGGCGGTTGGGGGTGAAGCCGAAGCCGTCGAGCAGAGGCTGCTGGAACGAGAAGGTCAGGCTGGAGGTCACGGAGGGGTTGAAGAGTTCGGCGGGCGAGGAACTGGAACTGCGCGTGTTGTTGAAGGTGACCTGCGCGCTGGTGCCGGTGACGAAACCCTGCGAATAGGCGAAGTTGGCCTGGGTGGTATGGCTGTTGAAGGCAGTGAGCCCGGCGGTGCCGGTGCCGGCCAGGAAGGGGTTGCTGACCGGCGTGTTGCGATTGTTGGCCAGGTAGAAGGCAGTGACCACCGGGTCGAAACTCTGCGCCGCGGTGCCCTGGCCGGCCTTGGCGCGGAGCACGCCGGTGTCCGCGATCCACGGGCCGTAGCGCTGCACGCTGATGTCCAGGTTGTTCTCGAGCGCCAGAGTAATGGCGTCTTCGAGGCTGAGCATCAACTGGCCGTCTTTGATGAGCTGCTCGATGCGCGGGGAGTTGCCCAATTGCACCTCGGAGACGAACATGGGCTTGTACGGGCCGACCGCCGTCCACCAGGGATGACCGGCGCTGTAGTCCACAGAGGACTTGGTCTCCAGAGTCTTGGGCGCTTGGGCCCAGACGTCCGGCGCGGCGGCCACGCCGGCCAGCACAATGAACACAACCATCGCAACGCGAATTCGTTCTATTCTCATTTCTCTTTGTTCCCCTCTCCGTTCGGTACGGGACCACGTGGCACTTGCGGAATGCGCGCCCCACCCCAAGTGATTACAACGCGCCAGCGACCGCAATTGTTTCAGGAAAATGAAAGCAAGCTGCTGGCCATCCTAAGTGATTGCCATGAGGAGGCTTGCAGGCTCCGGGGGCCGGACAAGTTTTCGCAAACGAACGCCCTGTCTCACTTCCGGACACCACCACCGACCGCACTCTTCTACATTACTCCGGGGCTGGTTTCTTGACAAGCCGGGGAGGGGTCGCTAGGCTCTCGGCCCATGGGCGCGGGAGATGTGATGAAGCTGCTCGAAGAGGTCGGAGCAATCCGGCATGGGCACTTCGAGCTTTCCTCCGGGCGGCACAGCGGCGCCTACGTGCAATGCATGATGGTGCTGCAATACCCGCCCTATGCGGAGCAACTGGGGCGGCGGCTGGCGGCCGAGTTCAATGACCTGAAGGTGGATTGCGTGGCCTCGCCGGCCATCGGGGGAATCGTGCTGGGACATGAGGTAGCACGAGCCCTGGGGGTGCGCGCGGTCTTTGCCGAGCGCGACGCCTCCGGGCGCATGGCGTTGCGCCGCGGCTTCGAGGTCAAGCCGCGGGAACGGGTGCTGGCGGTGGAGGATGTGTGGACCACCGGGGGCTCCACCTGCGAAACCATCCGGGTGGTCGAGGAAGCCGGCGGCCGCGTGGTGGCTGCCGGGGCGCTGATTGACCGCAGCGGGGGCCGCCTGGAACTCCCTGTGCGCACCGAGGCCCTGCTGGAAATGAAAATGGACAGCTACTCGGCCGCCGAATGTCCGCAGTGCCGCGCCGGGGGCCGCGCGGAAAAGCCCGGCAGCCGCTTCGCCCGCCGCGCGTCGTAACCGCATTCTATGCGCAACGTCAAACTCACGCTGGCCTACGAGGGGACGGACTTCTCCGGGTGGCAAGTGCAACCAGACGCGCCGACCATCCAGGGGGCCGTAACCGAAGTTCTACGCCGCGTGACGCGGGAGGAGGTTCAGTTAGACGGGGCCGGACGCACGGACGCCGGGGTACATGCAAGGTGCCAGGTAGCGCATTTCCATACCGGATCGCGGCTCACCCCGCGCGAGTTTCAGCACGCGCTCAATTCACTGCTGCCGACGACGATCCGTGTAATGAGCGCGGAGGAAGTCGCGGCCGAGTTCCACGCGCGGCACAGCGCCACAGCCAAGACCTATTCCTACCGCATCTACCGGGGCGAAGTTGCGCCGCCGTTCGTTGCGCGGTATGTGCTGCATGCCCCGTGGCCGCTCGCAGAAGGAGCCATGAGCGAGGCGGCGCGCCTGTTCGAGGGGCAGCACGACTTCAGCATGTTCTCGGCCTCGCCGGGAGGGGATGAAGGGGAGGGCGCGGAGGATACCGTGCGCGTCATCTATTCTTCTCTGCTGAAGCGGGAAGGGGAGGAACTGCGCTACACGGTGCACGGCCGGTCGTTCTTGCGCTACATGGTGCGGCGAATGGTGGGGACACTGCTCGAGGTGGGCCGCAGCCGCATGACTCCTGCGGACATTCCCCCGCTGTTCGATTTGCGCGATCGTTCCCGCGGCGGCCCCACCGCTCCGGCGCAGGGCCTGTGCCTGGAATCCGTCGAGTACCCGTGACCCGATGCTACAATGCGGGACAACATGGCCACGCCAGTCACGATGACGTCGCCGCTGGAATCGCACGACCCGGCCACGGGTGAAGTGATTGCCAGCTTCGAGCCGTCGCGGGTTTCGGAGGTCGCCGGAACCGTCGCGCGGGCGCGGCGCGCGCAGGAGGCCTGGGCCGGGACGCCGATCGAGAAACGCTGCGCGCTGCTGGGGCGGTTGCGGGAGGTGTTGTTCGCGCGGCGGCAGGAGATCGCGGAGATTGTCACCCGCGAGGTGGGCAAGCCGCGCGTGGAATCGCTCTTCGCCGACGTGCTCATCGCTTTGGACTTCGCCGGCTACTACGCGCAGCACCGCCGGGTGCGCGAATTGCTGGCGCCGGAGCCGGTGCCTCACCACAACCCGGCAATGAAAACCAAGAGCGGGGCCATCCACTACGAACCGTACGGGGTCATCGGCGTCATCTCGCCGTGGAACTATCCCATCGCCATTCCCATGGGCGAGATTATCCCCGCCGTCGTCGCGGGAAACGCGGTGGTGCTGAAGCCTTCGGAGCTGACGCCGTGGTGCGGGGCGCTGGTGGGTGAATTGTTCGGCCAATCCGGCTTCCCGCCGGGGTTGGTGCAAGTGATGCAGGGGCGCGGGGAGTTGGGCGCGGCGCTGGTGGGCGCGGAGGGCGTGGACAAGATCATCTTCACCGGGAGCGTCGCAACGGGCAAACGAGTGGCCGAGGCGTGCGGGAAGCGGCTGATCCCCAGCGTCCTGGAGCTGGGCGGGAAGGACGCGATGATTGTTCTGGCCGACGCAGACCTGGATACGGCGTCGAGCGGGGCGGTATGGGGCAGTTTCACCAATTGCGGGCAAGCCTGCCTTTCGGTGGAGCGCATCTACGTGGAGCATGCGGTGGCTGACAGGTTCACCAAACTCTGCATGGCCAAGACGAAGAAGCTGCGGCTGGGCAACGGGCTCGACGCCGACACCGAAGTAGGCCCGATGATCAATGAGCAGCAGCTCGCGCGCGTGGAGCGGCAAATCGCGGAGGCGGTGGCCCAGGGCGCCCAGGTGCTGTGCGGCGGGCGGCGGTCGTCGCTGGGCCCGTGCTTCTTTGAGCCCACGGTGCTCACCGGCGTCTCCTTCGCCATGCGCCTGATGCAGGAAGAAACCTTCGGCCCCGTGATGGTGATCCATCCCGTGGCCGACGCGGCGGAAGCAGTGCGCCTGGCCAACGATTCGGCGTTCGGCTTGGCGGCCAGCGTGTGGACGGGCAGCGCGAAGAGGGGCAGGGAAGTGGCGGCGCAGTTGCGCGCGGGCACAGTGATGATCAACGACGCGCTATCGGCCTTCGGCATCTGCGAAGCGCCGCACGGGGGTCGCGGAGCCAGCGGCTGGGGCCGCACGCACGGGATTGCTGGCCTGCGCGAGATGCTTCAAGTAAAATACGTGGACGAAGACCGGTTGCCGCGCACGCCCAAGGCGTGGTGGTTCGGCTACGACGAGAAACTGAGCGCCGCGGCGGAGCGTTTCGTGGCTTTCCTCTTCGCGCCGCAGATGACCCAGCGCTGGAGGCAGGCGCGCGGGGCCCTGGGCACAGTGTTTCGCAGGGGACGGATCTGAGAGTGGGACAGGCCTCCGGCCTGTCCGCTGCGCATTGCGCAAAGTCTGAACAAAGCACGGGCGGCGTAAAGCCGCCCCTACGGGGTTTCCATGGCTGACGCGCCTTCCGCGGTCACGGCGGTCGAAGAGAAGAAAGAACAGAAGGTCAAAGCGCGCAAACCGCGCCAGCGCGCTTGCGACGAGAAGAATGAGAAGGGCCAGGTGTGCTGCGGGCACCTGAAGCGCTGGTACGACTATCCGAAGGAGGTCGCGGCGCGGGTGGGGAAGCACGCGGAGTTGTATCGCTGCGAGAATTGCAAAACGCTCTACCGGCCCGATCCGGGCGAGATGCCGCGGAGCTACACGCAGAGGTTCTAGCTGCTGCGGAACTCAGAACTATGAACTCAGAACAAGCATTCAGTCTCCAGCTTTCAGCGTTCAGCCATCACCCTTCAGCGCCTGCTTTCGCTTCGGCCTGCGGGTTCCTGCCGTTTGGCTTGTGCCTTTTGCCTGGGCCGGCACCCCGAACCCAGCACCCAGAACCTGAATGAGCTACGCCGACTACATCCATGATTGGAACAACGCCGCGGGACCGGAAATCCCCCCGGGACGGCGGGTGTTGCTGGACGACGAAACGCTGCGCGACGGATTGCAGAACCCCTCCGTGCACGACCCCGCCATCGAGGAAAAGATTGAAATCCTGCACCTGATGGAGGCGCTGGGGATTGACTCGGTGAACATCGGGCTTCCCGGGGCGGGGCCGCGGGCCCATGCGGACACGGAGGCGCTGGCGCGCGAAATCGGCCGCGCCAGGCTGCGCATCCGGCCCAACTGCGCGGCGCGCACGCACGAGAACGACATCCGGCCCATCGCCGAGATTACGCAGAAAACGGGCGTGGCGATTGAGGCGGCCACTTTCCTGGGGTCGAGTCCCATCCGGCGGCTGGCCGAAGACTGGGACGTGGACTTCCTCGCGCGGACCACGGAGAAGGCGGTGTCGTTCGCCGTGGGGCAGGGACTGAAGGTGATGTACGTTACCGAAGACACCATCCGGACGGACCCGGCCACGGTGAAGAAAATGTACACCACCGCGCTGCGCAGCGGGGCCACCGCCGCGGTGCTGTGCGACACGGTGGGCCACGCCACGCCGCGTGGCGCGTACAACCTGGTGAAGTTCGTGATCGAGGAAGTGGTGCAAACGGCGGGGCCGCGCGAGGCCATCCGGGTGGACTGGCACGGACACTGCGACCGCGGGCTGGCCATTGCCAATTCCATCGCCGCCGTGGCGGCCGGAGCGGACCAGATCCACGGGGCGGCCATCGCGCTGGGCGAGCGGGTGGGCAATACGCCGATGGACCTGTTGCTGGTCAACCTGAAGCTGATGGGGCTGATAGACCGCGACCTTTCACGGTTGAAGGAGTATTGCGAGAAAGTGGCGCGGGCCACGCGCACGGTGATCCCGCCGAATTATCCGGTGGTGGGCCGCGACGCCTTCCGTACCGGCACCGGGGTGCACGCGGCGTCGATCATCAAGGCGTATAAGAAGAATGATCGCGAGCTGGCCAACGCGGTGTACAGCGGCGTGCCCTCGCATCTGTTCGGGTTGGAGCAGGTGATCGAAGTAGGCCCGCTGAGCGGCAAGTCCAACGTGATTTTCTGGCTGGAGAAGCGCGGCATCGCGGCCAGCGACGAACTGGTGGAACGCATCTACACCGCCGCCAAGCAGTCTTCACGGGTGCTGAGCGAGGAAGAAATCCACCGCCTGTGCGGGCAGAAGGCCTCCGCGTGAAGGCCCCGGCTGGGGTGCGCGCGCCGCTGCGCCGGCGGTCTTGGTTGAACCGTGCCCTCGCGGTTACACTCTCCCTGTTCATGGCCCATGCCGCCATTTCGGGGTCGGGAACCGCGGCGGCGCAGGCGCGCCCGCCGGCCACGGACGAAGCGCGCCTGGAGCGGGCCCTGGGATGGTTCGAGCGCAACGCGGAGGCCGTCACCGCGCAGCACATCCGCATCACGGAAGTCCCCGCGCCGCCCTTCGAGGAACGGCTGCGGGCGGCGGCGGTGCGAAGACTTTTGGAGGGCGCGGGCCTCAAGCTGCGCACCGACGAACTGCACAACGTGATCGGGGAGCGCCCGGGGCGCGATTCGCGCAACGTGGTGATCCTCTCGGCGCACCTGGATACGGTGTTCCCCGCGGGGACGGACACGCGGGTGCGGCGCGATCCGCCCGCGGCCACCACGCGGCCGCCGCAGCGCCTTTCCGCCCCGGGCATTACCGACAATGGGGCCGGGCTGGCCGCGCTGGTGGCGGTTGCGCGGGCCATGCATGAAGCGCGCATCCGCACGCACTACACGGTGGTCTTCGCGGCCAACGTGGGCGAGGAAGGCGAAGGCAATCTGCGCGGGATGCGCAAGCTGATGGAAACCTATCAAGGCCGGGTGCGGGCGGTGATTGCCCTGGACGGCGCTTCCGTGGACCACGTGACCACCATGGGACTGGGGTCCAAGCGCCTGGAAGTGACCGTCAGCGGCCCCGGCGGGCACAGTTGGTCCGACTTCGGGATGCCCAATCCCATCCACGCCCTTTCGCGGGGTCTGGCGCGTTTTGTGACCACGCGCGTGCCGGAGGAGCCGCGCACCACCTTCAATGTGGGTGAGATCGTGGGGGGCACGTCGGTGAACTCCATCCCCTTCAGCGCGTCGTGTAAGGTGGACTTGCGCTCGACGTCGGAGGAAGAGATCGGCAAGCTGGAAACGGCCTTGCGCCAGTCCGTGGAGATCGGCGTGATGGAAGAGAACGATGCGGCGCGCGACCGCAGAGCCCTGCGTCCCGGCAACGGCACGCTGCAATGGAAGATGACTGTGCTGGGCGTGCGGCCGGCGGGGGAGTTGCCGGGCGGCTCGTTCCTGCTGGAAGCCGTGCGGGCCGCGGACAAGCAACTGGGGCTGCGGTCGCGCGCGGAGCGCTCCTCCACCGACGCCAACATCCCGCTTTCGATGGGCATCCCGGCGGTTTCCATCGGCGCGGGGGGCCGCGGCGGCGGGGCGCACTCGCTGGGCGAATGGTACGAGCCGGCTGGGCGGGAAACGGGATTGAAGCGCGTCCTGCTGACGCTGGTGCGGGCGGCGGAGAAATAACCGGCCGAAGACACGGGGGCGCGATGAAGCGAAAGCCAGCGCTATGGGCAGGAGTACTGGTGGTGGCCGCGGCGATGGCCGCGCTGGCGGCGCGGGCGCACCAGCACACCGCTACGTGCAGCGAAGGACTCTGCCTGCTCTCATCGGCGACTTTGAACGCGCTCTCCGTCGCCGCGGCACGCCCCGCGGAAACACCCGACCTAGTGCTGTACAACGGGATCATCTATACGGTGGACCCGGCGCGGCCACGCGTGGAGGCGGTGGCCATCAAAGGCGAGCGCATCCTGGCGGTGGGCAGCGGCAAAGAAATGCGCGCGCTAGCCGGGCCGTCCACGAAGCAGGTGGACTTGAAGGGGCGCTTCGCCATGCCCGGCTTCAACGACGCGCACATCCATCTGGCCAATGGCGGGCAGGCGCGGCTGGCCGTGGAGCTGACCGGCTCGCGCACGCTGGCTGAGTTCCAGCAGCGCATTCGCGCGCGACTGAACGACTATAAGCCAGGCGAGTGGGTCACCGGCCGCGGCTGGGACCATACTATCTGGCCGGTAAAGAAGTTCCCCACACGTTGGGACCTGGACGCCGTATCCGCGCAACATCCGATGATCTTCACTCGGGTGGACGGGCACGTGGCCGTGGCTAATTCGCTGGCCTTGCAGAAGGCCGGAGTGACCAAAGAGACGCCGAACCCCCCGGGGGGAGAAATCGAGCGCGGGCCGGACGGGGAAGCCACCGGCATGCTGCTGGAACGGGCGCAAGGGCTGGTACGCCGCGTGGTGCCGGAGATTACGCCCGCGCAGCGGCGGCGCGGCCTGGAGCTGGCGCTGGCGGAAGCTGCGCGGCACGGCATCACCTCGGTGCAGGACAACTCCGGGTGGGAAGATTTCCTGCTTTATGAAGAATTGAAGAAGGAAGGGAAGCTGACGCTGCGCGTCACCGAATGGCTGCCGTTCACCGCGCCGCTCGACCGGCTGGAAGAGATGCGCAAGCGGGGCGGCACGGCCGACCCGTGGCTGCGCACTGGGGCGCTGAAAGGCGTGGCCGACGGCACGCTCGGTTCGCGGACCGCGCACATGCTGGCGCCCTTCGCGGACGACAGCAGCAAGTCCGGCATCCCCATCATCCCGCCGGACCAGTTGCGGCAGATGGCCATCGAGCGGGACAAGGCCGGGTTCCAGATCGCCATCCACGCCATCGGCGACGCGGCCAACCGCTCGGCGCTGGACGCTTTTTCCGCTGCGCGCGCCGCCAACGGCCGGCGCGATTCGCGGCACAAGATCGAGCATGCGCAAGTCATCGCCATTTCCGACATTGCCCGCTTCCGCGAATTGGGCGTGGTAGCCTCTATGCAACCGTGCCACCACACCAGCGACATGCGCTGGGCCGGGCAACGGCTGGGGCCGGAACGCTCGCGGGGGGCCTACGCGTGGGACTCCTTGTTGAAGAACCACGTTACGCTGGCGTTTGGCACCGACTACCCGGTGGAGCCGCTCAACCCGATGATCGGCCTGTGGGCCTGCGTGACGCGCAAGATGCTGCCCGACGCCCCGCCGGGCGGTCCCGCGGGCGCGTGGGTCCCAGAAGAGGCCATTTCGCTGGATGAATGCATCAGCAGCTACACCCTGGGGTCAGCCTACGCCGAGTTCGCGGAGAAGGACAAGGGCCAAATCCAGCCGGGCAAGTTGGCGGACATCGTCGTGCTGTCGAACGACGTGACCCAGGTTACCCCCGAGCGCATCCTCAAGACCGAAGTGCTGATGACATTTGTGGGCGGCCGGCTGGTGTACAAGAAGAAGTGATTCGTGATCCGTGTTTCGAGAAAACGTGAAATCAGGAAGTCAAAAAGTCACGAGGCCAGGAAAAGCGTAGATTGGGCTGGGATTGTCTTCTGGCCCCCCCCGTGTTCGTCGGCGCCCTGACTTCGCAAAACGCGTTCCAAAAACGCGGATCACGAGTCACGAGTCACAAGTCACGAGTCGCACCGCTAGTCCTCACCGCGCTTCCTGAACTAATCCTCGTTATTGGCGACGAGAATGTAGGGCACAGTGGACTGGCCATTGCGGTCCATTTCGCTGTACACCAGGGTCTGAAAGGCCAGCCACTGGTCGGGGAAGATGGTCTGGCAGCCTTCGGAGCCGGTGGTGGAGAAGCCGCCCTTGTGGATGTTGATGCCGAACCAGCCGTTGTCGCTCCAGGGAGCGGTATGGGCGGGCGGGTCGGCGTCGCGCAGCACGGTGACGGGCGCGGCCTGGCGCAGCGCATCGTAGTTGTTCTTGCCGCGCCTGGACGTCAGCGGATGCTTGCCCTTCTTATACCGCCACACGCCGGGCTGGAGCGTGGCAACGGTCTTGCGGAAGACACTGGGATCGGTGTTAGCGTTAAAGGTCACATAGCACTCCGGCCCGACGACAAGGATGGCATCGTCGTACACGCCGCGGTCGTTCTTGCCGGGCACACCCATGGTGTCGCGATAGTAGCCGCGAATGCCCACCAGCGCCAGCTTGTCTTTCGCGCCGCTTTGCCGGATGAGCTTCATCGTTTCTTCCCGGGTCTGCTGCGGACGCTTCGGCGGAACCATCTTGGTTGGCATGGCGAACCTCCTGGAAACCACAATATGTGGACGGTGTCGAAACCCCCTCCCCGCCCCCATTTTCTGGAACTGGTGAAGGGACGAGTACACCACGAGATGCGCGCGGCGCTAGGGGTAGCGATGATGACACGAAAAGAGACTCCCACGGCCGCCCGAGCCCGGGTAGGCCAATTTCGCGCAACTCACGCTTGGCACTTGGCACCAGATGAGCGCAAGAAATGCTCGATGCGCACGCGCACCTTTCCCCGTACCGATCTCAAGCGGGCCGCCGAACGCGACTTCACCCACGGCAACTCAGACGCTTGGCGGAACCTGCCGGATGACACCGCCCCGGCGCCACCACCCGCGGCGGTGAAGCCCAGCGAACCGGTGCTGTTGCAGCTGCTTGGCCTCTTGCCCGTTGACACCGCGAACGTCACTGTGCTCGATGCGTGCAATCTCGCGGCGAAAATGCCCCCGCGTCCCTTCGATCCTGCGAAGCCGCGGGATCGCGAGCAACATCGCCAATGGACAGCCCATTGCCTTCGAGGTTTGCACACCCGCGACGGCGACGGCTGGTTACCTGTTTACCGCATCTGGGACGCACAGGGCCGGCTCGTCGGCGTTTTCGTGTCTTTTATGGACGTATTCGGTCTCCTCCGATCCGTTCTACTTGCACACGCGCATCCCGTTGGCGTCGTAAGTGTACGTCGCGCCGCTCCCGTTGAACGACTTCAGGCGCGACTCGGCGTCCCACTGATAAGTGAAGCCGCCGTCGGCGCATGTCCCAGGTTTAGTTGAAAGCGGCGGCTCTCGACGGTCTGCACTTTTTACGGCCTGTGGGGACACGAAGCGGCGGGCCATATCCGTCCGGGACACGACCTCGGCCCGTTGCCCGCCGACGCATCGAAGGGCAACACCGGCGTCTTTATCAACGGCCGCGAGACCAACCCGACTGAGGCAGGATTCTTTCAGCGCGTCTTTGGAGCGGTGTATCTGGGCCGCTGGTGGCTCGACGGGCAAACCGGCAACGTGGGACTCGAAGGCAACCCCATGCCGGTGGCCAACCTGGGGGTGGCCTTGCAGCAGGCGGAACGTAGCGCGGGCGGCAGCGGCTATCGCTGGCGCGACGAGATCACCCGCTCCAGCGGCGGCGCCGAAGGCGGCTGCGTCTGGCTCAACATGCCCGGCAGCAGCTACTCCAGCAGCGGCTGCAATTGAATAGGTCTGTCTTAAATCATCCAAAAATGTCGCGGACTTTATCGAAGAACGATGGATCGCGCTGGGTAGGGCGGTTGTCTTCCTCGAGCGTAGCGCCCAGTTGTTCAAGCAGCTTGCGCTGCTCACGTGAGAGCTTCGACGGGGTGACTACGCGCAAGTTGACGTACAAGTCCCCTTTGGCCCCGCCGTTTGGGTCCGAGAGTCCCTTGCCCTTCAGACGCACCACCGTGCCCGTTTGGGTCCCCTCCGGGACTGTAAGTTTCTCCTCGCCTTCCAGCGTGGGCACGAATATCTTTGTGCCCAGCGCGGCCTGCGCAATCGAAATGGGGATGGTGCAGTAAAGGTCGGAGTTGCGCCGCTCAAAAAACGGGTGGTCCTGCACATCAAGCACCACGTACAGATCGCCGCGCGGTGCGCCGGTGGGGCTGGGCTCGCCTTCGCCGGGGATGCGCAGGCGGGTTTGCGAGTCCACGCCGGGCGGGATACGGACTTCGAGCGTGTGCTGGCGCTCGTTCTGGCCGTCGCCTTTGCAGGCGGGGCACTTGTCGCGGATCACCTTGCCTGCGCCGCCGCACTGCGCGCAGGTGCGGCTGATGCTGAAGAAGCCCTGCTGGTAGCGCACCTGGCCGTGCCCGCCGCAGGCGCTGCACACCACGATGCCGGCGCTGGTGCGCGCGCCCGAGCCGTTGCATTGGGCGCAGGCTTCCAGGCGCGGGATCTTGATCTTGGTGGTCACGCCCTGCGCCGCCTCCTCGAAGGAGAGCGTCATGTCGTAGCGCAGGTCGGCGCCGCGCTGCGGCCGCCCGCGCCGCCGTCCTCCACCGCCAAACAGGTCTTCGAACCCGAAAAACTCCCCGAAAATCTCGCTCAGGTCCGGGAAGCCCATCTCCGGGCCGGCGCCGGAGACGCCGGCGTGGCCATAACGGTCGTAGGCGGCCCGCTTGTTGGCGTCGGAAAGCACCGCGTAGGCTTCGGACGCCTCCCGGAACCTGGTTTCGGCCTCGGCCTTGTGCTGCGGGTTGCGGTCGGGATGCCACTTCAGCGCAGCCTTGCGGTAAGCGCTCTTGACCTCATCGGCCGGGGCGTTGCGGGGAACGCCCAGCACTTCGTAGTAGTCTCGCTTATTGGTTGCGGCCATGGAGTCAATTCACGGTGGAATCAGGGTCGGCGGAGGCCGGCGGCAGCGCCTCCGCGGGCCGCGCGGCCACGCGCACCATCGCCGGGCGCAGCACCCGGTCTTTCATCTTGTATCCACGCTGCATTTCCTCGAGCACGGTGCCGTCTTCGTGCTCCGTGGATTCCACGCGCTCGATAGCCTGGTGCAGGAACGGGTCGAAGGGCTTGCCCGCTGCTTCGATCTTCTCCAGCCCGTGCCGCGCCACCGACTCCCACAGTTGCTTGTAGATCAGTTCGAAGCCCACCCGGTGCGGCTGGAACGCGGTCTCCACCGGCGCGGCCAGCGCGCGCTCGAAGGCGTCCAGCACCGGCAACATCCCCTCGATGAACATGGCGATGAAGCGCCTGCCGTCCTCCTGCCGCTCGCGCTCGGTGCGCTTGCGGAAGTTCTCGAAGTCGGCCTGGCGCCGCACCAGAGTCTGATACAGATCGTCCTTCTCCGCCTGGAGCTTCCCCAGTTGGCCGAGCAGCGCCTTGATCCCCTCCGGCGCCACGGCCTCTTCCGCCGCAGCCCCTGCGCCCATGCCCGTGGCCGCCGCGGCTTCCTCAATCAAGCGCATGCCTTCGGCCGCTGAGGCCTCGCTGACCGGTTCGGTATCCAGGTTCAAGTCGATGCTCTCGGGTTTTTCCTCCGGAGCTTTCATGCGCGCTCGCCCCCATCGAGGGTTTCGCTGAAGAGCCGGGCCACGTAGGCCACCGTGGTGATGGCCCGCTCGTAGTGCATTCGCACCGGCCCCAGCACCCCGAGCGAACCCTGCACGCGGTCGTGGCAGGCATAGGGCGCACTAATCAGCGCGAGTTGCCGGCCGGCGCCGCTCAATTCCTGGATGCCGATCTGCACATGCACCGGCTCCGGGGTCTCGATGCAGGTGGTCAGCAGCGCAACCAGCTTTGTTTTCTCCTCGATGGCTTGCAGCAGCTCGCGCAACTGCGACTGGTCGGCGAACTGCGGCGCGGCGGCCATTTGCGCGGCTCCGCCCACATACACCTGCGGCTCATTGCCCGCGTCGAGCACCTCCGGGGCGCACAGGGCCAGCGCGTTGCTCACCAGCTTGTCGTACCGCTCGCGCTCCTGGTCGAGGCGTTTCACCAGGTCGGCGCGGATGTCGTCCAGGGTCCAGCCGGCGTAGTGCGCGTTCAGGTAGGCGGAGGTGCTGTCCAGGTCAGCCTGCGTGAATGCGCGCTCCAGGCGGATCACCTTGTCGCGGGTGATACCGCCCCCCGCCACGAACACCACCAGCACGCGCCCGTCCGGCAGCAGCAGGAAGCGGATGTGCTCGAGCACCGTCCGGCTCAGCGGCGGCGTCACTACAATGCCCAGCCCGTGGGAAATGGCCGCCAGCACCTGGCTGGCCCGCTCCATCACTTCTTCCGGGGTGCGCGCCGCGCCCAGTTCCCGCCGCACCCATTCGCTGTCTTCCGGGCTCATGGTAGCGTGCTGGGCCATGTCCTGCACGAAGAAGCGGAAGGCCGCGGCCGTGGGGATGCGTCCCGCGGAAGTATGCGGCTGGTAGAGGTAGCCTTCCTCTTCGAGGTCGGCCATCACGTTGCGCACGGTAGCGGCGCTCAGCGGCTCCGCGTGCAGCCGCGAAATGGCTCGCGATGAGACGGGCTCGCCCGTTTCCACGTAGGCGCGCACCACGTCCGCCAGGATGCGCTGCGTGCGCTTTTGGCTCAGCGATGAGGCCCTATGCGACAAGGCTTCCCTTCCCCATGCTACCGGCCCGCGCCGGTTCATCCTTTCCAACTCATTCTAGTTTGCCGGGTTGCGCAGCGTCAACGCGAGCCGGTCATTCCTGTAGGTTATGTGGAACGGGTACTGCCATGCAGCGCGGACTACTCCGTGGCGCCGAAGCCCCCGGTGTCGATCTGCGCACGCTGGAGCCTGTCACTGTAGTCAATGTACAGCGTCTTCCACTCGGAGTAGAAGTCGAGGGAAGCCACGGCGGCTTCCCGGTGGCCGTTCCCGGTCTGCTTCACTCCCCCAAAGGGCAGGTGCGTCTCCGCGCCGATGGTCGGCGCGTTGACGTACACGATGCCGGTGTGCAGGTCGCGCATGGCACGGAAGGCCTTGTTCATGTCGCGGGTGTAGATAGAGGAGGACAGGCCATACACCACGCCGTTGCCGATTTCGAGCGCTTGGTCCAGGTCGTTGCAGGCCGTCACGCTGACCACCGGCCCGAAAATCTCCTCCTGCATGATGCGCATCTTGGGGTCGCAGTCGGTGAACACGGTGGGCTCGTGGAACCAGCCCTTGGCATGCGCCCCGCTCGTCAAGCGGTTCCCGCCGGCGGCCAGCTTGGCCCCTTCGTTTTTGCCAATCTCGACGTACTCCATCACCGTCTTCAACTGGCTCTCGTTGACGCACGGTCCCATCTCGCTGTCGGGATTCAGCCCATCGCCGACGCGCAGCGCCCGGGCGCGGGCCACGAACTTCTCCACGAACTCGTTGTACACTTTCTTGTGCACGGCGATGCGACTGGTGGCGGTGCAACGCTGCCCGGTGGTGCCGAAGGCCCCCCAGATGCAGCCGTCCACGGCCAGCTCCAGGTTGGCGTCGTCCATCACCAGGATAATGTTCTTCCCGCCCATTTCGAGCTGGCAGTGCTTGAAGCCGGGCGCACAAGCCTCGCTCACGCGGCGGCCGATCTCCGTCGAGCCGGTGAAGCTCACCAGGCCGGTGTCGGCGTGCGACATCAGCGGCTCGCCCACGTCGCGCCCCCCGCCGGTCACCAGGTTGATCACTCCCCGCGGCACGCCCGCTTCCGTCAGCGTCTGCACCAAGTTATAGGTCGAGAGCGGCGTGTCCGACGCCGGCTTGATCACCACCGTATTCCCCAGCACCAGCGCCGGCATGATCTTCCACGACGGGATGGCCATCGGGAAGTTCCACGGCGTGATCATGGCGCAGATGCCGATGGGCTGCCGCACGGTCATGGCGAACTTGTTGGGCAGCTCCGAAGGCGTGGTCTGCCCGAACTGGCGGCGCCCTTCGCCGGCCATGTAGTAGGTCATGTCGATGGCTTCCTGGACGTCGCCGCGTGTTTCGTCCAGCACCTTGCCCATTTCGCGGGTCATATCCCGGGAAAACTGTTCCTTGCGCCGCACCAGAAGCTCGGCGGCGCGGAAGAGAACCTCCGCGCGCTTGGGCGCCGGGACCAGCCGCCAGAGCGCGAAGGCGCGCTTGGCCGCGTCCACCGCGGCCCTTACGTCCTCCGGGCCCGACTGCGGGAACAGGCCCACCAGCTCCTCCCGGTTGGCCGGGTTGCGGTTCTCGAAGGCCTTGCCGCTGCGCGCCTCCACCCATTCCCCGTCAATGAAGTTCTTGTGACCCTTGGCCATCGCCGCCGTCGCCATGTTCGTTCCCCCCGTGCTACGACCTTATCCGATACAGTGTAATGCGCAAACACTTCGCATAGCGCTCGAAATCCTGATCGGTCGTGAAAATCTCCCAGCCATTTCTCATGGCTACCCCGCAAACGAGGAAGTCAGCCCGCGAGCCGGCCACCCCCCTGGAGCGGCATCGGTTTGCAGCGGCTGCCGCTTCTTCATAGTCTTCGGCTTCCAGGGCTGGATCCGCGAAAGCCCGTAAGTCCAATCGGAGTTCCTCGAACTTGGCTTGGTCACGAATGCCCGTCAGGACTTCCTGACGAACAACGCCCAGGAGGGTCGCCCGCCTCGTCTTAATCAATTTCAATCAACTCATCGCAGAATCGCCGCTCCTGCGAGCTCACAGCGGCCACTTTGCGGCGGAACGCAAGGGACCAGATGGGGGTATCCACCAGGACATTCATAACCGCTTCTTGTCTCGGCGAAGCGCTTTGTAGTCATAATCCGGATCGTAGTCCACCGTCCCGAAATGCCTGAGCACGCGCATCTGCCGCCATTTCTTGACGTATTCTTCCAGTGCCGCATTGACCGCGGCACGCTTGGTCTTGTGCCCGCCGCACTGGCGGGCCTCTTCGATGAGTTTGTCATCCAGCGCCAGATTGGTTGCCATAGGCGGCCTCCGCACACAGCAGGGTACACCACCCAAGTGTGTGGAAATCAAGCGGCCTTTCTAGCGTGGGGTCTGTGGCGGCGAACCGGAGGTTTCGCGCGGCGGGGCCACCCCGGCGACGGGCGACCCCAGGCCAAGTCTCTGCAGCGTGACGGCGTCCAGCTTCCCGGTGGCTTTCAGCCCCTGGGCCTGCTGGAAGTTCCGCATGGCTGTGGTCGTGCTTGCATCCCACTTGCCGGTCGGTTCCCCTCGATAGTGCCCGGCGCGATGGAGGGCTTCCTGGATTTCACGGATCCGATCGGTGGTGGGCGCGGCCTGCCCGCGGGACCGCCGCGCACGCGATGCAGATTTCTTTGCCGGCGCTTTCTTCGCAGCGCCGCTCGACGATTCCCTGGCAGGGGCCGGAGCCGGCGCTTCACCCTGGTCCGCGGCCCCGGACGCCTTGGCCGGTGGCTTGGACGCCGCGCTCTTGGCGGGCGCTTTCTCCTGGGCCACGGTGGCGCTGGCAAGTCCGATCGCCAGCGCCATAACGCAGGCCATCCCAAAAGAGAAAGGCGGGCCCGGGAGCCCGCCCTTCCCCATCGTTGGCAATGCAGTGCTCACTCTAGTCCTGATACTGGCCGCCGAGCATCACGGTCAGGGTGCGCTGCGCCTGCCGGTCGCGCCGGAACACCTTGAACACCACGTTCTGGCCTTTCTTCACCTTGCCCAGCGCCGCGCGGAACTCGCTGGCGTGGCGTACCGGTGCGCCGTTGACCTCCACAATCAGGTCGCCCCGGACGAAGTTCAACTCCTCGGCGAAGGTCGCCGGCTCCACCATGGTGACCAGCGCACCTTCCCGGCCCTCGAGGCCCATCCGCCGCGCCTGCTCCGCCGTCATGTCCTCCACGCGCAAGCCCATCTGCGCCGGGGCCTCTTCCTCGGGCTTCTCTTCGCGGCGGCCTTCCTCTTCGGCGAAGACCTTGCTGCGGTCCTCCACCGTCACGGTGGTCTCCATGGGCTTGCGGTCGCGCAGGAACTTCAGCTTGACCTGCCCGCCGATGGCCGTCTCGGCGATGGGGTCCACCAGGTCATTGCCGGTCTTGACCACCTTGCCGTTGATGTGCGTGATCACGTCGCCCGGCTGCAACCCGGCCCTGTCTGCGGGGCTGTTCGGCGTGACGTCCTCCAGCACCATGCCGTGGGGCGCTCCCAGCGCCTGTAGCGTAGCTGGGTTCTGGCTGCGGTCCTCCTGGAAGCGCACGCCGATGGAGCCGCGCACCACGCGTCCGGCCCTGATGAGCTGGTTGTAAACGGAAATCGCCGCATTGGAGGGCAGGGCGAAGCCCACCCCATCGTACCCGCGGGTCTGCGTATAAATCGCGGTATTGATGCCGATCACTTCCGCGGCCATGTTCACCAGCGGCCCGCCGGAGTTGCCCGGGTTGATAGCCGCGTCGGTCTGGATGAATCGCTGGAACTGCCCGCCCACGGCGTTGCGGTCCTTGGCGCTGACGATGCCCGCCGTCACCGTAGCCTGCAAACCAAATGGGCTGCCGAACGCCAGCACCCAGTCGCCCACCTGCACTGCGTCGGAATTGCCCAGCTTGGCCACCGGCAAGTCGCGGTCAGCTTCAATTTTGATCACCGCCAGGTCCGTCAGTTCGTCCGTGCCGATCACTTTGGCGGTATAGCGCTTCGGGTCGTCATCCAGCCGCACGTTAATCTTCGTGGCCTGCGCCACCACGTGGTTGTTGGTCAGGATGTAGCCGCGCTTGTCCACGATCACGCCGGAGCCCAGGCTGCGCTCGGCCTGCGGCCCTTCCTCCTGCGGTCCGAAGAACTGGTCAAAGGGAAACTCGAAGAACTCCCGGGGTGGCGGCTGCTGTTGCTGCCCGCGCGGCGGGCGCAGCGAGCGGCGCGCCTCGCGCACCTGCACGGTGGAGATATTCACCATGGCCGGCTCCACCTGCTTGGTGATCGTCGCGAAAGTACTGGAGAGCTGCACCGGGCTGGGCACCGCCAGCGGGGCCGCGTCCGAAACGGGCACCGCGCGCGTGGCGGCGGTTCCCGCGCCCACTCGCCCTGAAATCAAGGTGCCGATCAGGATCCCCAGGATCAGTGTCACCGCCACGAAACCGGTCGCCAGCACCTTGCGGCTGCGCGCCCAGGTGGCCATCTCTCTTATTTCCGTACCCATGTTCGTGGTTGCTCCCTTTCTTCTCTGCTCTGTCGGGCGCTTCTGCGCTTCGCCCGACCCATCCGCTGAGCGATTATACCACCGCTGCTGCTCCGTCCATTAGACGCTTTGCGCTCTCCGCAGTGAGCGATAACCCTCTTACGCGCGGCAGCAACCCGTTGGATGCCGCCGTGGGCGGCGGCGTCGCCCGCTCCGGCGGGCACGTCGCGTCCCGCCGGTTTGTAGTTTTCGAGCGTCGCTTGGTAAAATGGCTTTCGCATCATGGCGCCGCGGACGATGTTCGAGAAGATTTGGTCGGCTCACGTGGTCCACGAGGAGCCGGGCAAGCCCAGCCTGATTTACATTGACCGCCACCTGATCCATGAAGGCACTTCCCCGCAGGCCTTCGCCGGCATCAAGAGCAACGGCCGGACGGTGCGGCGTCCGGACTTGACCTTCGCGGTGATGGACCACTCTGTCCCCACCAAAGACCGCCACCTGCCCATCCTCGACAAGGACGCCGCCGGGCAGTTCGCCGCACTGGCCCGCAATTGCGCCGAGACCGGCGTGCGCCTGTTCGACATGAACAGCCGCAACCAGGGCATTGTCCACGTCATCGGTCCGGAGCTGGGCATTTCCCAACCCGGCCAGACCATTGTCTGCGGCGACAGCCACACTTCCACCCACGGCGCCTTGGGTGCGCTGGCCTTCGGCATCGGCACCAGCGAAGTCGAGCACGTCCTGGCCACGCAGTGTCTGGTGCAGTTCAAGTCCAAGACCATGCGGGTGCAAGTGGACGGCGTCCTGCCCCGGGGCGTCACCGCCAAAGACGTCATCCTGGCGATCATCGGCCGCATCGGCATCGCCGGCGGCGCCGGACACGTCTTCGAATACGCCGGCAGCGCCATCCGCACGCTCTCTATGGAAGGGCGCATGACCATCTGCAACATGAGCATCGAAGGCGGCGCCCGCGCCGGCATGGTCGCCCCCGATGAAACCACCATCGGCTATCTGGAGGGACGCCCCTTTGTCCCGCGCGGCAAGGATTTTCAGGTGGCCGCGGCTTACTGGCGCTCGCTGGCCAGCGACGCCGGCGCGGCCTACGACCGCAGCATCGAAATGAAGGCCGGGGAAATTGCCCCGCAGGTCACCTGGGGCACCAATCCGGGGCACGTCACCTCCGTCACCTCCCGCGTGCCCGATCCTTCTTCCTTCCCCGATGCCGTGGACCGGAAGGCGGCGGAAGACGCCTTGCAGTACATCGGGCTCGCACCGGGCACCCCCATGACGGACATACCCCTGGACCGCGTGTTCATCGGCTCGTGCACCAATTCGCGCATCGAAGACCTGCGCCTGGCCGCCCACGTGGTGGCCGGCAAGCGCGTGGCCCGCAATATCAAAGAAGCGCTGGTGGTTCCCGGCTCGATGGTAGTGAAGGCCCAGGCGGAGAGAGAGAATCTCCACAAAGTGTTTCTCGACGCCGGGTTCGAATGGCGCGAGGCCGGTTGCAGCATGTGCATCGGCATGAATCCCGATCAAGTACCCGCGGGGGAGCGTTGCGCCTCCACCTCGAACCGTAATTTCGAGGGACGCCAGGGCAAAGGCAGCCGTACGCACCTGGTGAGCCCTATCATGGCCGCCGCTGCCGCCATCGCGGGACATTTCGTGGACGTCCGGGAACTGGAGCCTTTGGGATAGGCCGGGAGTGCGGAGTGGGGAGTTGGGAGTGTCCTCCAACCTCTTACGTCTGCCTTCTGCGTTTTTGACTATGACCTCAATGAAACCTTTCACCAAACATACGGGCCTGGTGGCGCCGCTGGATCGGGTCAACGTGGACACCGACCAGATGATCCCCAAGCAGTTCTGCAAATTGCTGACGCGGGAGGGCTACGGGCGCATCCTGTTCTACGACTGGCGCTACCTGGAAGGGGAAAAACCCAATCCGGAGTTCGTGCTGAACTGGCCGAAGTACCAGGGCGCTTCGGTGCTGCTGACGCGCGCGAACTTCGGCTGCGGCTCCAGCCGCGAGCACGCGCCCTGGGGCGTCCTGGACTACGGTTTCCGCGCCATCATTTCCCCCAGCTACGCGGACATCTTCTACAACAACTGCTTCAAGAACGGCATCTGCCCGGTGACGCTCCCGGATGAGCAAATCGACGAACTCTTCCGCCGCGCGCAAGCGCGGCAGGGCTACTCCCTGACGGTGGACCTGGAAGCACAAGCGGTGAGTGAGGGAAACGGGCTGCGCTTGCCCTTCACCATGGACCCCTCCCGCCGCGAAGTACTGCTGAAGGGCCTGGACGACATTGGCCTCACCTTGCACCACGAGGCCAAAATCGCCGCCTACGAAGCCGCCCGCCAGCCCGCCGCCACCATGTACGACCCCACCGCCGTTGACATGAAGGTCGGGCGCTAGTCCGCATCAACGCTTGCGCGTGGTGGTCTTCTCCGAAAGTACCCACAAATCGGGGTCCAGCTCCACGGCTTCCGGCTTCATCGGCAACGGGATGCTGAAGGGCTGTTGCGGGCCATTGGCCAGCAGCGTCCCTCGGGCGCTCTGGTTGCCGCTGAACTTGAACACCAGCGGGAGGGGCATCACCCAGTTCTCCGGCGCGCCGTCCTGGAAGAGCGTACCTTTAACCAGCACTTTCCCGTCCGGCTGGTTCTCCAGGGTGTACTCCAGGCGGTAGGCGGGCAGGTGGGTCTGCCAGACCCACTGGCGGAAGAACCAGTTCAGGTCCTTCATGCCGTACTTCTGCGCCACGGGAGTGCGCACAAAGTGCTCGGTGGCCACCTGGGCAAACGCTTCCGTGGTAGCGGAGCCGTCTTTATGCCGCTGGACAAAGTCCCTCATCATCACAAAGAAGGCCTCGCCATCGCCGGTGGTGGGGTTGGTGAAGAGGAAGTGCAGCATGCGCAGCACCAGCGCGCCCTTGTTGTAGGTGAGAACCGTATAGGCGTTCATGGACCGGCTGGTGAACAGGCGCTGCCCGAGAATGATGGGGCCAATGTCGGTGACGCGCTTGCTGCCGATACCCGTTTCGGTGCGCGGGGGAGCCTTCAGGGTGTCGCGCTTCACCGAGAGCATTTCGCGCAAGTCCCCTGAGCTCTTGGTGCGCTCGCGCATATACATCAGCCCGGAATACTCGGCGAAGCCCTCGCTGAGCCACTGATCACGGTAGGAGCGCCAGGCCACGATGTTGCCCCACCATTGGTGCGCGGTTTCATGCGAGATAAAGACGAACGTCCCTTTGCGCGCGGAGTCCGCGTTGGGAATGGCCAGCATGGTGGCAAACCCCTGCCCGAACCCGAACGGGTGAAAAGCCGCGCGGAACACCGGGTAGGGGTACTTGCCGAACAGCGCCCCCATGTAGTCCACCGCGTTGCCCATCTCCGCCAGAACGAAGTCCTCCTTGATGGTCAGCGGCACGCGGATAAACACAGGGCCGTCCGAGGTCTCAATCGTGATCGGGATGTCGCGGCTGCCCGACAGCGAGAACAACTCCGTGGGCAGTTCGCCCTGCACCAGCTTGCGCCTCTCCTTGTACACCGTGTAGGGTCCCATGGCGAACGTCACCAGCGCGACCGGGTTCTCCATTACATAGGTGGTGAGCACTTCGCCGGCATTGTCCGGGGCCGGCTCTTCCTTCGTCCGCGTCCCCGGGCCCGCTACTTTGTACTTCTTGGCGTGGCGGAAGGTGATCTCGAACTTCGAGCGCGCCAGGTACCCGTGCCGCGGGTACCACTGGCCATTGATGAACGGGTAGTGGCAATCGAAGGTGTCCGAAAGGTCGTACACAAAGTCGCCTTCCACGTCCATTTCCAGGGTGAAGTTCTCATTGGCCTTCCGGGCCGCCGGCAGGACCACCAGGAACCCGCCCTCCCATTCCGTCTGGAAAGTGTCCACAGGGGCGCCGGCCACCCGCGCGGCGGTTATTCGCATGCCTTTCTTCTTCCGCAGTTGGTCCCATTCCGGCAGGCTCTCGGTCAGCGCGAAGTGGATGGCGCGCACCTGACTGGCCCGCGCCACCATCTGGGCATTGGCCGTCACCTTGACCAGGCGGCGTGGCTCGCGCAGGTCCACGGACATCGTGTACTGCGGCGCGCTGACCAGGTCAAAGGCGTCCGCGTAATTCACGCGCCCGGTGGCATAATCGGCTTCCGAGAAGAAGGCCATCCATACATCATTCGTGGTTTGCCCCGTGTTGTAGGTGTACACCAGTCCTTTCTCGCCTCCATTGATGTTGAAGTTCACCGCCGGGATCCGGCATTGCAGGTCCAGCACAAAGCTGAACCGTCCGCGGCTTCCCTTGTCGAACTCCGCGATAAACACCCCGGGTTGCTCGCCGTTCAGCAACGACAGCAGCAGCCGGTTGCTTGTGTTGGCCCCGGTTTCCCGCGCCATGCGCGCGCCGAACTCGATGGCCAGCTTCTGCGCTTCCGGCGGGGCCGTTCCCCGCGGCTCCACCGGCGGGCCAATCACCGCGGGCGTGTCATCGGTGAAGCGCAGCACCGCGGTCTCGAAACTCGACTCCACCAGATCGGCCCTCAGCATGCGCTGGAGGTTCTCTTTCTCGAAAAGACTCGGCGGCGGTTCCGCGCGGAACGTGCCCCGGCCGGTGAACACCGCGCCGGTCACTTTCCCTAACACCGGCTGCGGGAAATAGAATGTCCCGGTGAAGGTCATTTGCGCGCGGTCGCGCTTCAGCGCCAGATTGGTGACCGTCAGGCTGCCGCCATCGAGCTTGAACTCCTGCAAGGCCTTGTAGGCTTCCGCGGCGGAACCTGTGCCCTGTCCCGGAGTGCCAGCGGCGGAGGCGAGCAGCAGAAACAGCAGAAACGAATACCTGCGGGGTGGTATGCGCATCGTCTTACCTCCGGATTGGACTAGCGTACTGAGCAGGATACACCCTGTCAATCGTCCCGCGACTCGCGCTCGCCGCTGGGAGGTGTCTCGGAAACCGTGGTTGATTCGGCGACCTCGGTCACCGGGCCGGGCGAGTCGGCCGCAGACTGCATCGGACCCTTCAGCTCCGCGAGGAGGATGCCGGCGAGGATGAGCCCCGCGCCAATGAGGGCCCGCGGGCCCAGCCGTTCGTGCAGCACAACGTAAGAGGTGAGGGCGGCGAACACCGGTTCGAGCGTAAGCAGGATGGCCGTGTGGCTTGCCGTGGTGTAACGCTGCGCCCATACCTGGGCGGAGAAGGCGATGGCCGTCGCGCCTATCGCCGTGATCAGCACCCCGAAGATGAGCGCCCCGGTCCACGCCAGCCGCGCCGCTTCCATCCCCGCCGCGGCAAACGCCGGAATGGCCGCCGCCGAAAGCGCCCCCGAGGCGGCCACCTGCACAAAAGTCAACGCGGCCACCGAGTGCTTCCCCGTGTACCGCCCGATGAAAATAATGTGCAGCGCGAACATCACCGAGCAGACAAATGCCAGCAGGTCCCCGCGGTTCACCCCGGCGAAGCCCGCGCCCGCCGGGACCGTGAGGAAGTACAGCCCGGCCAGCGCCAGCACCGCGCCGCCGCCGGCCCAGCCGCTCACCCGGCGCCGCCAGAACACCGCCAGCAGCAGCGGCACCAGCACCACGCCGAAGCCGGTGATGAACGCAACATTCGAGGCCGAGGTGTAGAGCAAGCCGGCGTTTTGGAACGCGTAGCCACAGAAGAGAAAGAGCCCGATCTCCACGCCGGCGCGAATCTCGTCGCGCGACAGCGCGGCCACCGCGCGCCGGTACATCAACGCCAGCACCAGCGCGCCCAGCCCGAACCGCAGCGCCATGAAGACAAATACCGACGCCGATTCCAGCGCCCGTTGCACCACCACAAAAGTGGCGCCCCACAGCAGCGTGCACGCCGCTAGCGCCAGGTCCGCTTTGAGCCGGGAGGACAAGGTTCAGAGGCGGCCCCTGGCCGGAGTTCCCAGACTGCTTGGTGGCCCGGGCCGCTGTTTCCCCGTCACCGTTTGGCCGCGATGGCCTGCACCTCGAAGTGCGCTCCGCGCAGCAGCGGCCCGGAGCCGATGAACGCCCGCGCCGGAAAGTCCTTCTGGAAATAGCTGCGATAGACGGTGTTGAACTTGTCGTACAGCGTCAGGTCGGGGCAATACACGGTGACCGTGACCAGGTCGTCCATGGTCATGCTCGCTTCCTTCAACACATTCTGCATCCCGTCGAGCATCAGGCGGATTTCCCTCTCCAGGTCGTCGGGGATGCGGCCGCTGGAGTCCACTCCCAGCCGCCCGGCAAGATACAGCGTGTCGCCCACCAGCACCCCGTCGCTGAACGGCAACCCGCTCCGTCCTGGCAACTGGATGTGCCGCTTCCCTCCCCGTGACGTGGACTTGGCCGCTTGCTGCTGCGAATGAATCTCCATAGCCCCTCCCAATGCCAACAGAACCGCGACCACCGTGACCAAACGCTTCATCGTGCCTCCTTTTCAAGTTTAGGGAAACCGCCGACTGGGCTGCCCTGGATGGTCATCTCCTGGATTCGATGCTCTCTAGATACTCCTCAATCCTCTCCACTGCGGAGTCCAGCGCTTCCCCGATTCGGTTGCGTTCCCGAACCAGCCGAGCGCGGAGAAAACCGTACTCGTTGCTTCCGCGGTCCAGTGCTTTCAAGTCGCGGACCGGAGCCAGTCCCGGCAGGACCGGGAGCGGCGCGGCGGCATCCTGGTCGAACCGACCTGAGGCTGTGTATAGCGCCGCGTTGAGATTGCGCGCCACGTCCGTGAGAACTCTGTTCACCGAGCGGACGATGGATTCGCTTGCGGTGCTGGTTCGTCGCATCTCGTCCGCCAGGGCGTCGAGCTTCCCGGCGGTAGATTCCAGCGCCGCGGCCCGGGCCTGCAGATAGCTCAAGTCAAAATCCCCCGCCGAGTCACGCTCCAGGTCGCTCAAGGCCCTTCGGTAACCGGCGACGACGGGAGCGATTCGCTGGGGAACGACTCGCTGAGTCGCTAAAGTGTACAGCTCAGCCAGTTGCAGTTCGGTGTTGCGCACCAGGGCCTTCATGTCAATCTTGTCCAGCGTGTCTTCCGGCGTGTGCCACCACCAGCCGCGCTCGCTGCCGCCGACGTAGGGCGCGTGGTCCGGGTGCCCAGCCGGAATCTCCGGCAGGCCGATGAAGACTTCGGGGATGCCCAGTCCCTGGAAGGAAGAATCCCCTGCGCGGAACGGCCGGAAGGGGCCGGTCGAAGCCCCGGCAAAATAGCCTTCCTCCGCTTCCTTGCCGGTGAGCTCGAAGGCCAGCTGGCGGATGAAGTCGCGTAGTTCCGGCCAGGCCCACGCGGCCACGCGGTCCAGCGGCACGCTGCGGGCTCCCGGCCCATCCAGGTTGAGGTACGCGATGCAGGTCCGGTTCAGTTCACTCCAGAAATTGTCAGCGTACCAGGTGGACCCCGCGTATCTTCCCGCCGAGTGGCCGGTCCACCATGCAAAGCGCAGGCTCCGCCGCAGCTTTCCGCGCTGCGCGTGGAGAATGCGCGCCATCTCCAACATGCTGGCGTCGGTGGTGGCTGTGTCGGTCATGCCCGCATACCACGCATCCAGATGGGACGAAACCAGGATGAACTCCGGCGTGGCGCCCGGCGCCTCGCCCGTAACGCGCGCCTCCACCAGAGGGATCTCGCGCCACTCGGTGGAAACCTCCGTGACCAGCTTCACGCGCACCGGGCCGCGCGCGGCCTGCTCCTTCAGCCAGTCGCCGTCGGCTCGCGCGATGGAAAGCGCCGGGACCTTGGGGATGCGCGGCGCGCTCTCCGGCGTGGGCGTGCCCCACACGGTGGTCATAATCATCTCGTGCAGCAATTCGCGCGGGTTGATGTGCACCAAGCCGACGGCGCCCAGGTCTTCCGCCAGTCGCGCATTCTGCGGCGTGATCAGGCCATCGGCCACCACGATCTTTCCGCGTACGTCCTTGCCCGTGTAGGCCCCGCCCATCGGCCCGAAGATGGCTCCCGGGTTGCCGATGAAGACGCATTCGCCCTCGAGCCCGCCCGGCGGCGTGCTGGTGGAAAAGGCCGGCGTCACCGCGCGGAACTTCCGCTCCTCAGGGCCGGGCACCTGCAGCTCCGCGCCGATGGGCCAGCTCAGATAGGCGTTGAAGCGGTACACCTTGTGTTCGATGCCGTAGCGCTTCAGCGCTTCCACAAGCAATTCCGCCGCGCGCCCTTCGCCCGGGCCGCCGGAGATGCGGTCCAGACTGTTGAAGGGTTCCAGGATCTTCATCATCTCCGTCGGGGAGATGGCCTTCTGCATCTCCGCGATCATTTTGCGGTCCTGCGGGTTCAACAACGGCGCCGATGCCCTTCTCTCCGCGGCTGGCGGCGGCGCTTGCTGGGCGCGCACCGGCGCCGCCATCGTCAACATTGCCACTAGGACTAACCGCCCCCAGGCGCGCATCACCACCACCTCCCAGCCATGCCCCGCGGCGAAGTGTAGTGCCTCGTACAGTGCAAAGCAAACGTCGCGCCCGGTCCCAGCATGACTTGCCCCGTGCGCTGCGATACACAATTGATTATGTTCGCCCGTGGGGTACTGCGCTTTGCGCTGTGCGCGGGATTGCTGTGTCCGCCCTTCCCTGCCCGGGCCTGGGCCGCCGACAAACCGGAAACCTGGGTCGACGTGCGCAGCCCCAACTTCGTGGTGGTCAGCAGCGCCGGCGACAAGCAGGCCCACAACGTGGCCGAGCAGTCCGAGCTCTTCCGGGGCGCCTTCGCGGAGGTGTTCCCCCAGGCCCGCGTGGACCTCGGCAAGCCCCTCACCATTTTCGCCGTCAAGAACGAAAAAGGCCTGCGCGCCCTGTTGCCCGGCTTCTGGGAAAAGAAGGGCTAGGTGCATCCCTCCGGCGTTTTGTCCCTGGCCAGGAAAAACTCTACGTGGCCCTGCGCACCGACTCCCGGGGCGAGTTCCCCTTCCAGATTATCTACCACGAATACGCTCACGCCCTTGATGCGGCTCAACTTCCGCGACTTGCCCGTGTGGATAAATGAAGGTCTGGCCGAGATTGTTGCGCACTCGCTCTTCACCAAGCGCGAAGTCACCATGGGCCGGCCGGCTTCCTACCACCTGGCGTTTCTCCAGGAGAGCAAGCTGCTGCCGCTCGACGTGCTTTTCGCCGTGGACCACAATTCCCCGCACTACAACGAGCAGAACAAGACCTCGGTGTTCTACGCGCAGTCCTGGGCCGTGACCCACTACATCTATCTTTCCAAGGAAGGCCGCGAGCGCAACCTGCTGGTCATGCACCTCACCGAAACGCTCCGCGGCGTGCCCCCGGCGGAAGCGGCTGAGCGCGCCTTCGGCGACTTGAAGAAGTTCGACCGCACCCTGCGCGACTACATCCGTCAGCAAGCCTTCTTCGGCATCAAGACCAAAGGAGGCGTGGACTTGGACGAAAAGGCCTTCCCCGCACGCGCCTTCAACGCCGCAGAGGCCCGCGCCTTGCAGGGCGACTTCCACGTGCACATGAACAGGCCTGCGGATGCCCGCGCCGCCGCTGCTCTACCTGGTCGCGCCTGGCCTGCGCTTCCACCCCTCCACCGACGTTCTGCTGCGCTACCTCGCGCCAGAAATTGCCGTCACCCGCATCGGCCTGAACGAGGGCTGGCGCTGCGGCCTGCAAGTCATCTTCCGCCAGTAGCGCGGCTCCCTTTCAGAAAACACAACAATGAACGGCGAAAAAAGCACTGTGACCTGCCCCCCGAAAACTAGTCCAGCCAAAATGTAGCTGCTCTGGGGTAAAACAACCCGAGAGGAGCAAGCCATGAAGAAGAGCCGGTTTAGGGAAGAGCAGATTGTAGGGGTGTTGAAAGAGGCGGAGGCTGGGGTTCCGGTGAAGGATCTCTGCCGACGGCTGGGAGTCAGCGATGCGACGTTCTACCACTGGAAGGCCAAGTACGGGGGCCTGGAAGTGAACGCGGCGCGGCGGCTGCGGCAGTTGGAGGAAGAGAAGGGCCGGCTGAAGAGGATCGTGGCCCAGCAGGCGCTGGACCTCGATGCGCTGAAGGTGGTGCTGTCAAAAAAGTGGTAGGCCCGCAGGCGGAGCGCGAAGCGGTGCGGGTCGTGCAGGAAGAAGGCCGGTTGAGTGAGCGACACGCTGGTGGGCTGATCGGGATGCCTCGTGGGAGCTGGCGCTACCGGCCCCGCGAGCGGGATGATGCGGCGTTGCGCACCCGGCTGCGGGAGTTGGCCGGGGAGCGGCGGCGCGCCCCTCGCCACTATCCCCTAACCACTATAAGTTTACAGGCAAGGAACGCGACCCCGAATCCGGCCTCGACTACTTCGGCGCCCGCTACTACGCCTCCGCCCAAGCCCGCTTCCTCAGCGCCGATGAGTTCACCGGCGGCCCGGTGGACGCCTTCAGCTCCTCAGACCCGCTCCCGCCCGGCCCCCTCCCCTACGCCGACATCACCAACCCCCAGTCCCTCAACAAGTACACCTACACCTGGAACAACCCGCTGAATTATGTAGACCCCGACGGCATGAAACGCAGAGCCCGGCAGCTCCACCTCCGGCCAAGCCAGCATCGAGACCGCCTCCAGATACGAAGACAACCGTACGGAAGCTTCTGAAGAAGCCCCCAACGCCGGCGCCGCCCAAGCCTCCGAGCGGCCCTGGCCCGCCTGGTCTGGGCCCGCTCATTCTCGTTGGAGCCGTTATTGTTTTTGCAGCGGAAGAGGTAATTGAGTCCCTAACGGACAACTTCGTCGAAGTTGAACTGCGGCAGCAGGAGCAGGATGCCCAAGCCTCAAGGGCCGTTGGTCAGGAGGCCGAAAAGAAACGACAGGAGCAGAGCGCAGGAGCATGTCCCGCCTTTAGTTGAAACCTGAAAAAAGAAGCAGCGGCTCTCGACCCGGACTCGGTTAGAGTTCGGGTTGGAAACTCTCATTTCTGAAAGGAGAGCCGCTGTGAGGAACAGATACCAGAGCAAGGCCAGGAAGTCCAGGAAGTTCGAG